>Ga0228702_1000538_pt1 | contig 28483 bp, 22 predicted proteins | sample McNCre217_Aug_MG_2_FD_178018 | JGI IMG/M metagenome (GOLD analysis project Ga0228702, IMG submission 178018) | Freshwater microbial communities from McNutts Creek, Athens, Georgia, United States - 20-17_Aug_MG | ecosystem: Environmental > Aquatic > Freshwater > Creek | place: USA: Georgia...
ACTGAGCCTGAGACTCCAGCCGTAGATGCCGGCACCGGCGCCTCTGGCGACGACAACGCTCCTTCAGTTCCGTTTGACCCAATGGGCTCGCCGGCTGCCGTGAAGGCCGTCACCGAGACCGCAACCAAGGCTGCAGCTATTGCCGCCTCGGTCGCTGCCGCCGCCGCTGCCGCTGCAGCTGGTGCCGCTGCTGCTGGTGCTGCTGGTGCCGCTGGTGGTTCAAGCTCAGGTGGCGGTTCATCAAGCGGTGACGTCGGTTCGATCGCAACCATCGATGCTGCCCACGAGGAATATGAACTTCGTCGTCGCGGTCGCGGAGATGGCCTAAAGATCTGGCGTCGTCGTTGGATGCGTTTGCTCGACAAGATTTCGATTCGCGCGACCATGGTGACCGCGCCAATTTCACCGGTGCTTTCACGCATCGTGGTTGACGGTTCATACTTGCGTGCAGCCTTCGGCACGTTCGCCGCGCTGCCTACCATCGCCGCTGCGACCCTGTCGGCGATCGCGCTGGCAATCAACGGCACCAACGTTTCGACGCCGCTGTGGACGCTGTTCCTAGCCACCACCTTGATCGGTATCTTCGACGCCTTCGCAGGTATGGTCGGAACCGCGACCTTCGTGATCGGCACATTCTTGATTCACGTAATCGCCGGCGAATCGTTCGGCCTCGGCGACGTGCGCATGATGCTCGGTGTCATCATCGTCGGCTTCGGCCCGGCCCTACTCGCCAACTCGTTCCGCGCGTTCCGCAAGGTTCCTGAGAAGGGCAGCTTCTATCTGTGGGAGCGCATCGTCGACCTCGGCGTGCTGCCGTTCATCGGTGGTTGGGTCACCGCTAGCATGATCGGCACCCTGCCTGCTCTGGCAGGAATGACCTTGGCCGTTGCCAACCATGTCAACGACTTCGCGTTGGCCGTTGCCGGCGCAATCGTCATCCGTGTCATCGGTGAAGAGCTCGTCGCCCGCACCTTCTCGGAGCGTCTCGACACCCTGCACCCAACTCAGGTGCCGGCCACCCCAGGCTTCCAGCGCTGGATCTCGCTCGGTTTCCGCCTAGTCGTCTTCATCTTCGTGACCGCGGCCTTGATGGGCAACCACTGGCAGGTATGGGTGGGTAGCGCCCTATTCGTCTTGCCAACAATGATCGGTTGGTGGGCAGATCGCTTCCCTAACTTCAAGTGGGTTTGGCGAATCATGCCGCAGGGCGTGCCAGGTTTGGCGCTAACCCTATTGGTGGCGAGCTTGACCACCGGCCTGGTCTCGACCTGGTTCGATGGCACCCCGGAGATGGCGCTTTGGTCATTCGGTCTGCTGCCGATTCCGATGCTGGCACTGAGCATTCTCGGTCTGATTGGCCGCCACGGTGACGAGGGCGAAGTCCGTTGGGTCCGCCAAGCTCGCTTCGTTTGGGTCTACCGAATCGGTGGAATCGTCATGCTTCTGCTAACCATGAAGGTTGCTGGGGTAATCTAGCCCGATGAACCGAAACCGCATCGTCAAATTTGGCGCAATCGTGATGATTTTCAGCCTCTTGATCACGATCTTCGTCGGCGCTATGTCGGTCATGGCTTCGCCTTTGTCTGGTGGGGCAAACGTGGCCGAAACCGGCATCTCACAGGTGCACCAGGGTCCGAGCCCAGACATCGATGGTGACGGCATCATCAACAACGAAGACCCAGATATCGATGGCGATGGCGTCGATAATGGCATCGATGACGACATGGATGGCGATGGCATTCCAAACAGCCAGGATGGCAACCCAGCGTCAACCAATGATGTGGATTCAACCCCGGCTCGTGACGCTCGCGCCGACGTAGCCCTGCAGTGGGGTGGCGGAATCGCCGTGCTCGCAGTTCTCGGCTGGTTGGTCGCCTTGCCTTACCTTCGCAAGCGCCGCGGAACCTCGAGTCGCAGTGTTGGCAGCCGCGGCAAGTAGGCTCGACGGGTGACCGAAACCAAAATCAAGAAGAAGCACCAGGTATTGACCGGTGAGAATCTGACCGCCGCGCAGCGGCGCACCTACATTATCGTCATTGGACTTCTCTCAACTCTGATGCCCTTCTCGGTCGACCTCATTCTGCCTGCGTTTCCTAGAATCGGCCAAGAGTTTGATGCCAGCAACAGCGCAGTTCAATTCACTTTTGCCGGGGTGACCATGGGATTTGCGCTCGGTCAGCTTGTTGCCGGCCCTCTGGCCGACGCAATCGGTCGCCGCCGTCCGATGTTAATTTTCACGGCCCTGCATCTCACAGGCTCTTTGCTTTGCTACTTTGCGCCGACCATCGACCTATTCTTTTGGTCTCGACTCCTTCAGGGTGTTGGCGGTGCCGGTGCCGCTGTCTTGATGGGTGCGATCGTCCGAGATCTCTACACGGGTGGTCCGATGTTGACCATGATGGCACGCGTGTCTCTAATCAGCACATTGGCTCCGATTGTCGCACCGATTATCGGTTCTCAACTCATAACATTCTTGCCTTGGCGTGGCATTTTTGCTTTTCTCGTTGCCTATGCAGCGCTGGTCTGGCTGGCAACTTACAAATTCCTCATCGAAACATTGCATCGAGACAATCGCCGATCCACTGGGCTAAGGATTGTTTTATCTAGATTCAAGTATGTTTTGGGTGACCGCATCTATGTCGGCTTGCTGATCTTTTCTGTGCTTCAAATTGTGGCGATTTTTGGCTACCTGAATACGGTGTCCTTTCTCTATCAAGGCACCTATGGGCTTTCAGCTGCCGAATTTGGGTTGGTCTTCGCAAGTAATTCGGTCTTCCTTTATTTCGGAACCCAAGTTGGCGCTCGGTTGGGCAGAAAATTCCCTGCGCAGTGGGTGCTGATTGCAAATGCTTTTTTGTTTGGAATAGCCGGAATCGGTCTGATTTTCACGGGTCTCGCACACTCGCCTCTTTGGTTGGTTGAGCCGATGGTCATGATATTGATTTTCAACTTCGGTTCGTGCATTCCACTCATCTCTGCCTTGAGCCTCGCTCAGCATCCCAACGAGGCCGGCACCGCCGCATCTTTAATTGGTGTTCTCAACTTCGCGCTCACTGCAGCACTTTCAGGCTTCTATCCTCTGCTCGGTACAACCTCATCTCTTGGTATGGGTCTGCTGATCACCGTCAACATGGCTTTGGGGCTTCTGGCTTTATTTTTCGTAATGAAACCGAAAACGGTACCAGCTCTTCAGCAGTAGTCCTTAGGCTGATTTCATGGCCAAAGTTCTTATTCTTCACGGATGGACAAACCGCCGTCAGCAGGGGCACTGGCAGCGTCATCTAGCGACGGCACTCCGTCAGCAGGGTCACATCGTCGCCTACCCACAGTTTCCAAACACGGATGCGCCCAAGCTCGAAGAATGGCAAGAATTGCTTGGTGCCGAACTAGACATGCTGGCTGAAATCGAGGATGGCGAGACCATCGTGATTGGCCACTCGCTGGGTTGCATCAATTGGATTCAGGGTGCGGCCACCGGCCTAATTTCTCAGCCTGTCGATCGAGTCCTCCTCGTTGCACCGGCCGACCCTCGAATGCTCGGTGAAGTTGAGGGGCTCAAAGTTGACCTAACCGACCCTGAAGTAGCCGCGGCGACCCACGCGTCGACCGCCAGCCTCACTGTTTTGGCCAGCGACAAAGACAAGTGGACTCCGCGCGGAATTCAGGCGACCTTTGGCGTGCCTCTCGGTCTCGAACCGGTCATTTTGCCGGGCGCCGGCCACCTCTCGCTAGACGATGGTTTTGGCTTCTGGCAGGGTGTCATCGACTGGGTGAACGACCCGAAAGCAGACCTGACCACGCGCTAGGCTGGCAGCATGAGAATTCTTTTGGTTGGTGCCGGTGGCGTCGGTGACGCTATCGTCAAAATTGCAGGTTCACGCGACTTTTTCGACATCATGGTGGTCTCTGACTATGACTTCAGCCGTGCCGAGAAGAGCATCGAATGGGTTCGCAACAAGTATGGCGCCGATAAGGCAGCCAAGTTCCTAGCCGCCAAGATTGACGCCGGCAGTGCCGCAAATGTTGCCGAGCTGGCCAAGAATCACAACATCACGCACATTTTGAACGCGGTCGAGCCAAAGTTCGTGCCGACCGTCTTCTCGGGTGCCTTCACTGCCGGGGCAAACTACATCGACATGGCGATGAGTCTCTCTGAGTCCCACGAAACCGACCCATTCCACAAGCCGGGCATCAAGCTCGGTGACTCGCAGTTTGCGGTCAGTGAGCAGTGGGAGCGAGCCGGAAAATTGGCCTTGGTCGGCATGGGTGTTGAGCCAGGCATGTCGAACGTCTTCGCGCGTTATGCCTCAGACAACCTGTTTAGCGAAATCGATGAAATCAGCGTCAAGGATGGCGGCAGCCTCGCCGTTTTCGACAACGATGGCATCGAGATTTTCGCGCCTTCATTCTCAATCTGGACCACCATCGAAGAGTGCCTAAACCCACCGGTGATCTATGAGCGCAACCGCGGCTGGTTCACCACCGAACCTTTCAGCGAGCCAGAGATTTTCGAGTTCCCAGAGGGCATCGGCTCGGTCGAGTGCGTGAACGTTGAGCACGAAGAGGTCACCATGTTGCCTCGCCACCTAAATGCGAACCGCATTACCTTCAAATATGGCTTGGGCAGCGAATTTATCGGTGTTCTCAAGACCCTTCACAAGCTTGGTCTCGACGCCACCCGCCCGACCCGCGTTCGTTCGAATCAGGGTCCAGTCGATGTTTCGCCGCGTGACATGGTTGCCGCTGTGCTGCCAGACCCGGCCACCATCGGTCCGAAGATGACCGGCAAGACCTGCGCCGGTGTTCTCGTGACCGGCAAGGACAAGGATGGCAAGGATCGCGCCACCTACATTTATCACGTTGCCGATAACGCCCAGACCATGGCCGAAATCGATGCCCAGTGTGTGGTTGCTCAGACCGCTTTCAACCCGCTTATCGCTCTAGAGCTGATGGCCAGGGGAGAGTGGCGCGGAGCCGGAGTTGTCGGCCCTGAGGTCTTTGACCCACAGCCGTTCCTCGACCTGATGTCTTCGTCGACCGGCTACAACCAGCGCTGGGTTGCTCAAGAGCGCCTACCGGCCAGCCCATTGCGTCACCCATAAGGTTGCAAACTTAAACGAAGAACCCCTCACCGATTGGCGAGGGGTTCTTCGTTTGCTTGGGGTTAGCTGCGGGTCAAAGATCCGCCGCTGCGCTTGCGTGACAATGCGTCAATGGTTGCGGCTAGGGCAAGCACGCTACCGGTAACGACGAAGCTGATTCCGGCTGAAAGGCCAAGGAGGCCCAGACCGTTGTCAATCATCGAGATGACCATTGCGCCGATGGCTGCGTGAACCAGGCGGCCGCGGCCACCGAAGAGGCTAACGCCACCGACTACTGCAGCTGCGACACCGCTAAGCACGATTGAGCGACCAGCAGCCGCCTCAACCACACCGATGCGGCTCACGTGGAATAGACCTGAAACTACAGCCAGCATCGAACAGATCACGAATGCTGAGATGCGAATCATGCCTACCTTGATTCCCGCACGACGGGCCGCTTCAGGGTTGCCACCAACTGCATAGAGGTGACGGCCGAAGCGCGTGCGGTCAAGAACGAAGGTGCCCAAGAAGATCAGGCCGACAACGATAGGGATCACGATTGGAACACCGGCGATTGGCTTAAATGCTGCGCTGCGGTTCTGGTTCAAGAAGAACACGATAAAACCACCGAGCAGACCAAGCAAAGCGGTGCGAGTTAGCAGAATCGAAAGTGGGCGAACAGCTAGGTCTAGCTTCGCGCGACGAGCGCGGTCCCATAGGCCAATTGAGAGGCTGATGACGAGCATCAAGACTAGAAGTCCCCAGCCGACAACCGGCGGCAGGTTCTCGTTCATGATTGCCTTGATCTCAGGAACCTCGACGCGGAACAAGCCACCGTCACCAAGAAGGATCAGTGCGACACCCTGGAAGCCAAGGAAGAAGGCTAGCGTGACCACGAACGATGGAACACCGATCTTGGCAACAAACCAGCCGAGCACCAAACCAACCAAGGCACCGAAGATTAGCGCGACGAAAACGCCGGCAATCCATGGCAGCCCGGCCTTGAGGCATAGATAGAAGATGTCCATCGCCACACCAGCGGCCACACCGGCCGACAGGTCGATCTCGGCGAGCAGAATCACGAAGACCAGAGCCACCGCAAGGGTGGTTAGTTCAGCGGTCTGAACGAAAAGGTTAGCGATGTTCAACTTGGTGAAGAAGAACGGGCTCAGTGAGCCGAACAGTAGCGATAGTACGATCATGGCGCCGATGGCAGGCAATGCGCCCATCTCGCCGTTCTTGACTCGTGAGAAGTAGGCCTTGACCTGGTCGCGAAGGTTACCTTCGTGGCCGCTGCCGATTGCGGTTGGAGTTAGGTTGCTCATTAGTTGGCTCCGTCATAGTTCTTGGTGCCAGTGATGTAGCCGACTACATCTGCCTGGTTGGTGTTTTTGGTTTCGATCTGGGCGACCATGCGACCCAGGTAAAGGACGGCGATGTCATCGCAAACCTTGAAGACGTCAACCAGGTTGTGGCTGATGATGATTACTGCAACACCTGAATCGGCGAGGCGGCGAACGAGGTTTAGAACCTGCTCGGTCTGGGCAACACCAAGGGCAGCGGTCGGCTCATCCAGGATGACAAGCTTCGCGTTGCGAAGAACTGAACGGGCGATGGCAACGGTCTGGCGCTGGCCACCCGATAGTGATGAAACCTTCTGGCGAACTGACTTCACGGTGCGAACCGAAAGGCTCTGCAGTGCCTTGGTGGCCTGTAGTTCCATCTCTGATTCGTTTAGGGTCAGCTGGCTAATCTCTTCGCGACCAAGGAACATGTTCTGAACGATGTCTAGGTTTTCGCAAAGCGCTAGGTCTTGATAAACAACTTCGATGCCGATGGCACCGGCCTGGCGTGGGTCATGAATGTTGACCACTTCACCGTTGAACTTGACGACGCCTTCGTCGTAAGGCTGAACACCTGAAAGGCCCTTGATTAGGGTCGACTTTCCGGCTCCGTTGTCACCGACTAGAGCGGTGACCTTGCCTGCGTATGCCTTCAGGTCTACGCCTTTTAGGACGTCGACTGGGCCGAAACTTTTCTTGACTCCTGAGAGTTCGATTACTGGGGTATCCATTCGGATCTCCTTTTTATAGACCTTTTGGGCCGCGTTGCTGGGTGGAAAGGGAGGGGACTCTGTGTCGACCTGGGGCCGACACAGAGTCCCCGGTGTTACTTAGTTATTACTTGACGCCGTACTTTGCACAGGCAGCAGCTACATCTGCAGTACAGATGTCAGCAGCCTTTGCGTCGCCAGCCGCAACAACATCCTTGACCTTGTCAGCCGAGGTTGAGATTGGGTCTAGAGCGATGAACGGGGTGCCATCGTCGAGGGTCTTGTTTGCAGTTGGCTTGTCGCCCTTTAGCAATGAGATAGCAAGGTCAGAAGCGGCCTTTGCCTCGATGGTGAATGGCTTGTAGACGGTTGCAGTCTGCTTGCCTAGAAGAACGTTCTGAAGACCTGCAACAGATGCGTCCTGACCTGAAACAGGAACGGTTAGGCCGTTCTTGTCTAGGATCGCGATGATTGACGCTGCGTTGTTGTCGTTCGGAGCTAGAACTGCGTCGACCTTACCCTTTACAGCAGTGAATGCCTGCTCGAATAGGGTTCCGGCCTTTGCGCCATCCCAGGTGCCTTCCATGGTGAATGCAGCCTTTGCGCCAGCGGCGTTTAGAACTGACAATGCGCCATCAAGGAACATCTTTGCGTTGCCGTCAGCAGGGTCACCTGATGAGTAGATGATGCTTGCGGTCTTGATGTCCTTCTTGGCAGCAGCTAGACCGTCAACGATCATCTGACCCTGTAGTTCGCCAACCTTGGTGTTGTCGAATGATACGTAGTAGTCAGCACCCTTGATTGGGCGGTCGTAAGCGATGGTCGGGATGCCCTGAGCCTTAGCCTTCTCAACTACTGATGCACCGGCACCCTGGTAGTCAACAAGGATCATAACGCCACAGCCCTTTGACAACTGCTGGTCTGCAATGGTTGCAAACTTTGAGGTGTCTGACTGAGCGTTCTGGATGTCAGCTTCGTAGCCAGCTGCGGTTAGAGCCTTCTCTAGAGCTGGACGGTCGCCTGGCTCCCAGCGGGTTCCGCTGTCAGCGTCAGGCAAGATTACACATGCACGGGTGCTGGTTGAAGTTCCAGCTGCACAGCCCGACAGCATCAGCGCTGAAGCTGCTGCAACTGCAGCGATCGAAATCAATGAAGTCTTCTTCATCTCATTCCTTTCCATAATCGGTTCGGTTCACAAGTTTCTCGAAGGTGTTCCCCCGAGACGGTTCGAATCAATTCGAACTCATGCTTACTCTGCCCTATCAAACACGGCGATATGTCAGGTTTAGGCCAAGCGTTATCTATTTGTTGTTTTAGACAACAAATCTGTTTCCATGAACTCTATAGGTTTAAATAGAAGTTCGAACTTCACTAAAGGCAAAAGGCATCCAAACATGGATAAAACCAACCACGGGCAGGGCTTCGTCGGCCGTACCCGTGAGGATGTCCGTCAGTTCAATCTGTCGATTGTCTTGCGAATGCTGCACTTTTCTGGCTCGGTTTCTAGATCTCAACTGACCACGGTTTCGGGCCTAAACCGCTCGACCATTTCAGACCTCGTCTCCGAACTTGCCGAGCTAGGTCTGGTCACCGAATCTGAAGGTTCGACTAAATCCTCAGGTCGCCCCAGCCACGTGGTTTCGGCCTCAGACAATGTCGTCGCCTTTTCGGTCAACCCAGATATCGATGCCACCACCATCGGTCTGGTGACCCTAGGCGGCAGAGTTCTGCAAAAGAAGCGAGTGTTCACGCGCCTTCAGCCTTCTGCCGACCAGGCCATCGAAATAGCCGCTCAGGCCATCGATGAAATGCGCAAAAGCTTTGGCCCAGAAATCATGATCGCCGGAGTCGGTGTGGCCATCCCTGGTCAGGTGCGCTTAGCCGACGGAGTCGTTCGGCACGCCCCGCACCTTAACTGGGTTGAGGTTCCGTTCGGTGCCCGCCTCGCCCAGCTGACCGGCCTTCCTGTCTTTCTTGATAACGACGCGAGCCTCGGCTGTCGTGCCGAATACAACTTCGGTGCTGCGCGCGGCTTCAATGATGTGGTTTACATATTTGCTGGCTCTGGTGGCATCGGTGGCGGTGCAATCGTCAATGGCCGCCAGCTTCGCGGTGCCGCCGGCTATGCGGGCGAGCTCGGCCACGTGCGCATTGCCGATGCCAAACGCAGCGACTACTCAGGTCTACCGGGCACCATCGAGTCGCTAGTGAAGCGTGATGACTTGCTTGAAGTTTTCATGCTCGATATCGCCACAGATGATGAGCTTGCCGCCGACATCTATGCGACCAAGATGAACCCAAACCATCGCGCCAAGCAGGCTGCCAAGCTGATCGAAAAGCAGAGCGAGGCAATGGCGCTCGGCATCGCCAGTTTTGTGAATATCTTCAACCCTCAGATGGTGGTGCTTGCCGGTTTCTTGTCAGCTCTCTTTGACTATGACAATGAACGTGTGCTCAGGATTGTCAAAGAGAATTCACTCGATGCGGCAAGTGAGAGTGTGGTCATTCGAGCCGGCGAACTCGGCTCCGACCTGCTGATGATTGGCGCAGCAGAGTTGCCGTTCACAAAGCTGCTTGAACGTCCATCCGAGTTTGATTTCGATAAGAACCGAAAGCCGTCGCGCCGATGAGCAAGCAGGCCGTTGCCAACGAAGAGTTCGATGTTGCCATCATCGGCTCTGGTTTCGGCGGCTCGGTCGCGGCACTTCGACTAACCCAGAAGGGCTATCGAGTTGTAGTCATCGAGGCGGGTGCCAGGTTCGAAGATCACCAGTTTGCCAAGAACTCGTTTGATCTCAAGCGGTTCTTGTTCTTTCCGAGACTCGGAATGCTGGGCATCCAGCGCATTGACCTTTTGAAAAACGTCTTGGTGATGTCTGGTGCGGGTGTCGGCGGTGGTTCGCTGGTCTATGCCAACACTCTCTATCGCCCGCCTGCCGAGTTCTATAAAAGTGGCTCTTGGGTCGGTCTCGAAGACTGGGAGTCGGCCCTAGCGCCTCACTATGCCGAAGCTGAGCGCATGCTTGGTGTCACCAAGAATCCTTTCTTTAGCCCGGCCGACCTGATGTTGAAAAAATCGGCCGACCGCATGGGCTTCGGTGATTCATTTCAGATGGCCCCACTTGGCATTACCTTTGCCAAGGATGGCGAACAGGCCGGCGACTCGGTTGGCGACCCATATTTTGGCGGCGCTGGCCCAGAGCGCAAATCGTGCATCAACTGTGGCGAATGCATGACCGGTTGCCGTCACGGCGCCAAGAACACGCTGGTTAAGAACTACCTCTATCTGGCCGAACAGTCCAGGGATGGCAAACCCGCCGCCCAAGTTTGGCCGCTAACCAAGGTCCTCGAAATCCGTGATCTCAAGGAGGGAGGCTTCGAACTACCGCTTCAGAGGGTTGCCAAGGGCGGGCATTCCGAAGTGATCCGTGTGCCTCAGGTGATTGTGGCCGCCGGCGCACTCGGCTCGGCAAAGCTCTTGCAGCGGTCACGCGCTGCCGGCTATCTAGCCGGGATGAGCGACAAACTCGGCGAACTCAGTCGCACCAACAGCGAGAGTCTCCTCGGCGTTGTTGCCCGCGGAAACCAAAACGATTTCACTCAAGGGTCTGCGATCACGTCATCGGTGTTCCCTTCGGCCGACACGCACATCGAACCGGTGCGCTACGGCAATGGCAGCGGTTTCATGGGCCTCCTTCAATCTGTGCTGGCTTCATCGAGGTCTGGCAAGGCGCCAAACCCAGGGCGACTCATCCTGGCGACTTTGAAGAATCTGCACCGCTTGCCAAGTTTCTATAACCTGCGAACCTGGCCCGAGCGAACTCTAATTTTGCTGGTCATGCAGGCTCGAGACAACTCGTTGTCGACCTATTTGAAGCGCGGGCTGTTCGGTCGCAAGCTGACTTCGAAGCAGGGTTATGGCGAAGAGAATCCGAGCTGGGTCGCCAAGGGGCACGAGGTTGCACGAGACCTTGCTGCAGACATGGATGGCACACCAGGCGCCGTGGTTGGCGAACCGTTCGGCATCCCTTTGACCGCTCACTTCTTGGGCGGAGCAGTGATTGCCGCCGATGCCAGCGGGGGAGTCGTCGACAAGCACCTTCGTGTTTTCGGCGTGCCTGGCATGAGCATCCTGGATGGCTCAACCATCTCGGCGAACCCGGGAGTCAACCCCTCGCTAACTATTGCTGCGCAGGCTGAGTGGTCGATGAGTCATTGGCCCGCAAAGCTCTAGCTCTGGCTTCGATCCCCAAACCCCAATAGCAACTGCCGATAATCAGCAGTGCACCGATTCCACCGATCCAGTTCAGCTGTTCGCCACCGAAGAGCATGGCGATGAAGACCGCCCATACTGGCTCGGTTCCCTGCAGCAGCGCGATGCGTGAAGCAGAGGTGCGGCGGATTCCCCACATCATGGCGAAGAAGCCATATACGGTGCAGAGCAGCACCAAGAAGCCGAGCAAGAACCACTCGTTTGCGCCATAGTTGCCGGCAGCTTTAATCGTGCCCGGGGCATCGACGACGAAGAAAATCAGGCCAGCGGTCAACGTCTGAAAGATAGTCAGGTTGATCGTGGTCAGCTTACGACCCGCGGTCAGGCTGCCCTGAACCACTTGATAATAGGCGCGCAAAACCGCTGCACCAAACATCAATGCGTCACCCCAGTTAGGCGACTGCAGGCCATTTCCGCTGACCAAGAAGGCCACACCGACAACCGCGCCAACGGCCGCCATAAAGAAATTCTTTGGCAGCCAGAACTTGCGAACCCAACCCTCGATGATCGGGGTGAAGATGATCGACAAACTAATAATCAGACCGGCATTGGTCGCCGAGGTGAGGTGAATGCCGTTGGTCTCCACGGTCATGACGGTTGCGAGGCCAAGGCCAACGGCCGAGCCGACCCAGATGTCAGCCTTGGTGAATTTCACAGGTTTGATTGCGCGAATCAAAAAGAGGATGGCTGCCGCGGCGCCAAAGCGAAGCGCCATCATGCCCCAGAGGCTACCGGCTTCGGTTAGCTGCTTGGCGGCCAAATAACTGGCGCCCCAAACAAAGGCGGCACCGAGCAGAACAATGTCGACCTTCGCCGAACGGGCATAGTTGACTAGGCGGCTCATTTGCGAACCAAGAATCGATTCAATCGGCCCTGCGCCACGGCCGCACCAAGGATGATCACCAGCGCACCAACCGGCTCGTTCCAACCAATGGTTTCATTCAGCAACAAGACGCCGATGATGACGCCAACGATCGGGGTGATGTAAGTCACGGCGCTGGCGATTGGGCTGCCGACGGTCGCTAGCAGCTGGTAGTAGATGATGTAGGCGAAGCCGGTGCCCACGGCGCCAAGAGCCAGGATGCTCAACATCGAACCCCAGTTGGCTGGCCCAACGGTCAGCGGTCCGGTGGCATAGAAAGGCAACAGGGTTAGCGCCGACGTGGTGACCTGGCCAAAGACCGAGGTTTCCGAAGGAAGCTTTAGCGGTTCAATAAATTTGCGCACATAGGGGCTTCCGAAACCATAGAAAGTCACCGCGAGAATCAAAGCGCCAACCGCCAGCGGATCGTTTTCGCCGAAGCCGTTCCAAACCCCTAGAACAACCAGCACACCGACCAGGCCAACGCCTAGACCAGCAAGCACCTGAGGCTTAGGCTTTTCGGCGCGGAAGGCGATCAGAATCGCCAACACAGTGAACACCGGGGTGCTGGCATTCATGATGCTGGCAAGCGCGCTCGAAACGCGGGTTTCGGCGAAGCCAAATAGCACGGCAGGAATGCCGCTCATCAGCAATCCGCCGATCCAGAGCAAGAACCAGTGCTTGGCAGTCTTGGGAAGCGGAATGCGGCGAATCGACATGATGATCAAAAGGGTGATGGCGCCAATCGCGGTGCGCCAGAAGGCGATGCCGATTGGGCTAAAGGTCTCTAGACCTTTCATGATGAACAGGAACGAAGAACCCCAGATGAGGCCCAGTAGCAGGTAGTTAAAGAGCCATCCGTTGCTTCGTTGCTTGGTCATTCGAACAGTCTATGGGAGGCCGCCGCAGAAATAGAAAACCCCTCGGTTCTTATCGAACTGAGGGGTTTTCTATGGATCGCATTAGTGGGTTGACGGTGCCTGTTCAACCTCTGAACGGTCGCCTGACCAGAGGGTGTGGAAGGTGCCATCCATGTCGACGCGCTTGTAGGTGTGTGCACCGAAGAAGTCGCGCTGACCCTGAACTAGGGCTGCTGACAAGCGTGGTGAACGCAGGCCGTCGTAGTAAGAAAGTGAAGATGCGAATGCAGGAACCGGGATTCCAGCAAGCGATGCGTTCGCAACAACCTGGCGCCATGAAACGACTGAGGTTGCAACTGCCTGCTTGAAGAATGGGTCGAAGATCAGAGACTGAAGCTCTGGGTTCTTGTCATAGGCGTCAGCGATGCGGTTTAGGAACTGCGCACGGATGATGCAACCGCCGCGCCAGATCTTTGAAACTGCACCTAGGTTGATGTCCCAACCGTATTCCTTGGCGCCGGCACGGATTGCGTCGAAACCCTGTGCATAAGCAACAAGCTTCGAAGCGTAAAGCGCACGGCGAACGTCCTCAACGAAGGCTGCCTTGTCGGCGATGGTCCAAGCGATTGAGTCGGCTGGAAGGCCATCAACAGCTGCGCGCTGCGCTGCCTGTGATGAAAGTGAGCGAGCGAACACTGCCTCGGCGATGCCCGAAACCGGGGTGCCTAGGTTTAGTGCGGTCTGAACAGTCCAAACACCGGTTCCCTTTGAGCCAGCCTGGTCAAGGATCACGTCGACAAGTGGCTTGCCAGTCTTGGCGTCAACCTGCTTTAGAACTTCAGCAGTGATCTCGATTAGGAATGATTCAAGGTCGCCCTTGTTCCACTCGTTGAAGATGTCTGCGATCTCGGCAGGGGTGTAGGCGCCGGCCTGGCGAAGGATGTCGTAAGCCTCAGCGATTAGCTGCATGTCGGCGTACTCGATGCCGTTGTGGATCATTTTTACGAAGTGACCAGCACCGTCGGTGCCAACGTGGGTTACGCAAGGCTCGCCTTCGGCGATAGCTGCGATTGAAGCAAGGATTGGGCCAAGAGTCTTATAAGCCTCTGCTGAACCACCAGGCATGATCGAAGGGCCCTTAAGCGCACCTTCCTCACCGCCAGAGATGCCGGCGCCAACGAAGTTGATGCCCTTTGCTGAAACTTCCTTTTCACGACGGATGGTGTCGGTGAACAGTGCGTTTCCGCCATCCACGATGATGTCGCCTGGCTCGAAGCGCTCGGCAAGCTGTGAAATAACTGCGTCGGTGCCCTTGCCGGCCTGAACCATGATGATTGCGGTGCGTGGCTTGGCTAGTGAGGCAACGAACTCGTCGATGGTTGCGCTAGCGATGAAGCCAGCCTCTGGGTGCTCGGCCATAAGAAGGTCGGTGCGCTCAACTGAGCGGTTATAGATTGCAACGGTGTTGCCTTCGCGGCTAGCCAGGTTGCGAGCCAAGTTTGAACCCATTACTGCGAGTCCGACGACTCCGATGTTTGCTGATGCGGTCATGATTTTCCTAAACCTCTTTTATAAGTGGGGAAGTGGGACGAGTTGGCCGACCAGATTGGCGGCTTCTGTTCGCTCGTCATTGCGCGGACTTATCAATAACAATATCGCAATTTGACTCGCCCCGGCGACATAAACCGCGGGGCTAAACGTTTTAGTGGGCGAGGCCGGGCAAGGCGCCCGAGACTCCGGTGATGACGGTCGAGATGCCAATGGCCAGCAACAGCAGACCGAAGATGCGGGTGACGACCATCAGGCCCTGCTCGCCGAGGAGGTGTTCTACCGGTTCGGCGGCAAGCAGCAGGATGCCGGTTAGTGCCGATAGGGCAAGGATGATCAGCAGGTTCGAAATCTGCACGATGCCCGCTGCGTTGTTGCCGAGGGCGATCACGGTTGCGATGGCTCCAGGCCCTGCCATCATCGGGATAGCTAGTGGCACAACTGCGGCGCCAGCCGGGGCGGCCTTTACCTCGCGAGGCTTCTTGCCCATAACCATTGACCAGCCGTAAGCGCAGATTACGAAGGCGCCGGCGATCTTGAACGAGTTCATGTCGATGCTCAGCGAACGCAAAATGATGTCGCCCAAGAAGTAGGCGATGATCAGAGTCAGGCCGGCAACACCGGCCGTTTTCAGTGCGGTGATGCGACGCTGGCGCTTATTCATCTCGCTGGTGAGATTCAAAAATACCGGCAGCGAAGTGATCGGGCTAACAATTGCGAAAAGGGCAATCAGGGTGGTGACATCGCTGCTGAATTTCATGGTTTCAGTCTATGGTTTCGAATTCGCAGGAATGGTTAGCAGATTCCCTGGTTAACATTGAGGTGTGGGGTAACCCGCGTTCGCAGCATTGCTCTTCAATGGCGTTTGAGCAGTCACTCTCAGAGGTTTTTTGATGGCAAATTTGCTTTATAAGCTCGGTCTTTTTTCTGCTCGTCGTGCCTGGGTCGTCATCACCACTTGGGTCTTGATTCTGGCCGCGGCCATCACCGCTTTCGTGAACTTTGGCGGCACTCTTTCAACCAGTATGTCCCTGCCGGGCACGCCATCCCAGGTTGTAATCGATGACCTGAAGAGCTCATTCCCGGCCGCTTCTCGCGGCACTGGCCAGGTGGTCTTTCACAAGACCGACGGCAAGGCCTTCACCGATACCGAGCAGCAGCAGATCGACAGCGCACTCAACGGTCTAAAGTCGCTTGCTTGGGTCAGCGAAGTGCAGAACCCATTCAAGACGCAGGCCAGCCTCGACGAAAACCGCCAGAAGGTTACCGATGGTCAGGCCAAGCTTGCCGCGGCTCCTGCCGAATTGGCAGCTGCCCAGAAGAAATTGACCCTGGGCAAGAAGCAGTTGGCTGCGGCCAAGAAGGACCTGGACGCCAAGGCTGCCGCACTTGAGACGCAGGCTAAGCAACTCGAAGACGCAATCGCGCAGATGCAGGCAAACAACGCTCCACAGGACCAGATTTCATCGATGATGGCAAACCAGAGCCAACTGCTGGCTGGTCAGGCTCAGATTGCCGCCGGTCAAACCGAGATTGCTAAGCAGGCTGCTGCTCTTGAGGCCGGTCAAGAAAAGGTCACCGCAGGGCTTGCCGCAATTGGTGCCAACTCGGCAAAGCTAGACACCGCGGGTCGAATCATGGCCGCGATGAAGAACTTCAGAACTCTGTCAACCGACAACCAGACTGCCTCGGCAATCGTGATGTTCAAGAAACCGCTCGGCGACATTGAGGAATCACAAAAAGCAGCCATCGTTTCTCAGCTCTCGGACGTCAAAATTGCGAATGTTCAGGTCGAGTTCAGCCAAGAACTAACCAAGTCGATGCCAAAGATCGGCGGCCCTGCCGAAATCATCGGCCTGGTCATCGCCGCAATCGTGCTCTTCATCATGCTCGGCACCCTGCTCGCCGCCGGCTTGCCGGTTTTCTCGGCCCTAATCGGCGTTGGAATCTCGGCGATGGGCACGCTGGCACTTTCATCCGTGCTCGACATGACTGCAACCACCCCGATGCTCGGCGTGATGCTCGGTCTAGCCGTTGGCATTGACTATTCGTTGTTCATTTTGAACCGCCACCGTCGTCAGCTCAAGACTGGTGCGGCCGTGCGCGAATCAATCGCCTTGGCTAATGGAACCTCGGGTAATGCCGTGGTCTTCGCCGGTCTGACCGTGGTCATCGCGTTGATCGCGCTGAACCTGACCGGAGTCGGATTCCTTGGTCTTATGGGCAGCGTCGGCGCAGTCGCAATCGCGGTTGCCGTTCTGATCGCCATTACCTTTACACCGGCAATCATCTCGCTGATGGGCATGCGTGTTCTAAACAAGCGTGAGCGCGCCAAAATTGGCGATGTCGAGGCCGAACACGAAGCAGAGACCCCAAAGAATGCGACCCGTCCGGTTTGGGCAACCAAGCGTCCATGGATCGCCATCTTGATCTCGGTCGCAGTCCTAGTGATTGCCGCACAGCCGATTTCATCGATGCGCCTAGGTTTGCCTGATGGTTCATCTGAGCCAGTGACCTCGACCCAATACAAGTCGTTCACCCTTGCCGCGAAGGCATTCGGTGCCGGCGTGAACGGCCCATTGGTGACCGTTGCAACCATGGACAAGGCCCTTGGTTCACAGGCGAAACTCGACTTCGAGGCAAATGTTGCCGAGCGCATCATGCAGCTCGAGAGCGTAAGTTCGGTGGTGCCGGCTGCCGTGTCACAGGATGGCAAGAAGTTCTTGTTCGAGGTAATCCCAGTTGAAGGCCCGGCCAGCGCTTCGACCGAAAAATTGGTCTTCGCTCTTCGCGACTTGACCGGTGAAATTGAGAGCAAGTATGGCGCTTCGCTTGGCGTGACCGGAGCGGCCGCCGCCAACATCGACATCTCGAAGAAACTAGGCGATGCCCTGCCGCTCTACCTGGGTACGGTTCTGATTCTGTCGCTGTTCCTGCTGATTCTGGTGTTCCGCTCGATCTTGATCCCGATCATCGCCAGCGCCGGCTTCTTGTTGACGGTGTTCGCGACCCTGGGTGCAGCCACGGCAGTGTTCCAATGGGGTTGGCTCGGTCAGGTCTTCGACATCCATGACCCGGGGCCAATCATGAGTTTCGTGCCGACCATCATCATCGGTGTGGTCTTTGGTTTGGCGATGGACTACCAGTTGTTCCTCGGTTCGGGCATGCGTGAGGCATATGTGCACGGCAAGTCGGCCAAGGATGCTGTGAACTTCGGTATTCACCTCAGCCGTCCGGTTGTTATCGCTGCGGCAATCATCATGATTACCGTCTTCGGCGGCTTTGCGTTCTCTGAGTTGACCACGGTTCGACCAATCGGTTTTGGTCTTGCTGTTGGTGTGCTGTTCGATGCGTTCTTGGTGCGCCTGGTGCTCATCCCGGCATTGATGACTTTGCTTGGCAATGCAGCTTGGTGGATGCCAAAGTGGCTCGACCGAATTCTGCCTGATGTCGATGTTGAGGGTGCTGCTCTAGAGCGCAAAGACCTTCACTAGCATTGAAGCACTATGCCTGAACTGCAAATAACTTATCCGGAAGACCTTCCGGTAAGTCAACGCAGGGATGAGATTCTCGAGGCAATTCGCAATCACCAGGTCGTGGTGATTGCCGGTGCGACAGGTTCGGGCAAGACCACCCAGTTGCCAAAGATGTGCCTCGAACTTGGCCGCAAGAGCATTGCTCACACTCAGCCTCGCCGAATCGCTGCCCGCGCGGTTGCCGAACGCATCAGCGAAGAGCTGAAGGTTGAGCTCGGCGGGCTGGTGGGTTATCAGGTTCGCTTCACCGACAAGGTGAGTGCCGAAACCCAGGTGAAGGTGATGACCGACGGCATCCTGCTGAATGCGATGCAGCGCCACCGAAACCTGGAGCAATACGACACCATCATCATCGATGAGGCGCACGAGCGCAGTCTGAACATCGACTTCTTGCTCGGCTATTTGAAGCAGCTCTTGCCGAAGCGCCAAGATTTGAAAGTCATCGTAACCTCGGCGACCATCGATCCAGAATCTTTCAGCAAGCACTTCAACGATGCGCCGATCATCGAGGTTTCCGGCCGAACCTTTCCGATTGAGATCCGCTATCGCCCAACCGCGCGCGAGGCTCACGACGACACCGACCCGGATGAAGAAACCACCGCCTCCGATTACATCGACGGAATCATCAAGGCTCTCAAAGAACTCGAGGGTGAAGCCGAGGGTGACACCCTGGTGTTCCTTTCGGGTGAGTCCGAAATCCGTGACGCCCAGGATGCGATTGCCGGCAGCATCACCAGCGGCGCGCTGGCCAAGGGCACAGAAGTGCTGCCGCTCTATGGTCGGCTAAGTGCGGCCGAGCAACACCTGGTCTTCCAGCCGAGCAAGGTGGTTGGCCTGCGCCGACGCATCATCCTTGCCACCAACGTTGCTGAGACTAGCCTCACGATTCCGAACATCAAATATGTGATCGACGCCGGCACCGCGCGCATCTCGCGCTATAGCCCGAAGGCCAAGGTGCAGCGCCTGCCGATCGAGGCTATTTCGCAGGCAAGCGCGAACCAGCGTGCCGGTCGAACCGGTCGAACCAGCCCCGGCATCGTGATTCGTCTCTATGCCGAGGATGACTTTGAATCTCGCCCCGAGTTCACCGACCCCGAGATCCTGCGCACCAACCTGGCCTCGGTAATCCTGCAGTCGGCGAACCTTGGGCTTGGTGACATCACCAACTTCCCGTTTATTCAGCCACCGGACCAGCGCGGCGTCAAGGATGGCCTGGGGCTGCTAGCCGAACTAGGTGCTGTTGAGGATGCCAAGGGCAAGACCGTTCGCCTAACTCCGGTGGGTAAGAACCTGGCAAGGTTGCCAATCGAACCACGATTCGCCCGAATGCTACTGGAGGCGAAGACTCAGGATCTGGTTCGCGAAGTATTGATCATCGTCGCCGGCCTCACCATCCAGGACCCACGAGAGCGCCCGCTGGCTAAGCGACCACAGGCAGACCAGATGCACCTGCGTTTTGCCGACCCGACCAGTGACTTCTTGAGCCTGTTGAACCTCTGGAACTACATCGAAGAGCAGCAGCAGAAACTCTCATCCTCGGCCTTTAGAAGGCTCTGCAAAAACGAGTTCCTCAACTATTTGCGAGTGCGCGAATGGCAAGATCTCATTCGCCAGCTTCGCTCGGTTGCCAAGCCGCTTGGAATCGTGCCGGGCAATGCCAAAATCGACCCGGATGGCATCCACAAGTGCCTGCTCTCAGGAATGTTGAGCCAAATCGGTTTGCGCCAGCTCAGTGAGAATAAGGGTGCCGACCTAGCCAAGGGCAAGAACGGTGCTTCCAATAAGGGTCCTGGCGAATACCTCGGTTCGAATGGCAAGAAGTTTGTGATCTTCCCTGGCTCAACCATGGCCAAGAAGCCGACCGCAGCGATCATGACCGCCGAACTCGTCGAAACCAGCCGCCTCTTCGCCAGGATGAACGCAGCCATTGACCCGGCTTGGGCCGAGGCGCTCGCCGGAGACCTGTGCAAGCGCAGTTTCAGCGAACCCCACTGGGAGAAAACTCAGGGCTCGGTCGTCGCCTACGAGCGAGTGATGCTTTTTGGTGTGCCAATCGTGGTCTCGAGGCGCATGCAGTATTCGCGCATCGACCCGGAGCTCTGCCGTGAGCTCTTCGTTCGCCACGCCCTAGTGCAAGGGGAGTGGGACTCAAAGCAACAGTTTGATCGCAACAACCGCTCACTCATGAAGCAACTCGAAGCCGAAGCCGATCGCGCCCGCAAGCCGCAGCACGCCCCGGATGAGGATGACGCCTACCGGTTCTACATGTCCCGCATCCCGGCAGAGGTCTTTTCGACCCGCACCTTCGAGGGGTGGTGGCGAAAGGCCAAGCACGAGACCCCAAACCTTTTGACCATGACTCGGGAAGACCTGCTCGGCGAACAAATTGCCGCACCAGACGAGCACGATCACCCAACCGAGTGGTCGCACAACGGCCAGAAGTTGAAGCTTCGCTATCGATTCGATCCTTCGGCCACCGATGATGGCGTTTCGGTTGACGTGCCGTTGCCAATTTTGGCCAGCCTAAATTCTGACCCGTTCGACTGGTTGGTGCCGGGGATGCGTCTCGAACTCATCACAGAACTCATCCGCAGTTTGCCAAAGGCGCTGAGAAAAAACGTCGTGCCAGCTGCCGATTGGGCTGCCAAGGCCTTAGCGCAGTTGCCAGAGGAGCCAAATGGCAACCTCTTGGTAGTTCTGGCCAAGACCCTGCAGCAGCTAAGTGGCACCAAAATGTCGGCCGAAGATTTCGACGTCTCGCGCCTCCCAAACGCACTTCGCATGACCTACCGTCCACTTGATGCGGCTGGCCGGCCGCTGGGTCTGGGCATTGACCTGGCTGTGCTTCAGGCGAAGTTCTCTGAGAGCGGCCGCGGCGCGGTTGCCAAGGTGGTCGAGAAGGTTCATTCGCCAATCGAACGTGACGGCCTCACTTCTTGGGATTTCGAAAAGCTCGAAACCAGCGTTGAGAGCAAGCACGGCGGCAATGTGGTGCGCGGATTCCCCGCTCTGGTCGCCCAACCCGGCGGTTCGGTTGACATTCGTCTTTTCTCAACCGAATCTGAACAGCTTCGCCATCATCACAAAGGCGTTGTTGCGTTGGTCAAGGCAGCCATAGCGTCACCGGCAAAGTATGTCGAGTCGCACCTGGCCCAAAACGAAAAATTAGCCATCGCGGGTCTTGCCTATTCAAACTTCGCTGCGTTCATCGACGATGTGATCTTCGCGGTTGCCGATCGAGAACTACATAAAGTCGAAGCCGACGGCCTTATTTTCAACCGGGCCGAATTTGAAGCGGTTCGCGATGCCGTTTCCGCAACCATCGTCGAGACCGCATTCGAGGTGGCCGCCTTGGTCACCAAAATTGCCGGTGCTGCACTTGACGCCAACAAGACAATTTCCTCGGTCAATGGTTTCGATTTTCTTTCGGTGCTCTCGGCCGAAAAGCAGCACATCGTCGAACTGCTCGAACCCAACTTTGTTGGCGCAGCTGGCCTTGAACGTCTGCCGCGCATCCTGGTTTATTTGCAGGCAATCAAGCAGCGCGTCGAGAAGTTGGTCGAAAACCCTGCTCGCGATCGTGCAGCCTCGCTCGAACTCGACCAGGCAATTGGCCTCTTTGTGTTTGCCGGCGGTAAGTTGCCATTGGCCGCCGACTCACCGGCGAAGTTAGTAAGCGCCCGGTGGTTGCTCGAGGAGCTTCGAGTGAGCCTGTTCGCGCAATCACTCGGAACCGCAGATACTGTCTCGGTTCAGCGAATTAAGAAAGCGTTAGCCTGATTAACCTGACGCTAGTCAGCTGTTCATCATGCAGTCTCGAGACTTCTTGCGCAGTTTCACGTTCATCCCTTTCGGGTTCATCCAGCGTTTCCAATCGTTCGGTGTCCTAGATGCATCTGCCACGGGGCGGATTACGAAAGGCAAAATGAAAACTCTAAAGATCACTGCAGCGGTTGCGGCTCTCGCAATTGCTATGGCTGGCCAGCAGGCTGCATTCGCAGACTCAGCGGCTCCGGTTTATGTCGACGCGGCATCGACCAACGAAACCATTCAGGTTCTAGCAACCTCTGGTGACAAGTTCGGCAGCTACGTGCTTCCTGGCACCCCTGACGGTCTTGGCCTTTACAAGTCTGGCACCGGCTACAAGATGCTTCTAAACCACGAGTTCACCTCGAACCAGTCGGCATTCGCCCGCGCAAACGGTGCAATCACCGGTGGTTCGACCATCTCAGAACTTACTTACGATGCCAACATGAAGCTTGTGTCGGCAACCGACGCGATCAAGAACGTCGTCTGGTATGACTACCTGACGGCAACCTATGGCAAGACCCCGGTTGCTCCAACTGGTGCAGCTGCTAAGAACTCATACGGCGACCCATTCCACACCACTGCGCTTCAGCGTTTCTGCTCGGCTAGCCTCGCGGCTGCTGGTTCATTCGCTTACACCACTGGCTCTGGCAAGAAGGCTAAGACCATCGGCTACACCAAGCCTGTGTTCCTAACCGGTGAAGAAGACGGTGCCGAGTCACGTTCATTCGCGCTAAACGCCGAGGGTGAGATGGTTCAGCTTCCACGTTTGGGCCTTGCAGACACCGAGACCTTCAACGTGGCTCCTGGCAACACCCTTCAGACCGTGCTAATCGGCAACGAAGACGGTTCGGTCAACACCAGCGAGCTTCGCTTGTATGTTGGCGCCAAGACCACTACCGGTGCCTGGTATGAACGTGCCGGTCTAACTAACGGCCAGCTTTACTATGCCAAGGTTCAGGACATCCTCAACGACACCGCGTTCCGCGCAACCGTCGGCAAGGGCAAGCCAACTGCCGTTTCATTCAAGAGCATCGACACCTCGGTGAACGGTGCAGAGCAGGCTAAGCAGGGCGTTGCAACTGCAACCGGATTCAGCCGCATCGAAGATGGTCAGTTCGACCCGCTACACCCGAACGACTACTACTTCGTAACCACTTCATCAAACGGTGCAGCTGCTGCAACCACCCTTGACCCTGCTCTTCCAAAGGTGACCAAGCGTGATGGTGGCGGTCTATGGCGCCTGCGTTTCAAGGACATCAAGGACCCTCTAGCCGGCGCAACCGTTGAGCTTCTTCTTGATGGCTCAGAGCCTGCATTCCTAAACATGCCTGACAACCTAACCATCGACAAGTCTGGCAACATCATCCTTCAGGAGGACCCAGGCAACAACGTGACCCTGTCTCGCGTATTTGCTTACCGAATCAAGGATGCCAAGCTGGCTCAGATCGCAGGCTTCAACGCTGCTCTATTCAGCGATGGATCAGCCAAGAAGATCACCGTTGACGAAGAGTCAAGCGGTGTGACCGATGTCACCGACTTACTTCGCAAGAACAAGAGCGACAAGAACTCTTACTATGTGTTCGTCGCTCAGGTTCACGCACCGGTAGCAACTGCTCGCCCAGACCTAACCGATGCGGCTTCAATCGCTTCGGCAGTAGAGGGTGGTCAAATCTACTTGCTAACCGTTCCAAGCTGGTCAAAGATCTACGGCTAATCGCCTAAACAAAGAGAGTGGGGGGTGCTTCGGCACCACCCACTTCCTTTTTATCTTGCTAATCAGTTGTTGCGGGAATCCAAGTGTTAGGTTCGAATAACGATGTCAATAAAAAAGCGCCAGACCGCAACCCTCTCACTCATTTCTTCACTCGGCCCTTTTCAGTTCGACACTTATCTTCCGGCGCTTCCGGCGCTGATGCTTTTCATGCACACCACCGACACGATGGTGCAGTTAACAATCACCGCTAGCCTGCTCGGAATGGCTGCCGGTCAGCTATTCGTCGGCCCGCTGATTGATGCTCTCGGTCGCCGCCGCCCTCTGATCGTTGCGCTTTCGGTGTTCATCTTGGCCTCAATTGGTTGCCTCACGGCTACCGATGTCACCTGGATGATAGTCGCCCGGTTCATCCTCGGTTTCGCAGCTGCTGGTGGCTTTGTGATCAACAATGCGTTCATCCGTGACATCGCCACGGGGCAGAACGCCTCGAGACTTTATTCGACTCAGGCGGCAATTTCGAGTCTTGCTCCGGTGATTGCCCCGCTGGTTGGCGGTCAACTCTTGTTGCTCGGCGACTGGCACGTAGTCTTCATATTCTTGGCCTTCATGGGAGCCGCTGTATTGGCGATGGCACTCTGGTTGATGCCCGAAACTCTTGAGGTTGATAAGCGCAGCCAGCTCAGTTTCAGAGCCACCTTTGAGTCTTGGGGTGGCATCATCCGTGATCGTCGCTTCGTTTCCCTCGCAGTGACCGGTGGTTTACTGTTCGGTCAGGTTTGCGTGTTCATTGCCGGCGCACCATTCGCGCTCGAGGGCGGTTTCCACCTAACCCCAACCGAATACACCTACGCTTTCGCTGCTGTCACAATCGTGATGTTTTCAGCAAACTCGGTCAACCGATACCTGCTCAAGAAGATTGCCAGCATCAACCTGCTTCGCTATGGTCTAAGTCAGGCAATTTTTGCAGCGGTGTTTATGAGCACTTTGAATCTGCTGAACATCCACACCCTCGCTCTATCGATCGTCGGATTTGCGCTGTCAATTTCGGCGATGGGTTTTTGCATGGCAAACATGATGGGTCTGGCTATGCGCGACCACGGCGAGCGCGCCGGAACCGCGGCTGGGCTTTTGGGCTTCTCAAACTCGATCGGTGGAGCGATTGCGGCGCCGCTGACCAGCTTGATTTTCGGCCTCGACATCGTCGGTGTCACGCTATTTATGTCGATACTGCTGGCGACAGCTGCTGTCATCGGTTTGATTGGCACGCGTCATGAAAAGGCCGTCATTCACTAAAGCTCGTCTAGCGCTAGCCATGCGAGACTTTTTCTATGACCAAAATCGCTGACACCCTTCGCGCCCTCGAACCGCACCCCCTCGACTTCGTTGAGGTTGCCGTCCTTGAACGCGATGGTCTTGTCGAGTCTCGTCACCGCGGTTTGGCTGCTTTGGTTGGCCCAGATGGAAAACTCATTGATCACCTTGGCGCAGGAAAGCGCGTCATCTATCCGCGCAGTTCGGTGAAGCCACTTCAGGTGGTTGCGATGCGTCGCGCAGGTCTTGACCTGGTTGGCGAAGAGTTGGCAATCTGCGCTGGCAGCCACAACGGTACCGGTCGACACATTGCCCTGGTCGAAGGCATTCTTTCGGGCGTCGGCTTGGATGAGAATGCGTTGCAGTGCCCACCGGCTTGGCCTGGCAACCCAGCGTCCCGTGCCGAGGCTTCGGGGGAGTCTAAAGCTGCATTCAACTGTTCCGGCAAGCATGCGGGTTTCATCGCCGCATCGAAGGCTGCAGGTTGGGACACCGCCAGTTATCTCGAACCCAACCATCCGCTTCAGAAGTTGGTTGAAGAGGTTCTCGTCGAGTTTTCGGGCGAGCAAATTTTGCACTCTACCGTCGATGGTTGTGGAGCTCCACTGCACACCATCACGGTGGAAGGTCTCGCTCGTGCCATCGGCAAGTTTGCGGCCACCGAAACCGAAATCGTCGACGCGATGTTGTCGAACCCTTGGGCTGTGGGCGACGCTCAGTCTCCAGACGCAGTCATCATGGGCCATGGCATGGTTGCCAAGCTTGGCGCCGAGGGTGTTTTTGTTATCGGCCTAAAGTCAGGTCACGGTGTTGCTGTGAAAATCGCCGACGGTTCGTTGCGTGCGGCACCACTGGTTGCGCTTCGCCTGCTCAACCGCAATGGCCTGCTCGACGATTCGGTCTATGCCGAACTTCACAAAGCGTTGACTGTTAAGTCCATGGGCGGTTCAGAGGTTCTTGGCGAACTTCGCGCCCTCTAGACCGCTAATTTAAATGCTTTAATGGCGCCGAGAGACTCGGCCAATTTACCCTTCTCAACTTCCAAATCGTATCGATTTTGAAGGTTGAGCCAAAAGCGGTCGCTTACGTCGAAAGCTCGCGCAAGGCGCAGGGCCGTGTCTGGTGTGATGGCACGCTTGCCGTGAACAATTTCGTTGATTCGGCGCGGGGAGACCCCAACCACCTTTGCCAGTTCATACTGCGAGACACCAAAAGGCAATAAGAATTCTTCAAGCAGAATCTCGCCTGGGTGAATCGGTTCGTGTGCACTCATGAGGTTCCTCTCTTGGTTAGTGATAATCGACAATTTCGATATTTTCGGCTCCTGCCGAAGTCCAGCTGAAGCAAATCCGCCATTGATCGTTAACTCGGATGCTGTGCTGGCCCGCTCGGTTTCCAGTTAGCGGCTCGAGTCGATTTCCCGGCGGCACGCGCAGATCGCTTAGGAAATCAGCGGCATCAATAATCAGAAGTTTTCTATGGGCTATTCGCTGTAATTCAGGCGACCATTTCGAAACTCGTTCGCGCAACCAAACTTTCTCTGTGTTTGAGTTGGCAAAGGATGCGATCACGGTACAAACATAACGCGTCGCGTTATTAACGTCAAGCGTTATTAGTTAGGCGATAGCCCGCTCGATTAGAGCAGCCACTCGCTTTTCAACTTCGGCGTTCCAGCCGACAACGGCGAACGAAGTTGCCCAGAGCAAATCTTCATCAAGGTTTGCCGCATCCTGGAATCCGAGGGTCGAATAGCGGGACTTGAATTTGCCTGAGTCCTGAAAGAAGAGAACCGTCTTCCCTTCGGCGTTGCAATAGGCCTGCATGCTGTACCAGGTCTTTGCCTGAAGTTCGGGGGCAACCTTTTTAACGAGGGCATGAATCTTTTCGGCGATCGCGCGGTCTGCCGGCGACATTGCCGCAATCTTCTCGACCACCTCTTGTTCAAACTGCTCGGGAGTCATCTTTTTGCGTGCCTTGGCTCGCTCGGCCATGGTTTCTTTGAGCGCCTGCTTCTCGCCGTCGGTCATTGCCATGGGTGCTCCTCTGCTGGGGTGGTGTTCAATAGCGTAATCTGCTTCCATGAGCGATTTGAACGAAGTTGGAACCAAGGATGGCTGGCGCTGCTGGTTGTGTGACGCAACGGTGGACCCTGACGCCTCAACCAACTCAGACCTAGGCCCAAGCATCGACAACTATGCAGCAGCAAAGGCCAAGAAGGGTTCGGCCACTGTCGAGCGCCTCGCTCACCGCGCATGCAACACCATGAAGGGCAAGATTGCCCCGGTAGTGCCTTGGTCAACCGACCTCTTCGTGGTCGACCCAGCTCCTATTTTTGAATCAGTCGAACGCTTAAGTCGCAAGGGTGGTCGCGAGATTGTTGCTCGTTGCCCATCGCAGTCCGATGCTGATCAGGCGGCCGAATGGTTGCTAGATCGCCTGTCTCGCTTCGCGCCAGACATGGACTTTGAAACCCAAATCACGCCAGGCGGCGGGCAGTTCATGCTCGCTTTACGGGCTTAGTACTCGCCCTTAACTACAAAGAACGTGCCGCGAATTTCACCGGCAAGCTTTGACTTTTGGCGGGCGAACTTGAACTTTGTCGCCAGCTCCTCTGGCACATCCATGCCCATGGAAAGTTTGAAGCCAACCGCACGCTTGCCGCCGGGTTCGAGGCTATAAAGCACGTTGATGGCCAAACCGCTTTCATAGAAAACGTAGGTCCAGCGAATGCCTTCAACCAGAAGTTCGGTGGCCTCGAGTGGCTTGGCAGCAATCACGATGTCTCGCTCGAGCAGCACCTTGGCTACGTATTCGACTAGGTTCTTGGCCTCTGCGGCCGGCTTGGTGTTGAAATCCGCGTCGTACTTGTTCTTGAAATAGCGGGCTTCGTTAGCGCGCAGACCAGCAAGGGTCTCGGCGTGCGGTGAGGTTTCTAGACCCTCGGTTGAAACGTTCACAAAATCAATAACACCCGGCATAGCGGCTCCTTTGGTAGACCCCAGTTCAAGAGTAAACGACCAACTTGCTACTTGAGCAGGCGTCCGATTCCGAGAGCGTGAAGCATCGGCAGAGCCGACACAATCATCATGGTGTAGCCGAGTTGCTCGTTGCGGTCTAGCAACAGAACTCCGGTGATCAACAGCGTCGCAAAAATCAAAGCGGATGTGGTGCGGCGCACCGATGAGTCAAGAACACGAACGCGTCGCTCGAGCTCGGGGTTTCGAACAACAAATTCGCCGCGCTCCGCGCGCGTGGCCAACGAATCAAGGCGGCCTGGCAGTTTTGCGAGTGTGTTGAGGCTCGAAAGCACGTCCTTGCCGATTCGACGCAGGGCGCTTGCGCCACTGCCATTTAGCAGGCTTCGGGCAAACGGGTCAACCGCATCCCAGATATTGAAGTCGCGGTTTAGTTCGCTGGTCACACCCGAAATCAGTG
>Ga0228702_1000539_pt1 | contig 28436 bp, 23 predicted proteins | sample McNCre217_Aug_MG_2_FD_178018 | JGI IMG/M metagenome (GOLD analysis project Ga0228702, IMG submission 178018) | Freshwater microbial communities from McNutts Creek, Athens, Georgia, United States - 20-17_Aug_MG | ecosystem: Environmental > Aquatic > Freshwater > Creek | place: USA: Georgia...
ACGGGGAACAATATGGTAGGCGCGATTGGAATCGAACCAACGACCCCCACCATGTCAAGGTGGTGCTCTAACCAACTGAGCTACGCGCCTACATTGTTCGAAGCTGAAAGTATAGCAGACTTCAACGTCGTTTCGCCGTACGCACGCCACGCACCTCTTTCACCAAGCCCAACACCTTTTGCAAGCGACGCGAATCACCCACCTCCACGGTGAAGGTCATCCACGCCAAGTCTTTGACTGACTGGGTTTGCACACCAATCACGTTCATCTTTTCTTTGGCAAACACTTCCGAGATGTCACGCAACAAGCCCTGACGGTCTAAGGCTTCAATGTTCACATCCACGGGATATACCAAGGCTTGCGCCGAAGCGGACTGCCCCCAGTCCACCTCAATCACACGGTCACCATTGCGCAACGCCATTTGACGGAAGTTGCCGCAATCCGCTCGGTGAATGCTCACGCCTTTGCCGCGTGTCACAAAACCACGAATCTCATCAGGCGGCGCAGGCTTGCAGCATTTGCTGAGTTGCGTCAGCAAAGAATCAATACCTACCACCAACACCCCACTCTTCGATGCTTTGTCGTTGGGCTTGGCTCTCTTCAGACGCACATAGTCATCCGCCACCAGCACTGTGGCGGGCGGATTCAACAGCGTTTCGATGTTGCGCAGCGAAAACTCATCCTTGCCCACTAACTCAAACAAAGCCTCGGCTGATTTGAACCCCAGCTGGGACGCCAAGTCATCGAGCTTCATCGCTGTTTTGCCTTCGCGTTGCAGCAGCTTTTCGACCGCTTCCCTGCCCTTTGCCGCTGTTTCTTGCATGGCTTGGGCATTGAACCAAGCACGTACCTTTGAACGTGCACGTGAGCTGGCCAAAAAGCCAAGCTCTGGGTTGAGCCAATCACGCGAAGGACCACCTTCTTTGATGGCCGTCACTTCCACCGTCTGACCGTTTTTCAGTTGCGTATTCAGCGGCACCATCGCGCCATCCACACGCGCGCCCCGGCAACGATGACCAAGGTTGGTGTGCAAGGTGTAGGCAAAGTCAATGGGCGTTGCGCCTTGTGGCAGCTCGACCACCGCTGCGTCTGGTGTCAGCACATAAATGCGGTCGCTCAAAGCATCGGTGGTGGCTTGACTTTGGGCATCCGTAGCGAGCTCTCGCTCCCAAGCCAAGAGCTGGCGCAGCACGGCGATCTTGGCGTCATAGTCACCAGATGCGCTCACACCCGCGTAGCCTTTGGCCCCCGCCTCTTTGTAGGCCCAGTGCGCGGCCACGCCATGCTCGGCATGGTCATGCATCTCTTGCGTGCGAATTTGAATTTCAATCGGACGCCCTTGCGCATCACGCACCACCGTGTGCAACGACTGGTAGCCATTGGATTTGGGCTTGGCGATGTAATCGTCAAACTCAGAATCAATCGGCACGAACTGGGTGTGCACCATGCTCAATGTGGCATAGCAATCAGGCACCGAAGGTACGACCACGCGCAAAGCACGCACGTCAAACACGTGTGAAAAGTCCAGCGACTTGCCGCGCATTTTCTTCACGATGCTGTAGATGTGCTTGGGCCGCCCCGCCACTTGCGCTGTGATACCTTGGGCTTTCAAGTCAGCCTCAAGACTCTCGCGCAACTGCACCATGTAGTTCTCGCGCTCCACGCGTTTTTCATCGAGGAGCTTGGCGATTTCACGGTAGGTCTCAGGATCCAGAAAACGGAAAGACAAATCTTCCATTTCCCATTTGATTTGCCAAATCCCCAAGCGATTCGCCAACGGCGCAAACACATGCAAGGACTCATACGCCAAGCTGTGGGGCACGGGCTGTTTACTGGCGGCGTAGTAACGCAAGGTTTGCAAGCGCGATGCCAAGCGCAACAGCACCACGCGCAAATCGCGTGAGAACGCTAACAGCATCTTGCGTACGTTCTCGGTTTGCAAAGCGGCCACTTGCGATTCGGCCGACACAGCGCGTGCTTGGCGTTGCACACGAATCAAACGCGTGGTTTCCAAAGCTAACTCGGCATAGCTCGGTCCAAAGGCTTTGGCAATGACTTCTTCTGGTTTTTGCAAGTGCTCTGCGGCATAGACCAAGTAGCAAGCCGCTTGCATGGCTTCAGAGCCACCAATCACACTCAGAATTTGAGCCGCTGCATCCGCATGCGCCAGCACATCTTCACCGGTATCCAACGTGGCCCCCATCAGCAAAGGCTGCGCAAAGGCACGCGCCCGCGTCAACGCCTCAGGTTGGTCTGGCAAGTCTTGCAGCGAGGCACTCAAAAGCGAGGCGCGCTGCGTTTCTCCGTTATGTTTCATGTAAGCCGCAAAACCGCATAATGTCTATAGGTTTCTCATCGTAATGCATGGAGTTTTGAAATGTCTGAACGCACACTCGTCGGTAAAACAGCTTTGGTCACCGGTTCTACCAGTGGCATTGGTCTTGGCATTGCCAAATCATTGGCTCGTCAAGGCGCCAATATCGTCCTCAACGGCTTTGGCGACGTCGACGGCCCCAAAGCCGAAGTCGCCGCACTGGGTGTCAAAGTGGCTTACCACGGCGCCGACATGAGCAAAGCCTCAGACATCGAAGCCATGATGAAGTTTTCAACCGAAACCTTTGGTGGCGTCGACATCTTGATCAACAACGCGGGTATCCAGCATGTTGCCTCAGTGGAAAACTTCCCCGTGGAACGCTGGGATGCCATCATTGCCATCAACCTCAGCAGTGCTTTCCACACTTCACGCTTGGCTTTGCCTTACATGCAAAAACAAAACTGGGGCCGCATCATCAACGTGGCTTCCGTGCACGGCTTGGTCGGTTCTGCCCAAAAATCTGCATACGTGGCAGCCAAGCACGGCATCGTGGGTTTGACCAAAGTCACCGCACTTGAGAATGCCACCAACGGTGTGACCTGCAACGCCATCTGTCCAGGCTGGGTACTGACCCCGCTGGTGCAAAAGCAAGTTGATGCGAAAGCCGCTGCCTTGAACATAACAAATGAAGAGGCCACCAAACTCTTGCTGGGCGAGAAAGAGCCTTCCATGCAATTCACGACACCCGAAGAGTTAGGCGAATTGGCCGTCTTCTTCTGCTCCAAAGCTGGCAATAACGTGCGCGGCGTGGCTTGGAACATGGATGGGGGTTGGGCCGCTCAGTAATTCCAATCAAATTTAATTAACTTTAAAAGTTTTTTTAGTTTTAATTAAAACAAAAATATAGGTTTGTTGTATCTTTTAGGGATGACATATATCTACCCAAAAGAAACCAGCAAATTTGCAGATCGTTTTCGTGCAGCACTCAAAGATGCCGGAATTCGTGCCTCTGCAACTGTTGTTGCAAATGAATTTAACTTGCGGTACTGGGGCGAGGGAATCTCCTCTCATGCCGCACGGAACTGGCTCATGGGCGTCTCAGTTCCCAAACAGGACAAGCTTTTGGTTTTGTCCAAATGGCTCAAGATCTCACCAGAAGGTCTGCTGTTTGGTACGCCGCCACCTCGCCCGGCAGATGAAACCTTGGCAGACGAACATATCAACTTGGTAGATCAGCAGTTGATTTCTCGTTACTTTGCATTGCAACCCGAGCATCGTCGTGTCGTGCGGGAAGTGGTGGAAGGTTTAGCCGTATTGGGCGGTAAACCGCCTGATACTCAATAAATCAAAGCCACAGCGCGCGCTTCCATACTTAGGCCCTGTCCCACAGGGCCTATTTTTTCGGCCGTCTTCGCCTTCACATTCACACGAGACACATCGATATCCAACGCCTGTGCAATGCGTTGACACATGACTGACATATGACCCGCCAGCTTAGGCGCTTGCGCAATCACTGTGCTGTCGATGTTGCCAATCTGAAACCCTGCGGCGCGCACCATCTCTGCCGTTTTTTGTAACAGCACCCACGAGTCAGCACCTTTGTAGGCAGCATCGGTATCAGAAAAATGTCGGCCAATGTCTCCCAACGCTGCAGCCCCTAGCAAGGCATCGGTGATGGCGTGCAGCAACACATCAGCGTCTGAATGGCCTAGCAAGCCGTGTGTGTGCTCGATGCGCACACCACCCAAGATGAGCGGTCGACCTTCCACCAAGGCATGCACATCCCAGCCTTCACCAATTCGAAATGAGGGTACGGTCATCGTGTGTTCTTTCCATCAAGCGTCAACGACGCGAATTCAAAATTGCTGCAGCCAAGGCAAAGTCTTGCGGATAAGTCACCTTGAAGTTTTGCGCATTGCCGAGCACGAGCAAAGGGCTCAAACCGATTGCCTCGATGGCACTGGCTTCATCGGTCACGGCAGCGCCTGCGTGTTGTAGTGCTTGCATTAGCACCCCTAGGCGAAACATTTGCGGCGTCTGCGCCAACCACTTGTCTGCACGGTCCACCGTTTGAGACACACGGCCATTGACTTCAACTTTTAAGGTATCGGCCAATTTGTGGGCCAGCAAGCCACCCACGGCATCGTCTTGACAGGCGTCGATCAAAGCATTGATTTGTTCGGGTGTCACCAAGCAACGCGCAGCGTCATGCACCAGCACCCAATCGGTATCGTGTGCGCCCTGCTTGACCAGCTCTTGCAATCCAGCCAGCACACTCTCAGCCCGCGTCGCGCCACCTGTGCGCGATGTTTCAAACAAAGGCTGCGGCTGCGGATGCGCAGCCAACACCCCCTCCATGTGCGCATCATCAGGCGCCAACACCAACACGCCTTTGGCCATGCGTGCTACGTCTGCAAAAGCCTTGAGCGTGTGCACCACCATGGGCAAGCCTGCAATGGGTTGGTACTGTTTGGGCATGACCGTGCCCGCGCGGCTGCCAAAACCTGCGCACGGAATGACCGCAAAAAATCGGATGGGAGTTTGGGTGTGTGAGGGCATTGCGTAGGTGGTGAGCTTCAAGCTCAGCCCCCATTCTAGAATTACGCCAATGCATCTGCCCTCTTTGAGTCCCGGCAAACGATTTGCCATGCCCCGCCCTGTCGGCTCTGCGGACGCATTGCTGCTCGCCCAGCTGGGCGCACGCGAAAAAGCCAAACAACAACGTGTCGCCATCGTCACCGCCGATGCGATGGACGCCCAGCGCCTGCAAGACGAAATGGCGTTCTTTGCCCCCGATTTGCGCTGCGTGCTCTTTCCCGATTGGGAAACGCTGCCCTACGACAGCTTCTCGCCCCACCAAGACCTCATCAGCGAACGCTTGGCCACTTTGTGGCGCATCTCTCAAGGCGATGCCGATGTGGTGCTGATCCCTGCCACCACCGCGCTCTACCGCTTGGCACCGCCTGCTTTCTTAGCTGGCTACACCTTTCACTTCAAGGTCAAACAAGCGCTGGACGAGGCCAAGCTCAAATCCCAGCTCACCTTGGCGGGCTACACCCACGTCACGCAAGTGGTCAGCCCTGGCGAATACGCGGTGCGTGGCGGCTTGATTGACCTCTTCCCCATGGGCTCGCTGGTGCCCTACCGCGTTGATTTGTTTGACAACGAAATCGACTCCATCCGCACCTTCGATCCCGACAGCCAACGCAGCCTCTACCCCGTGCCCGAAGTGCGCTTGCTGCCCGGCCGCGAGTTCCCAATGGACGATGCCGCGCGTGCGCTGTTTCGCAACCGTTGGCGCGAAATGTTGGATGGCGACCCGACCAAGAGCCGCATTTACAAAGACATTGGTAATGGCGTGGCCACGGCTGGTATTGAGTACTACCTGCCCTTGTTCTTCGAAGAAACTGCCACGGTGTTTGACTACCTCGGCCCATCGGCCACCGTGGTATTGCACGGCGACTTAGAGCCGGTCTTTCAACGCTTTTGGCAAGACACGCAAGACCGCTTCCGGCTCGTGCAGGGCGACCCCGAGCGCCCAGCTTTGCCACCCGCCCATTTGTTTTTAAGCGCCGAACAGTTTTACGCCTCGGCCAACAGCTATGCGCAATTTGCATTGCGCCCGCACGTCACCGACGTCATTGACAACGCGTTTGCCCAAACCCTGCCCGACCTCACCGTGGTGCGTGGTGCGGCAGACCCGCTGCAAAAGCTGCAAGCGCATGCCGGTAAAACCAGTAACCGCTTGCTGATCTTGGCCGAGAGCGATGGCCGCCGCGAAAGCTTGCTGGACTTCTTGCGCTCGTCCAACGTCAGCCCGCCCGCGTTTGACTCGCTGGCTGAGTTCGAGGGCAGTGCCGAAAAAATCGGCATCGCCACCGCAGCACTGCAAGTGGGCTTTAGCTGGACCGAAGCGGGCTTAGACCTCATCACTGAGACCGAGCTGTTCGCAGTCGGTGCCACCACGCGCCGCCGCAAAAAACAAGAGCAGGTCAGCGATGTCGAAGCGCTCATCAAAGACTTGTCCGAGCTCAACTTGGGCGACCCCGTGGTGCACAACGCCCACGGCATTGGCCGCTACCGTGGCCTCATCAACATGGACTTGGGCGAGAAAAACGCCGACGGTTCGCCCGCATTGCAAGAGTTCTTGCACCTCGAATACGCCGACAACGCCGTGCTCTATGTACCGGTGAGCCAGCTGCATTTGATTGGCCGCTACACCGGCGTGAGCGCCGACGAAGCCCCCCTGCACAAACTCGGCTCCGCCCAATGGGACAAAGCCAAACGCCGCGCCGCCGAACAAGTGCGCGATGCTGCTGCTGAACTGCTCAATATCTACGCACGCCGTGCCGCACGCGAAGGTCACCCCTTCCGCTATTCACCGCAAGACTACGAAACCTTTGCCAACGACTTTGGTTTTGAAGAAACCGCCGACCAACGCGCCGCCATACACGCCGTCATGCAAGACATGATCAGCCCACGCCCCATGGACCGCTTGGTGTGTGGCGATGTGGGCTTTGGTAAAACCGAAGTAGCCTTGCGCGCTGCATTCGTGGCCGTGACGGGTGGCAAACAAGTGGCCTTCTTGGCCCCCACCACCTTGCTGGCCGAACAGCATTACCAAACGCTGGTGGACCGTTTCAGCAAGTGGCCCATCAAGATTGCCGAGATGAGCCGCTTTCGCTCGGCCAAAGAAATCACCGCTGCAGCCAAAGGCTTGGCTGCGGGTCAAGTCGACATCGTGGTGGGTACACACAAGTTGCTCAGTGAGTCGGTCAAGTTCAAAGACCTTGGCTTGCTCATCATCGACGAAGAGCACCGCTTCGGCGTGCGCCACAAAGAAGCCATGAAAGCCATGCGCGCCGAGGTGGATGTGCTCACGCTCACTGCCACGCCTATCCCGCGCACACTCGGCATGGCACTCGAAGGCCTGCGTGATTTGAGCGTCATTGCCACGGCACCGCAACGCCGCCTCGCCATCAAAACCTTTGTGCGCAATGAAGGCAATGGTGTCATCCGCGAAGCTGTGCTGCGCGAACTCAAGCGTGGCGGCCAGTGCTACTTCTTGCACAACGATGTGGCCACCATCGAAAACCGCCGCGCACAGCTAGAAGAACTATTGCCCGAAGCGCGCATTGCCGTGGCCCACGGCCAAATGCCTGAGCGCGAACTCGAACGCGTCATGCGCGACTTTGTGGCCCAGCGCTACAACCTGCTGCTGTGCTCCACCATCATCGAGACCGGCATTGACGTGCCCAGCGCCAACACCATCATCATGAGCCGCGCTGACAAATTTGGCTTGGCCCAGCTGCACCAGCTGCGCGGTCGCGTCGGCCGCAGCCACCACCAAGCCTACGCCTACCTCATGGTGCCCGACACACAGGGCCTGACCAAGCAAGCCGCACAACGCTTGGATGCGATTCAGCAAATGGAAGAGCTGGGCTCGGGCTTCTACCTCGCCATGCACGACCTTGAAATTCGTGGCGCAGGCGAAGTGCTGGGCGAAAACCAAAGCGGCAACATGCTGGAAGTGGGCTTTCAGCTCTACAACGAAATGCTGTCTGAGGCCGTGCGCGCTTTGAAGAACGGCGAAGAGTCAGACTTGCTCAGCCCTTTGAGCGCCACCACCGAAATCAACCTGCACGCCCCCGCCCTGCTGCCCGACGACTACTGCGGCGATGTACATCTGCGTCTGAGCTTCTATAAAAAATTGGCGACCGCCAAAACGGGTGATCAGATTGACGCGTTACTGGAAGAAATCGTGGACCGATTTGGCAAATTACCCGCGCAAGCGCAAACACTCATCGACGTGCATCGCCTGCGCGTGCAAGCCCGCAGCTATGGCGTGACCAAGGTAGACGCGGCACCCGGCGTGACCCACATCAGCTTCAAACCCAACCCACCGTTTGACGCCCTGCGCATCATCGAGCTGGTGCAAAAAAACAAACACATCAAGTTAGCGGGCAACGACCGGCTGCGCATCGAACGCGAACTGCCCGAGCCACAAGCCCGTGCACAAATGGTGCGCGATGTGTTGCGCTCGCTCGGTACACCCACCGCCCCTGTCGCTAAAGCGGCAGAGGCGCACTCATAAAGTGACTGACCACTTGGTCAGATCATCTGTATCACAAGTCTTAATTCATTTATGCAACAAGAATTCGCTCCTGGCTTAGTCATCCAAGGCTTCACCTCCCCCCTCAAACTTCAAGACTTCAAACTCATCGCGTTTGACATGGACTCGACACTCATCAACATCGAGTGCATTGACGAGATCGCTGATGCCACAGGCCGCAAGGCTGAGGTGGCGGCCATCACTGAGGCAGCGATGCGCGGTGAAATCACCGATTTCAAAGACAGCTTGCGCCGCCGCTTGGCGCTGCTCAAAGGTGCGCCCGAGTCCGCCTTGCAAGAGGTGTTTGAACACCGTTTACGCCTGAACCCCGGTGCCAAAACTTTGGTGGACACCTGCAAAGCCCATGGCATGAAAGTGCTGTTGGTCAGTGGTGGCTTTACCTTCTTCGCAGACCGTGTATGCGAGATGCTGAACATCGATTTTTCTCGCAGTAACTTGCTCGACATCGCCGACGGCCATCTGACGGGTCAAGTGGTGACGCAAGACTGGGGCGATATCTGTGACGGCGCTGAAAAGCGCAAGATGCTGCTGCACATCTGCACGCAAATGGGCATCAGCCCCAAACAGGCGATTGCCATGGGCGACGGCGCGAACGACTTGCCCATGATGGGCGAAGCGGGCTTGTCGGTGGCCTACCACGCCAAACCCAAAGTGCGCGAGCAAGCGATGGTGGCGATCAACGAGGGTGGTTTGGATCGTTTGCTGGAAGTGGTTAAAGCGTAAGCCCAAACCTAACGAGCAATGCAGTGGGATCTCCTACCGCATTCGCTCAAGCAACAAGCGCTGAGTTAGCGCAGTGCGTTGTAAATCGTTTGCGCCAACTCCTCCGAAATACCTTCCACGGTACACAGGTCTGCCACGCTGGCATCACCCACGCCGCGTGCACCGCCAAAACGCTGCAACAACTTGGCGCGTTTCTTTGGCCCCACGCCTGGAATTTCTTCTAGCTTGCTGCCACCCACGCGCACTTTGGCACGTGCAGCACGCATGCCGGTGATGGCAAAGCGGTGAGCCTCGTCGCGTATTTGCGCGACCAACATCAAGGCGGCGGAGTCGCGGCCCAGGTACACCTTCTCGCGGCCATCGGCAAACACCAATTCTTCTAGGCCCACTTTGCGGCCCTCGCCTTTTTCCACGCCCACGATGCGCGAGAGGTCGAGTCCGAGCGACTCAAACACCTCACGCGCCATCGACACTTGGCCTTTACCACCGTCAATCAGTACGAGATCGGGTAGCTTGCCCTCGCCCGCACGCACGGCCTCGGCCAGCTTGCTGTAACGACGCACCAACACTTGGCGCATGGCAGCGTAGTCGTCGCCGCCCGTGATGCCGTCGATGTTGTAACGGCGGTATTCCGCGCTTTGCATTTTGTGGTGGTGGAACACCACGCACGAAGCCTGCGTGGACTCACCCGAGGTGTGCGAAATGTCAAAGCATTCCACGCGAAATTGCTCTAAATCTTCAGGTGCTAAATCCAAAGCATCCACCAAGGCACGCGTGCGCGCTTGTTGTGAGCCTTCTTCGGCCAACAAACGGGCCAGCTGGATGTCCGCATTTTGTTGCGCCATTTCTAGCCACACGCGGCGTTGCTCGCGTGGGTTATGCACAGCGGTGATCTTCACGCCCGTTTGCTCGGTCAACGCTTGCAGCAGTTCTTTGTCAACGGCATGGCTGGTGATGAGCGCAGGCGGTACGGGCACATCCAAGTAGTGCTGGCTCAAAAACGCCTCCAGCACTTCGGAGGGTTCGGCATCGTCCACATGCACAGGGAAGTAAGGTCTATCGCCCAAATGGCGGCCACCACGCACCATGGCCAAGTTGACACAGGCTTTACCGCCCTGCACTTTGACGGCCAAGATATCCACGTCTTGGTCGCCCACAGTGTCCACCGCTTGCTGGTGCAACACCTTCGAGAGCGCCCCCATTTGATTGCGCAGCTCGGCGGCTTGTTCAAATTCCAGCTTCTCGGCATGCGCCATCATGCGCGCTTCGATACTGCCCATCACCTCTTGCGTTTCACCGCGCAACAAACACATGGCGCTGTCCACGTCGCGCTGGTAATCCGCCACCGAGATATGCCCCACACACGGCCCCGAACAACGCTTGATTTGATACAGCAAACAAGGACGCGTGCGGTTGTTGAACACCGTGTCTTCACAAGTACGCAAGCGAAACACTTTCTGCAACAACTGAATGGCTTCGCGCACCGCCCACACGCTGGGGTAAGGGCCAAAGTAATCGTGACGTTTGTCTACGGCACCGCGGTAATACACGACGCGGGGCACTTGCTGCGGATTCACGCTCAGAGGGTTGATCGCGTCGGGAGTGGACAAGCCGACTAGCGACGCAGCCGCCTTTGCTGCGTCATTGATCTTGACTGGCACCCCGCGCGTCATCTTCAAATACGGGTAGCTCTTGTCGTCACGAAACAAGATGTTGTACTTGGGCTTGAGCGTTTTGATGAGGTTGTTTTCCAGCAGCAGCGCCTCGGCCTCAGAGCGCACCACTGTGGTTTCCATGCGAACAATCTTGCTCACCATGTGACCAATGCGTGTGCCACCGTGGTCTTTTTGGAAATAGCTAGACACCCGCTTCTTCAGGTTGATGGCCTTGCCCACATACAGCACTTGGCTCTGCGCATCAAAGTAGCGGTACACGCCGGGCAACGCAGGCAAGCTGGCCACCAGCTCTAACAGCTCGGGCGGATGGCGCGGCGCAGCGTTTTCTGGTGTGGCATCTGAAGAAGTTTTGGGCATGCCTGTATTGTGGACAATCTGGAACGTGAAAATAATTTTGGATATTTTTTGTCGCGTCATCGACAACCACGGCGACCTCGGTGTGTGTTGGCGGTTGTGTGCCGACTTGGCGCAACGCGGCCACACTGTGCGCTTGTGGGTGGACGACCCTTCGGCCCTCGCTTGGATGGCGCCAAAGGGCTGCGCGGGTGTCGCCCTTCATGCCTGGCCCGATGATGCAGACCTGCAAGCATTGGCTCAAGACCCCACATTCAAAATAGGGAATGTGGTGGTTGAAGCCTTTGGCTGCGAACTACCCGAAGCGTTTCAAACACTGATGACGCAAGGCTCGCCCCCTGTGTGGGTCAATCTCGAATACCTGAGCGCTGAAAGCTACGTGGCCCGATCGCACGGCTTGGCTTCACCCGTGATGAGCGGTCCTGCACGCGGCATGACGAAATGGTTTTTCTTTCCGGGGTTCACGTCAGACACGGGTGGTCTGCTGCGCGAACCAGATTTGGCGGTGCGCCAAGCGGTGTTTGACCGCGAAGCTTGGCTAAACGCCCTGCCACTCGACAAACCCATTGCAACCGACGAGCGCCTCATCAGCCTGTTTTGCTACGAACCCGCAGCCTTGCCCGATTTACTGACGCAGCTCAGCCAAGCCGACGAACCCACCCGCTTACTGGTTGCCCAAGGCCGCCCAAACGCTGCCGTGACCAACGCCACCCAAGCACTGCGCATGCCCAGCAGCGGCACAGGCCGGTTGCACATCAGCCAACTGCCCTACCTCAGCCAAACCGACTTTGACCATCTGCTGTGGGCTTGTGATTTCAACTGTGTGCGTGGCGAGGACTCGCTGGTGCGCGCCCTTTGGGCAGGCCTGCCTTTTGTGTGGCACATCTATCCGCAAGACGATTTGGCCCACCACGACAAGCTGCACGCCTTTGAAGCAGCGCTGGAGATGCCTGCCGATTTAAGAAAATTTCACGCGGTATGGAACGACTTAGAAACAGGACCACTTCCAGCGCTATCCCGCACCGCCATTGACGATTGGCGTGTCTGGAGCAATCAAATGCGGCATCGCTTACAAGCCCAAACCGACCTCACCAGCCAATTACTAAGTTTTGTGGCCCAAAAACGCTAAAATAAGCGGCTTTGCGAACCCCGCCGCAGCCAATGCTGCTTGGGCCACATACCTCTAAGAAAACTTCACATCACTATGAAAACCGCACAAGAAATCCGCGTTGGCAACGTCATCATGCACGGCAAGGACCCTATGGTTGTCCTGCGCACCGAGTACCAACGTGGCGGCCGTGGCTCTTCCACCGTTCGCATGAAATTGAAAAGCTTGATCGCTAACTTCGGCACCGAAGTCGTGTTCAAGGCCGACGACAAGATGGACCAAGTCATCTTGGACAAGAAGGATTGCACTTACTCTTACTTCGCAGACCCGATGTATGTGTGCATGGACGCCGACTTCAACCAATACGAAGTCGAAGCCAGCAACATGGGCGACGCCCTGAACTACCTCGAAGACGGCATGGAACTCGAAGTGGTGTTCTACGACGAGAAAGCCATCTCTGTGGAATTGCCAACCAACGTCGTGCGCGAAATCACTTGGACTGAGCCCGCTGTGAAAGGCGACACCTCAGGCAAAGTGTTGAAGCCCGCCAAGCTCGCAACCGGCTTCGAAGTGGCTGTGCCATTGTTTGTGGCCCAAGGCGACAAAGTGGAAGTCGACACACGCACGGGCGAATACCGCAAGCGCGTCTAAACCTTTCAGGTTGACACAAACAAAGGCTTCTTCGGAAGCCTTTTTTCATGGTCAAGTCAAACGAACCGCTAACATAGCGGCATGGATGGAATGCTTGACCCTCACGACCGAAGAATTGCAGAAGCTTGGGAGACGCTGAAAGCGCAAGAACCCACGGGTGACACCATGTCACCCGAGTCAAACCGACTCGCTTTTGCAGACCTTGAGTTTTTACTGCGCCGCGAAACACGCGGCATTCGCTTTCAACTCGAGATGCTCAAACCAGACTTGGCACAGCAAGCCTTGGGTATTGAACACACCGTGGTGGTGTTCGGCAGTGCACGCTTCAGAAGTGAAGAAGAAGCACACAGCCTCTTGATCAAAGCACGTGCCACTGGCAACGCACAAGCCATCACAGAAGCCGAAACCTTGGTTCGCAATGCCCGCTTTTATGAGCAATCTCGCGCTTTGGCGCACCTCATCACCAAGTTCAGTGAACACCGCACCAACGGCCGCAAGTTTTACATTTGCACAGGGGGTGGCCCCGGCATCATGGAGGCCGCCAACCGTGGTGCGTCTGAGGCCGGTGGCATCAGCGTGGGCTTAAACATTGCCTTGCCGCATGAGCAAACACCCAACCCCTACATCACCCCGGGGCTGAGCTTTAAATTCCATTATTTCGCGCTGCGCAAAATGCACTTCATGATGCGCGCCAAAGCTTTGGTCGCATTTCCCGGTGGCTTTGGCACCTTAGACGAGCTGTTTGAAACCCTCACCTTGGTGCAATGCAAAAAAGCCAAGCCCGTGCCGATTGTTTTGTTTGGCAGCAGCTATTGGAAACGCTTGTTCAACATCTCGGTGATGATTGAAGAAGGCGTGATTTCCGCCGCCGATGCCGAGTTATTCAAATACAGCGACAGCGTCGAAGAAGCGTGGGAATTTATTCGTGCGTTTTATGAACTCTGAGCAAATACGCGCTGCGTGAGCCCAAGCCCACCACGGCTGACACACACCAAAACACCCCGCTGATGCCGATGACGGTGCCCGCTGCACCAAACACCATGGGCATCAGCACGCTGGATGCATTGATACCCATCAAGCGCAAGCCCAACGCCTCGCCATGCCGATGTTCAGGCGTGATTTGATGAAGCGTGCTCATGACCATGGGCTGAACACCCCCCAGCGACAAACCCAACAGCAACGAGCAAGTGCCCATCAACCAAGCGGTTTCCGTGAACGGGTAGATGGCCAGCATGAACGAGGTGATCAGCATGGCGCCGGTGATGACTTGCCACTCGTGCAAACGCGCCGCGATGAAGGGCATCATCATCCGAATGAAGGCCGCAGCCAAGGCAAACACGCCCAAGATCGTGCCAATCGCCGAAGCACTCAGGCCGCGCTCGTGACCCAAGATCGGCACGACAAAGGTGTGCACATCCCAGCATGCTGACAAAAACCAATTGACCACCAGCAAGCGCCTAAACATGGGGTCGTTCAACAAATCCCATGCGCTGTTTTTTTCATGGCCTTCGGGCTTGATCACCTTGGGCAACTCATGCGCTTGGCGAATCCATAACCAAGCGACCACGGGCAACAAAGCCATCGCAGCAAATGCCCACTGAAAGCCCGCATGGTCAATCAACAAACCTGCAGTAAATGGGCCAATGAAATTAGAGAATGCAGGCGCAATCGAAAGCCAGCTAAATGCTTGCTTCATCTGCGCCAAACCTTGCGCAGCACGCCCCACATGACGCTGCAAGGCGATGATGGCAATGCCCGTGGCACCACCCGTCATCAAGGCACTGAAACACAACACCGGGAAGATGGGCCACGCCGCCGCCGCACCGGCGCCCGTCGCGCCCATGAGCACGCTCCACAACACAGGGCGTTTCAAGCCATGCAAATCAGCATAACGGCCTGCAGGCAAAGCCAAGAACACTTGAGTCAAAGCAAACATGGCCAACAACACGCCCACTGCGGCTTCGCTTTGGCCGTTGCGCAAAGCCAGCAAAGGGGCCGCCATGCGCATACCCGCCATACAGGCGTGCAAGCACACCTGACCTGCAATCAACTTGGTGAGTTCACGTTTCAAACTTTGGCGTCCGCTTTCACGTCCGACTCTTCCAAGGCATCGTCAAACTTGGGCAACAAGGCCTGCGCTTCGCCTTCGGGCAAGGCCTCCACGTTTTTGAGTGCACGGCGCATTTGACGGCTGCGCGTGTCGGCACGGTCCAAGGTGTCGGCGGCTTTTTGCACTTGTTCGCGCACCTTTTCCACCCAATCACCGTAGCGCTCAAACTCGGTTTTGACGGCGCCCAATACTTTCCACACCTCAGAGGCTTGCTGCTCCAGCGCCAATGTGCGAAAACCCATGTGCAAACTGTTGAGCATGGCCAGCAAGGTGGTGGGCCCCGCCAGCGTGACGCGGTAGTCGCGCTGCAAGCTGTCCATCAAACCAGGGCGGCGCAGCACCTCGGCATACAAACCTTCGGTGGGCAAAAACAGAATTGCAAAATCGGTGGTGTGCGGCGGGGCAAGGTAGCTCTCAGCAATGCTCTTGGCTTCGGTACGAATGCGCACTTCCAACGCCTTGGCAGCCACCTCGGCGGCAATGGCATCTGCGCGGTCTTGCGCATCTAGCAAGCGCTCATAGTCTTCGCGGGGAAATTTGGCATCAATTGGCAGCCACACGGGTTCGCCGTCTGCACCGCCTCGGCCTGGAAAGCGAATCGCAAAGTCAACGCGTTGGTTGCTGCGGGGTTTGGTTTCCACTTGCTTGGCGTATTGCTCAATCGTGAGCACTTGTTCCAACAAAGCTTCAAGTTGGACCTCACCAAACATGCCGCGAGTTTTGACGTTGGTCAGCACACGCTGCAAGCTGCCCACACCATCGGCGAGTTTTTGCATTTGGCCCAAGCCGTTGTGCACTTGTTCTAAGCGCTCCGCCACTTGTTTGAAGCTCTCGGACAAACGTTTTTCCAGGGTGGTTTGTAGCTTCTCGTCCACCGTGCGACGCATTTCATCCAGCTTGTCGGCATTGCTTTTTTGCAACTGCTGCAACTGTTGGTTGAGCGTGTCGCCAATGCTTTTTTGCATGAGCGTGAGTTGCTGAACTTGGCTTTGCTGAAACAGCGCCAAGTTTTGCGTCAGCTCTTGGCGACCACCCCGTGAGGATTCGGTAATTTCGGTCCGCAACTCGCGCTCGATGCGCTCTAGCTTTTCATGCATGCTTTGCAAACTCTGCTGCAACACCAAGGCAGCCGCTTCGTTGCTGCCGCTGGGACGGCGCAACAGCAAGAGCAAGAGCAAGGCGTTGAACGCGCCAACGCCAACTGCAATCCAAATCTCCATCATGCGGCGACCGTGTTCAAAGGCGTCACCGATTTGCCTTGGGTGAAATAGCTGATGAGGTTGTCTGCTGCCAAATTGGCCATGGCCTTGCGTGTGGTGATGGATGCGCTGGCGATGTGCGGCGTGAGCACCACATTGGGCACGGTCAACAAATCTGGATGCACTTTAGGCTCGCCTTCAAACACATCCAACCCCGCTGCGGCAATACGGCGCTCGCGCAAGGCCACCGCCAAGGCTGCGTCGTCCACGATGCCGCCACGTGCGATGTTGATGAGCGTGGCCGTGGGCTTCATTTGCGCCAACTCAGCCGCACCGATGGTGTGGTGCGAGGCCGCGCTGTAGGGCACCACCAACATCACGTGGTCTGCGGTTTTGAGCAGTTCTTCTTTGCTCACATACGTGGCCTTGCATTCGGCTTCAGACTCAGCACTCAGGCGTGAACGGTTGTGATAAATCACCTTCATGCCAAAGCCGTGCGCGGCGCGGCGCGCAATGCCTTGACCAATGCGGCCCATGCCCAAAATACCAATGGTGCTGCCGTGCACTTCAGCGCCTGCAAACATGTCGTAGCGCCACTGCGTCCACTCGCCACGGCGCAAGTAGTGTTCGCTCTCCGTGATACGGCGCGCTGTGGCCATCAACAACGCAAAGCCAAAGTCGGCGGTGGTTTCGGTCAGCACATCGGGGGTGTTACTGGCTTGCACGCCGTGTTCGGTCATGGCGGGCACATCAAAGTTGTTGTAACCCACAGCCATGTTGGCCACGGCTTTGAGGCTGGGGCAAGCTTTCAAAACTTCTGCATCTACAGGGTCAGAACCGGTGGTGAGTGCACCCACGTGCTGCGACAGCGCTTGCGTCCAAGAAGCTTTGGTCCACGGCGTGTCGGTTTGGTTATCAGTCACCTCAAAGTGTTCGCGCAAGCGAGCCAAGGTTTCTTCAAAGATAGGACGGGCAACGATGATTTTGGGTTTCATAGACAACTTTCAATTAATGCGTGAGTGCATACTCAGCGATGTAAAACAGAGCACCAGAAAAGTAGCCGACCAAAGCCAGCCCACTGATTTTTTTAACGTACCAAATGAAATCAATACGCTCCAAGCCCATGGCGGCAACGCCTGCCGCAGAGCCGATGATCAAAATTGAGCCGCCTGTGCCAGCGCAATAAGCCAAGAATTCCCACAAGAAACTATCAGCGGGGTATTGCGTCAAGCTGTACATCCCCATGGATGCAGCCACCAGAGGCACGTTGTCAACGATGGCACTGACCACGCCAATGATCATCACAATCACGTCTTGGCGTCCCACAGCTAGATCAAGCCAAGTCGCCAAATCCGACAGGATGTGTGTGTGTTCCAGCGTGGCCACCGACAACAAAATACCGACAAAGAAAACAACCGATGGCATGTCGATGCGCGTGAGTGCGTGCGTGAGTGACAAATGCGCTTTGTCTTCCTCGTCTTTTTGGCGGTGCACCAAATCACCCACAAGCCACAAAATACCTAAGCCAAACAGCACTCCCATGAAAGGCGGCAAATGTGTCCACGTCTTGAAAGCGGGCACAGCCACCAAACTCCCCAAGCCTAAGAAGAACATCAGATTGCGTTCGAACGCGGTGGTTTGACTCAAAGACGGGTCGGACACAGCCGCCACAGGCGAGACAACAGCTTGTCCTTTGAGCCACACACTGGTCACCAACAAGGGCACCAACACATTGATGAGTGACGGCAAGAACAAGCCTTTGACAATTTCCAAGGCGGTGATTTGTCCGCCAATCCAAAGCATGGTAGTGGTCACGTCACCGATGGGAGACCAAGCACCGCCCGCATTGGCTGCAATGACGATGATGCCCGCAAAGAACAAACGGTCGTCACGTTTGTCGAGCAACTTCTTCATTAAAGACACCATCACGATGGTGGTGGTCAAGTTGTCCAAAATGGCGCTGAGAAAGAAGGTCACACACCCCACCAACCACATCAAGCTAGACAGTTGTGTCGTTTGGATGCGTGAGGTGATGACTTCAAAGCCGTTGTGCGCATCCACGACCTCCACAATGGCCATCGCCCCCATTAAGAAGAACACAATTTGCGCCGTGCTGATGAGCGACTCACTCAGCTGTTCTCCGACCAAATGCGCATCGCCGGTGTTGACGGCATAGATCGTCCACAGCAAGCCCGCGCAGACCAAGGCAGAGGCTGACTTATTGATTTTGAGGGAGTGCTCAAACGCGATTGCAGCATAGGCCAAGACAAAAACAACAACCAAAGCAGTCAACATAAACGCTCCAGTTAAGCTGGCTGTGCAATGTCAAACACTTGGCGCAAATAGGCCAAATACTTTTCGTCTTCACACATATTCTTCGACGGCGTGTCTGACAACTTGGCGACCGGCTGACCGTTGCACTGCGTCATCTTGATGACGATTTGCAAAGGCTCATAGCCCAAGTCGTTGGTCAAGTTGGTGCCAATGCCAAATGCGAGTTGGCAGCGGCCTCGGAACTGTTGGTACAGCGCAATGGTTTTTTCGATCGTCAAGCCATCTGAAAAAATCAAAGTTTTGGTCATCGGATCCACGCGGTTGTGGCGGTAATGCGCAATCATGCGCTCACCCCAGGTGAAAGGGTCACCACTGTCATGACGCGCGCCATCGAACAGTTTGCAAAAGTACATGTCGAAGTCACGCAAGAACGGCTCAATGCCATACACATCACTCAGTGCAATGCCTAGGTCGCCACGGTATTCACGTGCCCAGGTTTCAAAGCCAAACACTTGGCTATCACGCAAACGTGGCCCCAAGGCTTGACAGGCTTGCAGGTATTCATGCGCCATGGTGCCCAAAGGCGTGAGGCCCAGCTTCATCGCAAACAAAGCATTGCTGGTACCGGCCAACTGACCTTCAGTTCCAGTGCCTAATCTTGAAATCAACACACGCAGCAACTCTTCGTGCCACGCTTTGGAAAAGCGGCGACGTGTGCCGTAGTCGGCAATTTTCAAATCACTCAAACGCTCTGCGTGCAAGGCCTCAATTTTTTGGTCCAGTCGTTTGCGTCCTTCCAAAAAGTCAGGCACTTTTTGCGTGTTGCGAAAGTACACCTCGTTGACGATGGCCAACACAGGAATCTCAAACAAAATCGTATGCAACCAAGGGCCTTGGATGCTGATGTCAATCTCACCGTTTGAAAGAGCACTGACCTGAATGTATTTTTCATTCAGGCGAAACAACCCCAAAAAATCTACGAAGTCGCTTTTGATGAAACGCAAACTACGCAGCCAAGCCAACTCGGTATCTTGAAATTGCAAACTACAAAGTGAGCGAATTTCGTCACGAATTTCCTGCACATAAGGCGCCAGTGCCACACCTGGGTTTCGGCACTTGAACTTGTACGACACCTGCGCACTCGGGAACTGATGCAGCACAGCCTGCATCATGGTGAATTTGTAAAGGTCGGTGTCGAGCAGGCTGGTGATGATCATGTGAAAGCAACTTAAAAATTAGGCCACCCAATGGGTGAACTCATCGACGGGCACACGCGGTGTAGCCAACGTGTTGACCTTATCTGTTTCATCGGCATACCCCAGCGACATACCGCACACAAGCATCTCACCCTCGCCTGCGCTGATATGCGGCAAGATGATGCTGTGAAATGCGTTCCAAGCCGCTTGCGGGCAGGTATGCAAACCACGCGCGCGTGCAGCAACCATGATGTTTTGAATGAACATGCCGTAGTCCAACATCGAACCGCGGCCCATGATGGGGTCAATGGTGAACATCAAACCCACAGGTGCATCAAAGAACTTGAAGTTGCGTTGCTGCTGTTCGTGCATGCGGTCTTTGTCCCCCTTGCCAATGCCCAACAAACCATACAAGCTCCAACCGTTCTCACGGCGGCGGTCAATGTAGGGACTGACCCATTGCGCGGGGTAATAGTCGTATTGCTCTTGGTACTGCTTAGCCACTTCGGGGTTGGCACGAATGGCCTCGTGGGCGGCACACACTTTGTCAACCAAGACATCACGTGTGGCGCCTTGCAGCACATAGACCTTCCAAGGCTGGGTGTTCGTACCCGATGGGGCGCGACTGGCCACTTGCAAAATTTCCGTGATGAGTTCGCGCGACACGACTTGCTGTGTGAATGCGCGTGCAGACATGCGTGAGGTGATGGCGTGATCGACAGCTGCCACGTTGGACTGGGTCATGGGGAGGTCTCCTTTGCTTGATTTGATTCTTGGTTCAGATTTTGCCAGCGTCGCCAGTACGCATAGGCGACACGGTAGGTGTTGATTTGCACCTGCACGGTGTCCGTCATTTCGCGGCCGTAGCCACCCGCCATCGAAAAGGCCAAGGGAATGCGTTTGGACCACGCCCAATCAAACACACGGCGATCACGGGCCTCTAGGCCATCAAAGCTCAGGCTCAAGCGCCCCAAACGGTCGCCCTCGTGGGGGTCAGCGCCCGCTAGATACATCACCAAGCCTGGTGTGAAACGGGTTTCTAGCTCGGCCAAAGCATGTTCTAAGGCCTCCAAATAAGCCGCATCAGCACAAGCATCGGGCAGTTCAATGTCTAGATCGCTGGTTTCTTTGTCAAACGGAAAGTTGCGCGCCCCGTGCATGGACAAGGTGAACACTTGCTCGTCCCGCTCAAAGATGCGTGCTGAACCGTTGCCTTGGTGCACATCCAAATCAATGATGGCCACATTCAGGGGCTTCTTGTGCACACGCCCCCACTCAGCTTGCATGAGGCGCGTGGCCACTGCTGCATCGTTGAACACACAAAAACCACTGCCTTTGTCGGCATATGCATGGTGCGTGCCGCCTGCCAAGTTGGCCGATACGCCCTGCCCACCAAATAAGGCCGTGCGTGCAGCCATCACTGTCGCACCTGCCGAGCGGCGTGAGCGCTCGACCATCGCCGGCGTCCATGGAAAGCCTATTTCTTTTTGCTGGGCATCACTCAAGCTCCCCTGCACGACAGACTGGATATAGCTCGGGGTATGGACCAGCGCCAGCTCACCATCGCTGGCCGGTTCAGCAACAGCTAGCTCAACTTCTGGCAGCTCGGCCCCCAAACGCTCGCGCAACAGGCGGTACTTGGCCATGGGAAAACGGTGGCCAGTCGGCAAGGGCAACACGAATTGGTCCGAATAGAAAGCGCGCATATCCCTTGGAAATCGCATGAAACAAGGCTGCATTGTGGTCATTTTTAGAACGCCACCTCTAAACAGGCTTCCAAGACCCCAAACCCTCTTGCAAACCTGCGGGATAACCCTAAACTTCATCCCAATGCTGCACCGCAACATTTTTTGCAAGCTCACTTAACTTTTTGGAGTATTCACATGATCAACGTCGAACAAATCGCCGCCACCAACAAAGCCAACTTGGACAACCTGTTCGGTTTGTCAAACAAAGCCTTCGCTGGCGTTGAAAAAATGGTTGAGCTCAACCTGACTGCTGGCCGCGCCGCTTTGGCTGAGTCTGCTGCACACGCACAAGCTGTGATGGGCGTGAAAGACGCACAAGAACTGATCGCTTTGCAAACCAGCTTCTTGCAACCTTTGGCTGAAAAGTCTGCTGCTTACAGCCGCCACATCTATGACATCGCTCAAGGCACTGGCGCTGACCTGACCAAAGGCTTCGAAGGCAAAGCTGCCGAAGGCCAACAAGCTGTTCAGGCTTACATCGAATCTGCTTTGAAAAACGCACCTGCTGGCTCTGAGCAAGCTGTGGCTTTCTTCAAGCAAGCTGTGACTGCCAGCAACACCGCTGTGGAATCTGTGCAAAAAGCCGTCAAGCAAGCTGCTGACTTGGCCGAGTCACACATCCAAACCGCCACTGAAACAGCTGTGAAAGCTTCAAAAAGCGCTGCTGCTAAGAAGCGTTAATTTGTAACGATTGTCTCCTCGGATTCTTCGTCACCTCAGGGTGCAGGAATCCCTTCAAGGGCTCGCCGCAAGGCGGGCCCCTTTTTTTCGCCCGCCGTTATGGCGTAGCCAAAGCGACTTTGAGCTTAGGCAAAGCTTGAAGCATGGCTGCGCGGCCTGCTTCAATGGAACGGCGGCGCGCTTTGAAATCAGCGCTACCCACATCGTTCAAAGCGGGGCGCACCACCAAATCAGCCTCGCGCAATTCGAAGCTGTTGATGCTCTTGCCCATGATCGTGAAGGTCTGCATCAAGATGTCAAACATGTCGCCGGTTTTGCCCGACTCGGGCGGGCTAGAAATGTCAATGGCCAACACGTACTCCGCGCCCATTTGGCGCGCATAGCGCACAGGCACAGGTGACACCAAGCCACCATCCACAAACTCCCGGTTACCAATGCGCACCGGCTCAAACACCGAAGGCACCGAGCTAGACGCACGCACCGCTGTACCCACATCACCGCGCTGGAACAACACACCATCGCCGGTTTTTAAATCGGTGGCCACGATGCCCAGCGGCATCTTGAATTCTTCAATGCGACGGCCACCCGTTTGCTTGTTGACGTACCGGGCCAAACCGTCACCCCGCATCATGCCGCGTCCGAGCAAAGGCACGGTCCAGTCGGTGATGGTGGCTTCCTCCATGGTCTCTGCTGCTTTTTGCAACTGGGCACCATCTTTGCCACTGGCATAAAACGCGGCGACCACGCTACCGGCCGAGGTGCCCACCACCAAGTCAGGCTTGATACCTGCTTCTTCCAACACCTGAATCACGCCCACGTGCGCAAAACCACGGGCCGCGCCACCACCCAAGGCCAAACCAAACTTGGGCACGCGCTTGGCCGATGGCGTTTCTGATTGGCCGTTTTCGATGGGTGCCAGAGGACCACGCGAGGAACAGCCTGCCAACACAGCCAAACTCAAAGCCAACACCCAAGCTCGCGCGCTGGACGGTGCCATTAACAAACGCAAATTCATGCAAAAACCTTTAACAGTCAATTTCTCACTAGGGATTGTCCTAGATAGCAGCCAGAAGCCTTTGGGATCCCGCATAATTGACGTTTACGTAAACGTAAAGTAACCATCTAAATTCTGGAGACCCTCATGGACATCAATGGCAAAGTTTTCATCGTCACCGGCGCAGCTTCTGGCTTGGGCGAAGGCACGGCACGTGCGCTCGCCGCTAAAGGCGGCATCGTGGTCATTGCCGACATGCAAGCCGAGAAAGGCGAAGCTGTGGCCAAAGACATTCGCGGCGCCTTTGTGAAATGTGATGTGAGCAACGAAGCCGACGGTCAAGCCGTGGTGGCCAAAGCGGTCTCTTTGGGCAAGCTCATGGGCTTGGTCAACTGCGCGGGCGTGGCGCCTGCTGAAAAAACCGTGGGCAAAAACGGCGCACACGCGCTGAGCAACTTCACCCGCACCATCACCATCAACTTGGTGGGCAGCTTCAACATGATTCGCTTGGCCTCTGAAGCCATGTGCCACAACGAACCCGAAGCCACAGGCGAACGCGGTGTGTTGATTTCTACCGCATCTGTCGCAGCGTATGACGGCCAAATCGGCCAAGCCGCCTACAGCGCGTCCAAAGGCGGCATCGTGGGCATGACCCTGCCCATCGCTCGCGACCTGGCACGCAACGGCATTCGCAACATGACCATCGCCCCCGGCATCATGGGCACGCCCATGCTGTTTGGCATGCCCCAAGACGTGCAAGACGCACTGGCCGCAGGCGTCCCCTTCCCTTCGCGCTTGGGTACCCCACAGGACTACGCCAAACTGGCGCTGCACATTTTTGAAAATGACTTGCTCAACGGCGAAGTGATTCGCTTGGATGGCGCGATTCGTTTGGCGCCCAAATAAAGAAAAAGCTGGGCTTTATATACTGGGTACTCACGTGGTCGCCATCATGGCGACCACTTTGTTTTGAGTTCTGTTTTTAAATATCGCCCATGGAAATCAAGGTCAACTTTCTCGACAAGCTTCGCCTAGAAGCCAAGTTCGATGACTTCACCGTCGTCGCTGACCAGCCCATCCGTTACAAGGGCGATGGCTCAGCCCCTGGCCCTTTTGATTATTTTTTAGCCTCATCGGCTTTGTGTGCGGCCTACTTTGTGAAGCTGTATTGCGTCACACGCAACATCCCCACCGAAAACATCCGTCTCTCGCAAAACAACATTGTTGACCCCGAGAACCGCTATCAGCAGATTTTCAAAATTCAGGTGGAGCTGCCACCCGATATTCAAGAAGTCGACCGCCGCGGCATTTTGAACTCGATTGAACGCTGCACCGTCAAAAAAGTGGTGCAAGCAGGGCCCGAATTTGTCATCGAGGAAGTTGAAAACTTAGATGCCGATGCACAGTCGTTGCTCACCATCAAACCCACCGCCGACACCAGCACCTACATCGCGGGCAAGGATTTACCGCTAGAGCAAACCATCGCCAATATGTCGGGCCTCTTGGCCAACTTGGGCATCAAGATTGAAATCGCCTCGTGGCGCAACATCATTCCCAATGTGTGGTCGCTCCACATCCGCGACGCCCACTCGCCCATGTGCTTCACCAATGGCAAAGGTGCCACCAAAGAAAGCGCCTTGGCCTCGGCTTTGGGCGAATACATCGAGCGTCTGAGTAACAACCATTTCTATGCCGGTGCATTTTGGGGCGAAGACATCGCCAACGCAGCGTTTGTGCATTACCCGAATGAGCGTTGGTTCAAACCAGGCAAGAAGGATGCGCTGCCCAAAGAAATTCTGGATACGTACAGCCTCAACATCTACAACCCCGATGGCGAGTTGCGTGGCTCGCATCTGATCGACACCAACTCTGGCAACGCGCAGCGTGGCATCTGCGCCCTACCCTATGTCCGCGAGTCGGATGGTGAAGTGGTGTACTTCCCTTCCAACTTGATTGAAAACTTGTTCGTCAGCAACGGCATGAGCGCGGGCAACACGTTGGCCGAAGCACAGGTGCAATGCCTGTCTGAAATTTTCGAGCGCGCCGTCAAGCGTGAAATCTTGGAGGGTGAAATCTGCTTACCCGATGTGCCGCAAGAGGTGCTTGCCAAGTACCCCAGCATCTTGGCTGGCATTCAAGGTTTGGAAGAACAAGGATTTCCGGTGCTGGTGAAAGACGCCTCACTGGGTGGCACCTACCCTGTGATGTGCGTGACGCTGATGAACCCACGCACAGGCGGTGTGTTTGCCTCGTTCGGCGCGCACCCCAACTTTGAAGTGGCGTTGGAGCGCAGCCTGACTGAATTGTTGCAAGGCCGCAGCTTCGAAGGTCTGAACGACTTGCCACAGCCCACGTTCGAGAGTAACGCAGTCACCGAGCCCAACAACTTTGTAGAGCACTTCATTGACTCCAGCGGCATCGTGTCGTGGCGCTTTTTCAGTGCGAAAGCAGACTACGAATTTGTTGAGTGGAATTTTTCCAGCCAAGGTGAAAACGCCAACGCACAAGAAGCTGCGACCTTGTTTGGCATTCTCAAAGACCTGGGCAAAGAGGTCTACACCGCGGTGCATGACCAGTTGGGTGCCATGGCCTGCCGAATTTTGGTGCCCGGCTATTCAGAGGTGTACCCCATTGAAGATTTGATTTGGGACAACACCAACAAAGCACTGCTGTTTCGCGAAGACATCCTCAACTTGCATCGCTTAGACGATGCACGCTTGTCTGCGCTGCTTGAGCGCTTAGAAAACAACGAGTTGGACGAGTACTCTGACATTGCCACGCTGGTTGGCATCGAATTTGATGAAAACACCGCATGGGGTCAACTGACGGTGCTGGAGCTGAAGCTCTTGATTCAACTGGCCTTGAAGCAATTTGAAGAAGCCCAAGAACTTGTGGGCGCTTTCCTTCAATACAACGACAACACCGTCGAGCGCGGTTTGTTTTACCAAGCTTTGAACGTGGTGCTGGAGGTGATGCTTGACCCAGACTTAGCGCTGCAAGACTATGACGTCAACTTCCGCCGGATGTTTGGCAACCCGCGCATGGACGCGGTGATGGGCTCTGTCGATGGCAGCCTGCGCTTCTACGGGCTCACACCCACGAGCATGAAGCTCGAAGGCCTGGATAGACACCACCGCCTCATCGACAGCTACAAGAAACTGCACCAAGCGCGTGCTGCAAAGGGCGACGCCTAAAATTAGGCAACCCCCTTTTCACCTATGGCCATCCCCCAGTCCTTCATTCAAGAGCTTTTAGCCCGCGTCGACGTGGTCGAGGTGGTGGGCCGCTATGTACAGCTCAAAAAAGGTGGCGCCAACTTCATGGGACTGTGTCCGTTCCATGGCGAGAAGTCGCCGTCGTTTTCGGTCAGTCCTGCCAAGCAGTTTTTCCATTGCTTTGGTTGCGGCAAAAACGGCAACGCCATTGGCTTCTTGATGGAGCATGCAGGTATGACCTTCGTCGAAGCGGTGAAGGATTTGGCGCAAAACATCGGCATGCAAGTACCCGAAGACGATGCCTCGCCCCAAGACCGCGCGCGTGCCGCCGAGCAACGCCAAAAGCAAGCCACGCTCACCGATGTGTTGGAAAAAGCAGGTGAATCGTTTCGCAAACATTTGCGCAACTCGCCCAAAGCGATTGAGTATTTCAAAGGCCGCGGTCTGAGCGGCGAAATTGCAAAACACTTTGGTCTTGGCTATGCGCCCGAAGGTTGGCGCAGTTTGGCCAGCGTGTTCCCCGACTACCAAGACCCGCTGCTTGCAGAGAGTGGCTTGGTCATCGTGAACCAAGAAGACGGCGAAGAAGAAAAACGCTACGACCGCTTCCGTGACCGCGTGATGTTTCCCATCCGCAACGTCAAGGGCGAGTGCATTGGTTTTGGAGGTCGCGTGCTGTTTGAGGGCACGCCCAAATACCTCAACTCGCCCGAAACGCCCGTGTTCAGCAAAGGCCGTGAGTTGTATGGCCTGTTCGAAGCCCGCAATGCGCTGCGTGACGCAGGCTATGTGCTGGTGACCGAGGGCTACATGGACGTGGTGGCTTTGGCGCAGCTGGGTTTTCCCAACGCAGTGGCCACACTGGGCACAGCGTGCACCACCGACCATGTGCAAAAACTGTTTCGCTTCACCGACAACGTGGTGTTCAGCTTTGACGGCGACAGTGCAGGCCGTCGCGCCGCGCGCAAAGCGCTGGATGGCGCACTTGCGTACGCCACCGACGTGCGCAGCGTTAAGTTTTTGTTCTTGCCGCAAGAGCACGACCCCGACAGCTACATCCGTGAATTCGGCAAAGAGGCCTTTGCCCACTGCGTGACCGAAGCCATGCCGCTGAGTCGCTTTCTCATTGAAGTGGCGCGCGAAGGTTGTGACCTGCACACGGCGGAAGGTCGCGCCCACATGGCCAGCAATGCCAAGCCCATGTGGATGGCCTTGCCCGATGGCGCGCTCAAACGCCAGTTACTCAGCGAAATTGCCGAGCTGGCCGACCTGGGCAACCACGAGTTGCAAGACCTGTGGATGCCCGCGGCCCCTGCTGCTGCGCCTGCACGCTCAGGTGAATTCAAAAAATCATCCAAGTTCAAGCCGCGCGAGCCCTACGCGCCCAAAACCTACAAGCGCGGCACACGTCTGATTCCCCAAGGCCGAGCCGACCATGCAGCACGCGTGCTGCTCTCACACATGGACTTGTGGGAAGACCTGTCCACCGAAGACCACAACCTCTTGTGCGAACTCGCGCCGCCTCACGGCCCGCTGTTTGTGTGGCTGGACCACCAACACCACGAGCACGGCAACCAAGCTTGGGGTGCGCTGCGCGAAGGCCTGCGCGAGCATGAGTCAGAAGACCTTGCCCTGCGCGTGATGGCCACCGCCTTCACCCCACTCATGGACGACGAAGGCAAGCCCATGCCTGAAAGCCTGACACCCGAGCAACAACGCAAAGAGGCAGGGCTAGAGTTGCGCGGGATTTTGAACAAAATTTTGTTTGAAAGCCTAGACGCGCAAATGAAAGAGGCCATCGCAGAGGCCGCAGCCGATCCCACGGCCATGCTGCGCTACAAAGCGCTGTTTGAGCGGCGCAAGCAGCTAGGCCTGATCCCGCAAAAACTGGTCGAAAGCCAAGACTGACGGGCCTGTGGCTCAAACTTAGCCACCGTTTTAGGTATAATCCACACTTAGCAAGTGCGACAGCAGCACCTCCGGGCCCGGCCAACCGTGACACAAGCGCACGACTCGCCACCTTACCGCAAGGACTGCATTCCAAATGTTCGCCCAATCCG
>Ga0228702_1000540_pt1 | contig 28376 bp, 27 predicted proteins | sample McNCre217_Aug_MG_2_FD_178018 | JGI IMG/M metagenome (GOLD analysis project Ga0228702, IMG submission 178018) | Freshwater microbial communities from McNutts Creek, Athens, Georgia, United States - 20-17_Aug_MG | ecosystem: Environmental > Aquatic > Freshwater > Creek | place: USA: Georgia...
GCGAGGTCATCGCCATCATCGGCAAAAGCGGCTCGGGCAAAAGCACGCTGCTGCGCTGCATCAACGGGCTGGAAACTTTTCAGCATGGCAGCCTGACGGTGCAAGGCCAGCCTCTGGTCTACGATGCCCCCGCCGCCATGCGCGCCTTGCGCCAACAGGTTGGCATGATCTTTCAGTCGTTCAACCTGTTCCCTCACCTGAGCGTCGGCAAGAACATTCAGTTGGCACCTGGTTTGGTCAAAAACCAATCCGCATCCGAAACCGAAGCAACCGCTCGTCGCCTCTTGGCCCGCGTGGGCCTGGCCGAAAAATTTGACGCCTACCCCGATCAACTCTCGGGTGGGCAGCAACAACGCGTGGCCATCGCACGCGCCCTGGCCATGTCCCCCGGCATTTTGCTGTGCGACGAAATCACCTCGGCCCTCGACCCTGAGCTGGTGGGCGAAGTGCTGGCGGTGGTGGAGTCGCTCGCACAAGAAGGCATGACACTCCTGATGGTCACGCACGAAATGAACTTTGCACGCAAAGTGAGCGACCGCGTGATCTTCATGCACCAGGGTCGGGTGCATGAGCAGGGGGCGCCGGCTGAACTGTTTTCAAACCCCAAGACGCCTGAGCTTCAACAATTTCTGTCGTCTTTGCACTGAGGGTGCGAAGGGCCCAACGCCCCTTGTGTGAATCGTCTCACTGAAATCATCAGCCCATCCGACTAAGGTGGGCTGTTGTCATTTCAGGAGCTTTTTTCATGACCCTGTCCGAACTTTGCCAGCGTGACATCCTCACCCTGAGCGCCGAAGCGCCGGTGCACAAAGCCGCCGAGATGATGCGCGTCCACCATGTGGGTGCCTTGGCGGTGACCGACCCCGAGGACGCCACACGCGTGGTGGGCGTGGTGACCGACCGCGATCTGGTCATCAACCTGCTGGCCCAGGACCGTTTGCCACAAGAGCAGAACGTGGGCGCGTTCAGTACCCCCCACTTGATTCGCGTACCCGGCACAGCCAGCGTGCACGAAGCCGTGCAAGCCATGACCCACCACGGGGTACGGCGGCTGTTCGTCACCGAAGCCGATGGGCAGCTGATGGGCCTGGTTTCACTGGATGACCTGCTGGTCCTCTTGGCCGATGAACTCGGTGGGCTGGCACAGGCGTTGCGGATTGGCATTGACATGGAGAGCAGCCGCACCTCGCCCATGTTCAACCCGACCGAACTGCCCGGGGGCGTTTACCTGGCGCAACACGAGCCTTGATTCAGGCTGGGTGTGGGCCTGCTGCGTGAACAAGGCCATGTGAAGAAAACCAAGCCCCCAAATGACAAGCCCGACCGGCGAACCGGTCGGGCTGATGGGTCGTCACGAGAGGATCGTCCCAAAGTTTGCCCAAAAGAAGGTTTGTCGTTCTGATGGGCGGGGCGCATGAATGCACCCCAGAGGATGCTTCGGTCGGTTGCACCGACATCAGCGGTGCCACTTTAAGCCTGCGGATTGGGCAGCGTCAAGCGGTTCCAAAAATAAATCAAGCCTGAGCTCGCCGCTGACGCACCGCCTGCGCCAGGGCATCGAGGACCGGCATGGTCTGGTCAAAGCTGATGCAGGCATCGGTGATGGACACGCCGTACGCCAGCACTTGCCCTTCTTTCAAGTCCTGACGGCCTTCGTTCAAATGGCTCTCGATCATCAAGCCCATGATGCGGCGGTCACCGGCTGCCACTTGCGCGGCCACATCGTGCGCCACCTCGATTTGTTTGGCGTGTTGCTTGCTGCTGTTGGCGTGCGACACGTCCACCATGACTTGTGGCGCGATGCCCGATGCTTCGAGCGCCTTGCAGGCGGCATCGACATCGGCTGCCGAATAGTTGGGGGTCTTGCCGCCGCGCAAAATGATGTGCACGTCCTGGTTACCTCGGGTTTCAAAGATCGCCGCCTGGCCCATCTTGGTCATGCCCATGAAGGCGTGCGGCGCTTTGGAGGCCACCACCGCATCGGCAGCGACCTTGACGCCACCGTCGGTGCCGTTTTTGAAACCCACCGGGCACGACAGGCCACTGGCCAGCTGCCGGTGGCTTTGACTTTCGGTGGTGCGGGCACCGATCGCGCCCCAGGTGACCAGGTCGCTGATGTATTGCGGGCTGAGCAAATCCAGAAACTCGGTGGCCACGGGCAGGCCCAGGTCGATGATGTCGAGCAACAACTTGCGCGCCATCTCCAGCCCCTGGTTCATGGCGAAGCTGCCGTCCAGATGCGGGTCGTTGATGTAGCCCTTCCAGCCCACGGTGGTGCGGGGTTTTTCAAAATACACGCGCATCACGATTTGCAAGTCTTTGGCGTGCTTGTCGGCCTCGGCCTTGAGCAGCTTGGCATAGGCAATGGCTTGCTCGTGGTCATGGATGGAGCACGGCCCGACCACGATCACCAAACGGTCATCCTGGCCTTGCAACACATTCGAGATGTCTTGCCGCGAACGCTCCACCAGCGCCAGGTGCGCGGGGGATGCGGGCAGCCGCTCTTCGAGCAGCGCTGGGGTCATGAGCGGGCGCACCGAAGCGATGCGGGTGTCGTCGATGCGGGTTTTGTCTTGGGTGGAAAGCATGTGGGGGTCCGTCAACAGAATCAGCGGGCAGTTTAAACGGCCCCTCTGGGCAGACGAGTCCTCAGACGTCAAGCAAAGCGTGCGGGCAAATACGGCATCGGGTCCACCCAAGGGCGCTCGCCCTGAACCATCTCGGCCAGCAGTCGCCCCGCCACCGGCCCGAGCGTGAAGCCCTGGTGCGAATGGCCGAAGTTGAACCACAAACCTTTGTGACGCGGCGCGGGGCCCATCACCGGCAGCATGTCGGCGGTGCAAGGGCGTGCGCCCAGCCAGGGCGACTCGGGCAAGGGCTGGCCCAAGTCGATCAGTTCACGCGCCAGCGCCTCAGCTTTGGCCACTTGCACGGGTGTGGGTGGAGCGTCGATGGGCGCAAACTCTGCGCCCGTGGTCAGGCGCAGGCCGCGTTGCATGGGGGCCAGCACATAGCCGCGCTCGGCGTCGAGAATCGGCTGACGCACCTGAGCGGGCGATGTGTAGTGCTGGTGGTAGCCACGCTTGATGAAGAGCGGAAAGCGATAACCCAGCGTGCGGATCAAACCATCCGACCAAGGGCCGAGCGCCAACACGGCTTGTTCGGCGTGTATGGGACCTTCAGTGGTTTGAACCGACCAACCTGATCCCTGCGCCTGCAAGCTGGCTGCGTCGCCGATCAGCAAGCGGCCGCCACGCGCCACAAACAAATCGGCATAGCGCTGCACCAAAGCGCCCGGGTTGTTGACGGCCCAAGGCTGGCGCCAATGCACAGCACCGGCCAATGGCGTTTGCAAAGCGGGTTCGGCCAATGCGAGTTGGGCCGTGTTTTCTACTTGAGAAAGCACGCCAAAACGCGTGTGCAAATCTTCGGCGCGTTGCGCCGCCTCATCAAACGCCCAGGCCGTGCGGAACACGAAGCGAAAGCCTTCACGCGTCACCAAATCCTGCGCGCCTGCGGCGGCGATCAACAGGTCATGCTCATCCGTCGCATGGGCAATCAGGCGGCTGTAGGCTTCAGTCGCTTGCGCGTGGCGCTGAGGGTGTGAGTAGCGCAGGTAGCGCAGGAGCGACCCCGCCATTTGCCACAGCCCCCGGGCATGCCAGTGCACTTCAGCGCCGCGCCCCAAAGCCACATTGAGCAAAAAGCCCGGCTCACGCGGAAAGGCATAGGGCTCGACCGCCTCGCGCTGGATCAGGCCCGCGTTGCCAAACGAGGTTTCTTGCCCCGGCGCTCGGCGGTCCACCAGCACAACATCGAAACCCCGCTGCTGCAAATGCAAGGCGGTGCAGGTGCCAACCATGCCGGCGCCCAGAACAAGGATGGAAGAAGTCATGGCATTTCAGACCGCGTTGCGAACGTCAACCTGCACACCTGCGTCCAGAATGGGCGGGTGCATCACGATGCTCTTGAGTTCGGGATGGGCTTGCTGCAAGGCAACCATGTCGGGCCGGGGCCTGCTGAAACCATTTTGCGTTTTGCCCCATTGCTCCAGCGCTGCCGCCATGCGCATCAGCTGCGCGTCGCGGTGCAGCGGGCCAATGAGTTGCAGGCCAAACGGCATGCCCGCTTCGTCACAACCCAAGGGCAGTGACAAAGCCGGGTTGGTGGCCAAGGTGACCATGTAGGTCAGGCTCAACCACTCGTAATAGTTGCGCTGTTTGTGCCCGTCCACCACCTCGGCATACAGCTGCGTCCACGGGAAAGGCGACAAGGGCGTGACCGGGGACAGGATCAGGTCGTAATGCGCAAACGCCGCCTGGAATTGCCGGTTGATGCGCGTCTGCGCCAGGTGTGACCAGGCCCGGTCGGCCAGCGTGATGCTGGCGGCCATCTCCACATTGGCGCGCACATTGGGCCCCAGCGTGTCGGGCTGGGTGCGGTAGACCTCTTCAAAAGCGGCATAAAAGCTTTCGGCGCGGATCACGTCGAAGCAGCGGTGGCCGTCGCTCAAATCCCAATGGAGTGGCTCGCAGACCGCCACTTCGCGTGAGATGGCCTGCACCCGCTCGCGAAAGGCCCGACGAACCATCGGGTCAACAGCGCAAGCGCCAAAGTCTTCGGTGTAGGCCACACGCACTTTTCGCAAATCGACGGCTTGCACAGGCCAGAACGACTCATGCTGCACACCCAGGCTCAGCGGGTCCATGGGGTGTGGCCCGACACTGGCCTGCATCATGAAGGCGGTGTCAGCCACATCACGCCCCATCGGGCCCAACACCGAAATGGCCGACCAGCCCAGCGGGCGCATGTCATTGGCAATCAAACCTGGCGAAGGCCGCAAGCCCACCACACCACACAAAGCCGAAGGAATGCGCAGCGAACCACCGGTGTCAGACCCTGTGCACAGCGGCAGCATGTCGGTGGCCAATGCCGCGGCCGAGCCGCCAGAAGACCCGCCCGCATTGAGTGCAGGATTGAACGGGTTGCCAGTGGCACCCCAGACCGGGTTGCGGCTGTTGGCCCCTGCGCCCATGTCGGGCGTGTTGGTTTTGGCGGTCACGATGGCCCCGGCTGCACGCAATCGCGCGACGTAGGAGACATCGCGCTCGGGCACATGGCCACGCAAGCGCACATTGCCGCTGGTTGTCAGCAGCCCGGCTGTGGCCTGCAGGTCTTTCACCCCCAAGGGCAAGCCATGCAAGGCTGGCAAAGGCTCGCCGCGCATGACCTGGGCCTCGGCTTCGCGGGCCGTGGCCAATGCACGCTCGTAGTCAGTGGCACAGATGGCGTTGACGGCCGGGTTGTAGCGTTCGATCTGGTCGATGCACGCCTGCATCAACTCAACCGGAGATATGACTTTTTCACCGATCTGGCGGCGCAAATCAACCGCACTTTGTTCGACCAATGACATGGCGTTCACTCCACCGGGATGTTGGCGCGGTGCACATAGGCCCGCAGCAAAGGCAACTCTTGCGCGACCCGTTTGTCATAGACGCTGCCGGGCTCAAACAGCACATCCAGCCCCACTTTTTGCAATTCCGCCTTGACCACGGGATCGTTCACGCTGTCCTTGAGGGCTTGACTCAATTTGCCACTCACCTCGGCAGACATGCCACGCCGCCCTACAAAACCGATCCAGGGCACCATCTCATAGTCAGGAAAACCCGCTTCGGCCACGGAAGGCACTTGCGGCATCTGGGGTGAGCGCTGACGCGTGGTCACGGCAATCGCCTTGACCTTGCCCGTGGCCATCTGCGGCATGGCGGCCACGCTGGTGTCAAACGTCAACGGAATCTGCCCACCAATCAAGTCGGTCATGGCGGGCGCACTGCCGCGGTAAGCCACATGCAGCATGTTGGCCCCGGTCATGACCTTGAACATTTCGCCCGCCAGGTGCGCCGAGGTGCCGACACCAAACGAGCCGAAGTTCAGGCCCTTGGGGTCGGCCTTGGCCAGCGCCAGCAATTCCTTGACGTTGTTGGCCGGCAATTTGGGGTTCGCCAGCAAAACCAGGGGCGAACTGCCAATCAGGCCGATCGACTCAAAGTCCTTTTGGGGGTCATAGGGCAGGCTGCTCTTGAGCGCTGCATTGACGGTGAACGTGGTGTTGGAAGAAATCAGCAGGGTGTAGCCATCGGGGGCCGATTTGGCGACCGCCGTGGCACCGATGGCCGTACCGGCACCCGCCTTGTTTTCAACGATGACGGTTTGCCCCAGGCGCTGACCCAAGGGGCCTGCCAGCTTGCGCGCCAGGATGTCGGTGGCCCCGCCTGGCGGGTAGGGCACGATCAGCGTGATGGCTTTTTCTGGATAAGCGGCCTGCGCCAGCAAATGGACGCCGCACAGCAAAGCGGCCAACAGCGATTTTTTCATGTCATGTCTCCGGGGATTCAAACGATTGAAGGTAGTGCGACAACACGTGCAACTGCGCTGGCAAAGCCGCCGCAGGCGAAAAAGGAGCCACCAGTCCCATGCCGCGCAACGCAGACAACACGAACTGGACGCGCGCCTGGGCGCGCGGGCCCTGGCACATTTCAGGAAAACTTTGCGCCATGCGCTGATGCAAGCTGGCGGTCAGCACCCCACGCCGCTCAACGATGTGGGCCACCATGAGTGGGTCTTCACGCGCCGCCAGATAAGCCGACCAGGCCACCGCAAAGCGGGACTGGCCATACAACAGCGCCCAGGCTTGTTGAACAAAATGGTCGGCGCGGCGCGCCAGGCTCCAATGCGGCGGCGGCCAAAAATCGCTGGACGCCTCCAGTTGTCTGATCAAGCGGCTGATCACCTCCAGCATCAGCACCGCCTTGGAGGCGAAGTGATGCTGCACCGCGCCTGCCGTCATGCCCGCCGCCTTCGCCACCTCATGCACCGACAACTGCCCATGCCCTTTGGTGTACATCAAACCCAAAGCGGCATCCAGCAAGCGCTCACGCGTCTGTTCGCTTTTGATCTGGTGCAGGTTGCGGGTCGTGGCCATGAAATTGCATTATGGGCATAAGGTAATTTGCCGCAGCCTCGTACAAACCCCCGGGCCAGCCCCTGAGCGGCTGTCTGCAAGAATCCCCCCATCACACAAGGAACACGTCATGAGCCAGCCCCCCATCAGCGCAGAAAGCCTTCAACAAGCCTTGTCCGATCTGTTTGCCCCCTGGGTGCAGGCCCTGAACCTGAAGGTCGAACGCCTGGCTGACAACAGCGTGAGCTTGCGTCTGCCCCAAAGCGATCAACTGTCCCGCGTGGGCGGCATGCTGTGTGGTCAGGCCATGATGGCCGCTGCCGACACGACCATGGTGCTGGCCCTGATCCAGCACTTTGGTGCATTTCGGCCTTGCAGCACGGTGCAGCTGTCGAGTACCTTCATGAAACCCCTGTCAGGACAGGACGCGATCGTCACCGCCCGGGTTTTGCGTGTCGGCAAGGCGATGGCCTTTGGCGAGATCGATCTGGCCGGTGCCGACGATGGCAAAAGCGTTTTTCGGGCCAGCACAACCTACGCCTTGATGTAATTTCTGCCTGTCAAGCCCGTCACAGTCGGGTCTGGCTACAATACGCGCATTCTTGTTTTGAGGTCCATCATGTCTGCTCACAACGACACCCATGTTTCTGATGATCCCGTTGAGAACGTGGTCAAGCACATCCCCGTGGTCATTCCGGCCGCTGGTGCCGTGCTGATTTTCCTGTTGGCTTTCATCGCCGTCTTCATGGCCTGAAGCCTTTTCAGCACCTCGCAGCGCGCAGCCCCGGCTGTGGCACTGCACCAAAAACCGCAACCGCTTCGGCGCTTGCGGTTTTTTCATGCCCGCACGGCCTCGGAGGCTGACAGAGGCCGCTTGAATCCAAGTGGATTGGGATGACCCGCATAACATCATGCATTTTTTGCATAGATTTAAGACCCATTTGGCGCAGATTGAAAGGCACAAAGTGGCCTGCCTCCCTAAAATCGAGGCCCTGCAGTTACAAGCGGGTTACAAGCCAACCCCCAAACCGCGTTTTTCAAGCACGACTCGTTTTTTCAAAGTCTCTTGCGCAGGAGATTTTGAAAAAACGATTTTCAAACTTTGGAGCTTTTCCCATGAACTCACCCGTGATGCAGGGCCTGAACCTCAACACACCGGCTTACGTCAAAAACGCCAAGCTGATCGCCTGGGTCGCCGAAATGGCCGCCCTGTGCAAGCCCGCCAACATTTACTGGTGCGATGGTTCACAAGAAGAATATGACCGCCTGTGCGCCGAACTGGTCGCTGCAGGCACCTTCAAAAAGCTCAACCCCGCCAAGCGCCCCGGCTCTTTCCTGGCCTGCTCTGACCCATCCGACGTGGCCCGCGTGGAAGACCGCACCTACATTTGCTCGGCCAAAAAAGAAGACGCCGGCCCCACCAACAATTGGATGGAACCCGCGCAAATGCGTGCCACCCTCAACCCGCTGTTTGACGGTTGCATGGCTGGCCGCACGATGTACGTGGTGCCCTTCTCGATGGGTCCTCTGGGTTCGCACATCAGCCACATCGGCATCGAGCTGACCGACAGCGCCTACGTGGCCGTCAACCAGAAAATCATGACCCGCATGGGCAAAGCCGTGTTTGACGTGCTGGGCACCGATGGCGAGTTCGTGCCTTGCATGCACACCGTGGGCGCACCTTTGGCTGCTGGCCAAAAGGACACCACCTCGTGGCCTTGCAACCCCACCACCAAGTACATCGTGCACTTCCCCGAGACCCGCGAGATCTGGTCTTACGGTTCGGGCTACGGCGGCAACGCGCTGCTGGGCAAGAAGTGCTTCGCGCTGCGCATCGCCTCCAACATGGGCCGCGAGCAAGGCTGGCTGGCCGAACACATGTTGATCCTGGGCGTGACCAACCCCCAAGGCAAGAAATACCACGTCGCTGCGGCCTTCCCCAGCGCCTGCGGCAAGACCAACTTCTCGATGCTGGTGCCACCCAAGGCCTTTGAAGGCTGGAGCGTGACCACCATCGGTGACGACATCGCCTGGGTCAAGCCCCACGCCGACGGCAAGATGTACGCCATCAACCCCGAAGCCGGTTACTTTGGCGTGGCCCCTGGCACCAACATGAAGACCAACCCCAACTGCATGCTGAGCCTGCACAAGGATGTGATCTTCACCAATGTGGCCCTGACCGACGACGGCGACGTCTGGTGGGAAGGCATGGAAAAGGACACCGGCAAGTTGCCCGATCACCTGATCGACTGGCAAGGCAAGGACTGGACACCCCAGATCGCCAAAGAGACCGGCGCCAAAGCCGCTCACCCCAACGCCCGCTTCACTGTGGCTGCGGCCAACAACCCCGCGCTCGACCCCGCCTGGGACGACGCCGCAGGTGTGCCGATTGACGCCTTCATGTTCGGTGGCCGCCGCTCGACCACCGTGCCACTGGTGACCGAAGCACGCAGCTGGACCGAGGGCGTCTACATGGCCGCGACCATGGGCTCCGAGACCACCGCCGCAGCCTTTGGCGCGCAAGGCGTGGTGCGCCGCGACCCGTTTGCCATGCTGCCGTTCTGCGGCTACAACATGAGCGACTACTTCCAGCACTGGCTCAACACCGGCGCCAAAGCCGAGGCCGCTGGCCACAAGCTGCCCGCCATGTACTGCGTCAACTGGTTCCGCAAAGACGACAGCGGCTCGTTCGTGTGGCCCGGCTACGGTGACAACATGCGCGTGCTCAAGTGGATGATCGACCGCCTCGAAGGCAACGCCCAAGGCGAAGAAACCATGTTCGGCATCGCCCCCACTTACGGCGAAATCACCTGGACTGGCCTGGACTTCAGCGCCGAACAGTTCAAGTCCGTCACCAGCATCGACAAGGCCGCCTGGCAAGCCGAATTCAAACTGCACGACGAACACTTTGCCCAACTGGCTTTCCACCTGCCCAAGGCGCTGCTGGACACCAAGGCCGATCTGGAAGCACGTCTGGCCGCCTGATCAGGTTCTGCGCCCAACCGGCGCTGAGTCTTGCAACCGCCCCGGCCACAAACCGGGGCGGTTTTTTTGTGCCCTCACAATGGGGGCATGTCTGCGCACACGTCCCCTGAATCCCGCCAACGCCTGGCCCTGTGGCTGCTCTGGTTCACGCCAGCGCTGTGGTCGGTCAACTACCTCGTGGCCCGCACCGCGCCGGGCGTCATCCAGCCGCATGTGCTGGCACTGGGCCGCTGGGGTTTGGCGGGGCTGGTATTGCTGGGGATGGCACGGCAAGAACTCTGGCGCGAGCGCCACAGCACCCTGCGTGCCGCGTGGCAGTACCTGATTTTGGGGTCCTTGGGCATGCTGGTTTGCGGTGCCTGGGTTTACCAAGGTGCGCAAACCACCACCGCCATCAACATCGCGCTGATCTATGCCGCGTCACCGGTGCTGATCGCACTGGGTGCGGTGCTCTGGCTGGGCGAACGCTTTTCATGGCGGCAGGCGCTGGGCGTGCTGATCGCCCTGAGCGGGGTGTTCCACGTCGTGGTCAAAGGCCAATGGCTGGCCATCGGGCAGGTGCAATGGGTGGCCGGTGATGGCTGGATCGTGCTGTGCATGGTGGCTTGGGCAGCCTATGCGCTGCTGCTGCGCAAATGGCCCAGCCCCCTGAGCGCCACGGCCCGGCTGGCGGCGACTGCCGTGGGTGGTTCGGTGGCGCTGCTGCCCTTTGCCACGCTGGAATGGCTGCAACCCGACCGCCCAGCATGGTCAACACTGGCCACAGCCCTGGTGGTGGGGGCGGCCTTGATCCCGGGCATCGGGGCCTATTGGGCCTATGGTTATTGCCAAAAAATACTGGGGGCGAGCCGAGTGGCCGCCAGTTTGTATCTGGGGCCGCTTTATGGTGGCCTGACAGCCTGGGGCCTGCTGGGAGAACCTTTGGGCTGGCACCACCTGGCCGGTGCGGCCCTCATCCTGCCGGGGATTTACCTGGCCTCACGCCAGGCCGCGGCCACACCGGAACCCTGACACAAAAAAGCCTCCTGTTCAGGGAGGCTTTGATGCATGCGGCCCAGCCGGGCCGGTCTGATCAACAGGTCAGATGTGGTGCAGGCGATTGCGCACGATACGGGCAGCGCGGCGGCTCATCAATGTGGTCACATCCGCTGCGGGCGTGTCCTCGTCATCGGCGCGGTCCATCGCGGTTTGCAGGTCGCGCATCATGCGGCTGTCGGATTGAGCCATGGACCACAAACGTTCGTCGGCGCGGCGGCGCGCCACGCGGGCAGACCAGGCGTCCATGCCGCCCATCAGCTTTTGGGCCAGCAGGCGGGTCACGCCGCGCAAGGCGGCAATCGCCAGCACGGCCACCGCCCACAGCGCCAGCCAGGACGCGACCACATGGGTCTCAGCCCAGTCGTCGATCATCTGGTCGGTCACGACCAGGAGCGCCGACACGCCAGCCGCCAACAGCAGCGTGGACAGGGTTTTGGCCGAGGTGGCCGGGGTGGCCACCACTGCAGGAGCGGGCATTTGGCCAAGGACGGATGGGTTGGTGGTGTTCATTTTGTGTTCCCTTCAAAAATGGTTTTGATGTTTTTTAGCTTCAAACTGTCAAAACCTATGTATCGAATATTAGGGTTAATACGGGTATTATTCAACTTTATATTGATGATGTCATTCATTCACAATGGTGATAATTAACCTGATCCCATGAACACGCACATCCCGGCCACATTCCGCACGCTGGACCTGAACCTGCTTCGGGTCTTTGACGAAGTCATGGCCGAACGCAGCCTGACCCGGGCTGCACGCAACCTCTCGCTCACCCAGCCGGCCGTCAGCAACGCCCTGCGCCGCCTGCGCGATGCGCTGGACGACGAGCTGGTGCGCCGTCAGGGCCAGGGCATCGAGCCCACACCCCGGGCACTGGCCTTGTGGCCCAACGTGCGCGAAGCCCTGCGCCAGTTGCAGGCGGCCATCGTGCCCAGCCTGTTTGTGCCCGGCGAGGCCACCAGCACCTTTGTGCTGGCGATGGCCGACGCCACCGCCGCCGAGCTGATGGGCGGCCTGGCCCGGCAACTTCAGACCGAGGCACCGGGCGTGTCTTTGCGCGTGGTGCCTTTGACCACCCGCGACCCGCGTCGCCTGCTCAGCGATGGCGCGGCCGACATGGCGCTGGGCTACTTTCCAGCGGTGCTGACGGACCTGACGGGCCGCGCCCAAGCGGGCGAAGCGGTGGCGTTTGAACATCAGCGCCTGTATGCGGGTGAATACGTGTGTGTCATGCGGCAAGGCCACCCGCTGGCCGATCAATCCCTGACGCTGGACCGGTACTGCGCAGCGCGCCACCTGCTGGTGAGCTTTTCAGGACGGCCCTATGGTTTTGTCGACGAGGCGCTGGCCTCCATCGGGCGGCAACGGCGCATCGTGCTCACCGTCAACCAGTTCTTCACCGCCGGGCAGGTGGTGGTCAACTCCGACTTGCTCACGGTGTTGCCGCGCCACTTTGTGCCCACCACCGGCATGGGCCAGCAACTGGTGCTGCGCGATCTGCCGCTCGATGTGCCCCCGGTCCACGTCGAGGCCTTGTGGCACCGCCGCCAACAACACGACAGCGCCCACCAATGGCTGCGTGGGCAACTGCTGGACATCGCCCAAGCGGCATTTGCCAGCGAAAAATAAGCAACGCATGAACATCCAACTGCTGTCCGACCTGCACCTGGAGTCCAACCCCGGCTTTGTGCCCACACCTTCCCCAAAGGCCGATGTGCTGGTGCTGGCCGGGGACATCGGCTCTTACCAGTCGAACTCGGCACTCACGGCCAGCGGCGATGCCGACTTTGGCCTGACGCGCTTCTCACCGCTGCACGGCTGGCCCACGCCCGTGCTGTTTGTGCCCGGCAACCACGAATACGACGGCATGGACTTTGACGAAGCCCACGCCCGGCTGCGCGAAACCTGCGAGCGCCTGGGCATCACCTGGCTGGAACGCGAGGTGGTGACGCTGGGCGGCGTGCGCTTTGTCGGCACCACCTTGTGGTCTGACTTTGATGCGCTCGGCCCGCTGGCGGGCCAGGCCCTGCCCGACCCGACATCGCCCCAATTTCCGGCGCACTTCAACCACCCCAACAGCCAATACACGCGCCAGCTCAAGGCCCGCGACAAGGCCTTTCGGGCCGCCAACTATTACTTGCGCAAAACCGGCACCACACGCCAGGGCGAAGCCTGGCTGGCCGAAGGCGTGCGCGAACAAGCGCTGCTGTGCCAGGACTGGCTGAACCAGACGCTCACGCAAGTCTTCGATAGCCCCACCGTGGTCGTGACCCACTTTGCCCCCAGCCTGCGCAGCGCCGACCCGCGCTATGGCGAAGTGCCCGGCACGGCGGGGTTTTGCAATGCACTGGACCACTTTCTACCGCACGCGCGGCTTTGGCTGCACGGCCACCTGCACTGCCCCAGCGACTACACACAGCAAGGCTGCCGCGTGGTCGCCAACCCACTGGGTTACGCGCACAAAAATGAGCAAATCAGGTTTGAGGCGCAAGGGGTAGTGAGCGTGGAAAAGTCCCTCCCTGTCGTCAATGGCTCTTGCTCATCATCCATCTGACGCCCTCAGCCGCACTTCCCCCGCGGGAAGGGCTCCTGCACATCTCGGCTCATGCCTTGCGCAGGAACTCGGGCGACATCGCCCGGTACAGCGCCTGAAAACGCGCATGGCGCTCCAACAGTGCGGCATGCCGCTGCGCATCCGGCGCAAAACTGCGGGTGACGGGCGGTGTGGTGCACACCTCGTCGAGCGAAGCGCCGCATGCCAGCCAGGCCAAACGTGCCGCGCCCAAAGCCGCACCAGTTTCTGCACCTTCGTGCAGCGTCAAAGACAAGCCCAGGGCATCGGCCAGCAGCTGCGCCCACCAGGCATCGCGTGCGCCCCCCCCCACCAGTGACAAGCTCTGCAAAGCAGGTTCGGACGCGCCCAAAGTTTGCAAGCCATCGCGCAAGCCCAAGGCCACACCCTCGGCCACGGCATAGGCCAGGGCCTCGCGCCCGTGAGCCGCCGTCATGCCAAACCAAGTGGCCGTGGCCAGCGGTTGGTTGTGCGGTGTGCGCTCGCCACTCAAATAAGGCAAAAACAAGGGGGCGGTACACCGCTGTGTTTCTGGCAGTTGCGCTGCGGCGGCCAGCAAACTGGCCTCGTCGGCAAACGCCAGTTGTTTGGCCGCCCAGGTCACGGCGCTGGCCGCACTCAGCATGACCGACATTTGGTGCCAGCGGCCCGGCAAGGCATGGCAAAACGCGTGCAGGCCTTGCGCCGGGTTGGGCGCAAAGTGCGCACCACTGACAAACACCACGCCCGAGGTGCCCAGCGACACAAAGCCTTGACCTGGCCGCACCAGGCCCATGCCCACGGCGCTGGCCGCGTTGTCGCCCGCACCCCCAGCCACCGGCACGCGATCCGGTAAGCCCCAGCGGTGGCACAGCTCGGGTTTTAAAAAGGCCGAGACCTCACTGCCCTCCACCAGCCGCGGCATGTGGCTGCGGTCTAGGCCGCACGCGGCCAGCATCACGTCGGACCAGTCGCGCCGCCCGGTGTCGAGCCAAAGCGTGCCTGCGGCGTCCGACATCTCGCTCACCGCTTCACCGGTCAATTGCAAACGCAGCCAATCTTTGGGCAAAAGTACCCGTCGGGTTTGCGCAAACAAGGCGGCCTCGTGCTCACGCACCCACAACAGCTTGGGCGCGGTGAACCCCGGCATGGCCAGGTTGCCGGTAATGCGCGCCAACTCGGGCACCTGCGCAATGAGCTGTTCACACTGCACACCGCTGCGCCCGTCGTTCCACAAAATGGCCGGACGCAGCACAACATCTTGTACACCCAGCACGACTCCCCCATGCATCTGCCCAGACAAGCCCACGCCCTGCAAACGGGCCAGCACCTTGGGCTGATCGCGTTGCAAGCTGTCCATGACCTGCTCCAGCGCCTGCCACCAACTGGACGGGTCTTGCTCGGACCACAGAGCTTGAGGTCGCTGCACTGTGAGTGGCGCACGCGCCGTGGCCAGCACCTGGTGCTGGTCGTTCAGCAACAGGGCTTTGAGTTCGGAGGTGCCCAGGTCAAGGCCAAGAAACATGATTCACGCTTTCAGAAGTGGCAGGCCAGCACGGCACCTGAACTCCGCCAGGAAAATTCAATGCGCCCCGCGAAAGCGCGTGAGCGACTGGCGCCGGAAATCCGAGGGCTTCATGCCCTTGATTTCCAGAAAGCGCCGGTTGAAGTTGGCCACGCTGTTGAAACCCACGTCGTAGCAGATGTGGGTGATCTGCTGGTCGGTGTCCATCAGCAACTGGCAGGCGCGGCTGATGCGCACGCGGTTCACAAAATCGGTGAAGGTGTTGCCTGTGGCCTTGCGGAAAAACCGGCTGAACCGGCTCTCGCTCATGCCCAGCTCGGCCGCCAGCGCGGCGGCCGAATGCGACTCGGCCAGCTGATCCGTGATGCGGCTGAGCACACTGTTGATCAGGTCGATCGAGGTGTCATCGTCGTCGCTTTGCAGCTGCGCACTCGACAGCAAGCGGTAATCGTTGCACGCGGCCAGATCGGCCAGAAATTCACAAAATGCGGTGAAACGCCGCAAGCCATGGGCCCGCTTGACCTTGTGCCAGTGCGCGTGCGCGATCTCGGACACACCAAAAAATTCGATACCGTGGCGCGCCCGCTCCAGCAGGGGCAGGATCTCACTCAGCTCAGGGATGGTCTGACTGGCCTGCACCAGCGGGTCATGCGCAAACTGGATCACCAGATCGCGCTCGGCCACACCGCCTTCGGGCAAGTCCATGGTCACCCAGTTGTGGGGCAAGCGGGGGCCGGTCAGCACCAGCTGCCCCGGTTGAAACGGCCCGATCCAGTCGCCCACAAACACCTTGCCCGAAGTGGCCGTGATCAGGTGCAGCTCGTACTCGTCGTGGTAGTGCCAACGCGCCAGCGGGGTTGGAAAGCCGTGTGCCAGACAACGCACAAAACCCACTTCGCTGGACGGCTCGTAGCCCATATTGGGTGAGCGGACCAGCTCATGCTCCAGTTCGGGTTTGATCTGGCGGGGAACGGTGCGGGTGCGGACGGTCATGGCGCGGCTCAGGGGTGTGCGGTGGGGCAGTGAAAAAACCCCTTCAGTTTGTCACAACCTTGTGCGCCGCTACAAAGCGACCCACCCGCTCATGGGCGTGGCGCACGGCGTTCACCAGGCGGGCATCGCTGGCCAACTCGCCCCACAAGGTGGCATCGGCACAGAATACCGCCACCGGGTCGGCCGCGTCGCACAGGGCGTGCGCCACCTCGGGCTTCATGGCCTGGTCCTGGTAGGTGTAGGGGATCTGCCCGGCGTGCCAGCGCTGCAAATACGCCAGAAACAGCGCAGGCAACATGGCCACGCTGTCGATGCTGTCGCCACGCGCCAGGCGCTCACGGATGGTGGGCGCTATGAAGCCTGGCACCTTGCTGAAACCGTCCATCGCCACGCGCTGGTTGGTGTCCTGAATGGCGGGATTGCTGAAACGGTCGAGCACCACATCGCGGTAGTGCGGCAGGTCCAGCGGACACGGATTTTCAGGCGTGTCCAGTACGGGGATCACATCGTCGGTCACGTAGTCAAACGCAAAGCGGCGGATCATCGCGTCTTGCGTGCCTTCGTGAATGTAGGTGTAGCCCACCAGCGTGCCCGCCCAGGCAATGCAGCTGTGCGTGGCGTTGAGCAAGCGAATCTTGGCCTCTTCATAGGCGTCGACCGAATCGACCATCTCCACGCCCACACGCTCCCACTCAGGGCGGCCCGCAATGAAGCGGTCTTCGATGACCCACTGGATGAAGCTCTCGCCCATCAGGGCGGCCGGATCGTCCTGACCGGTGGCTGCCTTCACGCGCACCGCCACATCGGGCGTAGGCCGGGGTGTGATGCGGTCGACCATGGCGTTGGGGCTGGTGGTGTTGGCCTGCACCCATTGGGCCAGTGCGCTGTCACCCAGCGCCTCGATGAATTGCAGCAAGCCGCTGCGCGATCGCTCGCCGTTATGGCGCAGGTTGTCGCAGTTCATCAGCGTGACCGGACCAATGCCCGCCTGCATGCGCGCACGCAAAATGGTGACCAAGCCGCCATAAATCGTGTGGCCTGCGCGGCCCGCTTTGACCGCATCCAGGTCAGCGCGCAAATCCACAAAACTGGCCCAGTCCAGCCGGTTCTGGGCGTCCAGGTAATAGCCCGCTTCGGTGACCGTGAAGCTGATGATGCGCGTGGCCGCATCAGCCCCCACGGCCACCAGCGGGGCCAGATCGTCCTGGTACGACACCACTTGCTGGATGGACGTGATGCGGGTGTAGGTTTTCTCGCCCTGCGGCGTCACCGTCTCGAGCGTGTAGGCGCCGCCCTGCGCTTGCAAGGCCGCGATGGTGTCCGGCATGTCGGGCCGCAGGTTGCCGCCAACGATGCCCCAGCCCAAGTCGCCCAACTGGCGCAACTGGTGCACATAAACGGCTTGGTGGGCGCGGTGAAAAGAGCCCAGACCCAGGTGCAAGATGGTGTTCATGGTCAAGAAAAAAAGAAAGGTTTTAGACGAAGACCCGCAAAGAAATGCGCATCACCCGTTCAGGGCTCAAAGGTCAAAATTCGTGGGCATCATGACCACGTCGCGGATGGTCATGCCGCGTGGGCGCGTGAGCATGAACAGTACGACCTGCGCCACTTCAGCCGCTTCGAGCAAGCTGCCATTGGCCTTGGCCTCGGCCAGCTTGTCGGCAGGCCAGTCGGCCAGCAGCGAGGTGATAACCGGCCCCGGCGAGATCGCCCCCACCCGGATGCCGTGCTTGAAGACCTGACGGCGTGTGGTCTGCACAAAACAATCGATGGCCCATTTGCTGGAGGCATACACCGGCTCCCAAGGCGTGGGGAAATGCGCCGCGAGCGAACTGGTCACGATGATGTCGCCCGCGCCGCGCGCGATCATGTGCGGCAGCACGCCGCGCACGTTTTTCATCACCACATTGATGTTCAGGTTGAGCATGCGGTCGATGGCGTCGTCTTTTGCGTCCACCAAATCGCCGCCCACATACAGGCCCGCATTGGCATGGAAGATGTCCAGCCGCCCAGCCAGCGCCAGGATGCGCTCGGGCATGGCCGCGCATTGCGCCGGGTCCAGCAGGTCGAGCACCAGAGGCAAGGCGCTGGCCCCCAGCGTGGCGCAGGCTTTGCTAAGCGCCTGGCTGTCGCGGTCCACCAGCACCACGGTCGCGCCCGCGTTGACCATGGCCTGCGCGCTGGCCAAACCGATGCCCGAGGCCGCACCGGTGACAGCAGCCACCTGGCCGCTCAGAGGATGTGTGGGGTTCATGGTGTCATGCTCTTGAAAAGAGAAAAGGGGTTCAGACCAATGCGGCAGCCACGACTCGGGGGTTGTGACGCACCACACGGCCGCTGTTGTCAAACCAATGCGCGTGCTCGGTGGCCACGTCCAGCGTGACCGGGCTGCCCGCGACCAGTGGGGTACGCTCGCTCAGGCGAGCCACCAGCGTGGCACCTTCGGATGTACTGACGTAGACCAGGGTCTCAGCGCCCAGCGCTTCCACCAAATCCACACGGGCGGTGATCGCGCCCTGGCCACTGGGGCGCAGCAGCACGTTTTCGGGGCGCAAGCCCATGGCACCACCAGCCGCACCCGCAGGGGCCTGCTGCTGCACCACGACGGGCAGCTTCGCCAGTGGCACAACGTTCATCTGCGGCGTGCCGATGAACTGCGCCACAAACTGATTGGCCGGGTGGTCATATAGCTCCAGCGGTGTGCCCACCTGTTCGATCTGACCGTCACGCAGCACCACCACGCGGTCGGCCAAGGTCATGGCTTCGACCTGATCGTGCGTCACATAGATGGTGGTCGCGCCCAAGTCACGGTGCAGCTTGGCGATCTCGACGCGGGTCTGGCCGCGCAGTGCGGCGTCGAGGTTGGACAGCGGCTCGTCAAACAAAAACACTTTGGGCGCACGCACGATGGCACGGCCAATCGCCACACGCTGGCGCTGCCCGCCCGACAACTCCTTGGGCGTGCGCTGAAGGTATGACGTGAGGTTCAGGATGGCGGCAGCGCGCTCCACCTTTTCCTTGATCACCTCGGTCGCCACCTTGGCCAGCTTGAGTGCAAAGCTCATGTTTTCAAACACGCTCATGTGCGGGTACAACGCATAGCTCTGGAACACCATGGCCAGGTCACGCTGGCTCGATGGCAGGTGCGTGATGTCGCGCCCTTGCAAGCTCAGTTTGCCGCCGTCGATCTGCTCCAGCCCGGCAATCAGTCGCAGCAAGGTGGATTTGCCGCAGCCCGAAGGCCCGACGAAGACAATGAACTCGCCCGGCTCGATGGCCAGATCAATGCCCTTGATGGCGCGGTGCTCGCCAAAAAATTTTTCGATGCCCTGAAGTTCGAGGTATGCCATGGTGTGTGTGATCGCGATGAAGGGTTTACTTGACGGCGCCAAAGGTCAAGCCTTGCACCAATTGCTTTTGGCTGAACCAGCCGAAGACGACGATGGGGGCGATCGCCATGAGCGACGCGGCCGACAACTTGGCCCAGAACAAGCCTTCGGGGCTGGAGTAGCTGGCGATCAGTGTGGCCAGCGTGCCGCCTTTGGCGGCCGTCAGGTTAAGGCTCCAGAAGGCTTCGTTCCAGCTGAGCACCAGACACAACAAACCGGTCGAAGCCAACCCGCCCAAAGCCAGCGGCAGCAACACCATGCGCAGCTCTTGCCAGAGCGTGGCACCGTCCATGCGGGCGGCTTCCAGGATCTCGTTCGGGATGTCCTTGAAGTGTGAATACAGCATCCAGACCATGATGGGCAGGTTGGACAAAGTGAACACGATGATCAGCGCCAATTGGGTATCGAGCAGCTGGCTTTTTTGCGCCAGCACATACACCGGCACCAGCGCCCCCACTGCGGGCATCATCTTGGTCGACAGCATCCACATCAGGATGTCCTTGGTGTACTTGCCCTTGAAAAACGCCATGGCATAGGCCGCAGGTGCTGCGATCATCAAGCCCAGCAAGGTGGACACCACGCTGGTGATGACCGAGTTCTTGGCATAGAGCAAGTAGTCGCTGCGCTCTTGCACTTCGTGGAAGTTGTCCAGCGTAGGGGTGAAGAAGAACTCAGGCGGGACGGCAATCGCCTGCAACTCGGTCTTGAACGCCGTGAGCAACAACCAGCCCAGCGGAAAAAACAGCAGCAAGGCCACGCCCCAGGCGGCCAGAGTGCGCACGATGTACGCAGGGGTCAGGATGGAATGTCTGGACATGGGCGAGGTCTTATTTGTCGAGGTTTTTGCCAACCATACGGATCATGAACACGGCGGCAATATTGGCCAGTACCACCGCAAACAGCGCACCGGCCGATGCCACACCGGCGTCAAAGTTGAGCAGCGCTTGTTTGAAGATCAGAAATGCCACGTTGGTGCTGGCGTCACCCGGGCCACCACCGGTGGTGGTGAAGATCTCGGCAAACACGCTGAGCAAAAAGATCAACTCGATCATGATGACCACCGCCACCGAACGGCCCAGGTGCGGCAGGTACAGGTAGCGCAGTTGCTGCCCGTAATGGGCACCGTCCATGCGCGAGGCTTCGAGCTGTTCGCGGTTCATACTTTGCAGCGAGGTCATGAAAATCAGCGTGGCAAACGGCAGCCATTGCCACGACACCATGACCACCACCGACAGCAGGGGCCAATCGGTCAGCCAGTCCACCGGCGGCAGGCCAAAGAAGATCCAGACCTGCGCCAGCACGCCATAAATGGGGTTCATCATCATGTTCTTCCACAGCAGCGCATTGACCGTGGGCATGACGAAGAAAGGGGAAATCAGCAGTACCCGCACCAGGCCACGTCCGGCAAAGGGTTCATTGGTGAGCAAGGCAATCGCCACGCCCAGCACCACGGTGATGGCAATCACGCTGCCCAACAGCCACAGGGTGTTGACCACGGCCGTTGCAAACGACGGGTCGGTGATGAAGTATTCGAAGTTGTCCACCCCGACAAAACCGGTCTGGTCAGGCTGCAACAGGTTGAAGCGGATGACGCTGAAATAAATCGTCATCACAAGCGGCACGATCATCCACAGGAAAAGCGTGGCCACAGCGGGCGTCAGCAGCAATCGGGGAAGCAGGCGGTTCATGGGGGGAAATCTCTCAACAGACCGGAAAGTGTGCCGCCCAGTCCATCCGGCGCGGCACACAGGTCAAACCAACAACGGTTTGGGTGGGTGAGCCCAATCAGTCAGCCCACCCGTTTGACCGGCTTACTTGTAGTAACCGGCTTTCTTCATTTCACGGTCAGCAGCCATCTGGCTGGCCTTCAGAGCCGCATCCACAGTGGACTTGCCTGCCAAAGCGGCACTCATTTGCTGACCCACAGCGATACCAATCGCCTGGAACTCAGGGATGGCCGCGAACTGCACACCCACATACGGGCTCTTGGGCAAGGTGGAATCGTTCGGGTTGGCGGAGTCGATGGCGGTCTTTTCAGCCTTGGCAAAACGCGCTGCCTTCAGGAAGTCGGCATTGGCGTAAGTGCTCTTGCGGGTGCCGGTGGGCACGGCGCCCCAGCCATTGGTTTTACCGACCAGGTTGATGTAATCCTTGGACGTGGCCCAAGTCACGAACTTCTGTGCAGCGTCCACATTTTTGGAGCCTGCAGGAATGGCCAGCGACCAGGCCCACAGCCAGTTGGCACCTTTGGGGGTGTTCATGGTCGGGGCTTGGGCAAACGCCATCTGATCAGCCACTTTGGACTGCTTGGGGTCGCTCACAAACGAAGCCGCGATGGTCGCGTCGATCCACATGCCGCACTTGCCTGAGTTGGTCAGCGCCAAGATTTCGTTGAAGCTGTTGGCCGACGAGCCGGGTGGGCCATATTTCTTCAAGAGGTCCACATAGAAGTTGATCGCTTCTTTCCAGGGCTTGGATTCGAGCTGAGGCTTCCAGTTCATGTCAAACCACTGACCCCCAAAAGTATTAACCAAGGTTGACAGGAAGGCCATGTTGTCGCCCCAGCCGGGCTTGCCGCGCAGGCAGATGCCATAAACGCCGTTCTTTGGGTCATGCATCTTGGCAGCCAAGTCTTTGATTTGAGGCCAAGTAGGACGCTCAGGCACTTGCACGCCAGCCTTGTCGGCCAGGTCCTTGCGGTACATCAGCATCGAGCTTTCGCCGTAGAAGGGGGCTGCAAACAGCTTGCCGTCCACGCTCAGGCCATTGCGCATGGCAGGCAACAGGTCGTCCACGTCATAGGCAGCGTCGGTCTTGAGTTCTTGCAGCCAGCCTTTTTTGCCCCAGATCGGGGTTTCGTACATGCCGATGGTCATCACATCAAATTGTCCGCCCTTGGTAGCGATGTCAGTCGTCACGCGCTGACGCAGCACGCCCTCTTCGAGCGTGACCCACTTGAGTTTGATCTCGGGGTTGGCCTGCTCAAAATTTTTGGACAGTTTTTGCATCTCGATCATGTGACCGTTGTTCACGGTAGCGATCACGAGCTCGGTGGCCGCTTGGGCCATGCCAGCGCTGAACAACGCGGCAGAGAGGATGGAAGCGAGGCGGAATTTCACTGTTGTCTCCTGATGGATAAAAAATTGAGAGGCACAACGGTTGCAGCAACCGTGAAATGAATTCTGACCATGAAATCCAGCGCAATTTATACAAAGCCAAAGCAAACCTGTACGCTATTGCACAGGGTGATTGGTATTTACCCCAATTTTTGACGCAAAGTTTGCATCAAACCCCCGTCACAGCACCGATGCGATCATCGAAAATAAATACCAAAACATCCATTAAAGCGGCCAACCCTTGCGCAAATGCCGCCTTGAGCGTGAGCCAATGCACACACTGGCACCACTTCCATGCATTCACTTGACCCTGGTCAAGGAAGCACGAGGGCCCGCCTGTAAATTGGGAAGCTTGAAAAACCGAAGGAGCACCCCATGAAAATTTTGTTGGCCGTAGACGGCAGCGCTTACACCAAAAAAATGCTGGCTTACCTGGCCACGCACGATGAACTGTTCAGCACTGGCAACAGCTACACCCTGCTCACAGTGCAACCCCAATTGCCTGCGCGGGCGCGGGCGGCACTGGGCAAAGAAACACTGAACGATTACCACCGCGAAGAGTCCGAAAAAGTGCTGAGCCCGGTGTCCACCTTTCTGGAGCGCCATGGCATCGCCGCCAAGAGCATCAGCAAGGTCGGACATGCCGGTGAGATCATCTGCAAGACCGCCGAGACCGGCAAATTTGATTTGGTGGTGATGGGCTCACATGGCCACGGCACGCTGGGCAACCTGGTGATGGGTTCGGTGGCCACCCAGGTGCTGGCAGGCTGCCAGGTGCCGCTGTTGCTGGTGCGCTGATCTCAGCGGGCAGTCAGCCCATCAAAGCAGGTGCTCATCACCATGTCCAGGATTTGCGCATCGGTGTGCTGCTCGCCCATCTGGAGGAATTCCAGCACCGGGTCGCAGGCGCGGGCGAACAAGGTGTAGAGCACGGCCACGGCGGGCAGCGCCGGGTTGATGCGGCCTTGCGCCTGGGCCTCTTCGATCCAGCCGCCCAGCACGTCGCTGACTTCCATCAAGCCATCCATGTAGTCCTTGCTGGCCATCAGGGTGGCGCGCAAGGTGGAGTTCTGGCTGGGCAGTGAAGGCATCTGGCCTTGCAATTTGAGCGTCATGGTCCAGCGCGTCACCGCTTTGAGCTTGTCCAGCGGGGCCTGGTCTGAGTTCAGTTCGGCAATGAAGACCTGCGCCTTTTGCATGGCGGTCACCATCGCAGCACAAGCCAGATCTTCCTTGCTGGCGAAATGTTTGTAGAGGCTGGCTTTGGCAATGCCGACCTCGGCCGCCACCTCGTCCACGGTCATCGCATCAAAGCCTTTTTCGGCCAACAGGCGGTTGACCGATTCGATGATGGCCGCTTCACGGGCGGCCAGCATCTGCACCTTGAAAGACTTTTTGGGTGGTTTGACAGGGGCTGTGTTCATGGTTTGCATTCTAGCCAAAGCGCACATAAAGTGACTCAGCAGTCACTTTCAGGCCTTTTGCACCCCGGCCACCCCCGCCACGATCTGGAACTGGGCCTGCGTGTTGAACACCCCATCGGCACGGGCCGGGTTGGGCGTGGTCCTGAACTGGGTGGTGACGCCTTCGGGCCTGACCTCGATCAGGGCATAGCCCCGTTCGTCGGCACGGATGTGCGCGATGTCGGGGTTGCTGCCCTGAATCTGTGCCACCAGTTTGTCGCCCAAGCCACGTGAGGTGATGGAGGTCGCCACGATCTCGCTGGCCACCACCGGCGAGCGCTCGTCACCCGAGCGCACGCGCAGCTGCGCTGCCACGTTCATGTGCACATCGCCGCCCAGCACCACCACGTTTTGCAGCTGCGCCTGGGCGATGGTGCCGAGCAGCCGGGCTCGGGCCTGGGGGTAACCGTCCCAGCCATCGGTGAACGCGCTGCGGCCCAGCGGGGTGTTGATGCCACTCGAACTCATCTGGGTCGACTGGGCCACCAGCTTCCAGCGTTTGGCGCTGCGGGTCAGCCCGTCGGTGAACCATTGCTCCTGCGCTGCGCCCAACATGCTGCGCGCCGGGTCGGCCAGCGCGTCGCAGCCCACCACCACCCGGCCGCCGCCCCGGTTCGGGTCAGGGCAAGCATGGTGGTCGCGGTACTGGCGGCAGTCCAGCGTCCACAGATCGGCCAGCTGGCCCCAGGCCATGCGGTCGTGGATGCGCATCTGGCTGGGCTGGGCCGGTTCCGGCCCCAGTCGCACCGGCATGTGCTCAAAGTACGCTTGGTACGCTGCGGCCCGGCGGCGCAAGAACACCTGCGGGTCGGTGTAGTTGCGGTCCAGGTCGTTGGCGTAGTCGTTGACCACCTCGTGGTCGTCCCAGGTCATGACCCAGGTGTGGGCTGCGTGGCAGGCACGCAGATCGGCGTCTGATTTGTACTGCGCATGGCGCGCACGGTATTCGTCCAGCAGCGTGGGCACGCCACCCAGATGTTTGCGCAGCATGTACTGCGGGTTGGAGCTTTCGTAGATGTAGTCGCCCACGAAGAGCACCAGGTCCAGGTCACGCTGGGCCATCTCGCGGTGCGCCACATAGTAGCCCTGCTCGTAATGCTGGCAAGAGGCCAGCGCGATGCGCAGGCGGTCCACCGCGTCGTTGACACCCGGGCTGGTGCGGGCACGGCCCACCGGGCTGGTGGCCGTGCCGCATACAAAGCGGTACCAATAAGTCCGCCCGGGCTGCAAGCCAATGGCCACCACATGCACGCTGTGGGCACGGGCCGCGTCGGTCTGCACCCGCCACTGGCGCACCGGCTGGCGCAAGGCCTCATCGGCAAACACCTCGCACACCACCGCGATGGCCTGCGCCTTGAGCGGCGCATCGGCTTCGGTGATGCGCAGGCGCGTCCACAACACCACGCTGCCCGGCTGCGGCTGGCCACTGGCCACGCCCAGGCTGAACGGATCGGCCTGCCAACGCGGTCCTTGTGCCGCAGCCGCCGAGCCCGACACGGCCTGGGCCTGCGCACAAGCGCCCAGCCAGGGCGTCATGGCCAGCGCCAGCGCGGCACGGCGGGTCAGGGGGGAATGGGCCAGCGCGGCCAGGCGTTCGGATTCGGTCATGGTGTGGCGAGGTTCAGTGCATCCAGGCGGACTGGGGGGTTTGCAAAAAGTCGAGCACCAGCGCATCAAAAGCGTCAGGCGCCTCCAGGTGCGGCCAGTGCCCCACACCGGGCATCTGCACCCAACGGCTGCCCTGAATCTGTCGGGCCATGCGTTCGATGCTGGCCGCAGGGGCCAGCCAATCATGTTCACCGGCGATCAACAAGATGGGCACATGGATGTGCGCCAAAGCAGCATCGCGGTCAAAACCGGCCTGGGCCTGCAACGCCAGGCGATAAACCACGGGCGACACCTGGGCCAGGCAATGCCGGGCCAATTGCACGCCCTCGAGCAGCGCCAGTGGACCGGTCTGCTGCGCGATCACGCCCTGTGCCCAGGCGGACATGGCCTCGCCATGCAGGTCGTCCGGCATCTCGGCCAGTTGCTGCTGCGCGTCCTGCGCCCAGCCCGAATCGGGACCACTGGTGCTGCCCTCCAGCACCAGACGGTTGACCAGATCGGGGCGGCGCATGATCACCTCTTGCGCCACCATGCCGCCCAGGCCATGGCCCACCAGACACACCGAACGTTGGGTCGGGGGCGTGTCATCGGGCAACAAGGCATCGATCAGCTCAATGCAACGGTGAGCCAAGCCCTGCAGGCCAAAGGGCTGCACCGGCAGACTCAACCCGTAACCTGGCATGTCCCAGGCCACCGCGCGGTAACCCAGGCTGGCCAGTGCCTCGACTTGCGGCGCAAAACTGCGAAAACTGCCCCCCGCGTCATGCAGCATCAAGACAATCGGGCCCGAGCCCAGGGAGGTGAAATGGGGGAGCATGCCGTCCTGCAAAAATTCTTGGATTCAAGGGATGTTACCCGCCTGCAAGCGACAGCCCACTGCATCCGGGCACGGCACAATCGGCCGCATGAACCCACGCAAAGACCACCTGGACGGACTGGCCATCGGCATCTTGCTGGCCTGCTGCATGTTTTGGGGGCTGCAACAAGTCCTCGTCAAATCCATCATGGGCGAAGTGGCCCCCCTGTTTCAGGCCAGCCTGCGCTGCGTGGGCGCGTGCGGGTTGCTGCTGGTGTGGTGCCGTGTACGCAAGGTGCCCCTGTTTGAGCGCGACGGCAGCCTGTGGCCCGGCCTGCTGGCAGGCGGCCTGTTTGCCGCCGAGTTCGCCTGCATCTATTTGGGACTGCGCTACACCGCCGCCTCGCGCCTGACGGTGTTCCTCTACACCTCGCCGTTTTGGGTGGCGGCGTTGGTGCCCTTGTTTGTCAAGTCTGAACGCCTGCGCCCGCTGCAGTGGCTGGGCATGGCCTGCGCCTTTGTGGCCGTGGCCTTTGCCATGCGCGAAGGCCTGAGCGCGGGCAATGCCGACGGCAGCGCCTTTGGCGACCTGCTGGGCCTGGCCGCCGGCGCCCTGTGGGGCCTGACCACGGTCACCATCCGCGCCCAAAACCTCACCCGCATCGCCCCCGAGAAATTGCTTTTCTACCAAATCGCCACCACCGCCGTGGCCGTGCCCTGGATCTCGCTGGCCCTGGGCGAAAGCTGGCACTTTGACTGGAGCGCCATGGCCTGGGGCTCGATGCTGGCGCAAACCGTGATCGGGGCCTTTGCCAGCTACCTGGCCTGGATGTGGATGCTGGGCCGCTACCCCGCCACCAAAATTTCGGTGTTTGTCTTTTTGACCCCGCTGTTTGCCCTGCTGTTTGGCACCCTCTGGCTGGGCGAATCCGCCACGCCCACCCTGCTGGCCGCGCTGGGCCTGGTGGCGGTGGGGATTGTGCTGGTCAACCGCAAATGAAGCCTTCACAGCGGCGACATATGCGGCAGGAGCCTACCCCGGGCGCATGTTGATGCCCCAATGTCGCTGACACCCCCGCTTTTCCAACCCCAAACACCCTACCCCCCACCCACCGGACCGCACCATGAGCAACATCACTCCCTTCATCATTTCCCGTGTTTTTCAGGCACCTCGCCCGCTGTTGTTCGAGGTGAACACGCAACCGCAACACCTGGCGCAATGGCTCAGCCCTGAAGGTTTTCACAACATCCACACCGACATGGACTTTCGCGTTGGGGGGCGTTACCACTACGGCATTCAGGGGCCCGGCGGCATGGAAATGTGGGGCAAACAAGACTTCCTCGACATCGCCCTGAACGAACGGCTGGTGCTGATTCAAAGCTTTTCCAACCGCGAGGGCGGTCTGGGCACGCACCCCATGGCCCCCACCTGGCCGAAATACATGCACGTCACCACCACCTTTGAAGATGCCGCTGGCGGTGGGACCCGCGTCACCATCACCTGGTTGCCACATGAGAGTGACGACATCGGCATGCACACCTTTGACGCCGCACGGGCGGGCATGGAAATGGGTTTTGGCGGCACTTTTATGAAGCTGGATGCGTACCTGCAAAAGCTCCAGGGCTGAAACCGCGGGGCTTGAGTCAACCGTCCAATAGCCGTGGCGGGATCACGCAGAAACCCCCACTCCAGAAAACGGGCTGCCCCCCTGCCCCGGGCAGACTGCCCGATAATCACGCCTTCAGATTTCCACCGGCCCGCCCTGCTCTGATCGCGGCGGGCCTTCTTTTGCGGAGCAACACATGAGCACACTCGTTACCACCGGCGCCCGCGCCACCGGCCTGGCCACCCTCGCTGCCGACGGCACCGTACTGGACACCTGGTTCCCGGCCACTGAACTGGCCGAGGGCATTGCCGCCAGCGGCAGCACCCGGCTGACCGAGGCCGAAG
>Ga0228702_1000541_pt1 | contig 28342 bp, 31 predicted proteins | sample McNCre217_Aug_MG_2_FD_178018 | JGI IMG/M metagenome (GOLD analysis project Ga0228702, IMG submission 178018) | Freshwater microbial communities from McNutts Creek, Athens, Georgia, United States - 20-17_Aug_MG | ecosystem: Environmental > Aquatic > Freshwater > Creek | place: USA: Georgia...
CCTTGCGGGAATCCAAATCAAAGCGGTCTAATTTGACCATTTCCTTCAAACAATCGCTCAAAAACGGATCGATGTTATGAAATACCTGGATGGTTTTATCCAAAAGTTCTTGGCCTGTTTCAAAGGGTTTCAAGGGCTTTCTTCCCAAGGTATCCACCGCCTTATCCCAAGGCTTTAATACTTCCAATTGTAGTGCTTTTTTTCGTTTTTCTGCCTGCTCATTGATAATCGGGACAACCGTAGCTGCCACCGCATCATGGAATTCAAAGCAGTCGGCCGGGCCGTAATCAAAACGTCCCAAGCTCGCAAAGGCATAATCTCGGTAATTGGTAAAACCGGCATTTAATGCGACTTGATGACGCTTCTCGACCAATTGATTAAACAATTCATCCAGTGTTTCTTTTATTTCCAAACGAGCGCCGGATACTTTTTCATAGACCTTTTGGCGTTTAGACCGGTCGGTCGATTCAAAATAGGCATTCGCTTGTTGGAGCGTTTTCTCCTCCCCATCAATTTCCACCATTAAGGCTCCCGTCGCGGCACCGTACTGCGTTTGTAAATTTTGTAATTCGGTGAAAAGCGGAATGTTTTCCTCACGGAAAATCTCGATGGATTTCTTCATGCCGCGTAACATAATCGCGTAGCCCGTTTCTGGAAGTTGCGTATGGAAAGGACTCTCAATAATCTTTTTATTCCAAGCATCATCATAAACGGATGCTTGCGGCATGATTTCGTTCACAAATTGCTGATAGCTTTTTTGATGTGCCTCATTTTGATTGTCGCAGGACATCTTGATGTAGCGCCAGGCGAAATTCTCCGACAAGTAGCTTTCCAATTCCGAGCGATTTTCGCAAAACCGAATTAAATCCGCCAGGGAATGGATTTCAGTTTGGCTTAGTTGTTCGAAATAGGGCAATACGCTTTCCCAAGTACTAAGTTGGAAGTCCTTCGCTAAGAATTTGCGTGTGATGTTTTGGGCGGATACTTGTCTTGTCATGAACGATATTTTTTGTAAAAATACATCAATTTTGCCTAGCTTTAAATCTAAATTTCTTCCTATGGCTTTACAAATTCCGACAATTGAATTAAATAATGGTGTTCTGATGCCTCAATTGGGATTGGGGGTTTATGCCCCCCAGCAGCAAGATGAGGTTGGACAAGCGGTTGAATCAGCCCTTTCCTTGGGTTATCGTTTAGTCGATGCCGCATCAATCTATGGCAATGAACAGGAAGTCGGCCAAGCTTTAAAACAATCTGGCGTGCCTCGGAAGGATTTATTTATTACCAGTAAGGTTTGGATGGATGATATGGGATATGATTCCACGTTGCGGGCTTTTGATAAATCCTTGAAGGATTTGGCATTGGATTACATGGATTTGTATTTGATTCACTGGCCGAAAGACCAACACCGCAAGGATACATGGAAGGCGCTGGAATCACTTTATGAGCAAGGTGTTGTCAAGTCGATCGGGGTATCCAATTATTACCAAAAGCATTTGGAAGAGTTGTTCGTCTATGCGAACGTCTGTCCTGCCATCAATCAAATTGAGTTAAGTCCTTTCTGCTATTTACCTGACGAGTTAGCGTTTTGTCGGAAGAACAATATTCAAGTCGAGGGATATGCGCCCGTCGTTCGGGGTCAGAAAAAGGATCATCCGGTACTTATCGATATCGCTCGTAAGTATGGAAAATCTACCTATCAGGTATTGATTCGTTGGGTGATTGAGCAGGGTGCCATTACGATTCCCAAATCCATTCAAGCGGAGCGGATGGTGGAGAATGCAGAGGTGTTTGATTTCCAACTGGATGAAGAGGATTTAGCGCGGATGGCGGTTTTATATGACAACACGCGGGTTGCCTGGGATCCTCGGGATTTTTAGCGTAAATATTTAAATAAAAAAGGGGCCTAAGCCCCTTTAAATTTTAATCCAGGTCGATGACCACCCCATCGCTTTTCGGGTGGGCTACGCAGGTTAGAATATAGCCTTTTTGAATTTCGCCAGCCGTTAAGCCATCTTCCTCGTCCATCACAACTTTGCCAGACGTACAAAGACCCATACAAGCGGTACACATACCGGCTTGACAAGAATATGGAATGTCTAAATCTGCTTCCAAAGCAGCCTCCAAAATCGTTTCGTGTGGTTGAACTGTAATCTGATGCGATTTTCCTTCGTAAACCAAGGTGATTTCTCTCGCGACATCGTTGTCGGATTCAGCGGTTTCAACGGCCGGTGCCGTATTGAATAATTCCTTATGAATTTGGGTCGTTGGAACCTCAAAAATGGCCAAGGCTTTTTGTACCTCTTCCATCACTTCAAGGGGACCACATAGATAGTAATGTGCCTTCGCAATCTCAATGCCCAATTCTTGTTTCAAATAATAGACGGTTGAAGCCTGATTGATTCGTCCCTTCAAACCGGGCCAATTTGCAGCGGGTTGGCTAATGACATGCAAGACGGTTAATCGAGATGAGAATTCGGTTTCAAGCGCATCCAATTGCTTTTTGAAAATAATTTGATCTTCGTGGCGAGATCCATAAATCAAATGAATTTTTGATTTAGGCTCCCGGTTTAGCAATGTCTTAATCATCGACATCAGTGGAGTTACGCCGGATCCCGCACCGATGAACACGTAATTTTTTGAGGCATCGGCATCGGGCTCAATGACAAAGTTTCCCATCGGTTCGATGACCTCGACACTGTCACCTACCTTGATGTTATCACAAAGGAAATTAGATACGAGTCCGCCTGGAATCCGCTTCACCGTGATTGCAGGTGACATGTCGGTCGCCGGTGAAGAGGACAACGAATAACTACGTCTTGGTTTCTCCCCAGCTATGTTCGGGATAACGGTTAAAAACTGCCCGGCAGCATAATGCAAGGTGTCATGAATGGGATGCCAAAAATGGATGGTTTTGGTATCCTGTGTCTCTTCGGTGATGTCCTTAACGGTCAAATGTAAAAATCGTAAGCTCATAATTAGGGGGTATTTGGTACGATCCACTGGATGGTCCCCGCCGGGGATTCATTATGCAATCGGTCAAAAGCTGTTACGACAAAGCCGTAGCCCGTTTGCAATTCTGATGGGTCGATGATGTATTCGTTTTTTTGTCCTTTGTAAATAATGTTCGCAGGGTTTTCCAAACCTCGAAGGCCTTCGGTCCGACGGATTTTATAAACCACGTAATAGGCTGGTGGATCTTTATCTAAGCTCGGTTCGCCGGCCTGCCAGCGCATGGTCCATTTCCCCGACTGCTTTAGTAGGCTAACCTTATGTGGTGCAGTGGGTGGAATGCTATCGAGCCAAGGCATTGTAGGTACGAGCGCCATATCTTTGTAATGGGTTGTTCGCAGGCTATCGCGCCAGCCTTTGATGTTTTTCGTCAGTTGGCTCGAGCTAAAATAAATAGATCCTTTCACCTGTCCTAAACCCCGTGCCATGCTCAATTGTTTCGATAATTCACTCGTATTCCATTGATCGGTTAAGTGGTAAGCCGCGTGGCCGATGTAGATGGGCCGACCGTAACCATGCTCACTCCACCAGTTCGCTAATGGACCAAAAGTTGCCACCTTGTGTGTCGTTCCCCAATACAACTGCGGAGCTAAATAATCTAACCAGCCCGATTTCGTCCATTTTTCGGTATCTGCAAAGAGGTCGTCATAGGATTGTAAGCCATTTCTTGTGGGAGAGCCATATTCTGGATCTGAACTTTTATGACGCCAAATACCGAAAGGGCTTATGCCAAATTTAACGCGCGGGTTAACCGATTTGACGGTCTTTGAAATGTCCTCAACCAATAAATTGATATTTCTTCGGCGCCAGTCGGCTAGGCTTTCGTTGGGCAATTTGTATTTTTCATAGGCCTCATCATCATTGAAATGAGCATTTTTGATGGGATAGGGATAGAAATAGTCATCAAAATGAATGCCATCAACATCATACGCTTGCACGATGTTTTTGACGATTTTGGTAATGTATTGTCGAACTTCAGGCAAGCCAAAATTGAACAGGTGTTGATTATTATACACCACCATCCATTCCGGATGCAGTCGCACGATGTGATTGGAACTTAGCACATTTTTTGTGGACATACTCCCGCGGTTCATGTTTAACCAAGCATGGAATTCCATGCCTCTGGCATGAGATTCTTGAATCATGAAGGCCAAGGGGTCGTAACTCGGTTTGGGAGCCTGGCCTTGGATGCCGGAAAGATAGGCCGACCAAGGTTCGTCACCTTTCGCATAAAAGGCATCAGCGGCTGTACGCACTTGCACGAAAAGTGCGTTGATGCCTGTTTTTTGATGTGAGTTAAGTAGATCGATGAATTCTTCTTGCTGTGTGTAGGCATTGTAATTCCGCGGACTCGGCCAGTCGATGTTTTGAACGGTTGCGATCCATACGCCGCGTAATTCGCGTTTGGGTGATTGGGCAACCATTGAGAAACAAAGGAAAAAACAAAAAAGAATGTGCCGACTTGTCATAAAGCCGCAATTTACCTAAAAACAATGATTTTTAAGCCTTCTCGATGGAGAATAAATAGCCTACTCCTTTTAAGGTTTTTATGTAGTATTCTGGGATTTTTTCGCGGAGTTTGCGAATGTGAACGTCTACGGTACGTTCGACAACATAGACATCTGATCCCCAAACTTTTTCCAATAATTCGTCGCGATTAAACACTTTATTAGGGTTTTTAGCGAGATAGGATAGAAGCTCAAATTCCTTTTTGGGAAGAATTAAGGCACGGCCTTCGAAGGTCGCGGCATATTGTGTACGATTAATGACCAAGCCACCAATTTCAATAATATCTTGATTTTCTTCGCTTGATTCGCGCTTGAGGAGCGCATTGATTCGGCTCACTAATGCACGCGGTTTAATCGGTTTAATGATGTAATCGTGAGCACCTGCGTCGAAGGCGGCTACTTCGGTGAATTCCTCACCACGTGCCGTTAGAAACAAGATGATTGTATTTTTAAATTCCGGCATGCTTTTCATTTTGCGTGCCGTTTCGATGCCATCCATGATTGGCATCATCACATCCATAATGATTAATGCAGGCTTGAAAGTCTGTGCAATTTCTAGGGCTTCTTTTCCGTCAAAAGCTTTCGCCAATTGATAATTCTCCTTCGCTAAATTATATTCTAAAAGCTCAAGAATATCCGGATCGTCATCGACCAATAATATTTTCGCTTGTTGTAGCGTTTTGCTCATGGTTTTCCCCCGTTGGATTTTTGTGATGCAGCAAAGATAGACAGGCCTAAATTACGAAATTGTTAAATTTTCCGTAATTTGACTTTATAATTTTCAACAATGTACAAAGATACTCCTTACCCTTTGCGTTTAGCAGCCGTTTTAATTAGCATCTCCTTGGTGGTGTTAGGGCTATATCTTTTGCAGGACTTATTGATTATCCTTTCTTTTTCGATGATATTAGCCATGTTGGTTTTGCCAGTTTGTAGCTGGTTGGAATCGAAAGGGATGGTGCGATCTTTGGCAATTACGATTTGCCTCTTAATTATGTTTGTGGTGTTGGGCTTAATTCTCCTGCTTCTCATAGGTCAAATAGCCGAATTTGCGAATGACTGGCCCATGTTTATCAAGAAGTCGGAAAAGTGGGTCGCAGGATTACAGAGTTTTCTGTCACACAACCTAAATATTTCGAGAAAGAAACAAATGGTTGAATTTAGCAACCAAACGATCAATCTCTTGAAAAATTCGGGAGCGATCATTTCAACAACCTTCGGAACGGTCTTGCATGGGCTTACTACGCTGATCATTGTCCCCATTTTTGTCTTCTTCTTTTTGTATTACCGTCAGTTTTTTGCTGATTTTTTAACGAAAGTTTTTCCGACCACGGAGCCCAAGGTGTTGCGAGGAATCATGCAAAAGACAGGGACTGTGGTGCAGAGTTATTTAGTAGGCCTGTTGGCCGTGATGTTAATTGTAGCCATTCTTATTTGTGCTGGTTTCTGGTGGATTGGCGTCGAATATTATTTCTTTTTTGGTTGTCTGACAGGCATATTATTGCTGATTCCTTACATTGGAATTTGGATCGGTGCAGCACTGCCGATTATTTTGACTTTGGCGAGTTTTGGCCCCAATTATGCTTTGGGGGTAATCATTTGGGTGGCTTTCGTGCAGTTTGTGGAGGCTAATTTTATTACGCCTTTGGTCATTGGTTCCAAAGTAAGTATCAATCCAATGGTAGCCATGCTCGCGTTATTAATCGGAGAAATGATTTGGGGAATACCAGGACTTATTCTCGCCTTGCCCTTGACCGCCATCCTCAAAGTGATTTTTGATCATGTTCCCGCATTAGAAGCCTATGGATTTCTATTGGGAGAAGCGCCCAAGCGGAATTAGAGGGATAACAATTCTTTAAAGCGAATCGATTGACGTCTTGAAATTTCAATTTTTTCCCCTTTCCCTGAAAGGGTTACCTGCAATCCTCCGGAAAACCAAGGTTCAATCTTATCGATAAAATTCAAGTTAATGATATGTTTGCGGTTGGCTCGAAAGAAAACCTTGGGATCTAAGCGTTCCTCTAGCGCATTTAATGATTTAAGAACCAAAGGCTTTTGGTCATCAAAGAATAGTCGGACGTAATTTCCCATGGATTCACAAAGGCGTACACGGTCCAAACGGACGAACCAACAACGTTCCCCGTCTTTCACAAAAATCTGGTCTTGCGCGCCCAACACATGATGGGGAGTTTGGGAGACCTTTGCTTCTTGAACCTGTCTCTTTTCAAGTTTTTGTATACTCTCACTGAGGCGGGATAATTCAATCGGCTTTAACACATAATCCAAGGCATTGACTTCAAATGCCTTTAATGCATACTCATCGAAAGCTGTCGTAAAAATCACTTCGGGTAAATAACCATCCCAGGTTTCCAACCACTCAAATCCGGTTTTCCCAGGCATTTGAATGTCCAAAAATAAGACGTCGGGTTGTAAGGTCTCTAATAAGGTAGCCGCCTCGTCCGTGTTTGCAGCCTCGGCAATAACCTCGATGTGAGGAAAGTTTTCCAATAAGCGTTTGAGTTCATTCCTTGCTAAACGCTCGTCGTCTACGATGATGGCTTTCATAAATGAAATTAAATTTCTTCAAGATAAGGCAATGTCACGAATGCACAAACTTGATTTTTGTTTAGTGGTTGAAGATCGATTTGAGCGGTTTTCCCATATAATAAATTCAAACGATGCTGGGAGTTAATCAAACCGAGACCTTCTGAGGGTTCTTTGCCAATCTTTAAATGTCCCGGGTTAATGACCTGAATGAATACGCAATCATCCTGTTTTTCCGCCGTGATTTCGATGGTTCCCCCCTTTACCGACCTAGATATTCCGTGTTTAATTCCATTCTCCACCAAAGTCTGTAATAACATGGGAGGAATCTGCGCCTTTTGACAGGACGGCTCGATTTTGATGGACCAGTCCAAACGGTCTTCATAGCGGATTTTTTCCAAGGCTAAATAATCGGTGATCGTATCCAATTCTTCCGATAAGGCAATGGTTTTTTTGCGTTCGGTTAAGAGTGAACTGCGCAATAATTTCGATAATTGATTGATTCCTTTTTTCGCTTTCTGCGGGTCTTCGGTAATTAATGCACGTACGCTGTTGAGGGCGTTGAATACGAAATGCGGATTCATTTGGGCCCGAAGGACCTTGCCTTCCGTTTCCAAAATCGCGCGTTCTAATTGGTCATTTTCCCGCTCCATTTCCAACCGTTTGTTGGAGTATTGAAAGAAGAAATAAATCAATGCCCAGATAGCCAAAGGTTTCAGGAAGTTAAAGAAAATTTGGACCACGATGAAGGGGCTCAAACTCACATCATAGGTCTCTTGAAGAAACAGGTAATCCAAAGGTATGTTGAGTCCCATTAATAGAAGTGCCATGATGATCAAGGCTAAAAAATTGAGCTGAAGCATCCGCCAAAGGCTCAAATCCTGCCATCGATAGCGTTTCGTAATCCCGCGGTATTGATGCGTGAGGAAGATGGCCAAAGCAATATTCGCCATTGATGAAAATAACCAAGCCCATTTCCAGCCATATTGGTTAGTGTATAGCAATGCCTCATTGAGTGCCCATGCGAACCAGCCAACAAATTGCAATGTCCAATACAGGCGTTTTCGTCTCATCGTTTACATGGAATCCGGTAAACCTGCAAGGTGTTCCGTATGGTTTTCTTTGATGGCGATAAATTTTCCGATCGAATAATCATATTGTAAATGGTATAAGCAAAGGTTTTGATGTCCAAAGCTATCCATTTCATGTAGTGGTTTTTCGAATAAATGTGTCAACAAAACCCGCATAGCGCGTCCGTGCATCGCAACTAAAATATGACGTTCTTCGGGTCTGGCTAGTATCAATTCAACGACCGGTTTTTGTTTCTCCAGGACATCGATTGGGCTTTCTCCCTCCTCCGATGGGATATGAACATCCCCATTTCGCCAAGTGCGAACTAAGTTACGGTAGTACTGATCATCTTCGTTATTGGGTGTTCGCCCTTCCCGTATCCCCCAGGAAATCTCATTTAGTCCCGCATGCTGTTCCCAGGGAAGGCCTTTGTCAATAAATCCTTGTACGGATTGATGCGTGCGCTTTAGCGCGGAGGTATAGATTTTATCAATGGGTAAATCCTGATAATGTGTGAAGAATGCGGCAGCTTGTTGGCGCCCCAATGCATTCAAATCCGCATCGATGCCACTTCCTTGCACCACCCCCATGCGATTGTAATCGGTTTCTCCGTGGCGTATCAGGTAAATGTCTTTGATGCGATGCATATAAATTGGCTGGATTGAGATTGAATTCGCTAAATAATTGCGATTTTTGCTGCACAAAAATACAAATATATGTTTAATACTTCCATAAGCATCGACGACATCAATGCCATGAGCCAAGGTAATATGATTGGACACCTAGGCATTGAGTTTACGGAAATCACCGCCGAATTCATTAAGGCAAAGATGCCCGTAGATCATCGCACCAAACAACCTTTTGGTCTTCTTCACGGAGGTGCTTCCGTGGTATTAGCGGAATCCATGGGTAGTATTGCGGCACTATTGGCCGTCCCAAATATGGATCAATATAAAGGAGTGGGTGTCGAAATTAATGCCAATCACTTGAAGTCGGCCCGCGGAGGTTATGTCATCGGAACCTGCGTTCCGCTCCGCATTGGAAAGACCTTGCATGTCTATGAGATTAAAATTCATGACGAGGCAGAACAATTAATCTGTGCAAGTCGTTTAACAGTTGCGATATTGAAAATTGATTAATGATAGAGGAGGCATACGATTGGTCGGGAATTTGGAAAGCTGCGCAGGCAAAAGGTCAGGCGCTGGCGATATGGCGTTTACCCAATCAAAGCCAACAATATCTCTTGCAAGATTCGAGTGGAGGCCAATTGGTCGACCCCAATGAATTAGAAAATTTAAGTTCCGGTTTTTTGGTAGGCCCTTTCATTGGCCAGCCCTATTTCCTTCAAGCGGAAAAAATACATTCCAAAATGGCAAAGCCGGTTGAAATAGCGGCATTATCTGCATTAAAGCCATTGGAGGATAATTTAAAGAAGTTGGAGTTCATGGAACAAGTAGCTCACTCCGTGAAAAAAATTGAAGACGGGCATTTTCAAAAGGTGGTATTGTCTCGAATTGACGAGCAAGAGCTCCTATCCGATTTCGATTTGCTTCGTTCCTTTGACCAGTTGTGCGCGAACTATCCACATGCTTTTGTTGCGGCAATTTATGTCCCAGCATTGGGGGATGTTTGGTTGTGTGCGACTCCCGAAACGCTTGCCTCTCAAGATGCTGCCGGAATTTTTCGCACCATTTCGTTGGCCGGCACGCAGTCGGGACTGGATGCCGACGGGAATATATTATTGCCATCGGAAGCGCGTTGGTCTCAAAAGGAAATCGAGGAACAGGCTTATGTCAGTCGGTACATCATTGAGTGTTTCAAAAAAATCCGATTACGGGAATACCATGAAAATGGCCCCAAAACGGTTTTGGCAGGAAATTTGATGCATTTAAAAACGGAGTATTGGGTCGATACAAACCGTTACCATTATCCGGGATTGATTACGCAAATGCTTAATCTCCTTCATCCTACCTCGGCGGTGTGTGGAACACCCAAAGAAGCAGCCTTGGATTGGATTTTACAAACCGAAAAGCATACTCGATCTTTATACAGTGGCTATTTAGGTCCAATTAATTTGGACGAAGCAACCCATTTGTTTGTTAATCTGCGGACCGTTCAATTAACGGGAAATATAGCACGTTATTATGCCGGCTGTGGAATTACGGAAGATTCAGACCCTCTGAAAGAATGGCAAGAAACACAAATGAAATGCCAAACGCTGCAACGCGTGATTAATGCTTCCCTTTAAGTTCTTCTTTTTGTGAGATTTGACCTGTAATAATCACCTTGATGGTATCAATTCGGGCATCTGTGGTGGTTAGAATTTGGAATTGAAAGGGGCTTAGTATAATGGTCTCATTCACCTCAGGGATATCTTCATATAAACTGATCAACATCCCTCCGAGGGTCTCGTAATCCCCTTCTGGTAAATTCCAGGCATATTTTTCGTTCAGGTAATCAATCTCATGACGGCCTGATAGAATAAAGGTATGCTCATCGATTTGCTTTTCAATCCAATCTTCCGAGTCATCGTATTCGTCCTGAATCTCACCAAAAATTTGTTCCATGACATCCTCCATGCTGACCAAACCTGAGGTGCTTCCAAATTCGTCAACGACGATGGCCAAGGATTTACGCTCTTTAGAGAATTTGATCATCAAGTCATTCGCCGCCATGGCTTCTGGAACAATCGGGATGGGTGTCAGGATGGATTGCAGATCTTTGGGTTTTTTAAAGAGCGCTAACGAGTGGCAATAGCCAATCACTTCCTCCAAGCTGTCTTTGTAGACCAAGACCTTGGAGTGTCCACTTTCAATGAAGGTTTTTGTCAGGCCTTCGATACCTTCTTCTAATTCTACGGCAGTAATTTCGGTCCGAGGAATCATGCAATCACGCACCTTAACTTGTTTAAATTCTAGTGCATTGTGGAAAATTTTGGTATCCACTTCGTTCTCTTCTTCCGTGGAAATTTTCCGATTTAGATTTTGTAGGTAATGATTTAAATCGGTCAGTCCGAAGGCCGGTTTTTCCTCGGAATAGGTAAGGCGTAATACTTTGGTGATAAACCATTTGGATAGGCCCACTGTTACCCAAACAAGCGGGAACATCAAGGTATTGATCATCCATATCGGGATGGCCAAAAACTCCAAAATAGCGTCGGGATTAATTAAGAAAATACTTTTTGGGGTGAATTCGGACGTCGTTAAAATCAGAATGGTTGCAACCACCGAGGCAAGTAAGCGCGCGAATAATTCATTCATCAAAGGAATGTATCCCAAAATTAAATGGTGCAAATATTCCTCCATGAATATACCATAAGCCACAAGAGATAGGGTATTTCCAATAAGCATCGTCCCGATAAAACGCGATGGCGTCTTGTTGAAATGGGAGATGATTTTCGCGCTTAGGATATCTTGCTTGGCCTTTAGCTCGAAGTACAATTTATTCGAGGAGACAAAAGCCATTTCTACGCCGGAGAAAAAGGCAGAGAAAACCATGGACGTAACAATTCCAATGATTTCGGCACTCGTAATTATATGTTCGGGGTCATCCATGTTAATTCTTTTTGTTCTTGTCTTCTTTGTTTAATCGCTCATTACGTGCGAATTGGTAGTAAAAAAGACAGCCTACGGCAAACATGAGCCAACTGTAATGGTAGTTAATTTCTTGCCAAAATTGCCCCTGAATTTCCGGTGGGGTGGGCGAATTTAGGTCGACAATCCAGATGATTAGGAAGCCGATGGCAACAAATAAACTTAACTTTTCTTTGGTACTCATGATGCTAGGCGTTTTTCCGATCGACGGTAGGTTGCGATGAAAAGACCGATAAATATCAGGATTGATCCAATCCAAACCAAATTTATGTAGGGTTTTTCCAAAGCCTTAATAATAATTAAATCTTGCTGTGTCGTGTTAACCGCAAAACTGAATTGTTGGGTTTTCGGGTTAATCGTCGTGAATTTGATCTTGATTCCCGTTTCCTCACTCTCGAAGGCAGGCATAGCAACCATGCCATCTTTGATGATGAAAGTAGGCTTTAATTCAAATCGTTGATCATTCTTTCCAAGCACTAGGAAGTTGGCCTGAACCGCCGCGTCATTCGCTCCTAACTGAAACCCTTCTACTTGGGTAATCCGACTTACCTCTTTCAGAACCGCGACAAAATCATTTAAGAATAAGGTATCCCCGACCATCACTGTCGAATTCACCGTTTGGCTCCATTGTTTTTCCTCACCGGCTTCGGCAGCTAAACGTGGATCCAGTGAAACATAAGTGTAAATATCATGGCTAAAGGCATGTTTGATATCCGGCGAAATGGCGGTTCCCATTTTAGGGTTAACCTGCCAGCGCGGGAAGAGTGATACCGCTTTTCCTTCTGCGTTTTTGAATTCTAATTCGTAATAATTGTTTTCCGGTTCCACAGTGACCGTATCGCCTTTCTTTGCAATGGATTCGCCATTTACGACCACATCTTTCAGCGCCACGGCATGGAAATCCCCCTCGATGATTTCAAAATCCTTTTTATTGTAATAGCCTGGTTTTCCGCGAAGCGCAATTTTACGGCCCTTATAGGTCACCAAGTAATCTTGCATTTGTGCACCTTGCCCAAGCCAAAGGGGTAGATTCTCCTTGTTTTCTTTGTTGTTGTCTTTCGTGAACTGCTCCACTTTGTTGGAAATCGCAAAACCCGAGCGATTCAACGAAACAACTTTGGAATAACCCGATGAAAACAAAATACCGATGAGCATGACGGCTAAGCCGACGTGCGACAAGGCACCCCCGGCAATTGAAATTTTTTGACGCGCTAAGAACCAAAGGATACTGCCATTTGCATAAACAGCAAAAAGGCTAGACCACAATAAAACGATGTAAGAGATGGTGAATATCTTCCCTAGGTTTACGAAAAGGACGGTTAACAAAGTGGCAACCAATACCGAATTCCAAAGCGCCTTCCACTGATCTTTGTCTTTGATTTTTCCCCACCAAACATATTGCCCAATCGCGCTTAGGATCGCAACGCCGATGAAAATCCAGATTTGAATCTTGCTGTAATGCTCCACTTGGTCCGCCGGCAATGCGATGTTCGAAACCATGCCAAAAGCCTCCGCGATTTTGTTATAGACAGGTATGGAAGTCGTAAATGTTAGCTGGAATGCAGAAAGTCCTAGTACGGATGCTCCAACAAAAATCCAGAATTCGCGCGAGTAAATACCGAGTTCCTTTTCGTCCGTTGGTAAATCCTTCCAGCGGTACCAGGCCAATGCGATAGCGCCTACTAAGAAAGTCCCCATATAAAGCAACAATTGTCCGGATAAACCAAGGTCCGTAAAAGAGTGAACCGACGCATTGCCCAAAATTCCCGATCGATTTAGGAACGTAGAATAGAGAACCAAGATGAAGGTAGTAATCACCAAGATGATCGAGGTTTTCAACGCAGAACTTGAATTGCGGTAGGCGATCATTGTATGGATGGCGCCTATCCAAACGAGCCAAGGTACAAATGATGCGTTTTCCACCGGATCCCAATTCCAATAGCCTCCAAAATTCAGTGTTTCATAGGCCCAATACGCGCCCATCATGATACCAACTCCCAATACGCCTCCTCCGAAAAGGGACCAAGGTAAAGATGGGCTAATCCACTCTGTTAATTGTTTCTTCCAAAGTCCAGCCATCAAAAAGGCAAATGGAACGAGGGTCAAGGCAAATCCCAAGAAAAGGGTAGGTGGGTGGATTACCATCCAATAGTTTTGTAATAATGGATTAAGGCCTCGTCCATCCTTCGGAATGAAGTTGGGCTGCATGCTCCATACCGGTAAATCCGGCTGAGCCTCACGTAATAACAAGAACGGTGATGAGCCTATTTTCAATTCGATTCCGGGGATGATAATCCCTAAAATCATCGATGTTAAAAAGGTTTGCACCAAGGCGAAAATGGTCATTACCGGGCTTTCCCATTTGGGATTTCGAAACATTAAGAGAATACCTAAAAGTGCTTGCCAGAAAATCCATAATAAGAAACTACCCTCTTGGCCTTCCCAAAAACAGGATACGATGTAGGCAATTGGAAGTGCTTTGGATGCGTGTGAAAAGGCGTAATGGTATTCGAAATAATGGTTGTAAATGATGATATACAAGGTTGTAGCTACGGCGATAACGGCTGCCAAGTGCAAGAAAAACAAGGTTCTTGCGGCTTGTCGCCAATCATTTGCTAACTCGGCAGTTTGGCTTGAACGGTAATAGGCATAGGTTGCCAATAATGCCGTTACAAAGGAAACGATGATGAGCGCATGCCCTACTTGACCTATGGTTTCGTGTATCATATTATTTTTTGGCTTCAAATGAAGCACTAGTGTCGGCAGATATTTTCCCCTCTTGGTATTTTGAAGGGCACTTTAAAAGTATTTTGTCGCAATAGAAAATCTTGTCGGCCTTCATATTTCCCACCAAAACAATCTTTTCTGATTTCTCGAAATCTTGTGGTTTGGGAGCAGCATAAACCACTTGATTTTCTCTTCCAAGGCTGTCTTCCACGATAAATTCTAATCGGTTGGCATCCAAAGCGGGATTAAAAACCATCCCCACAATCTTGCCCGAAGCGTCTTTTTTTAATTTACCTACTACGTGTACTTTTTGATTAGGATCTTGTTGGCTGATACGTTCAGCTTCATCGAATCCCACATAAGTACTGGCGTCGCCGGTCGTGATCAAGATGATTCCGATGGCAATGGCAATTAGGATTAGTCCAACGATATGCGTTTTTTTCATTTGATGCGTTTTTCTAAATCAGTGATTTTACGATCGAGGCGGAAAAGGTAAATGAAAATGCCAACTAAAATGATGGTAACTACGGCGATTACCACATAGATTTTTCCGTCTTCACGGAATTTGTCGGCCATTTCCACAGAGTCCTGCGCTTGTCCTGCGAAACTAATGAGGGCCAGAATAAGGCTTAAAATATATCTTTTCATGTTAGTTATTTTCTTCGATTTGTTGTTCTAAATTTTTGATTCGGACGCGTAAGCCCGCTATCCAAAATCCCAATAAAGCCCATCCAATGATAGCAGGATAAAACACCATGCGCATGCGGTTATCCAAGTCCATGGAATTGAATCCGGGATTTCCACCGTTGCCGGGGTGCAAGGAGTCGGTCATACGCGGCAGAATCCATATCAATACCATGAACACGACAAAGGCAAAAATGTTATAAACCGATGAAATTCGGGCCTTTTGTTGTTCATCGGGTAGAGATGATCGCACCAATAAATAAGCCAGGTAGATTAACATTCCTACGGCCACCGAATTCAGTTTAGGGTCATTGGTCCACCAGTCTCCCCAGGTAAATTTAGCCCAAACACTCCCTGTCACTAGCCCTAATATGGCGAATAGCAAGCCTGTTTCCACGTAGGCGTAGGATTTCAGGTCGGCCGACATATCCCCGCTCCGCAAATACCGAACAGAATGATAGACCGAAGTGCCCAATAGGAAAATCATGCTGAACCACATCGTCACGTGGAAATAAAGGTTTCTAACCGTTTCGTTTAGGATGGCTTGTCGGGGAACTTTCCCATTAAAACCTGCATAAACGGTATATAATAGCAAAATCATGCAAAGGATTTTGCCACCGTGTTTTTTTAATGTTTCCATATATACGGGAATAAAATTCCGGATAAAACAATCACAATCGTATCTAAAGAGCTTAGGATGGCAATCTCATCCCAATTTTCTTGGATTGAGATTCCATCCATGGCGCTTTTGGCCAATTTTAAAATAAGTAATAGCAAGGGAATAATAATCGGAAAGCTCAATACAGCCATTAGGGTTGCGGAATTTTCCCCTTGAGCCGCTATGCCAGCCATTAAGGAGAGGCAAGATGCGAAACCGATTCCTCCAAGCACAATGGCTAATAAATAGAGCGGGATGTTTCCTACGGGATTGCCCATGACCCAGGAATAAAAGAAGAAACCAACCAGCGAAATACCAATCATCACCAAGGAGTTATAGATGATTTTCGAGTAGATGATGGCCTCCGGGCTGACCAACGAATAGTAAAATAAGTTGCGCTGCGATGACTCTTGGGTAAAGCTTTTGCCAATTGCGTTAATGGCAATAAATAAGAGGATAATCCAGAAAAGCGTGTTCCAAGTAATGGGGTTAATCGCTTGCTGTTTGGCTTTGAATGAAAGGTAACAAACGAAAATGGTGGATGCCAAATAAAGTAACAATCCATGTAGCGCATAGCGTTGTCGCCATTCGAGATGTAGTTCTTTTTTGACCAATACGTTTATTTCATTCAGGATCATGCCTAGATTCCCATAAAGGACCTGCAATTTACGATAGAAAATTTGCTTTAAAGTATAATCCTGTCAGTATTTTACCGAATTGAAATCTATTCGTTCAAAACTACAGATTATCATTTTTTAGGTCGAAAATACTTAGTACATTTGTCCTAATTTTGAACAATTCTAAATAAGTAGAACTACGAATGCGAACTTTGGCGGATTTACATGTGGGCGAGCAAGCAGAAATCAAGGGTTTTACGGATGAATTGCTTTCATTGAAGTTGTTAGAGATGGGGTGTTTGCCCGGTACTCAGATTGAATTAACACATCAGGCGCCTTTTGGTGACCCGATAGCCATTAAAGTTTCCGGATATACTTTGAGTATGCGTAAGGAGGAAGCGGCTACCATACAAGTTAAACTGCTGTAAAATTGTCCAAACTAGCTAAAATAGCATTAATCGGGAATCCGAATGCGGGGAAGTCGTCGCTATTCAATACCCTAACGGGCTTGAATCAGAAGACGGGAAATTTTCCTGGGGTCACCATGGACAAATTGAGTGGCATTTGGGAGCTAGAACCGAATCGAAAAGTAGAGGTTTTAGATCTTCCCGGCATTTATAGTATCTATCCGAAGTCGATCGACGAGGAGTTAGTGATTAATATCTTAGGTAATCCTTCCAATCCGGATTATCCGGATATGGCCATCGTTGTAGCGGATGCGTCTAATTTGAAGCGTAATCTTTTGTTGTTTTCGCAGGTTCGGGATTTAGGTATTCCGACGGTGCTTGCGTTAAACATGGTCGATGTCGCTGAAAACCAAGGCTATGTAATCAATTCGATTAAGTTGGCCCGTGAATTAAATATCGAGGTCGCTGAAATTAATGCGAAGAAAGGGATTGGGATCAATGGTCTTCGTTTGGCTGTTGAGAAGACTTTGAAAAATCGCTTTGCATCCAATGATGCACTTCCACTGCCGGTGGGCGATGATTTGTTGGCTGATATCACGGCGCAATTTGGTGAAGCGGACCCCTATCGTTCGCTTTTGTGGTTGATGGAACACGACCGCATGAAAATGTTTTCAGATGCACAGCGCATTGGTTTTGATCGTCTGCAGGAGAAATATAAGTTTGATTCGAAGTCATACAAGACATCTGAAACGGTGAAGCGGTATGAGGTGCTGTCGGAAATTGTCGAGCGTTGCGTCATTAATTTAAATCGCCAATGGGATGCGCCGCCGGTGAAAACGATGACCGACCGATTGGATAAGTTTTTTTTACATCCGGTAGGTGGTTACCTGATTTTCTTGGGCATCTTGTTTTTGATGTTTCAGGCGGTATTTACTTGGGCGGCTTATCCGATGGATGCCATTGATGGCGGTGTGGCACAATTGAATGACTATCTCAAAGAGATATTGCCTCAGACTGCCTTAACGGGTTTGTTAACGGATGGATTAATTGCGGGTATTGGAGGTGTCTTAATTTTTGTGCCTCAAATTGCCTTCTTGTTTTTCTTTATTTCCATGTTGGAGGAAACGGGTTATATGTCCCGTGTGATGTTTATCATGGATAAGTTGATGCGTCGATTTGGCTTGAATGGGAAGTCGGTTGTTCCATTAATGTCGGGAGTTGCCTGTGCCGTTCCGGCTATTATGAGCACGCGTTCGATTGGTTCTTGGAAGGACCGTTTGATTACGATTATGGTGACCCCTTTGATGTCATGTTCGGCACGTTTGCCGATTTACACGGTATTGATTGCGTTAGTTGTACCTGAAAAAAGTACTTTATTTGGGATGTTTAACTTGCAAGGCTTGGCATTGTTTGGCTTGTATCTATTAGGTTTCTTCATGGCGATTTTATCTGCATGGGTAATGAAGCAATTGTTACAGGTGAAGGAGAAGAGTTATTTTATCATGGAGTTGCCTACTTATAAAGGCCCGAGATTTAAGCACATGGCGTTGTCGATCTACAATTCGGTCCAGGCATTTGTATTTGAGGCGGGTAAGATTATTGTCGCGATTTCGATTGTTCTATGGGTGTTAGCTAGCTACGGTCCAGGCGATAGTTTGGCGAATGTGGAGCAAACGGTTCGAGCTGCGAATCCGACGCTAGATGAAACGGCTGTGGCGAATAAAGTGGCTGCGGAGAAATTAGAGCAGTCGTATGCTGGACATTTTGGCCATTTTATTGAGCCTGTGATAAAGCCATTGGGCTATGATTGGAAGATTGGTATTGCCTTGATTACGTCGTTTGCGGCGAGGGAAGTATTTGTCGGCACCATGTCTACGATTTACAGCTTGGGAGGGGAGGTAGATGATGAGAATGCTACGATCAAGAATCGAATGCGGGCAGAGATTAATCCAGAAACCGGAAAGCCGCTCTATGGTGCGGCTTTGGGGTTCTCTTTGTTGATATTTTATGCATTTGCCATGCAATGCATGAGTACATTAGCAACGACCTATCGCGAAACGAAATCTTGGAAATATCCGGCGATTCAATTTCTGTACATGACGACATTGGCGTATTTGTCGGCCTTTATCGTTTATCAAGTACTATCTTAATAATTTACGGGAATCGAAGTTGCCGCTAAATTACTGGTGCTTTTCGCTAATAATTTCCCTTCTTCATTGTAGAGCTTCGCTTCGATGTTCGCAATTTTCTTTCCAACGCGGAAGATTTCAGAAACAGCTGTTACTTTTTCACCTGCTTTGGCTCCAAAAAGAAAATCGACATGGAGATTAATGGTTACGTAAAGGTGCTCGATTTCGACAGTGATTAATGTCATGCCCATGATTTCGTCTAGAATCGTAGTGATAATACCCCCGTGTAATACGTTTGCATGGTTGCATTGGTCGGCACGAACCGTAAATTCGGCTGTAATAGATCCGGCAGAGGCCTTGATAAGGGTTCCGTCTAAATAGCTAGTTATGGGATTGGGATTCCCATCGGCAATCTTTTTGTTAAGATTGGCGTTGAGAAAAGCAATCATTTTTTCGTTGGCTTTCATATTTGTATTACTTAGGCAATGTGTTATTAATTTCTTGACCAGGTAGCGGTTCGACCGAACATGGGTGTTCCAATGTAACCTCGAATATCTAGTTTTTTGTTATTGTCTTTTACCTTTAAAATGCAATCGTAGGTTTTGCCCGAATGGGGGTCATAAATGGTGCCACTCTCCCACTTTTCTCCATCAAAAACAAAGTCTTTTAAAATGACGGTTCCTACAATTTCCCGATTTCGCAATTTAGGATCGGGATTGTTGCTATCTTTTTTTCCAGGAGTTTTGCCCCAAGTGATCTTGCCGAAATAGCGATCCCCTTGTTTGAATATGCTAATTTTGCCATCTTTCGCCTCAGAAATCCATTCTCCAAGAATTACATCTGGACTGGTATTTGCGATGGCGGATGTGAGGGAGATGAGAAGAAATGTGCTCAGGGTAAGAAGCTTTTTCATAGTATGTTAATGATTGGTGGAACAAATATAGGATGATTTTGTGATTTGCGTATTTAGTTGATGCGAACAAAGTGTTTGCCTCAGTCAGATGTTATGCTTAATTTTGTTTTAAATAGCCACTAAATTTCAATTTCATAACAAGCTAATTGATAGGATGAATTACAATTTGAATCAAATCCCAGAGAGAACAACCAAACCGAGGCAAAAAGGTTTGACCATGGTCATGGATAAAGGGTTAAGTCTACGTCAAGTAGAAGATTTTTTAGAAATGGGAGCAGGTTATACAGATATTGTCAAACTCGGTTGGGCGACTTCATACGTTACTCCAAATCTCAAAGATAAATTAGCCTTATATAAATCTGCCGGCATTCCGGTCTATTTTGGGGGTACACTATTTGAGGCATTCTACATCCGTGGTCAATTTGACGAATATCGTCGGGTTTTAGATCAATATGGAATGGAATATGCGGAGATTTCCGATGGTTCTGTGGAGATGGAGTCAGATGTTAAATGTGAGTTTATTCGGACTTTATCCCAGCAGGTGACGGTTTTATCCGAGGTAGGATCCAAGGATGAGGCTAAGATCATTCCTCCTTACAAATGGATCAAGTTAATGCGCATGGAGTTGGAAGCGGGAGCATGGAAAGTTATTGGCGAAGCACGTGAAGGGGGTAATGTAGGGCTTTTTCGTTCCTCTGGTGAGGTTCGTCAAGGACTGGTAGAGGAAATTTTAACCGAGATTCCTGAGGAAAAAATTATCTGGGAAGCTCCTCAAAAATCCCAACAAGTTTGGTTCGTGAAATTAGTGGGAGCCAATGTGAACGTTGGTAATATTGCCCCGAATGAAGTGATCTCCTTGGAAACGATTCGACTAGGTTTGCGTGGGGATACTTTCGATCATTTTTTAGATAAATAAGCTCCATGATTCAAATCCTACTTGATCTGTTAAAAGATCCTTTGACTTTTTTAAGTGAATTTATTGCGGCGAATGGATCATTGACTTACGCTTTATTGTTTGCCATTATTTTTGTGGAAACGGGCTTAGTTGTGATGCCATTATTACCGGGGGATTCGCTTTTATTTTCCGTCGGTCTTTTGGCATCAGCAAGTGGGCAATTAAGTCTAAGTACTGTAATTCCTCTAATGATTATTGCCGCTTTGTTGGGGGATCAGTTGAACTATTACATCGGTCGAAATTTCAGTGAGTTGGTCAAGAGCCGAGAAAAAATCTTGTTTCTTAAGCGTGAGCATATTGAGAAGACAGAGGCTTTTTATGCACAATATGGCTCTAAAATGGTGATTCTTGCACGCTTTGTCCCGATTGTTCGAACGGTTGCGCCATTCGTAGCAGGAGCGGGACGGATGTCCTATCCAGTTTATTTAATCTTTGGCGTTTTAGGGGCTTGTCTTTGGGTAATTAGTATCACGTTAGCGGGGTATTTTTTAGGAGACAATGCTTGGATCAAAGATAATTTCGAGAAAGTTGTCTTGGGTATTGTAGGGGTGTCCGTTTTGCCAATTGTCATTGGGGTATTGAAGCAACAGTTTTCCAAGAAATAAGATGAAGTCACTATTTGGATTGATTGGTTTCCCTTTGGGGCATTCTTTTTCCAAACGTTATTTTACCGAGAAATTCGAGCAAATAGGCTTAAGTGCTACACATGCCTACACGCAGTTTGAAATTCCTGCCATTGACCAATTCCCCTATTTGTTAGGCACGGAAGGTGTCAAGGGTTTTAATGTGACGATTCCTTACAAGCAACAAATAATCCCATATTTAGATGAAATAGATCCAGCCGCGGCACGCATTGGTGCGGTCAATACGATCAAGGTATTGGCTGACGGTCGGACACGTGGTTACAATACGGATTATTTTGGGTTCCAACAAACCTTGAAGGATTGGTCGGCCTATTCCGATTTTTCACAGCGTAATGCGCTGGTATTAGGGCAAGGTGGAGCAGCCAAAGCGGTCATTGCCGCCATTGAAGATTTGGGTATTTCCGTTATAAAAGTTTCAAGAACGGCATCGAATGGCGTACTTGCTTATGAAGATTTGTCGGCCATCATGCATAACGTAGGGTTGATTGTCAATACAACACCTTTGGGAATGCATCCCAATGAGGATTCTTGCCCACCCATTCCTTATGATTTGTTGACGAGTCAACATTTTTTATACGACATTGTCTATAATCCCTTGGAGACGACTTTCCTTAAAAAGGGGATGGCGCATGGTGCGGGGGGAGTCCACACAGGTATTCAAATGCTGTATGAGCAGGCAGATAAAGCTTGGGAAATTTGGCAGGCTTAATTATTTCAAATAAACCCCTCTTTTTACATCATCCGTTACGATAACTTCAACATGATCCGCAATGGTCGTTGAAAGTTCGTAGCCTTTGTAGTCGGCCGCAATTGGAAATTTCCGATAGTTGCGATCGATGAGGACCGCGACTTGGAGTTTTTTGACTGGAATGCTTAAAAAAGGAGCTAGACTATAGGAAAAGGTCCTGCCGGTATTCAGTACATCGTCGGCAACAATAATCACCTTGTTTTCGAAAGTTTGAATGTCGGCAGAAAATTCCACGGGGCTTTCGTAAGGGACTTCTTTGTTTAATCGAATTTCTACAGGAACCGCTTTGATGCTTGAAATTTCCCCCAAATGCTTGCTGAGCATGTCAGCTAGGGCATATCCTTGTCCGTTGATTCCCGCGATAATGATCTCTTGTTCTTCAAAATTGTTTTCAAAAATTTGAAAAGCAATTCGTCTGATTTTTTGTAGGAGTGCGGGACCGTCTAATACTTGTTTTGCCGACATATTCTTTCGCTTATTGTCTAAATTAGCCGATTAAAATTACCCAAAATTATCCAATTTTTGTACCTTTGACCTTTATTTCGCATTTAAAATAATTACCTATGGCTAAGAATTACGGAGCACAACAACGTGCCCAAATGCAAGCACCATCGAATCCTTTGGCAATAAAAACGAAGAAATACGGGTTAGAGAAGAATAAATATATTGCGATGTGTATGCGACAATTGTTCGCAAATCAATGGAAGTGGGCATTTATTCCTTTGGCTTTAGTAGGTTTGAACGTTTTCCTTAATCTGTCAGGTACTTACAAGAATTATTGGATTTACATCTTTTTAGCGATTGGTGTGATTGGGTATATTCTATTCTGGTTGATTCAATTTACGGGTATTACCCAACTGGCACAATACAAGCAGTTGTTCGATAAGTATCGTTACGAAATTGATAGTCGGCAGATATTCATGAAGATTTCTGATAAAGAAGGAGGAATCATTAAATGGGATATGATTTTGTCGGCCTACAAAGACAAGGAAGCTTATGTGTTAGAAATGGGGAAATATCAATTTATTTATCTTCCGTTTGTCATTTTCAATAATGATAATGACCGTAAGCTCATGGATAAAATCATGCGAGATAAGGGATTGATTAACTAAGATGGGAAGACTCTTGGCCATTGATTTTGGCTTAAAGCGGACGGGTTTGGCCGTGACGGATTCGTTGCAAATTATTGCAACGGGTTTAGATACGGTTCCCACGCATACCTTGTTGGACTATTTACAAGCTTATTTCACGAAGGAGGTTGTTGATCAAGTGATTATTGGATTGCCAGTCAATTTAGATGGTACCGATACGGATTCTACCCATGGGGTTCGTGTTTTGATCAAGCATTTCAAAAAGAAGTTTCCGAACATGCCAATCATCGAACACGATGAACGCTTTACGTCTCAAATGGCGATGCAGGCGATGATTACAGGTGGGATGTCCAAAAAGGACCGAAGGGAGAAGGGTACAGTGGATCGTGTTTCTGCGACGATTATTTTGCAATCTTATATGGAATCTAAACAATAAAAAAGGCCCTGATTGGGCCTTTTTTATTTTGTAACCACCTTTGCAAATCGGTGGTAAAATGGTGTTTTGCTATTTTCTGATTTGGGTTTGTATTTTCCCGTAATGATGGGAACATACATGACACGTCGGCGGGATTTTTCACCAAAATTCGGTGAAACCTCCACGCGGTGCCAAAGTCGGCCATCATGTATCGTTAAGTCTCCACGATCGATTTCGAATGCGACTTCACGCGGATCTGGTCGGTGATCGATAAACTGTTTTTTGCCAAACAATAATTTCAGCATACTTTGGTTTTGAGTCCCTGGCAAAACACGAAGACCTCCGTTCGATGAGGGGCATTTATCCAAGTGAATTCCCACGTTCAACATCGGAAGGATTTTTTGTCCAAGGAAGAGGTCACGTGGGGAATCGGTATGCCAACCCATTTGGGTGAATTTTGAGTTAGGCTGATTCACGTAATGGTTAAACACTAAACCATCTTTTTCATCCGCACCGATGCGACCCTCATAAGGAGCTAAAAATTCAAGTAACAATTCAAAGCGAGGATCCTTTAAGAACTCCGCCAGAACATCACTGTATTTGTTGGTGAAACACATTCGCTGAATCATGTCCTTCCCGTCGGGATCCTTACCAAATTTCAACGGAATGCCATTAATTTTCTCAACACCTTCCTTCAACCATTGCGATTCAATCTTCGTGAGTTCAGCGATAAATAGTTCTGCTGTCTCGTTCGATATGAAGTTTTTGAACTGTATAACCCCATATTTACGGAAGTATTCTTTTTGCTCCTCTGTCAGTGATTCACCGAGGGTAAAAGTTTTATATTCAAATTTGGGTGTTCCTTTTTTCATGTTGACAAGGCCTTGTCGGCTTATGTTTCAATGTTGATGCTCTACTTAGACGCAATATGAACATGCAATTTACGTCATTGAACTCGAAAAATTTCTTATTGGTTTCAAAATTCTGATGAAAATCAGAATTTTATCAGGGGAATCCCTGAAAATAATTGCAATTTTGGGCTTTCAAATTTTTCATTAATGTCTAAGTTTATTTTCATTTTTTTATTGGGGGTGTCTTTTTTAACACAGGCCCAACAGGAAGGTCGTAAGGGTTCCTATTTTGTTTTTTGGGGCTATAATCGTTCAGATTATCCAACATCAGATATTCATTTCACAGGTCCAGGATATGATTTTACCCTGCATGATGTAGTTGCAGCCGATGCGCCAACACCTTTTGACGGGTTTAAGACGTATTTTAATCCGAATCTTTTTTCAATTCCAGAATTTAATCTACACGCAGGCTATTTCATTAAAGATAATTTGTCCATCAGTATTGGTTGGGATCACATGAAGTACGTCATGGTTCCTGATCAGCCATCCCATATTTCGGGTTATATTAATGCGCAGGTTTCTAGTCCTGCTTTTAAAATAAATCCGGCTTATGTGGGAACCTACAATCACACGCCATTTACCATTTCGTCCAAAGATTTCTTGCAATATGAGCATACGGATGGATTCAATTATGCTTCGATTGAGTTGGAACATTACAAGCCTATCTGGAATCCAGGAAATGGGAAAATAGGGATAGAGTGGTTGAATGGAGTCGGTGTTGGCGCGGTTGTTCCGCGTTCCGACGTTCGTTTGTTTACTTTGGGGCGTAATAATTACTGGAATTTAGCGGGAGCAGGAGCATCGCTAAAGACAGGTTTGCGCTTAAATCTGTCCCGTCGTTTTTTCATTGAAACCGCGATTAAAGGGGGCTACACAAATTTGTGGGATGTCCATACAACCGGAGAGGCCGTTGACCAGGCCAAGCAATCGATTTGGTTTGGCGAGCTTTATTATGCTCTGGGCTTTAATTTTGGCCGCAAAAAATAATTTTTAGGTTAGCCTAAAAAATAGTATTTTCGTGCCATGCGCATCGGAATATTATTTTTTTTGTTGGGGAGTTTCTGTACATACGCTCAGCAAGAGGGTCGCATCGAGACGGATCGTCCGGATCAAACGGAATGTCCCTTCATCGTTAAACGCGGTTATTTTCAAGCTGAAATTGGATTTAATCGGGCGATTGAGGGGAGTAATGTTCAATATTTGACGCCAACTAGTTTATTGAAAATAGGCGTTCATCCGCTCCTTGAATTGCGCTACACACTCGTACAGGAACCCGGTGTTGGTTTTTCAACCGAATCTTTCGGGTTTAAGTCTCATATCACACAAGAGGTGGGTTGGTTTCCCAGAACAGCATTCATAGTTCAATACCATGTCAATCAAGACCGTCGGGACCAAAGCGAGTTGAATACGCTGCCTCATTCCGTTGGAGAAACGATCCTGACCTTTCAGAATTCCTTAGGTGGCCCTTGGGGTATAGGGTATAATTTGGGTGCAGAATACCATTCAGATGGAGGCGTTGAAGGTATTTACCGGATTGCTCCGAATGTCAACTTGGGTACAAGGGGATATGCTTATGCTGAAATTTTTGGCCGTTTCCCTTCGTCGGCATTCACGGACACCTGGGTTGATGGGGGTTTAGCGTATTACCTGACAGATCATGTAAAATTGGATATTTCTGCGGGGAAGAGTATTCAACAGGGGGAATCGTGGTATGCGGCTTTGGGAATTTCTTTCCGAATGCGACTTTGGTGATTGCAGTCTAAAGCGATAATTGTGTAAATTGCGAGGATGCGGTATTTTTTCTTACTTGTAGGCGTTTTATTGCTGGGGCTTTGTATGCCTTCGGGCCAACTTATTGCGCAGGTGAAGGAAAATATCAGCGTGGAAGTAGGGAATAAAAATATCAGTTCCGTCGATCAATTTAGCATTCAGTTTTCGATTTCTGCGAATGAACAGGCGCCAACTTATCGTTTTCCGGAGATTAATGGTTTTCGGAAATTAGGGGTGAGCCGGAGTAAGGTTTCTAATTTTGAAAATGAACAGGTAGTCCAAACGCTCACGTTTACACAGTACTATCAACCCAATGCTCCCGGAAGTATTTTAGTTCCCACATTGGAGCTCGAAGTGAATAAGCAACTATTTCGGATTGAGCCATTTGTCGTTCAGGTTAGTGCTGGCCAGGAAAAGCAGGAAGAATTGCCTGTGGAAATTCAATTGCCCGCACAGGTTGATTTAGCCAAAAATAAGCCATTCTTTCTTGTAAGAACGGATGTCTCACGTCCATTTGTCGGTCAGGCATTTACATTAACAATGTCATTGTATGTTCCTGCGAATAATGGAATCGAGTTAAGTTTCGATCATAATGATGTCCAAATTCCTGCGCTGATTCAGCAAATTCGACCCCGAAATTGTTGGGAAGAGAATTTTGGATTGCAAGTAGAACGAGTCATTCAAGGGAACTTTCAAGGGAAAAAATACACGGAGTATCGATTCTTTCAGGCGACTTACTTTGCTTTGGACTCAAAAGTTATTCAAGTACCTTCTGTCCGTTTTCGACTGTTGCAATCGGGGAAGTCGAAGGAAAAATTACCTATGTATTTGAACTCCATGGCTTTTTCGATCGTTCCTCGGCCACTCCCGAAGCATGCTTTGGCGGGCAAGGTGCCTGTGGGGCGATATACGTTGATCGAAACCTTAGATAAAAGCAAAGCAAAAACGGGGGAGAAGGTTATCTACCAATCTAAGGTATTGGGCAATGGGAATAGTATACTTTGGGATACCAAGGAGGTTGCGTCTGATTATTTTTTAAGTTTTAATTTGCTTTCAACAGAACGCGCGGTATTTCCCAAGCGTGATCAAATGTTTGGCAATAAATCGGACATTGTTCGTATAATTCCGGAGCAACCCGGTAAATTTGCGTTAGCGAATTATTTTAATTGGATTTACTTCAATGTGGATAAGGAGCGCTTTGATACCTTGCGTTCGAAATTAGCATTAACCGTCGTTGGGCAGCCTAGAGATCGAAAATTAGATACTTCCATGGAAAAAGGAGGACTATACGAATCGATTGAGAATCAGGATAGTTTGGACGTTCATTGGAATCGCTGGGTGAACTGGCGACAATTGGTTAATTTTGTATTGATGATTATGTTTGGATTCATTGTCTTCCTGTTTTGGAGGGCGTCAAAATAGCGTTATGGGGAGTATATACGGTAAAATTTTTCAGATAAGTACCTTCGGGGAGTCACATGGCGCCGCTGTGGGGGTAGTCATTCAAGGTTGTCCAGCGGGCATTGATTTCGATATGGAATTCATCCAATCTGAATTAGATCGCAGAAAGCCTGGTCAATCACGTATTACGACACAACGAAAAGAGGCGGATTCTGTCGAGGTGCTTTCAGGGGTATTTGAGGGTAAGACCACGGGAACGCCCATTGCAATGCTCGTTTGGAATGGCGACCAACGGTCGAAGGACTATTCGCACATTGCCGATCAATTCCGTCCATCGCATGCTGATTACACCTATTTTGCAAAATATGGCCTTCGTGATTACCGCGGGGGTGGTCGGTCATCCGCTCGTGAGACGGTTGCCCGAGTAGCGGCAGGAGCGTTAGCCAAATTGGTTTTAAGCCAGTTGGGCGTTAAGATCAATGCCTACGTTTCCCAAGTAGGAACCTTGAAGTTGGAAACGCCCGTGGAGCAATTGGATTTGAGT
>Ga0228702_1000543_pt1 | contig 28321 bp, 28 predicted proteins | sample McNCre217_Aug_MG_2_FD_178018 | JGI IMG/M metagenome (GOLD analysis project Ga0228702, IMG submission 178018) | Freshwater microbial communities from McNutts Creek, Athens, Georgia, United States - 20-17_Aug_MG | ecosystem: Environmental > Aquatic > Freshwater > Creek | place: USA: Georgia...
TGATGCTGCGTCGCACCGAGTTTGTGGGGCCACAGGTGGGTGACGAGTTGGCCGAGGATGGCCTCAAGGCCCTGGCTTTTGTGGTGATCGGCATCGTGATTTATTTGGCTGTTCGCTTTGAATGGAAGTTTGCTGTCTCGGCCATCATCGCCAACTTGCACGATGTGGTGATCATCCTGGGCTTTTTCGCTTTCTTTCAATGGGAATTTTCACTGGCCGTGCTGGCCGCGGTGTTGGCGGTGCTGGGTTATTCGGTCAACGAATCCGTGGTGATTTTTGACCGGATTCGCGAGAACTTCCGCCGTTATCGCAAGATGAACACGGTCGAAGTGATTGACAACGCGATCACCTCGACCATCAGCCGCACCATCATCACCCACGGCTCGACCCAGATCATGGTGTTGTCCATGTTGCTGTTCGGCGGCGAGACCCTGCACTACTTCGCCATGGCGCTGACGATTGGCATTTGCTTTGGCATCTATTCTTCAGTGTTCGTGGCCGCGGCCATTGCCATGTGGCTGGGCATTGAGCGCGAAGACCTGATCAAGCCGATCAAAAAAGACAACGACCCGACCGACGAGAACGCTGGCGCGGTGGTTTGACGCCTCAGCGCAGCTCGCGCAAGTCATTGCCACTCAAAGAGCCTGTTGGACCTGCTGGGAATGAACCTGCGCAGGATCGGTTGGTCGCTTGAGAAAAGGCGTTACGCCGTGCCTATCCTTTGAAACAGCCCGCCTGGCAAGCGGCCGAGTTGCCCCATCAATTCCAGCTCCAGCAATTGGGCCTGCAGCTGGGCCGTGGGCCAGCCGCAACGTGCCTGCAGCGCGTCCAGGCTCACCGGGTCGTGGCCCATCAAGCGCAGCAGTGCATCTTCGTTGTCGGGTGACGAGTTCGGGGTCAATGCCAGGGGCACCTGGGCGAACGGGTCGGGCAGCCGCAGCTCTTCCAGCACATCTTGCGCGGATTCCACCAGTTTGGCCCCTTGTTTGATCAGTGCATGACAACCCTTGGATTGGGTTGAGTGGATGGAGCCCGGAATGGCCAGCACGTCGCGTCCTTGTTCCAGCGCCTGTTTGGCCGTGATGAGCGAGCCCGACTGCAAAGCCGCTTCGACCACCAGCGTGGCTTGTGACAAACCTGAAATCAGCCGGTTGCGGCGCGGAAAGTTGGGGGCCAGCGGCGGCGTGCCCAGCGGGTATTCGCTGAGGATCAGACCGTTTTGTGCGATGCGGTGGGCCAGTTCGCGGTGCTGGCGCGGGTAGACCCGGTCCAGCCCGGTGCCCACCACAGCGAGGGTGGCGAGCGCGCCCGCAGGTGACCCCAGCAGCGCTCCGTCATGCGCCGCGCCGTCCACTCCCAGGGCCATGCCCGACACCACCGTGAGCCCGCTGGCGGCCAGGCTGCGGGCAAATTCACGCGCATTGGCCGCACCTTGCGGGGTGGGGTTGCGGCTGCCGACCATGGCGATGGCCTGTTCGCGTTGCAGCAGGCCCAGTGCCCGGGTCTGGCCCAGCGCATAGAGCATCAGGGGCGGGTCAGGGATGTGCAGCAGTGGTGCGGGATAGTCGGCATCGCCCAGCGTCACCACCGTGCGTTGCACCTCGGGTGTGGCGGCATGTAGCCATTGCAGGGTGTCGTCGATCAGGGGCGTCAAGCCTTCAGGCGGGGTCAAGAGCGCACGGGCTTGTGCGTTCGAGACGATGTGACGCAAGGCGGTTTCGGTTTGTCCAAAAATCGCATCGGGTTGGCCAAAGGACGCCAGCAAGCGGCGAGTGGTTTCAGATCCGACACCGGGCGTGAGCGTCAAGCGCAGCCATGGTCCCAAGTCTTCGCGGGTGTTGTCCATCTCGTCTCCCTGTGCGGCCTGTGGCCGTCTGTCAGGGCATTGTGGGTCAAACGCCTGCCTTCGCCAAGGGATGGCGAGGTGTCAGCTGGCTTGGCGGCTGCGGTAGTGCGCCAGTGCGGCAAAGCCGAGGTGGTTCAGCAAGGCCACTGCCCAGCAAATGAAGCCGGTCCAGAGCGTGTGGCTGGGGTAGTGCGCACCGCGCAGGGTCTGGGTCAGGCCCAAGCTCAGGCCCAGAACAAGCACGATCCACAGCAGACGGCGACCGGTTTGACGCTGTGCTTGCAGGCCCGAGGCCAGCCAGGGCAGGCTCAAGGCCAGAAAAGCCAGCGCGGACGAAGCGTGCCCGCCCGGAAAACAGTGGCCGCCACCGCCATCGCTCAGGCCCCAGTGCCAGTGCGACACGTATTGGGCCGCGCCCCCAAAGGCTTGCAAATCCCAAGGGCAACTGGTCAGGCTGAGGCGTTTGAGGCCGCTGATGGTGATCAGTCCCAGGGTCGTGCCCACCACGATTTCGGTGCGTTGCAGGCGGTTCAGGCGGCGATAGCCTCCTTGGGGCCACCACACCATGACCAGCAGCACCCCGAACACCACCGTGGCCAGGTGGCGCGCCCGGTTGTGCAGGATCTCTTCCATCCACCAGTTGTCCTTCAGCCCAAAGCCCTGGGCATTGCCCAGCAGGTGCATGACAGACAAGTCCAATCCGGAGTAGTCCCAGGCCAGCAGACACAGCAGGGCGGTCAGGGTGAAACGGCCCAGACGGCGTGCGGGTGACAAGTCACGCCAGGCAAGGTAGGACGGTGGCGAAGGGTGCGGCATGCGAAACAGACGAGGGACTCAAGTGCGAAGGCTGAATTAAATCATGGGGTGATCTTGCAATCGACGGGGCCAAGGCCATCTGGGTTGCACGATGCCCCGATGCGATGAAGCCCCGGGTGGGGCGGTTCTTTCAGCGTCGGATCAGACCAGGTGTCTAGAATCAACCCCCAATTCCTCCGTACCCTTCCTCCATGAAACTGCTTTCTGCGCGCACGCCCTGGCACCCTGTCACTTTGCTGATGATCCTGTCAGCCTGGCTGGCGACGGCAGGGAATTTGCCGTTGTGGCTGACGGTGGCCCAATTGCCCGAGACACAGGGTTGGCGTGCGGTCACGACCCTGGCCAGTTTGGTGCTGATCCTGTTGGGTTTGTTGGGGGTGTTTTTGAGCCTGTTGGTCTGGCCGCGGTGGCTCAAACCCCTGGGCTTGCTTTTTTTGGTGATGGCCACGTCCAGCAGCTACTTCATGTGGACCTATGGTGTGGTGATCGACACCAGCATGCTGGCCAATGTGGCGCAGACCGATGTGCGCGAGGTGCGTGATTTGCTGTCGTGGTCGATGCTGGCGGCCTTGGTGCTGGGCGTGCTGCTGCCCGGTGTCTGGCTGTGGCAGCAGCCCGTGCGTGCGGTGGGGGCCAAATCGGTGTTCCTGCGTCAGCTGGCCCTGATGTTGGGCAGCCTGGCGCTGGCCTTGGTGATGGTGTGGCTGTCGTTTCAGGATCTGGCGTCGCTGATGCGCAACCACAAGCACCTGCGTTACATGGCCAATCCGATCAACAGCGTGTATGCGGTGGTGCGTTTGTCGGTGGGGGAGGCCGCGCAAGCGAACCAGCCTTTGCAGCCGGTGGGTGAAGACGCCCGTTTGCTGGCCACAGCCACCGATGAAAAGTCAGCCCCTTTGATGGTGTTGGTTTTGGGCGAGACCGTGCGTGCGGCCAACTTCGGTCTGGGCGGTTATGCCCGCGACACCACGCCGCAATTGCGTCAGTTGCAGGCGCAAGGCGATCTGGTCTATTTCTCCGATGTCACCTCGTGTGGCACCAGCACCCAGGCTTCCGTGCCTTGCATGTTCTCGCACTTGGGCAAGGCGGCTTATGAGCGCAATGGTCAGCGGTTTGAAACCCTGCTCGATGTGCTGCAACGGGCGGGTCTGGCGGTGCTGTGGATCGACAACCAGTCCGGTTGCAAAGGCGTGTGTGAACGCGTGCCGAATGTGAGCACCACGGCCCTGAAGGTGTCGCCATGGTGTGATTCAGGTGAGTGCGTGGACGAGGTGATGTTGCACGAACTGCCCAAGCAACTGGCTGCGCTCGATCCGGTGCGCCGTGCCAAAGGCACGGTGGTGGTCATGCACCAGATGGGCAGCCATGGCCCGGCGTATTACAAGCGCTCGCCCGAGGCCATCAAGCAATTCAGGCCTGAATGCACCAGCCATGCGCTGCAAAACTGCCCGCCCGAGCAGATCGTCAATGCGTACGACAACTCGGTTCTGTATGCCGACCACTTTTTGAGCCAGACCGTGCACTGGTTGCAAACCCAAAACCGCCCCTCGGCACTGATGTACGTGTCCGACCACGGCGAATCGCTGGGCGAAAAAGGACTGTTTTTGCATGGCATGCCTTACAGCATGGCCCCAAAGAGCAGACCCATGTGCCCATGGTGGTGTGGTTGTCCAAGCCCCTGCAAAGTCAGCGCGGCTGGACCACAGCCTGCCTGAAAGCGCAAGCGAACAAGCCCTTGACGCACGACAACCTGTTCCACTCGGTGCTGGGTCTGGCCCAGGTGGGCACGGCCCTGGCGCAACCGGCTCAGGACATCTTTGCGGCTTGTTCCGCCGCCCGCTGACCGCTGTCATGCGGGTTTGCCGAACCCGCGCGCACCCGCTGGGCTGAAATTGGGGACAATACGCCCCTGATTTTTCTTTTTGTCCTGACCGCGCCATGGCCCTGCTTCCCATCCTTTGCTATCCCGACGCCCGCCTGCACAAGGTGGCCCAACCCGTGCAAGCGGTGGACGAGCGCGTCCGCACCCTGATTGCAAACATGTTTGAAACCATGTACGACGCCAACGGCATTGGCCTGGCCGCTACCCAGGTGGACGTGCATGAGCGCCTGGTGGTGATTGACACCTCGGAAGAGCGCAACCAGCCGTTGGTGCTGATCAACCCCGAAATCACCTGGATGGGCGACGAGCGCGTCAAAGGCGAAGAAGGCTGTCTGTCAGTGCCTGGCATTTACGACGGCGTGGAGCGGGCCACGGCGGTCAAGGTCACGGCGCTCGACCGCGATGGCCAGCACCAGACCCTCGAAGCCGAGGGGTTGCTGGCCGTGTGCATTCAGCATGAGCTGGACCACCTCAAAGGCAAAGTGTTTGTGGAATACCTCTCGCCACTCAAGCAAGGCCGCATCAAGACCAAGTTGGTCAAAGCCCAAAAAGCCGAGCGCTGAGTGACCATGCGTCTCATTTTTGCGGGCACACCCGAATTCGCTCAGGTGGCCATGGCCGCCCTGCACGCCGCCGGACACGAGATCGTGCTGGTGCTGACCCAGCCTGACCGCCCTGCCGGACGCGGCATGAAGTTGCAGGCCTCGCCCGTCAAGCAGTGGGCGCTGGCGCACAACGTGCCGGTGGCCCAGCCGCGCAGCCTGCGCCTGGACGGCAAATACCCCGAAGATGCTGCAGCGGCCCGTGAGACCTTGCTGGCCGCAGGGGCAGACGCCATGATTGTGGCCGCGTATGGCCTCATCCTGCCGCAGTGGACGCTGGATCTGCCGCCTCGTGGGTGCCTCAACATCCATGCTTCCCTGCTGCCGCGCTGGCGGGGTGCAGCCCCCATCCACCGGGCCATCGAAGCGGGTGACACTCAGACCGGCATCACCATCATGCAGATGGATGCCGGACTGGACACCGGTGACATGCTGCTGGTGCGCACCGAACCCATTTGGCCCGCCGACACCACCGCCGTGCTGCACGACCGTCTGGCTGCTTTGGGTGGGGAGGCCATTGTGCAGGCCTTGGCTGGGCTCGATGGGTTGACGCGACAGCCCCAACCGACCGACGGCGTGAACTACGCCCACAAGATTGAAAAAGCCGAAGCCGCGCTTGACTGGGCCTTGCCTGCCGACGAATTGGCACGGCGCATCCGTGCGTTTGACCCCTTCCCGGGCATGACCGTGCCTTTGATCACCACCAACGGTACCGAAACCCTCAAGCTGTGGCAGGCCGTGGCCGAGCCATTGGCTGTGGCGGTCGCACCCGGCACCGTGGTGCAGGCCGATGCAGCGGGGGTGCGTGTGGCTTGCGGACAAGGCCAGTTATGCCTGACCCAGTTGCAACGCCCCGGTGGCAAACGTCTGAATTCGGCCGACTTCTTGCGTGGCTGTCCCCTGCAGCCAGGGCAAAGCCTGAAAGCATTTTCCTGATGTTCTGGGCGGCACGCCTGTACCGGCATCCCGCCTTTGCGCAGGGCATGCGCGAGGTCCTGCCGCAATCCACCGGCATTGCCGCCTGGGGCGTGATGACCGGGGTGGCCATGGTCAAGTCGGGCATGAGCGTGTTCGAGTCGGTGGCCATGACGTTGCTGGTGTTCGCTGGCAGCTCGCAGTTGGCGGCCATTCCCCTGATCGTGGCCGGTGCGCCTGTTTGGGTGATTTTGGCCACCGGGTTTTGCGTCAATCTGCGCTTTGTGGTGTTCAGCCTTCACCTGCGCTCTTACCTGATGCATTTGCCCTTGTGGCGACGCTTGGTGCATGGCTACCTCACCACCGACATCAGCTATGTGCTGTTCGTCAAAAAGTTCCCTGTGGCTGCCCGCACGCCCGAAGGCTTGCTCGAACAAGAGGCCTACCTGGCCGGCAATGACAGCCTGAACTGGGCGGCCTGGATGCTGGCCAGCTTCATCGGGATTGCGCTGGCCAACCTGATTCCGCCGGCCTGGGGGCTGGGGTTCGCAGGCATTTTGTGCTTGCTGGGCATTCAGTGCTCGCTGGCCAGCTCGCGCATGCGGGTGCTGGCGGCGGCGATGGCCGGCTCTGTGGCGGTGGTGGCTTATGCCTTGCCTCTCAAGCTCAACATTGTGTTGGCCATTGTGGCGGCGGTGATGCTGTGCCTGGCGGTTGAAAAAGTCCGCCCCGCTTCGAGGGCTTCGGCATGAACGGCACCGATCTGTGGACGCTGGGCGTGATCGTGGGGCTGGCGCTGATCACCGTGTTCACGCGCGGCTTCTTTTTGATTTCCAGCAAACCCTGGTCGTTGCCCCAGTGGGCGCAAAAGGGGCTGCAATACGCGCCCATTGCGGCCATGTCGGCGGTGGTGGTGCCTGAAATAGTCACGGTGCAGGGCGAGCTGGTCAGCACCTGGCAAGACGCCCGCTTGTTTGCTGCGGCGGTGGGCGCTGGGGCTTATTTCTGGCGGCGCGATGTGCTGGTCACCATCGTGGCAGGCATGGCGGTGTATTTGCCGCTGCACCTGGGGCTGGGTTGGTGAGCGCCTGTTAAGGCGGTACGTGCCCAGAACAAATCTGCCTGACAGGCACTGTCAGACCGGGCTTTTAAAATCCCGGTGAGCCTTTGTTTTTCTTACCCACTTTCACACCATGAACGTCATCCGTTTTTCTGATCTGTGCGCCAGCGGCCAAGCTGCTGGTCAACGCGTTTTCATCCGTGCCGACCTGAACGTGCCGCAGGCCGATGACGGCAGCATCACCGAAGACACCCGCGTGCGCGCCAGCGTGCCCTGCATCCAGATGGCGCTGGCTGCAGGCGCGGCTGTGATGGTGACTAGCCATCTGGGCCGTCCGACCGAAGGCGAGTTCAAGACCGAAGATTCGCTGGCCCCGGTGGCCAAGCGCCTGGGTGAGCTGCTCGGTCGCGAGGTGCCCTTGGTCGCCAACTGGGTCGATGGGGTCACCGTGGCCCCCGGCCAGGTGGTTTTGCTCGAGAACTGCCGCGTCAACAAGGGCGAGAAGAAAAACAACGAAGACCTGGCCCGCAAGATGGCCGCTCTGTGCGACATTTTCGTGAACGATGCTTTTGGCACCGCCCACCGCGCAGAAGGCACGACCTACGGCATCGCCCAGTTTGCCCCGATCGCCTGTGCAGGTCCTTTGCTGGCCGCCGAGATCGATGCGATTGGCAAGGCGCTGGCCGCGCCCAAGCGCCCGCTGGCGGCCATCGTGGCGGGCTCCAAGGTGTCCACCAAGCTGACCATCCTCAAAAGTCTGTCGCAAAACGTGGACCAGCTGATTGTGGGTGGCGGCATCGCCAACACCTTCATGCTGGCGGCCGGCCTGAAGATCGGCAAGAGCCTGGCCGAAGTCGACCTGGTGGACGAAGCCAAAGCCGTGATCAACGCCATGAAGGCCCGGGGTGCAGAGGTGCCGATCCCGACCGACGTGGTGGTGGCCAAGACCTTTGCGGCCGATGCGGTGGCCACGGTTAAAAAAGCCACCGAGGTGGCCGACGACGACCTGATTCTGGACATCGGTCCCGAGACGGCTGCCCAATTGGCCGCTCAGCTCAAGGTGGCGGGCACCATCGTCTGGAACGGGCCTGTGGGTGTGTTCGAGTTCGATGCCTTTGCCCATGGCACCAAAGTCATTGCTCAGGCCATTGCCGAGTCCAGCGCTTTCAGCATTGCAGGCGGCGGCGACACCCTGGCCGCGATTGCCAAATATGGCATTGAAAAGCAGGTGGGCTACATCTCCACCGGCGGTGGTGCGTTCCTGGAGATTCTGGAAGGCAAGACCCTGCCGGCTTTTGAAATTCTGGCCAAGCGCGCTGCGGGTTAAACAAATGTCGGGGCTTCAGCCCCGACATCGATAACCCGCTCGCCAGACAACAAAAAACCCCGCAATGCGGGGTTTTTTGTTGTGGGGGCAGAGCCTTGATCAGGCGTTGGCCGCAGGCGGCAGGTTGCCTCGCACCGGGCTGGTCATGTTGCCCTTGAAGTCGGTCCAGCACTCGCGGGTGAAGTCATACATCTTGCAGTTTTTGGCTGTCTCGAAGTACCACTTCCATGAGAAGCGTTGCACGATGATGCGGCCGGGCAGCATTTCTTCGAGCTTGGCTTGCGCTTTTTTCAGGCGGTACAGGGGCACACTCATGTCCACATGGTGGGCGGTGTGTTCCATGATGTGGTGCATCAGCGCGCCGATGTTGAACGGAAAGGTCAGGTGCACGGTGGTCGAAACGAAAGGCGCTGCCTTGGTCCAGGCGGCCTTGTTGTCGTGCCAGGAGACTTTGACGTGGGTGTGGTGCACATAGACCACGAAGCCGATCATGCTGTTCCAGAAGAAAAAGGGCACTGCAAAGCCCAGCAATTCGGCCAGCCAGACCGACTGACCGGTGTACACCGCCGCTGCGGCGATGCCTGCGATCCAGAAGGCGCCAAACAAGGTCACCAGCAGGCTGTCCTTGAAGAAGATGGGACGGCGGGTGGGCATGTGGGTCTTGTTCGGGAAGAATTCGCGCTTCCACCAGATTTCGATCATGTAATACAGACCCGGAGCCCAGCCGCTGCGGTAAGCGCGCTCCAGCAGCTTTTGCAGGGGCGACAGGGCTTCAAACTCGGCGGCGGTCAGCGGGGTCCAGACAAAGTCCACGCCCTTGAGGTTGGTGTAGCCGTGGTGCACCACGTTGTGGCCGGTGTCCCACAGGCTGTAAGGGGTGAGCGAGGGCAAAAATGCGATCCGGCCCAGCACCTTGTTGAGTTCACGGTGGGGCGTCAGGCTTTGATGGCAGGCGTCGTGGCCGATGATGAACAGGCGGCCAATCACGAAACCGGCCGCCAGGGCGCACAGCACTTTGAGCCAGATGGCTTCAAAAGCGAGGGTGCCGGTGATCAGTGCGAAAAACAGGGCGTAATCCACAATCAGCAACACGAACGCCAGCAAGGTGGTGCGTTCAGCCAGGGGAATGAGCCATTCTCGGATGATTTTGCGGTGGGGCAGGGGCTGATCCAGCGGGATCGGTTGGTCGTGGGAGGGCGTATTCGGTGCAGTCATGACGCGCGGATTCGTTAATTGCGTAGTGTCCGAGTTTAGTCGCCTTGGGGTCTTGACGAACTGACAAGGATCAATTCGTACCCGGTATGAAAGGTGAAATGCCTCCTTAAGAGGTCCTTGGCGTGCAGTTTTTGTGAGCTAACCGGGATCGGCGGACGCTGGATCGAAAGAACCTGCCATGTAACCAGATTCGTGTGAAAATTGAAACCAAGTTACAAGGAGACTCCCGAATGCCCCGTCACGCCACCAAAATCGTTGCCACCCTCGGCCCCGCTTCCAGCGATCCTGCACTGCTCGAAGCCATGATCCGCGCGGGCGTCAACGTGGTGCGCCTGAACTTCAGTCACGGCAAAGCCCAGGACCACATTGACCGCGCCACCCTGGTGCGTGCCGCCTCCCAGCGCGCTGGCCGCGAAGTGGCCATCATGGCCGACCTGCAAGGCCCCAAGATTCGCGTGGGCAAGTTTGCCGAAGGCAAGGTCATGCTCGAACCCGGCATGCCCTTCGTGCTCGACGCTTCACGCACCGAGCCGGGTGACCTGCAAGGCGTGGGCCTCGATTACAAAGAGCTGCCCCGTGATGTGAAAGCCGGTGACGTGCTCTTGCTCAACGATGGTCTCATCGTGTTGACCGTGGACGCGGTCAAGGGCGAACAGGTGCACACCACCGTCAAGCTGGGCGGCGAGTTGTCCAACAACAAGGGCATCAACAAGCAAGGTGGCGGTCTGACCGCCCCGGCGCTGACCGCCAAGGACATGGATGACATCAAGACCGCCATGAGCCTGCAGGCCGACTATGTGGCCGTGAGCTTTCCCAAAAACGCCACCGACATGGAAATGGCCCGTCAGCTGTGCAATGTGGCCGGTGCCGAATACGGCCACAAACCCGGTCTGATCGCCAAGATCGAGCGCGCTGAAGCGATCCCGCACCTGGAAGCCATCTTGCGTGCCAGCGACGGCATCATGGTCGCCCGGGGTGATCTGGCGGTGGAAGTGGGCAATGCTGCCGTGCCTGCCCTGCAAAAACGCATGATCAAGCTGGCCAAGGTGCACGACAAGGTCGTCATCACCGCCACCCAGATGATGGAAAGCATGATCACCAACCCGGTCCCCACCCGTGCTGAGGTGTCGGATGTGGCCAATGCGGTGCTCGATGGCACCGATGCCGTGATGCTGAGTGCTGAAACTGCAGCGGGCAAATTTCCCCTCGAAACCGTGGAAGAAATGGCCAAGATCTGCGCTGCTGCAGAAAGCGCCGAAGATCCGGCACTGGATGCCGATTTCAAAGGCCAGACCTTCAGCCGCATCGACCAGTCGATCGCCATGGGTGCGCTGTTCACCGCTCACCATCTCGGGGCCAAGGCCATCGTGGCTTTGACCGAATCCGGCTCGACCGCTTTGTGGATGAGCCGCCACCGGGTGCATGTGCCGATCTATGCGCTCACCACCAAGCTGTCTTCGCAGCGCAAGATGGCCCTGTTCCGCAATGTGCGCCCGCTTTTGATGGACACCAGTGCGGACCGCGACACGGCGCTGGAACAAGCCGAGCGCCACCTCAAAAAGCGCAACATCGTCAGCACCGGTGACGTGTATGCCATCACCTGCGGTGAGCCCATGGGCTCACCGGGTGGCACCAACATGCTCAAGATCTGCCGGGTGGAGTGATGCCTGCAGCCGCCCCGGTCAAATGGCCGGGGTCTGTACCGGTGATCCGGGTTCAGGTCGGTGTCAGACCCGAGCCCTTAAAATCCATCCCAGTTACAAGTCGGGTACATCCCGGCTGAGCCGAATTTTTAACTCTCTGGGAAATCACCATGGCACTCGTTTCAATGCGCGAGTTGCTGGACCACGCGGCCGTCAATGGCTACGGGATTCCGGCTTTCAACGTCAACAACCTGGAGCAAGTCCAGGCCGTCATGACCGCTGCCGACGAGGTCGGTGCGCCCGTCATCTTGCAAGCGAGCGCCGGTGCCCGCAAATATGCCGGTGAGCCTTTCATCAAGCACTTGATCCAGGCGGCCACCGAGCAATGGCCCCACATCCCGCTGGTCATGCACCAGGACCACGGCCAAAGCCCAGCCGTTTGCCAGGGCGCGATCGACTTGGGTTTTTCGTCGGTGATGATGGACGGCTCGCTCATGGAAGACGGCAAAACCCCGGCCAGCTTTGATTACAACGTGGATGTGACCCGCCGTGTGGTCGAGATGGCCCACAAGATGGGCGTGTCGGTGGAGGGGGAATTGGGTTGCCTGGGCAACCTGGAAACTGGCGAAGCCGGTGAAGAAGACGGCATCGGTGCCGAGGGCAAACTTGACCACAGCCAGATGCTGACCGACCCTGAAGAGGCCGCCCAGTTCGTCAAGGCCACGGGCCTGGACGCTTTGGCCATTGCGATTGGCACCAGCCACGGCGCTTACAAGTTCAGCCGCAAGCCCACGGGTGACATTCTGGCCATCAGCCGTGTCAAGGAAATCCACGCCCGCATCCCCAACACCCACCTGGTGATGCACGGCAGCTCCAGCGTGCCGCAAGAACTGCTGGCACTGATCAACCAGTACGGTGGCAAGATGAAGGAAACCTACGGCGTGCCCGTCGAGGAAATCCAGGAAGCAATCAAGTTTGGCGTGCGCAAGATCAACATCGACACCGACATTCGCCTGGCGATGACGGCTGCTTGCCGCAAGTTCTTGTTTGAAAACCCTGACAAGTTCGATGCCCGCGAATGGCTCAAGCCCGCCCGCGAAGCGGCCAAACAGCTGTGCAAACAGCGTTATCTGGAATTCGGCTGCGAAGGCCAGGCTACCAAGATCAAGGGCGAGACCTTGCAAGTGGTGGCTGCCCGCTACGCCCGCGGCGAGTTGGCTCAGGTGGTGAACTGATCAACGCCGGCGCCCTCCCCCTGAAAACAGGGGACTGAGCCTGCGATAATTCGCCTGAATGGCCCGTTGACTGTTCAACGGGCCTTTATTTTTTGCTTATGCTGGATCGATTGCCATGACTTCTGCGCTTCACACCTCGGCCCTGACTTCCTTGCCTTTGCTGGCGCGTGGCAAGGTACGTGACAACTACGCCGTGGGCGATGACCGCATCCTGATGGTGGCATCCGATCGCATCAGCGCTTTTGACGTCATCATGGGTGAGCCCATTCCCGGCAAAGGCGAGTTGCTCACCAAAATGGCCTTGTTCTGGTTTGACCAGCTCGGCCCCAAAGGTCTGAACATCTGCCCCATTCACCTGACTGGCGATGCTCCGGAAAGCGTGGTGTCGCCCGCCGAAGTGCCCCAAGTCGCGGGCCGCTCGATGCTGGTCAAGCGCTTGAAGCCCATCCCGGTCGAGGCCGTGGTGCGCGGCTATCTGGCTGGCAGTGGCTGGAAGGAATACCAGGACAACCGGTCGGTGTGTGGCGTGCCCTTGCCCGAAGGCCTGCAAAACGCCAGCAAGCTGCCTGAGCCTATTTACACACCCGCTGCCAAGGCGGCCGTGGGCGAGCATGACGAAAACATCACGTTTGAGCAGACCGTGGCCATGATCGGTGCCGATCTGGCGGGCCGCATCCGCGACATCAGCATCCAGCTGTACAAGGCGGCCCGTGACATTGCTGCAGCCAAAGGCATCATCATTGCTGACACCAAATTTGAATTTGGTCTGGACACCGATGGCACCCTGGTGCTGATGGATGAGGTGCTGACCCCCGATTCATCGCGCTACTGGCCTGCCGACAGCTACGTCGAGGGAGCCAACCCGCCCAGTTACGACAAGCAGTTTTTGCGCGATTGGCTGGAGACCGCCCAGGTCAATGGCAAGCCATGGGACAAGACGCCCCCGGCGCTCCGTTTACCGCGTGAAGTGATCGAAAAGACCGCCGCCAAATACGAAGAGGCACTCAACAAGTTGATGGGTTGAGGCGGGATCGGGGTTTGTGCTGACCCCTGACGTTTCGAACGGTGGGGCCGAGAGTTCAGAGCCTCTCGGGGCCAGAATCAAGGCAGAGCCAGCAGCGAAAGCACGTCCATGACCAAGGTGGTGCAGGCCACCAGCACGGCGCTGTGTGCCACCGAGGCTTGGTGCGGTCGCTGGGTCGCCCAGCCAAAGACGGCCAGGCACAGCATTTCAAGTACACCGCGCAACCAGAGGTAATGCCCGGTGTGAGCCATGGCCGGGACCTCGGGGGACAGGAACACACCGTACAAGACGAGGCCTTTGATTCCCCACAGCAACAGCCCCACCTGCAAGGCGCTCAGTCGGCTCGGTGTGCCGGATGCCGTCGCACCGCCGCCGAGCAGGCATTGCAGCTCTTCGGGGGTGATCAAGGGGTTGGCGCGGGGCATGGTCAAAAATGAATTCTAAAGTGACAGTTAAATTCTAGGATGCTTTTGATTGTTTGAATTGGTCAAAGTGCCACCAACCCCGTCAAACTGGTAAGTGTCTGTAACGAACTTGTGACAGCAGCCGGTGCTGTCGCAGGCACAGGCCCGGGCTTGGGGCCTTGCGCCATGAGGTGAGGTCGGTCAGTTCAGTGCCATGCTCAATTTGCGACGATAGCTGGCAATCAGCGCCACCAGAGGGTCTTCTTCCACAACAGCTTTGCCCATCAATTCAATGCCGCCGGTGGATTTGCCGGTGGCGTTTTGCTCTTTGGGCTTTTGCGGTGTCATCAACTCCAGCAGGGCGACAAAGGTTTTGCGTGGCGCTTCGTCGTCCCACTTTTTGTCGCGCATGATGATTTCCAGCAGCTCGTCCATGGCCGCTTCCCATTCACCGGTGGCGATCAGCAGGCGGCTTTTGGCAAAACGGGTCTCGAAGTCGCGTTTGTTTTGCCCAATCAGCTCGTCGAATTTTTCCAGCGGCCACTGGCCACGTGGGTCGGTGGTCACAAATTCCAGAGCATTGACCCACTGGGTTTGTGCTTCAAAGCGCAGTGGCACCGGGATGCGGCTCATGGCCGGGGCCAGCAGGGCCGCAGCTTCTCCCAGCTCGCCGTGCCCGATCAGCAGCTTGACCAGGTCAAACCGGGCGTCATCGTTGCCGGGGTCGGTCGCCAGGGCCTGCTCCAGAGCCGCACGGGCGCTGTGCGGATCGCCCGCTTCCAGGTGCTGCTGGGCTTGTTCGGCGACGGCCTGCGCTTGCACTTCTTCGGCAGCGGGCAGGTGTTTGTCCAGAAATTGCCGCAACTGGCCTTCTGGCTGCGCCCCCATGAAGCCATCGACCGGTTTGCCGCCCATCAGCAACACGCAAGTCGGGATGCTGCGGATGCCAAAGGCCTGTGCCAGTTGTTGCTCGTCGTCCGAATTGATCTTGACCAGTTTGAAGCGGCCTTCGTAGGCCTCTTCGAGTTTTTCGAGCACCGGACCCAGTGACTTGCAAGGGCCGCACCAGGGTGCCCAGAAATCCACCAGCACCGGCGTGGTCATGGAGGCTTCAATCACCTCGGTTTCAAAGTTTTGTATCGTGACGTCCATCATGGTGGGCAGTTTTCCGGGTTGTGTTGCAGCCCCGCGTGGGGTGAAACCTTAAAATTCAGGATTGACAACGAAAAGCACCCAATGACACAAGCGCTCATCGGCGTGGTGATGGGCTCCAGCTCCGACTGGGACACCATGCAGCACGCAGTCCAGATTCTCCAACAGTTTGGCATCCCCCACGAAGCCCGCGTGGTTTCAGCTCACCGCATGCCCGACGACATGTTTGACTACGCACAGACCGCCGTTGAACGTGGCTTGCAGGCCATCATCGCGGGTGCAGGCGGTGCGGCGCACTTGCCCGGCATGATCGCGGCCAAGACGGTGGTGCCGGTGCTGGGTGTGCCCGTGCAGACCAAGGCCCTGTCCGGTGTGGATTCGTTGCATTCCATCGTGCAAATGCCCAAGGGCGTGCCGGTGGCCACCTTTGCCATTGGCCCCGCAGGCGCGGCCAACGCGGCCTTGTTCGCCGTCGCCCAATTGGCCAACCAGGATGCGGCACTGCGCCAAAAGCTCGAAGCCTTCCGTGCCGAGCAGACCGCTGCCGCGCGCGCCATGACCTTGCCACCGGTGGGCGCACCATGAGCAAGCCCTTGCACAAAGGGCTGTTGCCCGGTTCGATCGTCAATGGCCAGCCTGCCACCCTGGGTGTGATGGGCGGTGGCCAGCTGGGCCGCATGTTTGTGCATGCGGCGCAGGCCATGGGCTACTACACCGCCGTGCTCGATCCGGATGCCGCCAGCCCCGCCGGGCTGGTGAGCCACCACCATGTGCAGACCGACTACCTGGACGCACAGGGCTTGGCCCAGTTGGCGCAGCATTGCGCCGCCATCACCACCGAATTTGAAAACGTGCCCGCGCCCGCACTCCAGACGCTGGGTGCCCAGCTTCCAGTGGCCCCCAGCGCCGACGCGGTGGCGATTGCGCAGGACCGCGCCGCCGAAAAAGCCCACTTTGTGCGCTGCGGCGTGCCTGTGGCCCCGCACGCCGTGATCAGCACGACCGAACAACTGGCGGCAGTGGGCGCTGACCTGCTGCCTGGCATCCTCAAAACCGCCCGCATGGGCTACGACGGCAAAGGCCAGATCCGCGTCAAGACCCGTGAGGAACTGACCGCCGCCTGGGATCAGCTCAAGAACGTGCCTTGTGTGCTCGAGAAAATGCTGCCACTGCAGGCCGAATGCTCGGTCATTGTGGCGCGTGGGGCCGATGGACAGATCGTGAATTTCCCGGTGCAGCTCAACCTGCACCGCGAAGGCATCCTGGCCGTGACCACCGTGCACGATGGTGCGGTGCCCGCTGAGTTGGCGGCGCAAGCTGTGGCCGCCACCCGTGCGATTGCCGAAGGCATCCACTATGTGGGCGTGCTCTGTGTGGAGTTTTTCATCCTCGAAGGCGGTCAGCTGGTCGTTAATGAAATGGCCCCGCGCCCACACAACAGCGGTCACTACACCCTGAACGCCTGCGACCAGTCGCAGTTTGAGCTGCAGGTGCGCACCCTCGCCGGCTTGCCGCTGACCCAGCCGCGCCAGCATTCGCCCGCGATCATGCTCAACCTGCTGGGCGACCTGTGGCCCGAAGGCGGCAGCCCCGACTGGGCCGCTGTGCTGGCGCTGCCCGGCACCCACCTGCACCTGTATGGCAAGCTGGTGGCACGTCCGGGACGCAAGATGGGTCACCTCAACATCACCGGGGCCACGCCTGAGGCCGTGCACGACACCGCTTTGAAGGCCGCTGCCCTGCTCGGCATTGAAGCGTTTTGAGACGTCCATGATCCTGACCGCAGACGATGCCACCATTGCGCAAGCCGCGAAAGCCTTGCGCGATGGCCAGTTGGTCGGCTTGCCCACCGAAACGGTGTATGGCCTGGCCGCCAACGCGACCGATGCCGTCGCGGTGGCCAGCATCTTTGCAGCCAAAGGGCGCCCGGCCGATCACCCCCTTATCGTGCATGTGGCCAGCGCCGCGCAAGTGCCGCTGTTTGCCGCGCAGGTGCCCGACTTTGCCCAACGCTTGATGGCCGCCTTTTGGCCCGGGCCGCTCACCCTCATCTTGCCACGTCAGACCGGTGTCGCCACGGCCTCGGCGGGTGGGCAGGATTCGATTGGCCTGCGCTGCCCCTCACACCCGGTGGCTCAGGCCTTGTTGCACGCGTGTGTTGCGTTGGGCGTGCAGGGCGTGTCCGCGCCCAGCGCCAACCGGTTTGGCCGCGTCAGCCCCACCACGGCGGCCCATGTGCAGTCCGAACTCGGTCGCGACTTGCTGATTCTGGACGGCGGTGAATGTGCCGTGGGCATTGAATCGACCATCATCGACTGCACCCGGGGCGAGCCGGTGCTGCTGCGCCCCGGCCACATCACCCGCGTGCAGATCGAAGCGGCCTGTGGCCGTGCGGTGCGCGACAAAGACGCCCCGCCGGATGTGCTGGGCCAACCTGCACCACGCGCTTCGGGCACGCTCGAATCACACTACGCGCCCCGCGCCAAGGTGCGCCTCATGAGCGCGGCCGACATCGACAGCAAACTGCAGGCGCTGGGCCCGCATGCCAACAACCTGGGGGTGTGGTCTGCTGTGCGCCCAGGCGATGGCGGGGGCCTGGGGGCGGGTGTGGTCTGGCGCGCCCAACCGCAGTCGGCCGTGCAAGCCGCACACGACCTGTTCAGCGTGCTGCGTGAACTGGATGCCCGGGGCGTCCAGCAAATCTGGGTGCAACTGCCGCCCGACACCCCCGAATGGGAAGGTGCGCGCGACCGCTTGCAACGTGCAGCCGCTTGAGATTCATTCTCTCCTCTCTCAAAAAAACAATGCCCGCATGTGCGGGCATTGTTTTTGGGGCGAACTGGTTTCAGTAACGCATGCCCACGCCCAGCGTGAGCATGTCCGGGTTGAGTGTGGTCTGGATGGTTTGCCCCGTGGACAACGTGGTCGTGGTTTTGAGGAAGGTTTTGGCATAAGACGTGTCGACAAACCAGCGGTCATTGAGCTTGTAACTCATGCCAAAACCCAGGCTGGGTGCCAGTTTGGAGTCGACTTTCAGGCCCGTTTGTCCGCCCACGGGGTTGATTGGATTGAGCCCGTTCAGTGCCGCACTGCCCTGTGCGTCTTGAAAGCGTGCGTAGCTCAGGCCCAACAGGCCGTAAGGGCGAAACGTCGCGTCGGCCAGACCCATGCGGTATTGGCCAAACACGGTCAAGGGCAAAGAGGTCACTGTGCCGATTTGTCCTGTTCCGGAGATGGACCCTGTGCCATGAAGTTTGTGCTGAAAGCCCAGGCCCAGTGGCACGGCCAATGCGATGTTGTCATTCACCATGTAGGTGACCTGCACAGTCGGCTGAGTGTCTGACCCAACGTCCACCGTGGTGCCTGCCGGTGAGGGCGCAGTCAAATGACCGCTGCTGACTTTGGGGGTGATTTGTGTGATGTTGCCCTGGATCAGCCAGGAACCTGCAGTTTGCGCCCATGCGCCGGTCATGGTGCTGATCAAGGCCAGGGCCAAAAGATTCTTTTTCATGTGCAACTCCTCAGTTGTGTGCATCACAGCCAGCCTGCACGGGCAAGTGCGCGGGAAACAGAAGCCGCCAGCAGGCCGTGGGCATAAGGCGTGGGGTGGAAGCCATCTGCAAAAGCGTGGTGCTTCCACCAGCCAGCCGTTTTGCCCGGGGTCGCATCCAGTGCCGTGCTGATGCAGGGGAACTGGCCAAAGGTTTCGCTCATGGTGGTGGTGCAGACCGGATCTTTGACGTTGCTCAGTGCATAGCTCTCTGGATGCGCCACTTCGTCCTGGAAGTCGGCATAGAAGTCCACCAGGGCAATGCGGGCGTCGTTGCCCACGCGCGCCTTGAGCTGTGCATTGAAGGCTTGCAGCCATTGGCGAATGGTGGTTTGCACCAGAGTGCTTTGTGCCGTGGGCATGTTGCCCAGCACCACTTGAAAGCGGGGCGTGATGGTGATGTCGGGCACATTGAGCACCGCCACATGCGTGGCCCCTTTGTCCAGAGCCTGGGTTTTGATGGCGTCAAAGTAGGTGTCGGCCAGCTTTTGCATGTAGGCCCCGGCGGCCAGGGTGCCGGTTGCGTCTTGACCCAGCAAGGTGCCCAAGGTGGTTTCATCGAGCTGTTGCCGCAGGAACGTCTGGTAAGCCGAAGCTGGGCCACCGGCGGCCACGGTCAGGTAGGCCGTCACCAAGTCTGCCGCATCGTTGCCACCACCATCGACCAGCAGCAAATCAGTGGCCGCATAGGGGGCTTGCCCCCGGGTGGTCAGTTGAGCGCCGACCGTGGGCAGGGTGTCGGTGGCCTTGTTGACGATCCGGGCACCGCCTATGGCGTAGTTGGAGCAGTTCGCGTTGGTGGTCACACCACTGCTGCCAATGCTGAAGAAGTTGCATTGAGCCGCGCCGTCCAGGCCAAAGTTGTTGGCGATGATCTGTGGCCAGATCAGCGAGTTTTGGGGGGTGACCGGGTCTTGGACGGTGAATTTGAGTCCGCCAAACGTGCCCACATCGGCCAAGCTGTCGCCCATGACATACACCTTGTTGACGGGGACTTTGGAGGGCAGGCGGTCGTTGCCTCCGCAACCGACCAGCCCCCAAGCCAGCGCAGCAGTCAGGCCTGCGGCGAGCCCATACCGGGTGAATTGATGCATCAGATGTCTCCTTTGGAAGGGAAATAGAACGAGCGTTCGATTTCTCCATCCTAAAGTCGGCACGTCATCACGGCCATGGGGAAACTACCCATGAACCGGTAGAAAGGGTGATTTACCGGTAGCGCAGCTTCATGACCAGAATCAGCAGCGCCAGGCTGGTGGTGATGACGTTGGCGATGATGATGGGCCAGGCCCTCATCAGCACACCATAGATCAGCCACATGGCCACGCCTACGGTGAACAGGCCGTACATGCCCAGCGAAATGCCGCTGACATCGCGGGTGCGGAAAGTGTGCCAGGCTTGGGGCACAAAGCTGGCGGTGGTGAGGATGGCGGCCAGGGTGCCGATCCCGTCGATCAGGTTCATGGGGTCGATTGTCAGGGAGGAGAGGTTGAAGCCGAGGCCCGGGCTGAATTGTTCGTGTCACGTACCGTCCATTCGAGCAATTGGTCGAGTGCTGCACGGGCCTGAGGGGCGTTGGGGTGGTTGATGAGGGCCACCACCGCATAGCGTTGGCCGCTTTGACCCTGCACATAGCCCGCCACCGACACCACATCGCGCAGGGTGCCGGTCTTGAGCCAGGCTTGTCCGATCAGGATCGAGTGGGGGTTGCGTTCGCGCAGGCGGGCAGCGGTGCCGTCGACCCCGGCCACTGAGAGCGAGTCCTGAAATACCTGGGCCTGCGGGCTGGTGTGGGCCGCTTGCAGCACGGCACTCAGGCCCCGGGCGCTGCTGCGTTCTGTGCGCGACAGGCCTGAGCCGTTGTCGAGCACCGGTTCGGGCAGGTCGGCAAACTGTTCGCGCCACCAGCGCGAGACGCGCAGGCGCGAGGCCTCAAAGCGGCCCGTGGCCCCCAACTCGCTGGACAGCGTCAGAAACAGCTGCTGGGCCATCACATTGTTCGAGAATTTATTGATGTCCGCGATCACCTGGGCCAGTGGCAGCGAGGGTGCTTCGACCAACAGCCGGGCGCGTGCGGGCAGCGTGCCATCGCGCACCTGGCCGCTCAGCCGCCCGCCCGCACCCAGCCACATCGCATGGATCAGCTTGGGGGCATACATCGCGGGTGCGACATAGGCCACAGGCCAGGGCCGTTCGCCGCAGCTGGCGGGGTAGGCACCGGCAAAGCGCACGCCATGGGGCTGGCTGAAGTCGGCACGCAACTGGCTGCGCCAGTCGTTGCAGGGGCCCTTGGTCAGGGGCAGTTCGGTGGGGACGTTGAATCCGGCCAGGGGCGGCTCGTATTTGACGCGAACCCGGTCGGCCGCCTCATCCGGGCTGAAGGTGTAGATGACCGCCTTGAAGTTGAGCAGCAAACCATCGGGGCTCACGTTGTAGGGGCGCAGAGGTTCGTCGTCAAAGGCTTCGCTGCGGGGTTTCGGGTCAAACACACCGTGGTCCAGCACGATGTCGCCCTGCACTTCGCGCACGCCCGCGGCCGTGATTTGTGTCATCAGGTCTTGCAGGCGTTCAACCACCAGTTTGGGGTCACCACTGCCACGCAAAATCAGGTTGCCGTGCAGCACGCCATCGCGCACCGGACCGTCGGCATACACCCGATTGCGCCAGACAAAGTCCGGCCCCAGCAACGACAGCCCAGCCCAGGTGGTGATCAGTTTCATGACCGAGGCCGGGTTGCGGGGTTCATCGGCCAGGTGCGCCAGGCGTGGGGTGATGGCGTGGGGGGCGCTGGTGGTTGTGCCTGCAGATCTCAGGGATGTGACCTGCACGCTGATGGCCGATGGCGGCACCTGCGCTTGTCGCAGGGCCTGCAGCACGGCGGGTGGCAGACGGTGTGGGGCGCTGACGGCCGCAGGTGGGGCAGACGGCTGGCGGTGCGGGGCTTTGGCCGTGGCAATGTCGGGCAGGCCCAACAGGGTCAAGGTCAGTGCTGCGGCCGCGGTGCGCAGACTCGTGCCTGCATGGAAAAAACGAGGAAAAAACCGGAACAACATCATTCGGCAAGTCTAAGGGCCGCAAGGGGGCTTGGCTGGGCCGTATCATTCGGGCCATGCGATTTTCTTCAAGAACCGTGGGCTTGGCCTCGGCCATCATCACGGTCCTGATCTGGTCCGGTTTCATTGTCATTGCCCGGGCCTCAGCATCCCGCGGCTTGCTGCCTCTGGACATTGCGCTGGCCCGTATTTTTGGGGCCAGCTGCGTGCTGCTGCCCTGGGCCTGGTGGCTCATGCGACCGGCCCGCCAGCGGGGCGAGCAGGTCGGCTCGCTGCTGGGCTTGTCTCCCCTGCCCCTGGTGCCCACCGTGCAGGCGGGTTTCTTGGGGGGCTTTTTGTATGCGGTGCTGGCCTACACCGGCTTCTTTTTTGCCCCGGCGTCCCACGCGTCGGTCCTGATGCCAGGCAGCTTGCCGCTGTGGACCACTTTGCTGGCCTGGTGGGTGTTGCGTGAGCAGGTGTCCACCGCCCGCGTGCTGGGGCTGGGCTGCATTGTGCTGGGAGATTTGCTGGTCGGCGGCATCAGTTTGCTCAAGGCGTTTGAGGGCGGCGAAGTCTGGAAGGGCGATTTGCTGTTCATGACCGCCGCTTGCTGCTGGGCCGGTTACAGCGTCACCGTGCGTCGCCATGGGCTGGACGCGGTGCGCGCCACCATGGCCATCACCGCCTTTGCGTGTGTGTTTTTTGTCCCGGTGTTTGCGCTGCTGGCTACGTTGGGCGTGTTGCCCACCCATTTGCCGCAAGTCCCATGGTCCGAAATCTTGTTCCAGGCGGCCTTCCAGGGCGGCGGCTCGGTGGTGATCTCGGGCATCACTTTCACTTTCATGGTGCGGCACTTCGGGCCGGTGCGCTCGACCATGATCACCGCACTGGTGCCGGGCTTGTCGGCCATGGGGGCGGTGTGGTTTTTGGGTGAGCCCATGCACTGGAATCTGCTGGCCGGACTGGCACTGGTCACCGGTGGCATTTTGTTGGGTGTGCGCCAAGCCAGGCCTGCGACCCAGGGAGTCAAAACATGAATCCACAAGAACAACGCTGGCTGGCATTTGACACCAGCACCGATGTGTTGTCTCTGGGTGTGGCCCGGGGCGCGCAAGTCTGGACGCAAACCTTGCCCGGCGGTGCCCAGTCGTCGGCTGCGCTGATCCCGGCCGTGTTGGCCATGCTGGCCGAGGCCGAGATGACGCTGGCTTCGCTCGATGCGATCGTGATGGGCCGTGGGCCGGGCTCGTTCACCGGCCTGCGCACGTCCTGCGCTGTGGCGCAGGGTCTGGCCTTTGGGGCCGGTATTCCGGTGCTGCCGGTGGACACCTTGCTGGCTGTGGCCGAAGAGGCGCGTTTTCAGCGGGTGCAGTCTGGTTCTTCAGATGCCGACTTGACCGTGCTGGCTCTGCTGGACGCGCGCATGGACGAGGTTTACAGCGCCACTTATCGCCATGTGGCCGGAGTGGCGGGCGGGTGGCAAGCCGTGTCGCCTTTGCGGGTGTGCGCGCCACAAAACCTGCACGCTCCTGCGGACAACGTGCTGTTGGCCGGAAATGCCTTTGACGCCTATGGCGAACGCCTGGCCGGTGGGGGCGAACGCTGCCCCGCCCTGCCCACTGCGGCGGCTTTGCTGCGGCTGGCCCCTGCCTTGTGGACGCAAGGTCTGGCTGTGCCTGCCGAGCAGGCCATGCCGCTCTACATCCGTGACAAGGTGGCCAACACGACCGCCGAGCGTGAGGCCATGAAGGCCGCTGCGGCACAGGCTGCTGCATGAAACCCGCCGTGGTGCAGCCCACTGAGGCCGAACGCGAAGCGGTGATCTTGTCACCCATGACGCCCGAGCAGCTGGATGCGGTGCTCGCCATCGAAGCGACGGCCTACAGCCACCCCTGGTCGCGGGGCAATTTCCGTGATTCGCTCAACCCGCTGTTTCAGGCGCAATGCCTGTGGCTGGGAGACGAGTTGATCGGCTACTTTTTGGCCATGAAGGGCTTTGACGAAACCCACCTGCTCAACATCACCGTGGCCCCCGCGCGCCAGGGCCAAGGCTGGGGCCACATGATGCTGGACGCTCTGTCACTGTGGTCGCGCAGCGAGGGCGCGCAATGGCTGTGGCTCGAGGTGCGCCAGAGCAACCAACGCGCCTTGCAGGTGTATGAGCGCTACGGCTTCAAGCAGGTCAGCATCCGCAAGGATTACTATCCAGCCGACCGCCAGCAACGTGAACACGCCGTGGTGATGAGCCTTCAGCTTTGACCGCCTATGAATTTGCCCCCTGAATTGTCATGACCACTGACCCGACCCGATTTGACCTGGACGACCGCCAGCGCGCCATGCTGGCCGAAATGGGCGTGCGTGTTTGGTGGCCCCAGTCCCCGGTGCAGGCCGAAGTCGCTGCTGTGCCCGAAGCGGTTCCCGTTGCTGTGCCTGCTGTGCCCGTGCCTGCCGTGCCTGCCGTGCCTGTATCGGCACCCGTGGCTGAGCCACCCGCAGCGCCAACTGCTGCGACCACACACACACCACCAACACCCACACCTGCCCCTCGCCCCACCGCAGCCGCTCCCGCAGTGGCCCCGGCCCCCGTCGTGGTGGCCCGCCCACTGCCTGCGGGCGTGGACATCATGGACTGGGCCAGCTTGCAAACCACCGCCGCCGCCTGCGAGGCCTGCGCCCTGTGCAGTCCGCGCAAGGCCTCGGTGTTTGGCGTGGGTGCGCCGCGCGCCGATTGGCTGGTCATTGGCGACCCACACGCTGGCGCGGAAGGCCAGGCCGGTGAACCCTTTGTGGGCCAGGCCAGCCAGTTGCTCGACAACATGCTCAAGGCCGTGGGCCTGAACCGCCAGGCACAGGGCGAAGGCGCGGTGTTCATCACCAGCAGCCTCAAGTGCCACCTGCCCGGCAGCCGCAACCCCACACCTGAAGAGTCGGCCACGTGCGCTCCCTACCTGGCGCGCCAGGTGGCATTGGTGCAGCCCAAAGTGATTCTGGTGATGGGCCGCTTTGCCATGCAGTCGGTGCTGCAATCGACCGAGCCCCTGGGCAAACTGCGCGGCCAGCTGCACAGCTACCAGGGCGTGCCGGTGGTCGTCACCTACCACCCCGATGCGCTGCTGCGCAACCCTGCCGACAAGGCCAAAGCCTGGGCCGATTTGGTGCTGGCGCTGCAAGTGGCGCGCGGCTGATTCAGGTCACTTGGCGCTTGGGCCACAGCACGGCGGCGATGGACAGCATCATCAGCGCCACCGCCGCCCAGTCTTGCCAGTGCAAGACCTCACCCAGCCCCACGGCGCCGCTGAACACGCCCAGCACCGGGATCAGCATCACGCTGAGGGTGGACGCCACCGGTGGCAGGCTGCGCGCCAGGTAAAACCAGGCCGCTTGCGCAAAACCAAACACCAGCACCGCGTTGAAGACGATGGCCCCCCAGGTCTGGGGCATGGGCGCATGCCATTGATCGCGTTCAAAAACCAGTGCCAGAACTGTCATCACCCCGGTGGTCAGAAAAGCCATCCAGAATGAAATCGCCAGCGTGGGCACGGGCATGCGGGTGCGCCGCAGTAATTGCGTGCCCAGTGCCCAAGTGCTGGCCGCGCCCAGTGCCAGCAACACACCCACGGGCTTGCCGCTCAGGTTGGACAGCTCATGCCACAGCAGCAACACCACGCCCAGCGATGCAGCGGCCACGCCACCCCATGCGCGGTGGGCCAGCCGGTCGCCAAACACCAGCGCACCCAGCACCGCAGAAAACATGGGCATGGTGTAGCCCAAAATCGCCGCCCGTCCGCTGGACAGCGACTGCACCGCCACGATGATCAGGCCGTGCCAAAAAAACATGTTGAAGGTGGACAGGACCAGCAACTCGCGCCAGTGCTCGCGTCCGATGCGAAACGGCACGCGCTGCACCACCAGCACCCCGGCCAGCACCGGCGTGCCCAGCCACATGCACATGGTGCGAAACGTCAGCGGCGGGAAACCGGTCACGCCGATTTTCATGATCGGCCAGTTGACGCCCCACACCAGGGTGAGCAACACCAGAACGGTCCATTGACGAGGCGAGAGCTTGTGCATGGCGGGCATCTTAGCCCTGGCCAATGGGCTGGGGTGTCGCCCATTAAAATGCACCGCATGACCTTTTTAGACATGTTGCGCACCGCCGAGCGCCAAAACGGCTCCATGCTTTGTGTGGGCCTGGACCCTGAACCCAGCAAGTTCCCTGCAGGCATGAAGGGCGACGCCAGCAAGATCTACGACTTTTGCGCATCCATCGTCGACGCCACGTCTGATCTGGTCAGCAGCTTCAAACCCCAGATTGCGTACTTTGCCGCGCACCGCGCTGAAGACCAGCTTGAACGCCTGATCGCGCACATGCGCCGTGTGGCCCCCCAGGTGCCCGTTATCCTGGATGCCAAGCGCGGTGACATCGGCAGCACCGCCGAGCAATACGCCATCGAAGCCTTTGAGCGCTATGGTGCCGATGCCGTCACCCTCTCGCCCTTCATGGGTTGGGATTCGGTGGCCCCGTATTTGAAGTACCACGGCAAAGGCGCGTTTTTGCTGTGCCGCACCTCCAACCCCGGTGGCGATGACCTGCAAAACCAGCGTCTTGCTTCGGTGGACGGTGAGCCCCGCCTGTATGAGCACATCGCCCAATTGGCCCAAGGCCCCTGGAACCTGAACGGCCAACTGGGCCTGGTGGTGGGCGCGACCTACCCCGCCGAGATCGAGCGTGTGCGCGAACTGGCCCCCACCGTGCCCTTGCTGATCCCCGGTGTGGGCGCACAAGGCGGCGACGCCGTGGCCACCGTGAAGGCGGGTTGGCGTGCCAACGCCGACGGCAGCAGCGCCGGCCCCATCATCGTCAACTCGTCGCGTGCGGTGCTTTATGCATCGAGCGGTGAAGACTTTGCCGAGACTGCGCGTAAGGTTGCCATGGCCACGCGGGACCAGCTCCAGGCCGCGCGCGCCTGATTTTTTAAAAAGAGGATTGCCCCATGAACGCCGTTCTTACGAAGAGCCTGGCCCTGGTGGCCGTTGCCGCATCCTTGGGTTTGTCGGGGGCCGCTCAGGCGCAAGCCGACTACCCCCACAAACCCATCACCATCGTGGTCGGTTACCCGCCCGGTGGCAGCACCGATCTGAATGGCCGGGTGGTTGCTGCGGAGCTGGCCAAAAAGCTGGGTGTGTCGGTGGTGGTGGAAAACATCGGCGGTGCAGGCGGTGCGATCGGTGCGCAAAAAGTGGCCAACGCCGCGCCCGATGGTTACACCCTGCTCGTGGGGGCAAACAACGAAATCGCCATCAGCCGTTTGGTGTCGGCGTCCGTCAAGTACACGCTCAAGGACTTCACCCCGGTGGGCCTGATTGCTTCACAGCCGATGGTGCTGGTGGCCTCGGCCAAGACCGGTGTCAAGAACACAGACCAATTTCTGACCCTGGCCAAAGCCAACCCCGGGCGTTTCAGCTACGGCAGTTCGGGCGTCGGCACGGCACTGCATCTGGCCGGTGAAATGGTCAAGGACGAAGCGGGTATTTTCATGACCCACATCCCTTACCGGGGCGTGGCACCGCTGACCAACGACTTGCTCGGCAATAACATCGAGTTTGGTGTCTATGTGTTGTCCAGTGGGCTGCCCCACATCAAGGCGGGCAAAGTGGTGGCGCTGGGTACCACCGAAAAAAAGCGCTCGCATGTGACCCCTGATGTGCCTGCGCTGGCGGAGCATCCCAAGCTCCAGCACATTGACATCAGTTCGTGGTTCGCCTTGATGGCACCGGCCAAATTGCCCGCCCCGGTGCTGGCCAAATTGCAAAAGGCTTTGGCCGATGCGCTGCAATCGCCCGACCTGCGCAAAAAACTCGAAGATTCCGGCTCGGCCATCGCTCCGTTGAATGTGGACATGAACAAGTTCCTGGCTGACGAAACCGCCAAGTACCAGAAGATCGTCGATTTCGCCAAGATCCGCGAATGAACCGGCAAGCCTCATGACCGCCTTGACCTTTGAATTGCCTTGTCCTGATATCCGTGCCTGGCGCGCCGGCAACACCGGCGTTGAGGGCGTCTGGCAATTTGACTCGGGCTTGCCTGGTCGCCACGTCATGGTCAGCGCGCTGGTGCACGGCAACGAACTGTGCGGGGCTTGGGCGTTGGTCGGTTTGTTGGCCGCTGGCGTGCGACCGGCACAAGGCCGCCTGACGCTGGCGTTTGGCAACCTGGCGGCATTTGACCGTTTTGATGCCCACCACCACGATGCTTCGCGTTTTGTGGACGAAGACTTCAACCGCCAGTGGATGCCCGAACGCATCGCGCAGGGCCACACGCAAGAGCGTCGCCGTGCGGCTGAACTGGCCCCGTTTGTGGAGCAGTCCGATTGGTTGCTCGACCTGCACTCGATGCACGAACGTGCAGCCCCTTTGCTGCTCACTGGCATGCAGCCGCGCAACCAGGCCCTGGCCCGCGCATTGGGCAACCCTGAGCACATCGTGGTCGATGCGGGTCACAAGGATGGCGTTCGCATGCGTGACTTTGGCCGGTATGGTTTGCCCGATGCGCAGGCGCCCGAGACCCGCTCCTTGCTGATCGAATGCGGCTTCCATGGTGACTTGTCCAGCCGCACG
>Ga0228702_1000555_pt1 | contig 27879 bp, 26 predicted proteins | sample McNCre217_Aug_MG_2_FD_178018 | JGI IMG/M metagenome (GOLD analysis project Ga0228702, IMG submission 178018) | Freshwater microbial communities from McNutts Creek, Athens, Georgia, United States - 20-17_Aug_MG | ecosystem: Environmental > Aquatic > Freshwater > Creek | place: USA: Georgia...
CATGTCGTCGAGCGTGGCCACGTTCACGCCCGAGTTGCCGATCTTGCCGTAGATGTCCGGACGCAGGTCGGGGTCGTTGCCGTACAGCGTGACCGAGTCAAACGCCGTGGACAGCCGCTTGGCAGGCATGCCCTCAGACACCAGCTTGAAGCGGCGGTTGGTGCGGAAGGGATCGCCTTCACCAGCGAACATGCGGGTCGGGTCTTCGCCCTCGCGTTTGAAGGCAAAGGTGCCTGCGGTGTAGGGGTAGCTGCCGGGCACGTTGTCCAGCATCAGCCACTTGAGCACTTCGCCATCGTCTTCGTACTGCGGCAGGGCCACCTTGCGGATGGTGGTGCCGCTGAGTGACTTGGTCGTCAGCGCAGTGCGGATTTCCTTGTCGCGAATCTTCACCACGTACTCGTCGCCCGCATAGGCTTTTTGCATGTCGGGCCACTGGGCCAGCAGTTTGCGGGCGGTGGGGTCTTGGGTTTGCTCGCGGGCCACAGCCAGGTCAATCGCGGCCTCGGCAGCTTTGGCGCGGCCGGGCTTGTCCACTTCCAGCATGCGGGCCGCAGCGCGCAGTTGCTGGATCTCGCGGGCCAGGCGAGCCTGGGCAATGGCGCGTTTTTTATAGCCACGCACGGTGTCGCTGATCTCGGCCAGGTAGCGTGTGCGGGCAGGGGGCACCACCGGGTTCTGGTGGGTGCTGTGGCGCACGTTCACCAGTGGCAGGCGGCCCTCGGTGGCCTTCATGCCCAGCGCCATCAAGCGCACTTTCAGCGCTTGGTACAGCGCCGTCACACCATCGTCATTGAAGCGTGCGGCCATGGTGCCAAACACCGGCATTTGCTCGGTCGGCACGGTCCAGGCTTCCTTGTTGCGCTGCACTTGCTTGGCCACATCGCGCAGGGCGTCGCTGGCGCCCTTGCGGTCGAACTTGTTGATGGCCACGAATTCGGCAAAGTCCAGCATGTCGATTTTTTCGAGCTGGCTGGCGGCACCGAATTCGGGTGTCATCACGTACATGGGCACATCCACATGCGGCACGATGGCCGCGTCGCCCTGGCCAATGCCCGAGGTCTCGACCACGATCAAATCAAAGCCCGCCACCTTGCAGGCCGCCACCACATCGGGCAGAGCTGCAGAAATCTCGGAGCCAAAGTCACGCGTGGCCAGCGAGCGCATGAACACGCGTGAGCCTTGCGACCAAGGGCTGATGGCGTTCATGCGGATGCGGTCGCCCAGCAGCGCGCCACCGCTCTTGCGGCGCGAGGGGTCGATGGAAATGACGGCCACGCGCAGCGCATCGTCCTGGTCCAGACGCAAGCGGCGAATCAACTCATCGGTGAGCGAGGACTTGCCCGCACCGCCAGTGCCGGTGATGCCCAGCACGGGCACGCTGGTTTTGGACGCCTGCTCGCGTACAGCCGCCACCACCTGGGCATCGGCCTTGTCGTTCTCAAGGGCGGTGATCAGCTGGGCCAGAGCGCGCCAGTTCATTTCGCCATGACCCTGAATGGCGGCCACGTCTTTGGGGGCCAGCGGACTGATGTCCTTGTCGCAGCGCATCACCATCTCGCCGATCATCCCGGCCAGGCCCATCTTCTGGCCGTCTTCGGGGCTGTAAATGCGCACGCCACGCTCGGCCAATGCACGGATCTCGGCCGGCACGATCACACCGCCGCCGCCGCCAAACACCTGGATGTGCTCACCACCGCGGGCTTTGAGCAAATCCACCATGTAGCTGAAGTATTCGTTGTGACCGCCCTGGTAAGAGCTGATCGCGATGCCCTGCGCGTCTTCCTGCAGTGCGGCGGTCACCACCTCGTCCACCGAGCGGTTGTGGCCCAGGTGAATCACTTCAGCGCCCATGCTCTGCAAGATGCGCCGCATGATGTTGATGGCCGCATCGTGGCCGTCAAACAGGCTGGCCGCGGTGACAAAACGCACCTTGTGGGCGGGGCGGTAATTGGCCAAAGCCTGGAATTCTGCAGAAAGGTCGGTCATGGTGGTCTCCGGGCCGAGAAGGGCGGGTAAGAATCGGGGAGGAAAAGTCTTTACGTTTACGTAAACGTCAATCATAGCGACTGGTCTCCATTTGTCGAGAGGGGTTTGCCCTCTCCTTTGTGGATCAAGCGGCGTGTGGTGCTTCTACTTTTGGATTTTGTAAAACCCGAAAATAGTTTTATTAAATCTGTAATTCCATGTAAATGAATTATTAAATATCTATTTAAGTGATAGGTTTATGAGTTCCCAGTTATTGGCGATTTATGACTTTCACCGCATTTTCATCGCGCACGCTACTGCTGCGCTTTCTCTGGTCCGTTTCGTCCTGTGTCGGCTTGGGGGGCATGGCGTTGAGCGGGTTCTGTTTACCAGCACTGTCGGCAGACTTGACCTTGAAACAATTGCTTGAAATTGGTGCCGACAGACACCCCAGCGTTTTGCAAGCACGCAACCAGGCCCAAGCGGCAGGATTTGATGTTGAAGCGACCCGGTGGGGCCGATTTCCCACTGCCAGCGCTCAGCTGCGCTCGGACTCCAACCAGAGCCAAAGCCTGGCCAAGGTAGAGCAGCCGCTGTGGACGGGGGGCAAACTCACCTCACGCATTGAATTGTCCGAGGCCAATTTGCGCGCAGCCGAAGCGGGCATCCGCGAAGCCGAGTTCAACGCTCTGACACAAGTGGCCACGGCCTACTTTGAAGCCTTGCGCCTGGAGCGCCGCTTGCAAAGCGCCGCCCTGAATGTGACCGAACACGAGCGCCTGGTGGCACTGATCAAACGCCGCTCAGAAGCCGAAATCAGCCCCCCCGCCGACACCACCTTGGCCCAGGCCCGCTTGCAGCAAGCCGTCAGCGAACGGATCCAGATCAAAAAACAACTCGACGCCTCGCTCACGACCCTGGCGCAATGGACGGTGCCCCTCAATGGCGCCATCAAGGCACCAGCAGACATCGTGTTCAGCCCCCTTCAAGGTCGGCGGCCTGCGCATGACGGTCTGGATCACATTTTTGACCTTGCTCATCTTTGTGCTCTGGTCACTTTGGGCCAGCCTTGACCAAATCACCCGCGCCCCAGGCTCGGTCATCGCCAGCTCCAAAACCCAAATCATCCAATCGCAAGAAGGCGGCACCATTGCCGACCTGCTGGTCAAAGAAGGCGACACGGTTGACGCCGGACAGGTCCTCCTTCAGTTTGAAAAAGTCCGCTTTGAAACCAGCTACCTCGAAGCCCGCGCCAAAGCCGCAGGCCTGGCTGCCACTGTGGCCCGACTGCAAGCCGAAGTGCTGGGCACCGAACTGAAGTTCCCGCCTGAACTCAAGAACTATCCCGAGTTCAAAGAGAGCCAACTCATGCTCTTCAAAAAGCGCCAGTCCGCCATTCGCGAAGATATCTCGGCGCTTGACGGCATGATCGCGCTGGTCGAAAAAGAACTGGCCATGACGAAGCCGCTGCTCAAAACCGGTGATGTCAGCCAAACCGACATCCTGCGCCTGCAGCGCCAAGTGGCCGAACTCAAATCGCAAGTCACCAACAAGCGCAACAAATACTTCCAGGACGCCCAAGCCGAACTGGGCAAAGCGCAAGAAGACCTGGCCGGTGTGCAACAAAACATGGCCCAACGTAAAAGCCAGCTGGAGCTGACCGAGTTGCGCGCGCCTGTGCACGGCGTCGTTAAAAACGTGCGCATCACCACCCTGGGCGGCGTGATCCGCCCCGGCGAGGAAGTCATGCAAATCGTTCCGCTCGAAGACGACCTTGTCATCCAGGCCAAAGTCTCGCCTGCAGACATTGCCTTCCTCAAACCCGGGCAAGATGTGCGCGTCAAGATCGACGCCTACGACTACACCGTCTACGGTGAACTCTCAGGCAAGCTCACCTACATCAGTGCCGACACCCTGAGCGAAGACCTGCGCCAAGGTGAACAACCCTACTACCGTGCCCAAGTGCGTACCACAGGCCGCCAGTTCAGCGGTCGCCCACACGAAAAGCTCGAAATCCAGCCCGGCATGACCGCCACCATCGAAGTCAAAACCGGCCAACGCACGGTCTTCCAATATTTGACCAAACCCATCGTCAAGACTTTCAGTCAGTCCTTGGGCGAACGCTGAGATACCGATGTCTTCTGTATCACGGGAGGCGACATGACTGTCATGGCTTAGAAAAATCATGATAGATGTTATAAAAATTAAAAATATCAAATAAATAAAAAATTAAAATCCAATAATTGTATATAAACCAATTTTTTAAACGTAAGAATTACAAAAAAACGACAATCATTACCTATTAGACAGTAGAATTTGACGCTCATACAGCGCCCAGCAGGGCGCTGTTTTTGTGTCCATTCACGGTGAGTTGAACCTTTGGGCACTGCGGTAGCCTGTCCGACCTTCACATATCCGTCATGCCATTTCCATCGTATGTTTCAAGCCTCAAGTGGCTTTTATGCAATCAGACGTTGCGTCCCATATTGGCTTTGGGTGCAGCCCTGTTTGTGCCAGTTTTGTCACAGGCGCAAGGTGCAGCTGTTGACACCACTGTCGAAACTGCTCTGATGAGTGGGGGAGGCAAGGCCACAGAGGCCCGGAGCGATTCGGGTGTTTTGGCTTTGGGTGGCCGACTGACGCAACCAGGTCATCAGTCACAAGTTGGCGCGGGTGTGCAAAACCAGAACATCACTGCTCAATTGGGCGATATGCCTGGATTGGCGCAGACCCAGTTTCAGCGATTTGTACATGACGCCACTGGCAAAGCGGTACCGCTGTATGGTTACAACCTGTTTGACCGCAGTCGCTTTCCAAGCCTGACCGATGTGCCTGTGCCTGCCAACTATGTGGTGGGTCCTGGCGATGAAATTGATCTCAAAATCTGGGGCACTGTTGATGTGGCGATGCGATTGCCAGTCGATCGCAATGGGCAGATCACTGTGCCCAAACTGGGGCCCATTACAGTCGCCGGCACAGCCTCAAGCGAGCTCGATGCCCATCTGAAAAAGCAAGTGAGTCGTGTTTTTGCCAATTTTGAGCTCAGTGCTTCCATTGGTCGTTTGCGCTCCATGCAAATCTTTGTGGTCGGCCATGCACGCAATCCCGGCGCCTACACGGTTTCCAGCTTGTCCACACTGATCGGCGCCCTGTTTGAAAGCGGTGGCCCCTCAGCCAATGGCAGCATGCGCGCCGTGCAATTGGTGCGCAGCGGCAAAATTGTTACTACACTCGATTTGTACAAATTCATCCATGCAGGTGAAACCTCAAGTGATGCACGTTTGCTGCCCGGTGATGTGATCGTTGTTCCTCCCGCAGGCCCCCGTGTGGCATTAACGGGCGCAACCGATACGCCTGCCATTTTTGAGTTGGCCAGTGCTGAAGAAAGCATCGGTCAACTGCTCAAATACAGCGCCGGATCGCAAACGCTGATAACGCCACACAAAGTATTGCTTGAACGCATCAACAAGCAACAAGCCAAAGCACCACGTGAAGTGCAAGAACGTGCGCTGGACGCTGCAGGGCTGAAGACCACCGTGCGCGATGGCGACTTGCTGACGTTGTTCCGGATCAGTGGTCAATTCTCCAATGCCATCACCTTGCGCGATAATGTGGCATCACCCCTGCGCTACGCCTTCAAGCAGGGCATGCGTGTGTCAGATCTGGTACCAGAATCTGAAGCCTTGATCTTGCCCGACTACTACAGCCGCAAGAACAGCATGGTGCAGTTTGAGTCGGGCCGAGAAGTATCGAGTGATCGCGTCATTGGTGATGTGAAACAACAACTGACAGAAATCAATTGGGACTACGCCTCCATCGAGCGCCTGGATCCCAAAGCCGTCAAAACCATCTTGATCCCGTTCAATCTGGGCAAGGCCATCAAAGACAAAGACCCCGCCAACAACATCGAGCTCATGCCTGGTGATGTGGCCACCATTTTTGGTGTGGACGACATCCCCGTCCCTCTCGAAAAGCGCAGCCAGTTCGTGCGACTGGGGGGCGAAGTCAAAGTGCCTGGCATTTACCAGATCAGTCCAGGTGAAACGTTGCCCCAACTGGTGCAGCGTGCCGGAGGGTTGAGCCGTGATGCCTATTTGTATGGCACCGTGTTCAGCCGTGAATCCACCCGGGTGCAACAGCAAGAAAACCTCAACCAGGCCATCCGCCGCATGGAAGCCCAAGTGCAGTCCCAAGCGGCCTCGACCGTGCAAAATGTCTACGACAAAGACAACTTGACCAACGCACAAGCCCAAGCGGCTGGTCAACGCCAAATGCTGGACCGCTTGCGTCACCTCAAAGCCAGTGGCCGCATCGCGCTTGAGCTGGATGTCGACCGTCCCGAGTTACCCGCCCTGACCCTGCAAGACGGCGACACCATCACAGTACCCAGCAAACCCAGTTTTGTGGCTGTGTTTGGTGCTGTCATGGCTGAAAACTCTTTCATCCACAGTGGCAGCGAAAGTGTGGGTGATTACATCCAGAAAGCCGGCCCCACACGTGAAGCCGATCTTGAAGCCGCCATGCTCATCCGCAGTGACGGTACCGTACTGGCCAACCGCGCTCAGCGCAGTTTTTGGGGTTTTGGTCACATGGGCTTCATGGGCATCCGTTTGCAACCAGGCGACTCGATTTTCATTCCTGAAGTCATCGATCGTCGCAGCGCATACACCCAATTCATCCAAGGCGCCAAAGACTGGACTTCCATTCTTTATCAATTCGGCATAGGCGCTGCCGCGCTGAAAACACTCAAATAAGTGTCGTCGTAAAGCTATTGCCCTTGCGTGCAAAACAGCACACCTTCATCCATGACCATCGACCGCAACCCCCTTGTAGAGCAGGAAGAAGACGCGATCAGTCTTCTTGATTTGCTTCAAGTCATCGTTGACAATTTTCGCCTCTTGGTTCTGGGGCCTCTGGCAGTTGGCATGTTGGTGTTGGGCATCAGTTTCCTCATCCCACCCACTTACACCGCCAAAACCCAATTTTTGCCGCCTCAGCAACAGCAAAGCGCTGCGGCCAGCATGCTCGCCAGTCTGGGGGGCTTGGGGGGGCTGGCCGGTGCAGCTGCTGGGCTTAAAAATCCTGCAGACCAATTTCTGGCCTATATGAAAAGCGTCAGCTTGCAAGATGCCATCATCGATCGCCTCAATTTGCAAGAACGGTATAAGACCAAAACCAAAATGGATGCCCGCAATGCACTGAGCTCCAATGTCAGGACTGCGAGCGGCAAAGACGGTCTCATCTCGGTGGATGCTGACGACAAAGACCCTCAATTTGCAGCTGATCTGGCCAATGCCCATGTAGAAGAGCTGAGCAAACTGCTTGGTAAATTGGCGGTAACCGAAGCCCAGCAACGCCGCCTGTTCTTTGAGCGGCAACTCACGCAAGCCAAAGAAAAACTCATCCAGTCAGAGATTGACCTGAAAGCTACAGGCGTTTCGGGCAGTGTGTTGAAAGCCAAGCCAAACCCCAAAAAGCCATGCTGTCGATTGTCGCCGTTTTGGCGGCTGGCTTTGCACTCTTGCTCTTTGTCTTTGTTCGTCATGCGTTGCGTAGCGCTTGTGGCAACGCTGAAGCCGCCGCCAAGCTTATCAAGCTCCAAGCTTCGTGGCGTAAAGCCATTGGCAAATAGGTCACGTCAACTATTCGGTCGGAGCTTAAGTCGCCGACCTTACTTCCAGTCATGAATCTCCAAAGCAAAACCATTGCCATCATAGGTTTGGGCTATGTCGGCTTGCCATTGGCCGTTGAATTCGGCAAACAACGCCCCACCATCGGTTTTGACATCAATCAAGCCCGCATACATGAGTTGCAGTCAGGCAAAGATCACACGCTGGAGTGCTGCTCACAAGAACTCCAAAGCGCCAAGCAACTGAAATACAGTGCCAATTTTCAAGAGCTGCAACAAGCACAAGTTTTCATTGTTACTGTGCCAACGCCTGTAGATCCGGCTATCGGTGCTGACCAGCACAAAATCGCTCACCCCGTACATGGCCGATTGCGAAGCCACTGTGTGTGTGCCAAACACGTTGTTGCGAATGCCCTCAGCCGGGTTGTGCTCCACCAGCGGCACATGCTTGTAGGCTGCTGCGTGGTAAACCCGTTGCCTACCAACCACCCACGGATCATGAAAGCGCATGAAGAGTTTTTGCAATGGGACGAACTGCATGACAGGCTGCAGGCCTTGAGCCTTGCTTTGGATTTGAATGATGTGCCGCACATTCGTAAACAGCTCAACGAGTTGGTGCCCGGCTATCAGCCCGAGGGCGAAGTGGTGGATTGGGTCTGGATGGAAAACGAGAAGCTGGCAGCGGCATAGCCAGTAGTTAAAGTGTGATAGCGACAGAGGGGGCCCTATGGGCCCCCTCTGTCGTTTTGACGTTTGTTCGCACACAAGCCGTCATCGGGCGGAGTCTGTTGCTCGACTGTTCAGAAACGGCCATGTGGTGGTGAATTTGGCGCGTTTGGTCGAGAAGAATGCTTTGACGTTGCGCACGTTGGCGTCTTGGGTGAACAAGGTTTGGCTGATGCTCAGGTAGTGCGGCATGTCGGCGGCTTGCACGACCAGCATGAAGTCGGGGCCAGGCGAGACGCGCCAGCATTGCTGTACGGCGTCATGGGTCACGGCGCGGGTTTCAAAGGCGTCCAGGTGTTCGCTGCCTTGTTTGTCCAGCGACACTTCCACCAAGGCGGTCAGGCCGTGGCCGAGTGCGGCGCCCAATTGGTCGGCGTTGAGCACGGCGATTTGCCGTTCGATCCAGCCGCCGTCAACCAGTCGCTTGATGCGGCGCAGGCAGGTGGGTGGCGAGACGTTGACTTTTTCGGCCAGCGCCACATTGCTCACGCTGGCGTCGCGCTGCAGGTGGTTGAGCAGTTGCAGGTCAATGGCATCGAGTTCGGTGGGGTTCATGTGAGGTGGCGCACTCAAGGGTGGAATTTTTAGAAAATATTAAATTATTTTTGAATATTTATTTCATTATGCATATTGATTGAAATTTAACATCAATACGTCTAAATATTTGATCTGTAATTTCTCTTTGGCCAGCCTACCATCGCGGCAGTTTTAGAACATTCCCCTTCAGGAGCATCCCCATGTGTGGCATCGTCGGCGCAGTCTCTTCCCGCAACATCGTTCCCATCCTCGTGCAAGGCCTGCAACGGCTTGAATACCGGGGCTATGACTCCTGCGGCGTGGCCGTGCATGCGGCCAGTCTGGGTGGCACAGGCGGCCTGCAACGCGCCCGCAGCACCTCGCGTGTGGCCGAGTTGATGGATCAAGTGAGCGCCGACAAAGTCGAAGGCGGCACCGGCATTGCCCACACCCGCTGGGCCACCCACGGCGCGCCCGCTGTGCACAACGCCCACCCGCACTTCAGCCACGGCACGGGCGCGACTGACGCCAAGCCCGGCAAGGTGGCGCTGGTGCACAACGGCATCATCGAAAACCACGAAGAGCTGCGCGCCGCTCTGCAGGCCAAGGGCTATGTGTTTACCAGCCAGACCGACACCGAAGTCATCGCCCATTTGGTGGACAGCGTGTACGACGGCGACCTGTTTGAAGCCGTCAAAACCGCCATCCGCCAACTGCACGGCGCTTACGCGATTGCGGTGTTCCACAAAGACGAACCGCAGCGCGTGATCGGTGCGCGTGCGGGCTCACCCTTGATTTTGGGCGTGGGCCAGGGCGAAACATTCCTCGCCAGCGACGCGATGGCATTGGCGGGTGTGACCGACCAGATCGTGTATCTGGAAGAGGGCGATGTGGTGGACATTCAGCTGGGCAAATACTGGGTGGTAGACCGCGAGCACAAGGCCGTGACCCGCCCCGTGAAAACCGTGCACGCGCACAGCGGCGCGGCCGACCTGGGGCCATATCGCCACTACATGCAAAAGGAAATCTTCGAGCAGCCCCGCGCCATTGCCGACACGCTCGAAGGCGTGGAGGGCATCACGCCCGAGCTGTTTGGCGACGGCGCCTACAGCACCTTCAAAGCCATCGACAAAGTGCTGATCCTGGCCTGCGGCACCAGCTACTACAGCGGCTGCGTGGCCAAGTACTGGATCGAGGCGATTGCCAAAGTGCCCTGCGCGGTGGAGATCGCCAGCGAATACCGCTACCGCGAATCGGTGCCCGACCCCAAAACGCTCATCGTCACCATCACCCAAAGCGGCGAAACCGCCGACACACTGGCCGCGCTGCGCCACGCGCAAAGCTTGGGGCAACTGCACACGCTCACCATTTGCAACGTGAGCACCAGCGCCATGGTGCGCGAATGCAAACACGCCTATGTGACCCGCGCCGGGGCCGAAATCGGCGTGGCCTCCACCAAAGCCTTCACCACGCAACTGGCGGGCCTGTTCTTGCTGACGCTGGCGCTGGCGCAGACCAAGGGCCGCTTGAGCGACGAAGAAGAAGCCGGGCACATCAAAGCCATGCGCCACCTGCCCGCCGCGCTGCAGGCCGTGCTGGCGCTGGAGCCGCAAATCATCAGCTGGGCGGAAGAATTTGCCAGCAAAGAAAACGCGCTCTTTTTGGGCCGTGGCACGCACTATCCGATCGCGTTGGAGGGCGCACTCAAGCTCAAAGAGATCACCTATATCCACGCCGAAGCCTATGCCGCAGGCGAACTCAAGCACGGCCCGCTGGCCCTGGTGACCAGCGCCATGCCGGTGGTCACGGTGGCCCCCAACGACGTGCTGCTGGAAAAGCTCAAAAGCAATATGCAGGAAGTGCGCGCCCGTGGCGGCGTGCTTTATGTGCTGGCCGATGGCGACACAAAAATAGAAAGCAGCGAAGGCGTGAACGTGATCCGCATGCCCGAGCACTACGGTGTGCTGTCACCCATCTTGCATGTGGTGCCGCTGCAGCTGCTGAGTTATCACACGGCGTGTGCGCGGGGCACGGATGTGGACAAACCTCGTAATCTGGCCAAGAGCGTGACGGTGGAGTAAGTTGCAGGGGGCATCCCCTGCTCATCGATTTCCTTGGCTATGCAATTCATTGCATGAGGGAAAACGTTGAAATCCAGATGTGGCTTATGTGTGCTTCCGCACAAACAGGTGGACATGAAAAAGATATTCTGAATTCTGAATTTCACGACTATTTGAGATGCCTGTGATGAGTCCTAAAAGCAACCAGCAGATTGAGCTGCTGGAAGATGTTCAGTACCAAATGTTGTTGCCACATCTGCAGTTGGTCTCGTTGAGTGAGGGGGAGCATTTGTTCAGGCCGGGAGGCGGTATTGAACATGCGTACTTTCCTGTCAACGCACTGATTGCCATCGCCAATGAAATGACAGAGGCCACGTCGATCGATATGGCTTTGATGGGCAATGAAAGCTCTGTGGGCCTGATGGGCGTGTTCTACGAAACATGTCCATATCGGGTCCATGTTGTCGGAGCCGGATTTGCATACAAAGTCAGCCTGCGTGTCTTGAAATGCCTCGGTGTTGTCAGTGATTGGGTGCAAAAGATGTACATGCAGACCATGCTTGAAATATTGCGGCAAACGGCGATCGAGGCATCTTGTGTGAATTTCCACTGCACCAAAGAAAGAGTGGCTCGTTGGCTTCTGATCAGAACCGATCGTCTCGGTGAGAATGTCATCGAAACAACGCATCACACCATTGCGGAATGCATTGGCGTCAGGCGTGAGGGCGTCACCAATGCACTGTCGAAAATGCCTGGCGTCTATACCTCTCGCAGTCACATTGAAGTGCTGGATCGTTCCGTTCTGATGCAAGAATCCTGCGAGTGCTATCGGGCGCATGCGCAACCCCTGTCGAGGCAAATGACGTTGCCGTTTGGGGTGCAAAGCAGTTCGTCATGGGCGGCCCGAACCATGACTGTTGTCGGGGCGCATTAAAACGGGGCGGTCGCTGAGCGTGGTGTCTTCAGATCAGTGTTTTTGTTTTGTTCTGAGTCCGGTTCGATGAGGTGCCGTGTCGCTCATGCATCAGGCTGCGCTAAAGTTGGTGCCTGCATGTTTTTATGGTTGACGTTTCTTGACTGCAATACCGATCATCAGCGCGATTCGTGTCGAATCTTCTGCCGTCCACGGCAAAGGCGTGTTCGCCACGCGCCACATGGCCGCAGGCGAGACGGTGATCGAGTATGTGGGCGAGATCATTTCGATGACCGAGGCGATTGCACGGCATCCGCACGATCCGCAAGACCCGAACCACACGTTTTACTTTCAGCTGGACGATGACCGGGTGATCGATGGCTTGCATGGGGGCAACGATTCGCGCTGGATCAACCATTCGTGCCGACCCAACTGTGTGCCTGACGAGGTCAAGGGCCGCATTTTCATCAAGACGCGCAGGCCTGTTTTTCGCGGTGAAGAGTTGACGTTTGACTATGGTCTGGTGAGCGACGAGCCCATGACCGACGCGCTCAAGGCGCGTTATGCTTGCCGGTGCGGCGCCAGCAAGTGCCGCGGCACGATGTTGGCTGCGCTGAACCCTTCAAAAGCATGATCCCCATTCACATTGACTCGGCCTGGAAAGGCACTTCGGATTGCCGTGACTGTGGCATCCGCGACATGGTTTTGTTTGCCGATCTGAATGAACAGGATTTCTCCGAAATCCACACGCCCATCGATGACCTGGCTTTTGCCGCCGACGCGGTGCTCTACAACGAAGGCCAGCAGGCGCTGGGCTTGTTCACCTTGCGCAAGGGCATGGTCAAGCTGGTACGCTCGACAGCCGATGGCCGCGAGCGCATTGTGCGTGTGCTGCGCCCTGGCGATGTGTTGGGGCTGGAGGCGCTGGCCACGGGGCGTTACGACAGCGAGGCGGTGGCGCTGACAGAGGTGAATGTGTGCCGCATTCCCTTGTCGGTTTTGCACCATTTGTCGGGCCATTCTTCGCGCTTGCACATGCGCCTGATGCAAAAGTGGCAGCATGCCCTGAAAGATGCCGACGACTGGCTGGCCGATTTGAACTTTGGCTCCGCCCGTCAGCGCGTGGCCAGTCTGGCGCTCAAGATGCGCGATGCCGACCAAGCACCGTTCACTTCCTTTTTTGCGCGGGACGACATGGGCGCCATGCTGGACTTGAAGCTGGAGACCGTGAGCCGCGAGATCAGTGGCCTGGTGCGAGACGGTGCCCTGAAGCCTTGCGACAAGCAAGGCCGACGCTATGAGATCCTGGACGAACGTTTGTTGCAGGCCTGAGCGCGCATGAGCCCTTTGTCCGAATTGCTGGCGCAGCGGTCTTATGTCCGCTTTTTGCTGGCGCGCCTGAGCGGCCTCACGGCCAACCAGATGCTGATGGTGGCTGTGGCCTGGCACATGTATGAGTTGACCTCCAGGGCCTGGGACCTGGGTCTGGTCGGCTTGTTCCAGTTCATTCCGGCTTTGCTGGTCACGCTGCCCGCAGGCCATGTGGTGGACCGCTTTCACCGGGGGCGCATTTATGCCCTGTGCATGCTGGTGCAGGCGCTGGTGGCGGCTTGGCTGGTGGGGGCCACACAGGGGCAGTTTGCCTCGCGGGAGTTGCTGTTGGGGGTGTCGATCGTGCTGGGCACGGCGCGGGCTTTTCAGATGCCTGCGCAGCAGGCCTTGACGCCTTTGCTGGTGCCCCAGCGCTTGCTCTCGCGTGCGGTGGCTTTGAGCTCCAGCAGCGTGCAGGTGGGCGTGATTGCCGGGCCCGCTTTGGGCGGTGTGTTGTTTGCCTATGGTGCCATGACGGTGTATGCCGTTTGCACGGTCATGCTGCTGCTGGCTGGGGTCTTGACGGTGTTTGTCCACTACAGCCATCGCCCGCCCACGCAGGCGCCCAGTTTTCAGAGTTTTGTGGCTGGGCTGGTGTTCGTGTGGCGCCACAAGGTTTTGCTGGGGGCCACCACGCTGGACATGTTTGCGGTCTTGCTTGGCGGTGCGGTGGCTTTGTTGCCGATTTATGCCCGCGACATCTTGCACGTGGGGCCCGAGGGCTTGGGGCTTTTGCGGGCCGCGCCTGCGGCAGGGGCCTTGCTCATGTCCCTGGCTCTGACGCGCTGGCCACTGGAGCGGCGTGTGGGGCCGCGCTTGCTGATGGCGGTGGCGGTGTTCGGTCTGGCCACGGTGGTGTTTGGCATGTCCTCGCATTTCTGGCTGTCGGTGCTGGCGCTGGCCGTCACGGGGGCTGCGGACAACATCAGTGTGGTGGTGCGCATCACCGTCATGCAGCTGGAAACGCCCGACGACATGCGCGGTCGGGTCGCGGCGGTCAACTCGATTTTCATTGGCGCGTCCAACCAGTTGGGCGAATTCGAGTCGGGCGCTGTGGCCGCCTGGGCAGGGCCTGAGTTTTCGGCCATCAGCGGAGGCGTGGGCACGGTGCTGATCGCCTGTTTGTGGTGGCGGCTGTTCCCGGGTTTGGCCCGGCGAGACCGCTTGAGTACAACGCTTTCTTGATGCACATCAAGCCATGAATTGACCCCAGGCCGCAATCTCGGGCTGTGTTTCTCTGCACGAAGAATTCATTGTGAAATGCTGGCCATTTTGTCGAACACGGTCCACCGCTGTGGACCGCACCGCTGCTGAACAGTCCCCCGCTTATTGGAGCCGTCCGCTGGAGGACTTGCGCCAAAGCCTGGGCTCGGGCCCCGAGGGCCTGACGGCCACGCAGGCCGCTGAGCGCCTGCAGCAAGACGGCCCCAATCTGCTGGTGGCGCAGTCGTCCACCTCGGCCTGGGGCTTGTTGTTCAGCCAGTTCAAAAGCCCCTTGGTGGTGATCCTGATTGTGGCGGCCTTCATCTCGATGCTGGCGGGCGAGTGGATCGATGCCAGCGTGGTGCTGGCCATTGTGCTGGGCAGCACTTTGCTGGGTTTTGCGCAGGAGTTCATCGCGGGCAATGCGATTGACAAGTTGCGCAGCCAGGTGCAAATCCATGCCAGCGTGCTGCGCGATGGCCAGGTTGGCGTATTGCCCTCTGATGAGATTGTGCGCGGCGATGTGGTGCTGTTGTCGGCGGGCAGTTTGATCCCGGCCGATGGGGTGGTGGTGTCGGGCAAAGACTTTTTCATCAACCAGGCCGTCCTGACCGGAGAGACGTTTCCTGTGGAGAAGAAACCCGGTGTGGTCGGTCTGGACGCCAGTTTGAGTGAGCGCAGCAATGGCGTGTTCATGGGCACCAGTGTGAGCAGCGGCACGGCCCGCATGCTGGTGGTGCAGACGGGCAAGTCCACCGTGTTTGGCCAGATCGCGGGCAAGCTGGCGCTGCGGCCTGCCTTGACCGAGTTTGAGCGCGGTGTGCACCGTTTTGGCTATTTGCTCACCCGCGTGATGCTGGTGATGGTGGTGATCGTGCTGGCCATCAACATGCTGATGCACAAGCCGCCGATGGATTCGCTTTTGTTTGCGCTGGCCCTGGCGGTGGGGCTGACGCCCGAGCTGCTGCCCGCGATTGTGAGCATCACCTTGTCGCATGGGGCCAAGCGAATGGCCAAGCTGGGCGTGATCGTGCGCAAGCTCAACGCGATTGAAAATCTGGGCGGCATGGATGTGCTGTGCACCGACAAGACCGGCACGCTCACCCTGGGTGTGGTGCAGCTCGATGCCGCACTGGATGCGGACGGCGTGGCCAGCGACGGGGTTTTGAGGAAAGCGGCCATCAATGCCCACTTTCAGTCGGGGCTGGTCAATCCATTGGACGAAGCTGTGCTGCGGGCCGCGCAGGTCACTGCCTTGGCGGCGGTGCGCAAGGTGGACGAAATTCCTTACGATTTTGTGCGCAAGTGTTTGTCGGTGGTAGTGTCCGACAGCGGTGCCTGCACCTTGATCACCAAAGGCGCGCTCGACAAGGTGCTGGCCTTGTGCGAGCGCTGTGGTGCACAGGCCCGTGTGCTGGACGCGCAAGAACGTGCGCGCATCCATGCCTTGTTTGAGGCGTGGAGTGCGCAAGGCTTTCGTGTTCTGGGCGTGGCATCCAAGCCGGTGGATGAGCGTCAGCAACCCTACAGCCGTGCCGATGAAGCAGGCTTGAATTTCGATGGCTTCTTGTTGTTCATGGACCCGCCCAAGGCCGATGTGCGCCAGACCATTGCCGACCTGGCGCAGCGCGGCGTGCAGCTGAAGATCATCACCGGAGACAACGCCTTGGTGGCCCGGCATGTGGCCGATGCGGTGGGGTTGCACGGCGGGCGTGTGCTGACAGGGCGTGCGCTCAACGACATGGGCGATGAGGCGCTGCTGCATGTGGCCAAAGAGGTGGCGGTGTTTGCCGAGGTGGACCCGAATCAAAAAGAGCGCATCATTTTGGCGCTGCAAAAAACCGGGCATGTGGTGGGCTACATGGGCGATGGCATCAACGATGCGCTGGCCTTGCGGGCCGCCGATGTGGGCATCTCGGTAGACACGGCGGTGGACGTGGCCAAGGACGCGGCGGACTTCGTTTTGCTGAGTAAAGACCTGGGCATTTTGAGCCAGGGCATTGATGAAGGTCGTGTGACCTTTGCCAACACCTTGAAGTACATCCTGGCCACCATCAGCGCCAACTTTGGCAACATGTTCAGCATGGCGGCGGCGTCGGTTTTTCTGCCCTTCTTGCCTTTGCTGGCTTCGCAGATTCTGCTCAACAATTTTCTGGCGGACATTCCCGCCACCACCATTGCCAGCGACCGTGTGGACCCCGAATGGGTGGCCAAGCCCCGGCATTGGGACACGGTGTTCATTCGCAATTACATGGTGGTGTTTGGGCTGATCAGCTCGGTGTTCGATTTCCTGACCTTTGGCGTCTTGTTGCTGATCTTTCATGCGGCGCCGCAGGAGTTTCGCACCGGTTGGTTCATCGAGTCCTTGATGACCGAGTTGGTGATTGCCTTGGTGGTGCGCACGCGAAGGCCGTTTTACCGCAGCCGCCCGGGGACGTGGTTGCTGGGCACATCGGCGGCGGTTTTGCTGCTGGCCTTGGCCATGCCTTATTTGCCGGGTGTTGCCATCTTTGGTTTTGTGCCCTTGCCCGCGCCATTGATGTTGGGGGTGGTGGGGTTGACGCTGGCCTATGTGGTGGTGGTCGAATGGACCAAAAAGCAGTTTTATGTACGCACCGATTTGAGGTGATGGGGGCCCAAGGGTGGATTCTTTTGCTTTCTCATGGCTTTTTGTGTTTGCCGCAGGTTGCCTGTGAACGCGCTTGGGCTTGCAGCCAGCGCTGCACCAGAAGCAGCCACACGGGGTCGCGCAAGGCGTTGGCCAGCCGTGCACGCGAGATGGCCAGGCGCTGCACAGGGTTCAAATCTGAACTCATGACGCTTGAGCCTGCTCGATGGCCAGAATGTCCAGTTGGATCTGTGCCTTGATGTCGTCCAGCATGGGGCGTGTGTGAAGGCTGAGGCCCCATGCCCAGCACAGCGCACTGATGAGCAACAAGCCCAAAGGCAAGGCCAGCAAAACCCAGGCGTGGCGTGCATCGATGCTGGGCAGGGCGCACCACAACAGCAGGGCGACGCCGCCCAGAATCAGGGCCAGCAACAGGTTCAGCAGCCCCAGTGCATACAGCACCCAGCGGTTTTTCAGGGTGCACAGCTGCTGTGCCCAAGCTTGGCTGGCCAAGTCTGCGTAGCCTTGGGCGTGCGCTTTGAGCAATTCGGGGGGCAACACCAGAAGCTTGAGCAACAGCCTGAACATCAGTGTTTGCGCAGGTGCATCAACCAGGACACCGCCAGCGCGGTGGCGGCGCCTGTGCCCGCGGCGATCAGCACCGATTTGAGCGGCGCTTGATGGATGCAGTTTTCTGTGGTGCGCTTGGCCTGGCGAAGTTCTTGCTCGATCCGGTGCTGGGCTTGATGCGCCGTTTCTTTGCCGCGCTGGGTCAGATCGTGGAGGCTGTCGGCGACGCGATCAGCCGTGCGGCTGAGCTCAGGGCGTGCTTCATGCAAGGCTTCGTTGACGGAGCCTGCGATGCCAGCGCCAAGCGCCTGGATTTTCTCGTGAGGAAGGTTTGAATCAGACATGAGGGCCTTTGCAGTGAATGAAACCAATGGAGGCATTCACTGTAAAAACCGTCGGCGCCTTTGTCTGTGGTGTGGCACACCCTTGCTGGATCAGGGCTGAGCGTTGGCGTTTCTTTTTTGTTCGCGCAGCATGAACAGGTACAGGCTTTCGACTTTGTCGCGCGCCCAGGGCGTGCGTCGCAAGAATTTCAGACTCGATCCGACGCTGGGTTCATGCGTAAAGCAGCGGATCGGGATCTGCGTGCCCAGCGCATGCCAGCCGTAATGGTTGGCCAGCTGCGTGACGATCATCTCCAGTGTCAGGCCGTGCAGGGGGTTGCGGGGTTGTGCGGGTGGGGTGGGCATATTCATGGTGTGATTGTCTTCGGATTGGCGCGGCTTGGGCGGAGGTGGTTTTTCAGGCGTGTCATCCAGGTGGGCGTGGCCTGGCGCACTGATGCACAGGGCTTGGGTGTCTATCGTGAACTTGTCCGGGTTGCTGCGGTCACGGTGCCGCAGACCTGGTGAGTGGCCAAGTGTTGACTTGGCCGGTACCGGCAATATCCACGACAGGACTGCACCATGATTGAAAAAAAACGCTGGGCCGCCATGGCCATTTCACTGCTTGTTTTGGCTGCTTCGGGCTGCGCGGTTTCGCGTGGCCAGGAGACCCTGGGGGCTTATGTGGATGACACAGGCATCACCACGCAGGTCAAGTCGTGTCTGTTTGAAGACAAGGATGTGGCCGGGTCATCCATCAGCGTGGAAACCTTGAAAGGCACGGTGATGCTGTCGGGCTTTGCCAAGAGTGCGCTGGAGCGCAACAAGGCCGAAAGCATTGCGCGTGGCGTGAAAGGGGTCATTGCTGTCAAGAACGAGATTGCGATCCGTCCCTGACCCCCCTATGTGCGCCAGCATGGGCGGTGTTCTTTTGACGAGCAATGACCAGGAGCCATGACCCATGCCGATCCAGGAGCTTTTGCCCGCTGATTTGCGCCTGAACATCGACCCCGTATCGCTGGGCTTTGCCGACACGGCCGAGTTGCAGCACCTGCCTTTGCCCTGGATCGGGCAGGCGCGCGCCGAGGAAGCGGCTCGCTTTGGCATGGCGATGGCGCAGCCTGACTACAACCTGTTTGTGCTGGGTGAGGTGGGCAGTGGCCGCACCACGCTGCTGGGGCAGATGATGCGCGCGCAGGCGGCTTTGCGGCCGGTGCCGCCCGACCTTTGCTATTTGCACAACTTTGACGCGGCCGAGCACCCCCGGGCTTTGCGCATGCCCGCGGGGCAGGGGCGGCAACTGCGCCAGTTGATGGGGCAGCTGGCCAAGGGCTTGCAGGCGGAAATCCCGAAACGGCTGGCGCAAGACGATTTCAAGGCCGAGAGCGAGCGCATCCGCGATGCCTGCACGCTCGAAAAGGACCGGGGCTACGCGGCACTCAGCGCCTATGCCGAGGCGCACAGTTTTGGCCTGATGCGCGATGAAGGTCACATGGTCTTCACCCTCAAGGACGAAAAAGGAGAGCCCGTGACCGCGGGCAAGGCCCTGGCCCGCACCCCGGAGCAGCGCCTGGAGGTGGAAAAATCCGAAGAGGCTTTGCGCAACGAAATCAGCCGCTACCTGGAAAAAACACAGTCCATGGACCGGGTCATGAACGAAGGACTGGCCGCCTTGCGCAGGCAGACCATCAAGCCCTTGCTGGAGCATGAGCTGCAATTGATCCGCAACGGTTTGCTGCCCGCCATCCGGGGCGATGCGGGGCTGGGCCAATTTCTCGATCAGGTGCACCAGGCCGTGCTGGAAAACCTGGAGTTGTTTCAGCAGGGTGACGATGACGCCGTGCGCCTGGAAGCGCTGGAGGTGGTGCTCTTGCTGTTTCGCGTCAATGTGGTGGTGGACAACCATGCGCTGCAAGGCGCGCCGGTGATTCTGGAAGACAACCCTCTGTTTCGCAATTTGTTTGGCAGCATCGAATACGCATCCGATGGCAATGAGCTGGTGACCGATTTTTCGCACATCCGGGCGGGCAGTTTGCTCAAGGCGCACGGTGGATTTTTGATGGTGCACCTGCGTGATGTGCTGGCCGATGAACCGGTGTGGGAAAAGCTGCGGCGCTTCATGCGCAGTGGTCGTTTGCAGATCGAAGAGCCCGGCATGATGCATGCGCCGGTGGCGGCGGTCTCGCTGGAGCCCGAGGCGGTGGATGTGCAAGTCAAGATCGTGCTGGTGGCCTCCGTGCAGGAGTATTACGCGGTGCAGGCGGCAGACCCGGAGTTCGCGCGGCGCTTTCGTTGCAAGGTGGATTTTGCGGAGAGTTTTGCAGCCACCACCGACTCGGCACGGGACACGGCCATTTTTGTGGCGCACACGTGCCAGCGCAAAGCTTTGCTGCATTTCTCGGCCGATGCGGTGGCGGCCTTGATTGAAGAAACCCACCGCGAGGCGCAGGACCAGACCCGTCAGAGTGCGATCTTTGCCTTGTCGGAAGCTTTGGTGATGGAAAGCGCTGATCTGGCCCAACGGCGCTCGGCCCAAGTTGTCCAGGCGTACGATGTGCACGCTGCACGCGAGGCGCGCATTCACCGCTTGAGTTACCCCGAGCAGCGTTTGCAAGAGACCATCGCCGATGGCGAGCGCCTGCTGGAGGTGCGCGGCGAGCGCGTGGCGCAGGTCAATGGCCTGACGGTGGTGGACTTGGGGGACTACTGTTTTGGCTTTCCGGTCCGAGTGACGGCGCGCACCTATGCGGGCGAAGACGGCCTGCTCAACATCGAGCGCGAGGTGGAGCTGTCGGGGCCGATTCACGACAAAGGGGTGCTCATCTTGCACAGCCATTTGTCGGCCTTGTTCGCACACATTGCGCCGCTGGCCTTGAATGCTGCCGTGGTGTTTGAGCAGGAATACAGCGGGGTTGAAGGCGATTCGGCCTCGTGTGCCGAGTTCTATGCCTTGCTGTCGAGCTTGTCGGGCTTGCCGATCCGCCAGGGCATTGCCGTGACCGGTGCGATCAACCAGCATGGCGAGGTGCTGCCGGTGGGCGGCATCAATGAAAAGATCGAAGGCTACTTTCGCAGCTGTGAGTTGCTGGGGCTGGATGGTCAGCAAGGGGTGCTAATTCCCCGGCGCAATGTGCGCCATCTGATGCTGGATGCGAAAGTGGTTGCGGCAGTCAGCCAAGGGCGCTTTCACATTTACGCGGCCGATGACGTGGGCGAAGGCATGGCGCTGCTGACGGGGGTGGGTTTTGGCGACAAGGGGGTGGGGCCTTACGCCTTGGATTCGGTGCTGGGCCGTGCGCAGAAAACCTTGCAACGGTTTCGGCGCGCATGTGCAGCATCGGCCGTGCACCATGGGCCTGAGCATCAAAAGGGCCATCGTTCACACGTTTGAATCTTTCTTGAAACTTTCGAGGTCGCTACTGGTTTGAAAGTAAGCGCTCTCACCAATTCAAGGGATTCCTTGCGAACAGGGTGGCACCTATCCTGATGGCATGGTCGGCGTTGCATGCAACTTGTTCGCAGCGCTCTTGAGTTAACCGGCAACTTGTTTGTGAAGGACAAAACCGATGTGCATTGATCTGGTGCTTGCAGACCCGTATCCCGTCATGCTGGATGGCTTGAGGCATGCGTTTGATGATTCACCGGATTTTTCAGTCAAGTCCTGTGTTCAGCACGGCGATGCCGCTTTGCAAGCGGTCAAGCTGTACCAGCCGCACATTTTGGTGATGGACTTGTCGTTGACACAGAAAAGTGGTTTGGCTGTGTTGCAGGAGTTGCAGTCCAGTGAAATCCAGACGCGGCCCGTGGTGTTCACTGGTGCCTCGATCGGTGAGGTGATGCAGGCGCTGGATTGGGGTGTGCAGGGGCTGGTCTCCAAGGAAAAATCCGGACAAGTTCTGGAGCGTTGCATCAAGTCGGTGCACGAGGGAGGGCAATGGCTGGACCGGGATTTGTCGCTAAAAACCATGTCACTTTTGCTGGAGCAGAAAAAGAAGAATGCGCAGGCCTCGCATTTGCTCACGCCACGTGAACTGACGGTGGCGCGCATGGTGACCGAGGGATGGCCCAACAAAAAAATCGCCAACAAGTTGTTCATCAGCGAAGGTACGGCCAAGCTGCATTTGCACCATGTTTACCAAAAGCTCAATTGTCCGGGGCGCATGTCTTTGCAGCGCTTCATGCAAGAGCATGGTTTGGTGTGAGAGTGGCTTGATGGAAATGCATTTATTGAAAGGAAGTTCCATGACGGATGAAAACCGAATTCTTGAATCGGCTTATGCCCTGCATGTCAGTGAGCATTTTCGGCGCGCGTCCGAAGAGTTGCTTCATGCTTATCAGCGTAACAAGGAGGCCAGCCGTCACCATGAGGCGGGTGCATTCAAGGCGGCCTTGCACCATGTGAAGATGTCCAAACACCATGCCTTCAATGCGCACGAGCATTTGAAGGATGCCTTGTTGATCAGCGAAAAAATTGGCCGCATGGATGCATCTGGTGGTGTTCGAAGGGCTGCGCCAGGTGCTGCACCGATTCAATGAGTGGCTTGAAATGCGTGTGGTGCTCGACACGAATGTGGCTTTCTATGTGCTGGACCGCACATTCTTTAAGCCACAAGAAAACTAAACTGGGCAGGTGGATGAGGCAACAGCTAAAAAGGACCGTCTACCTTGTTGCGATGGATTGATACCCGTTCTGATGAATGATCGCGAAAGGATTGAACATGTCGATACGCGTTTTACTGTCTTCCAAGCACAAAGTGGTTTCCGAGGGAATTGCTGCGGTCTTGAGAACCCATGCTGACATGGATCTGGTGGGGATTTCGGAAAACACGGAGCGCACGCAAGCCCTGTGCGATCAGGTCGATCCGGATGTCTTGTTGGTGGGCATCCATTCCCATGACACACAAGAGCTGGGCCTCATGCAACGGATGGCGCACCGGGATTCGCCGCAAAACATCGTGGCTTATTCGAGTGAATCCGATCGCCATTTGATCATTGAAATTCTGGATGCGGGAGCCAAGGGCTATGTGTCGACCACCAGCAGCATTGATGAGTTGATGTCGGCCATTCGTGCGGCTGCTTCGGGGCGTGCTTACCTGTGCCAATCCGCGGCCACCGAGATGATGGAGGGTGTGCGCAAATCCCGATCCGGTGACATCACGGTTCGTTCACATCTGGGAGGCCGTGAAGAGCAGGTGTTGCGTTTGATTGCCGATGGCTATTCATCCAAGGAAATCGCGCGTGATCTGCAGATTGCGCCCAGCACCGTGGAGGTTCATCGCCGCAACATCATGCGCAAGGTGGGTTTGCACAAAGTGGCCGATTTGACACGTTATGCGATCCGCAATCAGATGGTGTCCGTGTGATGGTTCAATGATGGTGGTTTTCGGAAAGATGTAGAAGTCGCTCGTATTCCTGGGTGATGACGCTGTGGCATTCGCAGGCGCGGTGCTCCAGTGCAGGACGGTCATGCACTGTGATGTGTCCGCGTGTATAGCTGATGATGCCCTCGTGCATCAATTTCTTGGCGGCCATGGTCACGCCCTCGCGCCGTACCCCGAGCAAATTGGCAATGACTTCATGGGTCATGGCAATGCTGTTGCCGTCAATGCGGTTCAGGGTTTGCAGCAGCATGCGGCTCAGTTGCTGGTCTAAGGTATGGTGCCGATGGCACACGGCGATTTGGGCCATTTGCGTGATCAGGGCCCGTGTGAACAACCAGAAAATACTTTGCACTTCGTGGCCTTGGCTGAAGCTGTTCAGGACCACATGCAACGGGATGCGAATGGCCTGTCCGCCGGTATGCACAAGTGCCTGGTTGTGACTTTTACCGCCGCCCATGAGCATGTACATGCCGATCACGCCTTCGCGGCCGGTCATCGCGATTTCTGTCGAGGCGCCGTTTTCCAGGACATACACCCAGGCCACGATGGCGGTGGTTGGAAAGTACAGGTGGCTCAGAATGCTGCCGGGCTCGTAGAGCACCTTGCCCATGGGCCAGTCAACGGTCTCGCAATAAGGCTGCCATTCGGTGTAAATTGGTTCTGGCAGTCGGGAGAGGATGTTGTTTTTTGTAAATTTCCTCTTCATTAGGATGTTTTTTATGAATTTAACATCCTTTCAATCTATCAGGATTGTATTAACAGTGTTTGATGCAGAACATAGTAAAGGCAACTCCGAAGGTTGTCTGCGCTCTTGACGCTCATGGAGCGGGGGAGGGCGTGAGGCTGGTCAAACCGACCATGTCGAGAATATCTATGGTGCCTCTTTTGTAATCCAAAAAGCCTTTTTCTTTCAGATCTACAGCCGCTAAAGTGATGCTTACTCGTCGAACGCCCAGCATGCGCGCCAGCTGGTCATGGGTGAGGTTCAGTTTGTGGGAGTCGGTGCGTTGGGCGCACAGCACCAACCAGGCCGCCAATCGTGTGGAGATATCGTGACATTGAATGAATGCCGCCAGATTGGCCATGTCATGCGTCAGTTGCCAGAGGTACTTGGCGACGGCCCACAGGATGGTGGGCTGGGATTGCAACAATTGCTGCAATTGCTGGCTGTCCGTGTACCAAGCTTGGCCAGCGGTTTGGACTTCATATTGAAGGTGATTGGCTTGTTGTCCCAAGGCGGCGCCCAAGCCGACGGCACCTTCAGCGCCAATCAGCCCAACGGCCAGACTGGCGTGGTTTGGATTTCTGACCCAAAGGGTGACACAGGCGCTCGTCAGAAAATACACTTTTGCAGGTGCATTGGCTTCTGGTAAGCACAGGCATTGCCCTTCTGTCAGCTCAACAGGCTGGCAGATTTGCTGCAAGCGGTTTTGATCTTCCTTGGACAGTTGAGTGATCAGACCGTTGGTTGAGAAATTCACAAAAGCATCCGTTGGCACGGTTGAATGGCGCGTCATTCCGCAAATACCAAAAAGTCAGCAGAAATCGCGCAGATTGAATGGCTAACGAGTATATGTCGCAATGATTCTGAAGATAACCATGATTTGACCGATTATGTGTTCGATATAGAACATAGAATGTTGGAAATTGTAAAACCAGCAAACGCACGGCTGCGATGGTTGGCGGCCAAGCGTTCCTCACTTTGACTTCAGTGACTCGAAACTCTCTGCTTGATTTGATGCTTCAGACGGCCCCCCCGAAGCCGACGGTACAACCGGAGCGCGTCTTTTTGAAACAAGGCGCCATGGAGCTGGATGAATCAAGTGCGTTTGTCTACTTTCCCGAAGATGCCTTGTTGAGTCTGAGGCAAATCAGCCCTGCCCATGATGCGGTGGATGTGGCAGTGGTGGGACGTCATGCTTGTGTTGGCCCCTCAGAATTGTGGGGCACTCAGATGCAAGCGGTGGTGATGATTTCCGGGCATGCTTATCGACTCGATTGGACGCAGCTCAAGCAGGATACCCATGTGTATGGGACCTGGTTGTGGCACACCACGGTGGTGACGCATGGACTGATTGAGCAAATGGCGCAGACGGCTTTTTGTGTGCGGCATCACAATGCGACGCAGCGTTTGGCCAGCTGGCTTTTGACCAGTCTGGCTCAGCACGGCGGCACATCTTTGCACCTGCCTGTGGATGCGGTGCCCTTGTCCATTCGTCAACCGATGTCCTCATGGCACGAAGTTCTGGACAAGCTGCAAAACCAGCAAGCCATTGAGGTGCAGGACACGGCCATTCATGTCTTGGATGCCATGCGTCTGGCAGGCGCAGCTTGCCGCTGCCACACCATGGTCAAGCCGTCAGTTGCACAGCGACAGCCTCTGCCACTTTGATGCCGTCCACGCCAGCAGACAAAATCCCGCCCGCATAGCTGGCCCCTTCGCCTGCCGGGTACAGGCCACGCGTGTTGAGGCTTTGAAAGTCTTCGCCGCGCGGAATTTTAAGAGGCGATGAAGTGCGTGTTTCCACGCCGGTCATGACCGCGTCACGCATGTCGTAGCCTTTGATCTTGCGACCAAAGACCGGCAGCGCTTCGCGCATCGCTGCCACGGCGTAGTCGGGCAACACATCGGCCAAGTCGCCAAGCTTGACGCCAGGTTTGTAGGACGGGACCACACTGCCCCATTGACTGGATCGGCGCTGCGCCAGAAAGTCGCCCACCAGTTGGCCGGGCGCTTCGTAATTGGCACCACCCACTTCGAAGGCGCGGGTTTCCAATTGGCGTTGCAGCACGATGCCTGCCAGTGGGTGTGCCTGGGGCGGCTGTTGTGTGGCCAGGGCGCGGGCTTCTTGCGCCAGTTGTACGCCGTCGATGTCGCCAAAGGCCGCTTGCCAGGCGGTGGTGTCCAGCGGGTAGTCGGGTGGGTCGATGCCCACCACCATGCCCGCGTTGGCATTGCGTTCGTTGCGCGAGTACTGGCTCATGCCGTTGGTGACCACCCGGCCTGGCTCGCTGGTGGCGGCCACCACGGTGCCGCCGGGGCACATGCAAAAGCTGTAGACCGCACGGCCGTTTTGCGCGTGGTGCACCAGTTTGTAGTCGGCCGCACCCAGCAGCGGGTGGCCCGCATGGCGGCCCCAGCGGGCCTGGTCGATCACGCTTTGCGGGTGCTCGATGCGCACGCCAATCGAAAACGCCTTGGCCTGCAAGGCCACGCCACGCTTGTGCAGTACCACAAAGGTGTCGCGCGAGCTGTGCCCCAGAGCCAGTACCACATGGCGCGTGGCCAAGGTGTGGCTTTGGCCGGTGCGCAGGTCCAGCACCTGCAGGCCGGTGATTTGCTGACCCTCTTGCGCGGGCGTGAGCAAGACATCGGTGACGCGTTGCTCAAAGCGGATTTCGCCACCCAGCGCGGTGATTTGTTCGCGGATGTTTTCCACCACTTTGACCAGCTTGAAGGTGCCAATGTGTGGGTGTGCGGCAAACAGGATGTCGGCAGGGGCCCCGGCCTTGACGAATTCATCCATGACCTTGCGGCCCAGGTGGCGCGGGTCCTTGATTTGGCTGTAGAGTTTGCCGTCACTGAAAGTGCCTGCACCGCCTTCGCCAAACTGCACATTGCTTTCGGGGTTGAGTGTTTTCTTGCGCCACAGGCCCCAGGTGTCCTTGGTGCGTTCGCGCACGGTTTTGCCGCGCTCCAGCACGATGGGCTTGAAGCCCATTTGCGCCAGGCTCAGCGCGGCGAACATGCCGCAAGGGCCAAAGCCCACCACCACGGGGCGCTCGCCGTCTTGCGTGCCAAAGCTTGCAGGCGCGTGGCAAGGCGGGTGCCAGGTCATGTCGGGTGTTTGCTGGATGTGCGGGTTCTTTTCGAACTGTTGCAGCAGTGCGCCTTCTGCGGATGCATCGCCGAGCGTGATGTCCACGATGAACACCGCCAACAGCTCGGCCTTGCGTGCGTCGAAGCTGCGCTTGAACACCTGCAGCGTGGCGATGTCGGACTCGCCAAGCCCCAAGGCTTTGGCGGCCAGCTGGCGCAAGGCGGCTTCGGGATGAGGTGGTGGGGTACGGTCCTCGTCGGTTTCAGAAGGCGCGTCGGCTGCGCGGCGCACTTCTACGGGCAGTGCCGAGAGCGGGAGTTTGAGTTCGGAAATTCGGATCATGGTCGTGGCTTGTGGTTATCAAGCAAGAATCCGTGATTATCCCTGCAGTGGATGGGTATGTGTTGAGTCTTTACCAATTCCACAACGTTCCATCATGCTGCAGCCGGTTCACCGGCAGATAAGCCCTTTGATACGGGTACTTGGCCGCCAGCTTCTCGTCGATGTCCACGCCATGGCCGGGTGACTCGCCGCAGTACATCATGCCGCGCTCAAAGCGCCAGTCGTGCGGGAAGACCGAGAGCATTTCTTCGCTGTGGGGCATGAACTCCTGCACACCAAAGTTGGGCACCCAGGTGTCAAAGTGCAGGGCCGCGCCCATGCACACGGGCGACAAGTCGGTCGCGCCATGGCAGCCGGTGCGCACTTGGTAGAGGCTGGCCAGGTCGGCGATGCGCCGCAGGTGCGTGATGCCGCCCGCGTGGACCACGGTGGTGCGGATGTAGTCGAT
>Ga0228702_1000556_pt1 | contig 27760 bp, 22 predicted proteins | sample McNCre217_Aug_MG_2_FD_178018 | JGI IMG/M metagenome (GOLD analysis project Ga0228702, IMG submission 178018) | Freshwater microbial communities from McNutts Creek, Athens, Georgia, United States - 20-17_Aug_MG | ecosystem: Environmental > Aquatic > Freshwater > Creek | place: USA: Georgia...
CCTATCTCTGGGGACCGGGATTTCGTTTATCTGACCTAGGCCTGACCAACCAATTCGCGAATCGCCTGCTCGAACACCGAGTTGTGAAGGTCTACATCGGCCACGGTGGTCGTCGGGCACATCAGCGCCATATTATGGAACGGCGTCAACATCACGCCACGGTTCAACAGGTATAGGTGCAGGAAGTCCTCGAGGTCGCCATCGTAGGTGGCGAGCGACTCGGTTCCGTTCTTTGGGTAAGGCTTGGCGAATCGATATTCCGCTCGCGAACCCAGCTGGTTGATACTCCAGGGCAGGTCGTAGCGGTCGAATAGTTCCTGCGCTCCGGTGGTGAAGTAGGTTGCGAGATCGATCATCTGCTCGAAGTTCTCCTTGGTCAGCACCTGCTCAAGTGCAGCGCGCATTGCCGCGATCTGCAACGGGTTTCCCGCCAGGGTGCCGCCGACTCCGCCCATATCCACTAGATCCAGATCGGTGCGGTCAAGCACGCGCTGAGCGAGCTCGGCGCTCAGACCATATGTTCCGGTCGGTATACCGCCGGCAATGGCCTTTCCGATGACAAACACATCGGGTTCCAGGCCGTCGCGCGCAGTCATGCCACCCCAGCCCGCACTGAATGTGTGGGTCTCGTCGATGATGAGTAGCGCATCGTACTTGCGGGTGAGCTCTCGGACGCCGGCCAGGTACCCGGCCTCGGGAAGCACGATTCCGATGTTGGTCATGGCGGGTTCCATTAGAACCGCTGCAACATCGCCGTGAGCCAACTGGCGTTCCAGGCCGGCCAAGTCATTGAATTCCGCCACTCGACTGGTGAGGGTGACATCGACCGGTGCCCCGACGTTGCCCGGGCGGTCCATTCCCTCGCCATCCGGGCCAACCACAATTAACGACTCGTCCACCGAACCGTGGTAGCAGTAGCTGTTGACCAGGATCTTTGGCTTACCGGTGATTGCACGCACCAGGCGGATGGCCCAGCGGTTGGCATCGGTGGCGGTCAGGGAGAAAGACCATTTGGCCATTCCAAAACGCTCGGTCAGGTTTGCGCCGACCCACTCTGCGTCCTCGGTGGGCAGCATTGTGGTAAGGCCTCCAAGGTCGGCCACACGCTTGGTGATGGCCTCAACCACGGCAGGGGCGGAGTGACCGGTCATGGCTCCGGTGTCTCCAAGCGCAAAGTCGATGTACTCGTTGCCATCTATGTCCCAGACCCGGTTTCCGTGCGCGCGATCCAGGTAAATCGGGAAGCCACCGGCCTTCTTGTTCATCCAGGTCATGGGGACTCGACCAAACAGGTGGTCCGCCTTGGCGTAGGCCGCCTGAGACTTGGGGTGGTTAGCAATGAAGGTTGCGCGCTCGCGCTCGAATAGGCGATTCAAGACTTCTCTGTCGATCATGCTGTCAGCCTATCGAACGCAAAACGCCGAACTACCTAACGTAAGGTTCGAAGGCCTTTCGAGTCTTCGCCATCTTCGGTAGGACCACCATGTTGCAGTAACCCTGCCCAGGATTCTTTGCGAAGAAGTCCTGGTGATACTCCTCGCCCGGCCAGTATTCCCCGAGCGGAAGGACCTCGGTTACCACCCGATCACCCCAGATTGCTTTAGCTCTTTCCCTGGCCGCTTCGAAGTCGCTTCGCTGGTCTTCGTCTGCATAGAACATGCAGGAGCGGTACTGTGTGCCAACGTCGTTTCCCTGGCGGTTCAACTGGGTCGGGTCGTGCAGTGTAAAGAACATGTCCAGCACCACTTCGGCGGGGATCACGCTCTCGTCAAAGTGCACGACGGCCACTTCGGCATGGCCGGTCTTTCCGCTGCACACCGACTCGTAGTCTGGGTTCGCCGTGTGGCCACCGGCGTACCCAACCTCGACATCGGAAATCCCACGAAACTGCATGAAGGTGCTGTCTAGACACCAGAAACACCCGCCACCGAGAACAAAAGACTTCATGTGCCTAGCCTAGGCTGTCATGGTGAAACAGAAGCAAAGCACCAACCTCGGTTGGTTCCTAATCATCGCGAGCAGCCTATTGTTTGGCCTCAACGCGGGAACCAGCAAAGTTTTGGTACATGCCGGCTTCGAACCAAACTTCATCGTGGGCTTCCGCTCTGTGGCCACGGGCACACTGGCCCTGATTCTGGTCCTCATCAAGAACCCCAAGAGCCTGAAGATTTCCTGGCGTGAGATACCCATGCTGGTGCTGTTCGGAGTGGTTGGCATCATGTTGCTGCAGTGGACCTACACCAACGCGGTCGCCCGCTTGCCGGTGGGCATCGCGCTGTTGATCGAGTACTCGTCGGCGGTGGTGATTCCAATTGTCGATTGGCTGCTTTTTCGTAAGAAGGCCGGGCGCGGTATTTGGCTGGGAATCGCCTTTGCCATGGTGGGCGTGCTCACCGTCTCACAGATCTGGCACACCACTTTGGATGGCCTGGGCTTGCTCTTTGGTTTCGGTGCCCTGGCCTGCGCCACCTTCTACTTCCTAATAAACGAGCACATTCAGACTTCGCGCGACAGCTATTCCACCTTGTTCTACACCATGGTGGCAAGCGCCCTGTGCTGGAACCTGCTGACCCGACCACAGCTGAGCGACCAACCAGACCTGACCTCTGCCTTAAATCTGGGCGGCAATCTGGCCGGCATACAGGTTCCGATGTGGTTCGGCCTGCTCTGGTTGGGCGTAGTGGGTTCCTTCCTGCCTATGCTGCTCAACTTCATGGCGATGCGCCACATCACGGCAACCGATGCCGGTCTCGCGAGCATCAGCGAGGTGGTTTTTGCCTTCCTGTTCGGCGCGCTTTGGCTGGGCGAAGGCGTTAGCGGAATACAGTTCATCGGGGCAGTGTTTGTAATAGCAGGAATTGTGTTTGCCCAGCGGTCTACCGCAGTCAAAACACAGACGATCGATTAGGAATCAAGAATGACCGAAATGGTAGCCGGCGGACCAGTAGAACTAACCGCGGATACTTTCGTGCCTGCAATCAGCAAGGCTGGCATCACCATCGTCGACTTCTGGGCCGAATGGTGTGGACCTTGCCGCATGTTTGCCCCGATTTTCGATGAGGCAAGCCAGCGTCACCCGCAGATCACCTTCGGCAAGGTGGACACCGAAGCCGAGCGCGAGCTTTCCGCTCAGGCAAACATCAGCTCTATCCCGACGCTGATGGCGTTCCGCGACGGCATCCTGCTCTACAACCGCCCAGGTGCCATGAACGCGGCCGGGTTTGAAGAGCTCATCGCAGCCATCGAGGGCCTGGACATGGACGCAGTCCGCGCCGAGATCGAGGCACAGGCTGCCGCCGAGGCAGTGGCCGACGCCTAACCAAACTCAAAGAAGGGTCGACTCCTCACGGAGTCGACCCTTCTTGGTTTAAGTCTGGAGCTAGGCGGCAGTTACCGCCTCGAGGCCACCTAGCTCGTAGCCAAAGGCGTCGGCTACGGCCGGGTGCATTACCTGACCCTTGTGAGTGTTCAAGCCCTTGGCAAGTGCAGCATCGTCGGCCAGTGCCTTCGCAACTCCCTTGTTCGCCAGTGCGACGACGTATGGCAGGGTCGCGTTGGTAAGCGCCTGAGTGGAGGTCGCGGGCACCGCGCCCGGCATGTTGGCAACGCAGTAATAGGTGCTGTTGTGTACGCGGAAGGTTGGGTTGTCGTGGGTAGTAGCGTGGCTACCCTCAAAGCAACCGCCCTGGTCGATGGCGATATCCACCAAAACCGAACCTGGCTTCATGTGCTTGACCATTGCATCGGTGACCAACTTTGGCGCCTTTGCACCCGGGATTAGCACCGATCCGATGACCAGGTCGGCGGACTTCAACTGCTCCGCGATCTCCAGCTTGCTGCTTGCGCGGGTCTTGATGGCGCCACCGTAGATGGTGTCCAGCTGGCGCAGTCGTGGAATGCTGGCATCGATCACGGTGACATCGGCGCGCATGCCGAGTGCAATCGCGGCAGCATTCTCGCCGGCTACACCGCCACCGATTACCACAACCTTCGCCGGTGCGGTGCCTGGTACTCCGCCCATCAGAACGCCGGTGCCTCCCAGAGGTGCGGTGAGGAAGTTGGCGCCGATCTGTGCGCTGAGGCGGCCAGCGACCTCGCTCATTGGCTGCAGAAGTGGAAGGCTACGGTCTGCCAGTTGAACGGTTTCGTAGGCGATGCCGGTGGTGCCGGCTGCCAAGAGTGCATCGGTGCACTCCTTGTCCGCGGCGAGGTGGAGATAGGTGAAAAGCACCTGGTCGGCTCGCATCATCGGGAATTCGGCGGCTAGCGGCTCCTTGACCTTTAGGAGCAGGTCGCCGTGGGCCCAGACCTCAGCTGCGGTGCCCAGGATCTTTGCGCCCTGACGCTCGAAGTCTGCGTCGCTGAAGCCGGACTTGTCACCGGCACCGGCCTGGATGAAAACCTCGTGACCGTGGTGAGTAAGTTCGTGAACTCCCGCTGGGGTGATGGCAACGCGGCCTTCGTTGTTCTTGATCTCGGTCGGAATACCTACGCGCATCTGTAATCTCCTGAAGTTTGAGTGGTGCACTGCAATGATTCTTGCAATATTTCTGAAAACTCGAGTTTTAGTCGCATTTATTTCGGAAATGAAGCAAAATAAACTTGTTTTATTCTGTTTGAACCCCGATTGGAACAGCAATGGCGAAGATTTCACAACAGGTCGAGATTGATGACATCGATCGCCAGCTGCTCGACCTGCTTCAGGCAGACGCCCGGATGACCAACTCCGAATTGGCCAGCCGCGTTGGTATTGCACAGAGCACCTGCATCCAGCGCGTCAGGAACCTCACCAGCCGCGGAGTGATCGAAGGCTTCCACGCGAAGATAAATCGCGGGGCGGTGGGTCACGGGCTAGAGGTTCTGGTATCGGTGACTCTGCGCGCAACGGCGCGCCAGCAGCTGTCGACATTCATGGTCGAGATGAAGGCCTTGCCAGAGGTTCAGCAGGTGTTCTTCCTTGGAGGATCCGAGGACTTCATCCTGCATCTAGCCACCAAGGACAGCGACCACGTCCGAGAATTCGTGCTGGAAAACCTGTCCGCCAACCCGGCCGTGGCAAACACTCGCACCAACATCATCTTCGAACACGCCAACTGAGCGTTCTTCGTAAATCATTCGGATACTAACGACTTAGGTAAACCTTAGGAGATACTTAAGAAAATTAGGTGTGCCTAACTGGCTTGCTCGTTACCGTTTCGTTACAAATGGAGATGGAAGGTTTGTCAGAAGCCTTCCGGAAAGAACGAGGGTGCCATGCACATGCTTGCAGCACAAAACCTGTGGGGCCTCGACCCGCTGACGCTTAGCCGTTGGCAGTTCGGTCTCACCACCGTCTACCACTTCCTATTTGTCCCACTGACAATCGGAATGGTGTTCCTAGTAGCAATCATGCAGACCGCATGGGTGCGCACCAACAACGAGAAGTGGCTCAAGCTCACCAAGCTCTTCGGCAAGCTCTTCCTCATTAACTTCGCGATGGGTCTGGTGACCGGTCTGGTTCAGGAGTTCCAGTTCGGCATGAACTGGTCGGACTACTCTCGCTTCGTCGGTGACGTATTTGGCGCTCCGCTGGCCATGGAGGGCCTGCTCGCGTTCTTCTTCGAGGCAACCTTCATCGGTCTCTGGATCTTCGGATGGGGACGCCTCAGCAAGAAGGTTCACCTGGCAACCATCTGGATCACTAACCTCGGTGTTTGGCTTAGTGCCTACTTCATCCTGGCCGCAAACGCATTCATGCAACACCCGGTGGGCTTCCAGCTGAACGAAGTGAAGCACCGCGCGGAACTGACCGACATCGGTGCGGTGCTGACCAACATCGTTGCCCTGAACCAGTTCCCACACACCGTCACCGCCTCAATCATGTACTCGGGTGCCGTCATTGTGGCCGTTGCCGCCTACCACCTGAAGCGCAAGCAGTACCTGGACAGCATGTACACCGGTCTGCGCTACGGCCTGTGGGCCACTCTCATCGGTGGAATCGGAACCGTACTTAGCGGTGACGGACTCGGCCTGGCCATGGTTCAGACCCAGCCGATGAAGATGGCGGCCGCAGAGGCCTTGTACAAGACCTCCTCCGGCTACGATGCCTCGTTCTCGCTCTTCAGCTGGGGAACCCCAGACGGACACTCTGAGATTTTCTCGGTGCGTATCCCCTACCTGCTCAGCTTCCTGAGTACCCACACCCTTAACGGCACCGTCGAGGGCCTGAACGACCTCAACGCTCAGTACCAGCACCTATACGGTGCAGGCGACTACATGCCTATCATCTGGCTGACCTACTGGTCGTTCCGCTGGATGATCGGACTCGGCGTGCTGGCCATGTTGGTTGCTCTGGTTGGGCTGGTCCTTACCCGTAAGGGACGCGTACAGCTGCCCAACTGGGCCTGGAACACTGCAATCTGGGCATCGCCCCTGGGCCTTTTGGCCATCTCGATCGGTTGGATGTTCACCGAGATGGGCCGCCAGCCTTGGATCGTGTTCAGCCTGATGAAGACTTCGGCCGGTGTCTCCCCCGGAATCACCGCCCTCGACGTGCTGCTGAGCATCGTGGTCTTCACCCTCATCTACGGCATCCTTGCCGTGGTCGAGTTCAAGATTCTGCGCAAGGCAATTGACGCCGGCCCCGACGTCCTGCTGGAAGACCAGCGCGACGATGCCGACCAGCTGACAGTCGCCTACTAGGAATCAAAGGAGAAAATCAAAATGGCTCTAAATCAACTCTGGTTCCTAATCGTAGGATTCCTCTTCATCGGCTACTTCGTGCTGGATGGCTTCGACTTTGGCGTAGGAATGGCGCTGCCTTTCCTGGGCAAAGACGACACCGACCGCCGAGTGCTGATCAACACCATCGGCCCGGTCTGGGACCTCAACGAGACCTGGGTCGTAGTTGCCGGTGCATCGCTGTTCGCCTCGTTCCCAGAGTGGTACGCCTCGCTCTTTAGCGGTTTCTACCTGGCGCTGCTGCTTCTCCTTGCTGCCCTAATTGCTCGTGGTGTCGCGTTCGAATACCGCGGCAAGGGAGACAGCCCAAGGTGGCGTGCAACCTTCGACTGGATGATCGTGATCGGAAGCGCTCTGCCAGCTCTGCTCTGGGGTGTGGCCTTCGCCAACATCGTTGCCGGTGTGCCGCTAAACGCGCAGCACATCTACACCGGAACCCTGTTCACGCTGCTAAATCCATACGGCCTCCTCGGTGGCCTAATGACGCTGAGCGTGTTCTTCCTGCACGGCCTGTTCTTCATCGTGTTGAAGACCGAGGGCGAAATCAAGGATCGGGCTCGTCAGCTAGCGAAGAAGGTGGGCTACGTGGCAACCGTCATCGCCGCGTCCTTCCTGCTCTGGACCCTGTTCGCTCACCTGAGCCTGCTGGGTGCGGTGCTGACTATCGTCGCAGCGCTCGCTCTCGTGGCGGCACAGGCTGCTAACTTCGCCAAGAAAGACGGCGTAGCGTTCACGCTCATGGTGGTAACCATCATCACCGCCGTGGGTGCGCTGTTCGCTGCACTCTATCCAAACGTGCTGCCTTCGACCACCAACCCGGCCTACAGCCTGACCATCGAGAACGCATCAAGCAGCCATTACACTCTGACTGTAATGACCTGGGTGGCCGTGATCATGCTGCCATTCGTCCTGGCCTACCAGACCTGGACCTACTGGGTATTCCGCAAGCGCGTCAGCCGTAAGAACATTCCGGCCGGTTCGCACTAGTCAATCCAGGGAGCGTGGACCATCAAACCACTTGACCCACGCCTGGTAAAGTCCGCCAAGGCCGCCCGCTGGTTTATCGCCAGCGTGGTGGCCTTGGCGGCTTTTTCAATGGCGCTGACCCTCGGCTTCACGCGCTCACTCAGCAGCTTTATTGCTCAGGTTTTTGAGGGACTCTTTGGTGGTTCAACTGCCACCCTGATAACCGAGCAACTTTTCCTCATGCTGGCTTTCGGTATCGGACGAGGACTATTGATTTGGGTTCAGGAGTGGCTGAGCGCACGCGCCGCTTCCAGGGCGAAATCGCAACTTCGAGCACGATTACTAGCAGCCATTTCGAGCCTCGGCCCAACCTGGATGGCCGGCCGCAACACGGCCGAAATCGGCGCTCTCGCGACAACCCAACTCGACTCATTAGACGCGTACTTCGCCAAGTTTCTACCCCAGCTGGTTTACAGCGCACTAATCACCCCCGTGCTCACAGCGGTCATCTTCTGGAATGACTTCTGGTCCGGGGTCGCGGTGGTTTGCACCCTTCCGTTGATTCCCCTCTTCATGATTTTCATCGGTTGGGCCACCAGGGACGTACAGCAGAAGCAACTAGACGCAATGACCCGCCTATCGCGCCACTTTGCCGAGGTGCTCAAAGGCCTGACTACGCTAAAGGTGTTCGGCCGACTGGAGGCTCAGCCAAGAGCAATATTCGAGGTCTCCGAAGACTATCGAAGCCGCACCCTCAAGGTGCTGCGTGTTTCGTTCCTGAGCGGCTTCGCATTAGAGGTTGCGGCTTCACTATCGGTTGCACTCATCGCGGTCTCCATCGGCCTAAGACTGATAAACGGCGAACTAAACCTTGCCACGGGCCTTTTCGTGCTTTTACTGGCCCCGGAGGTGTACCTGCCAATTCGCATGGTCGGTGCAAACTTCCACGCCTCTAATGAAGGCGTGGTTGCATCCAAACGAATCCTAGACATCATCGACGAAGCAACGGCACCATCCTTCGCGGCCAGGGCTATAAGCCCTGAAACTGAGAGTCGCGGACAGCTTGCCGTCAAGGCGCAATCCGCGCTGAGTTCCTTGTTGGCTGCGCAACCGGGCGAAATTGTGCGACTGACGGGCGCAAGCGGCACCGGCAAGACCAGAACCCTGGACCGCCTTCGTAGCCAGCTCGATGCCGCTACCGTTTCATGGCTGCCACAGACAACCAGGCTCCTGCCCGGAACCGTGCTGGCGAACATAGTTGGCCCGACCGAAAGGCACGACGAGGCCCGGCTCTCGCAGGCAATAAACCTGGCAGCGCTAGACGACGTCCCGCTCGGACGAGAGGTTAGCGACACCATGGCGGGGCTAAGCGGCGGACAGGCACAACGCGTAGCAATCGCTCGCGTCTTCTACCGCGCCTTAGGTCAGGGTTCAGACTGGCTCCTGCTGGACGAACCGCTCTCCGGACTAGACCAGGAACGAGCCGACGTCGTGACCTCTGGCTTGAGGAACCTTGCACAGCAAGGAATGCGCGTGATCGTCATTTCGCACCAGGCAGTTCCGGATACCACTAGGACAGTGGGGGTCGTCGATGTTTAAGCGGCTTATAACCCTGGGCTTACCCCGCGATAAAAACTTCAAGCTAGGCCTTTTGCTGGCTAGCCTGGAGGCCCTATTCGCGTTGGCCCTGCTTGGTGTGAGCGCATGGCTCATTAGTGCAGCCGCAGAACAACCACCGATAATGTATCTGAACGAGGCCATTGTTGGGGTGAGGGGGTTCGCCCTGGGTCGCGCCTTCTTCCGCTACACCCAGAGACTCGCGCTCCATGATTCTGCCTTCAAAATGCTAAGCGCCCTACGACCGAGAGTGTTCAGGAAGGTTGCCCCTCTGGCCCCTGCGGGACTCGCCGGATTCGGGCGATCCGATTTTGCAAACAGCCTGGTCAACGACGTTGACGAAGTTCAAAACCTCAGCCTTCGGGTTCTCACTCCGCTGCTACAGAGTGCGGTTGTCTCTATCGCTGCCGTTGTTGGCCTGAGCTTGCTTGCTCCAAGTTCGCAGGCATTCTGGAAACTATCTCTTGTGTTGGTTGCAACCGCGGTGATCGCGCTGCCAGTGTCCGGTTTCCTGAATCGGAAGAACTCCGAGCGGATACTGCGTTCCCGAGCCGAATTGAGTTCCGCGACAAACAACCTCCTGCAGAATCTGGAACTCCTGCAGGCCTATGGCTGGGAAAAGGAGGCACTGTCCGGAGTGCGCTCAGCGGAGAAGTCGATGCTCGCATCGGCGGATCGCACAGCCCTAACCACCGGAATCGGTACGAGCCTCTTCTCGCTTTTTTCGACCCTGGCTGTGTTTATCACCGCCTATCAGGGTGCCGCCACCGTGGCCCAGGGAGGCTTGGACCATCGCCTCCTTGCCGTTCTGGCACTCCTGCCAATGGCCGTTTACGAAATAAGCACCGGATCCCTGACCGCAGTAATCAGCTGGCAACGGTACAAGGCGGGAGCGACCAGGCTCCTGACCACCGAGGACCAGGTCGTTGCCGATAGCCTGACCTGGGGTTCAGGATCGACAGAACTCACTTCCATCGAGAGCATCTCGTTGGTGAATGCCGCGTTTAAGTACCCGGATGGAAACTACCCGGTCGTGACACCCCCTAACCTTCTGGTTTCCAGAGGCGAAACCCTGCTCATAACCGGACCAAGCGGCGCCGGCAAGACCACAGTCGGCTTCGGACTCTCGGGATTCCTGACGCCGATCCAAGGCGAAGTACTCATAAACGGCTTGCCGATTCACAGCTATTCCGAATCCTCGGTTCGCACTCGCATCGGTTACCTCGAGCAATCCCCAACTATTTTTGATGGCACGCTCCGGATTAATTTGCTTATCGGCAAGCAAGATGCCACAGACGAAGACATCTGGGGCGTGCTCGCAAGAGTTGGCCTGAAATCAACCTTTGAAAAGCGAGATGGACTAGACACCCAGATGGGCGAGCGAGGGCTGGCCGTGAGCGGTGGTGAGGCCCAGAGAATTGCGCTCGCCAGGGCGCTACTGGCCGGATTCCAAGCACTGGTCTTTGATGAGCCAACCGCAAACCTGGATGCCGAGACCGCCGAAGACCTCGCCCGAGATATTTTGACCGCGCTCACCGATGGCCAGATTGGGATTGCCATCTTCATCAGCCACGATCCAATATTTGAACCGCTGGCAACCGTGAGCCTGCGCCTGTAATTCGCCTAGTCTTTTAGCATGACCGAACAGCTGCAATTGGATCTGGCAAAGGCACTCGCACACGAGGAGGCTCTGGTCTTCGATGCATTTGACGAAGACATTGCCCTAGAACTTGGGCTGCTGATTCGCTCCAAGGCGACGGCTCCGATAATCGTTGACATTAGGCGCGGCGAGGAACTTGTTTTCTTCAGTGCAATGCCGGGAACCGCTCCAGCAAACGCCGACTGGGCGCGCAGGAAGCGCAACCTCGTGAACCGCATTCACACCTCGAGCTACGTCATCGGGCTTTGGCAGAAGCTCGGCAACGACCTAGTGGCATCCATGGCGCTAGACCCAAGGGATCACACGCCACACGGTGGTTGCTTCCCCATCAGGGTTGCTGGAGCGGGCCTGGTTGGCACGGTGACGGTCTCCGGCCTACCCCAACGCGAGGACCACAAACTGGCCACCGACTGCATCGCGGAACTGCTGGGCATAGACCTTGGCGAAGCTCGCTTCTAGCCGGAGATAGCAAATGCCGAACCCGCTACTTGAACTAGAAATGCCGATTGGTTTCGGTTTCATGAATGCCTCCTGGCCCGGTTCACCCGTCCTCGGTGACCCGCAGGCACGTGGCCAATTCGTCGCGGCACTGGTTTACGCCATGGAGCAGGGCGTGCGGCTCTTCGATACGGCAGACATCTATGCACCCAGTTGGGATGCCATGGGCCACAACGAGATCCTCCTTCGCGAGGCCGTCTCGGCTTGGCAGGCACCCAATGAAGAAAAGGCGAAGCTGATTCTGGCAACCAAGGGCGGGATCTCGCGAAGCACAGGTGAAAGCTGGAACAAGGACGCTTCTTACTCCTATCTGGCCAGTCGCGTCGAGGCATCGCTGGAAAACCTGGGTGTGAATGAAATCCCGCTGTGGCAACACCATCGGCTGGACACTCACCTGACCCTGAACGAACAGCTTGTCAATCTAAAGCGCCTCAAAGACACGATGCCAATCCGCCACATCGGTGTAAGCAACTACTCAAGGGAACAGCTCGAAGCAGCTCTGGATGTACTTGGCGGGCCAGCCGATGGCGGCATCATCTCGGTGCAAAATCAACTGAGCCCGGCCTACCGCCAGCAGCTGGATGTTCTGGAGGTATGCGAACGAAACGGATTGGCCTTCCTCCCCTGGTCACCGATGGGTGGGGTACGCCCCGGCGACAGCGAAACCGAGGTCTTTGCCGCTTTTAGTCGGGTGGCCGCCTCCAGGCGCACGAGCAGATTCTCCGTGGCACAGGCCTGGTTGCGTAGCCTATCGAGCTCAATCATTCCGCTTCCGGGTGTCACTCGGCGGGAATCGATCGAGGACGCCCTGAGCGCCGTAGAACTGAGGCTCACCGAGGATGACCTGGTGCAACTGGCGAATCTCCCTGCCACGCTGCCACTCGACGACGAACTTGTGCGCGATCAGCCGCTTCCAGCAATAATATAAAAATCGCCGAGTAGCCGGGTCCTCGTTTTATAAACCAGACGCGTGCAGAAGGTAATGCAAAAATGCACAAGCCGACTGTCGAGACAGCCGCACTCCGCGAACACATACTCACCTATGCCCGAACTCGAATGGGTTACGAGGTTCCACCCCTGGACCAGCCTCAGACCCTCGAATGGCTGCAGGAAAATGCCGGACAGACCATCACCGAATCGGGCCTTGGCGGCATGCGGGCCCTCGGTGTTTTTGCGGATGTGCTTGCTCCTGCCACCATCTCAAGCGACCACCCCGGCTACCTAAGCTTTATACCTACCGCACCCACCGAGGCCTCAACCCTCTTCGACCTTGTGGTATCGGCCAGCTCCATTTATGGTGGTTCCTGGCTTGAGGGCGCGGGTGCAGTTTACGCCGAAAACCAGGTGCTCTCCTGGCTGGCAAGCGAGGTCGGGCTCCCGGATCGGGCCGGGGGCGTATTCGTCCAGGGAGGCACCCTGGGCAATCTTTCCGCACTGGTTGCTGCCCGACATGCCGCCAAGAGGATGCGGCTCGAGTCTGGTCAGGACCTGCCCGCCCGATGGAGCTTTATCTGTTCCTCCGAGGCACACTCCTCGCTCAAGGCAGCGGCCGCGGTGATGGACGTCGACATCATCAAGGCTCCTGCAGATGCTTCCGGTCGACTATTCGGTTCTGCCGTGGCCGACGCCCTAAAGGCCGCGGCTGACGGCGTGTTTGCGGTCGTTGCAACGGCGGGAACAACCAACTTCGGAATCGTCGATGACCTGGACTCGGTTGGACAGGTGGCAAAGTCAAACGGCCTATGGTTCCACATCGATGGTGCCTACGGACTAGCCGGAATCCTTGCGCCATCCACGCGCCCGCTGTACGCGGGCTCGGAACGCGCCGACAGCTTCATCGTTGACCCTCACAAATGGCTCTACGCCCCCTACGATGCCTGCGCGCTGGTGTACCGCGATCCAGAACTGGCCCGGGCCGCTCACACGCAGCACGGCGAGTATTTGGAGGCCCTCACCGAGCGCGATGAGTGGAACCCGAGCGACTACGCCTACAACCTGACGCGGCGCGTGCGTGGTCTCCCACTCTGGTTCTCGCTCGCAACCCACGGAACTCTGGCATACCGCACGGCAATCGAGTCGAATGTGCAGTTGGCGCGCAGAATCGCCGATGAAATCCGTTTGCGACCCCATCTGAAGTTGGTTCGCGAGCCGATGCTATCGGTGGTTGTATTCGAACGCATCGGCTGGGAAATTGCCGACTACGAACGCTGGAGCGATTCGCTCCTGGCAAGCCAGGTGGCCTTCGTGGTGCCAAGTTCGCACGCCGGAAGACCAAACACTCGGTTTGCGATTGTTAACCCCGAAACCAGTTTTGAGCTACTCGTTCAAATCCTCGACACAATGAACTAGGACGGCAGGAACACTAAATGAAGGTCACATTTGCACCAGCCTTGCCATCGCTTAGCAGGGTAAAGTCTGCGGAACGCGAACCTCTCCGCGTGGCACTGGTTCAGACTCGATGGCACGAGGACGAAACCGAGCATGCCAACAAACTCATGGAGGGCATCAGCCTGGCCGCGCACGCCGGCGCCAAGATCGTGTTCCTTCAAGAGCTCACCCTCAGCCGTTATCCGGCGGATACCAAGCCGGCAGGTGCACCCGATGCAACAGCCGAGAACCTGCTGAAGGGTCCCACCTATCGGCTCGCGGCTCGCGCCGCTAACGAATCGGGTGTCTTTGTCCACGCCTCGCTCTTCGAAAAGGCAGACTTGGCCGACGGCAGGGGCTACAACACCGCGATAATTGTTGCCCCCACCGGCGAGATAGTGGCAAAGACGCGCAAGCTCCATATCCCGGTGACTGCTGGATACTACGAAGATCAATACTTTGCGCCAGGTCCCGCTAAGGGCGACCCCTATCCCGTAAACACGCTTCTAATCGGCGGCACAACCGCAGCACTTGGCTTACCAACCTGCTGGGACGAATGGTTCCCGGAGGTCGCCCGCAACTACAGCCTCCGCGGTGCCGAGGTACTGGCGTATCCAACCGCTATCGGCAGCGAACCTGATCACCCGGACTTCGACACTGAGCCGCTCTGGCGCCAGGTGATCATCGGCAACGCCATAGCCAATGGAACATTCATGGTCGTGCCTAACCGTTGGGGCAATGAGGGCGCAATCACCTTCTACGGCAGCAGCTTCATCTGCGACCCATTCGGCCGGGTGCTGGCGCGTGCCGGGCGAAACAGCGACGAGGTGCTGGTAGCCGACCTAGACCTGGATCAGCGACGCGACTGGCTGGATCTGTTCCCGTTCCTGGCTACGCGCAGACCCGACACCTACAAAATGCTCACCGAGCCGGTGGTTAACCCCCGCAGCGCAAATGGCGACGGCGTCGACGGCGGCATTGCCGGAATTGCTCAGTAAAAATGCACGCGACCTTCAGCTACCGCATGCCCGCCGAGTGGCAACCGCACGCGAAGACCTGGATGGCCTGGCCTTCATCGGGTTACACCCTCGGTGATACCGAGACAGACGAGCACGAGGCCCGGACGGCGTGGGCGGCTGTGGCAAATGCCGTAGCCAAGTTTGAGCCGGTGACTATGTTGTGCCAAGACTCCGACCTGGCCATTGCACGCGAGTACCTGGAAGATTCGGTTCAGTTGATCGCTGCCCAGCTGGATGATGCCTGGATGCGCGACATTGGTCCAACCTTTGTGAAGAGCAGTTCCGGCTCGCTAGCGGCAGTCAACTGGGTATTCAATGGCTGGGGCGCGCAGCCCTGGGCGTCGTGGGAAAACGATGCCCGGATCGGCAAATTCATCGGAGACCTAGAGAAGGTTCCGGTTCTAGATAGCTGGCTGGTGAATGAGGGAGGCGGCATTCACGTAAACGGCGAAGGTGCGGTGCTGCTGACCGACACCGTGCAACTTGGCGAAGGCAGAAATCCGGGTCGAAACCGCGAAGAGGTAGAGGCCGAGATCCATCACCTGCTGGGAACCGACAAGGCGATATGGATCAAGCGCGGTCTCACACGCGACTATGACGAGTTTGGCACCCGCGGACATGTAGATATCGTGGCGTGCTTTTCCGATGCCAACACCATCCTGTACCACGACCAGCAGGACCCCACCCACCCCGACTTCGAGGTTTCGGCTGAGGTGAAGGCAACCCTGGAACAAGCCGGAAACTTTAGGCTGGTTCCGCTGCCTGCCCCAAAGACTCTGCGAGATGGCGAAGGGTGGGTTGATTACTCTTACATCAACCACTACATCGTCAACGGTGGAGTGATCCTCTGTGGCTTTGGTGACCCAAACGACGAGGTAGCCAAGGGCATCCTCGAAACGGTTTACCCGGGACGAGAAATAGTTCTGGTTGACGCCCGGCCAATTTTTGCCCGCGGTGGCGGCATTCACTGCATCACGCAGCAACAGCCGGCAGTTTGAGCGCCCCCGGTAGCGAGGACCGAGCGTGACACGTAAATAAACTGCGAGGCTATCGCAGTTTTAGTGGCACGGTGTTCGAAGCCACCGAAGGTGTCGAGAAACACGAGCGCCCCCGGTAGGAATCGAACCGGAGCTTGCGACCAAGCAAGCGAACCTCATGAACTAGTGCAACTGGCGTTACCTGTGCGGCACGAGCGCCCCCGGTAGGAATCGAACCTACGACCAAGAGATTAGAAGGCTCCTGCTCTATCCACTGAGCTACGGAGGCAGACGCTTTTGCCTTACAAGTTTAAGGCACTAGCTGAACGCCAGGCCCGCGGCTAGAACCAGCAGCCCAACGGCAGAGGCTCCGGTCAGCATTCTGCGCACTTTGGGCCTTGCTAGTAGCGCCGATGCCCGCTTAACTCCCGAGATGAGCAGGCCGTACCAGAAGGTTGACACTGCCGCCCAGACCACCCCCAGTATGAAGATGCCCCACCCCAGACTGAAGTCGCTTGGGACATAAACCGGTAGAAACGCAACCGCGAATACCGCCGCCTTGACGTTGGTCAAGTTAGTGAAAAGGCCAACCCGGTAAGCCGCCAAACCACCCGGGGTTCTGTTGCTTTGGAGGTCACCCGTGAAGTCGAATTTGCCAGATTCTTTGCGCATCTGAAATGCGGTCTGAATGGCAAGGAAGACCAGGAATGCAACGCCACACCACTTTAGGACGGCGTATGCCATTGGATTACTAGCGAAAATAGCCGAGAGCCCCAGCGCGGACAGCGCACCCCAGGTAACCAGCCCCGTGCTATTTCCTAACACGGACAATAGTGCGGTCCTGGCCCCGCCGATGAAAGACTGGCGCAGCACCATGGCCATACCCTGCCCCGGAACGATTGCAAGCAATGAAGTGGCCAGCACGAACGCGGGGATATTGAGTAACAACTGCACCATGCAATCCTCGCAAAGCTAACCGCGCAACACGCCGTTCACCCGTTGGTAAAGGCAACCTAACTAGCTTGTAACCGCAACTGGTGACTTCAGGTAAAACTCAGGCGTAGATTGAGGTTGAGGGACTTGGGGCCCTCAGAAATGAGTTTTTGGAATGAAGCTGAATGGCAAAGTAGTCGTCATTACAGGAGCCGGAAATGGCATGGGCCGCCAGATGACAATCGAGGCCATTGCCCGTGGCGCATCGGTGTTTGGCGTTGACTTGAATGAAGCGAATTTGCAGGAGACTGCCAAGATCCTGGGCAGCGACAGGTTTGCCTATGCGGTTGCCAACATTGCAGATCGCGATCGAGTGGCAGCCCTTCCGGACGAGGTGTTGGCCAAGTTTGGTGCGGTCGATGTCGTTGTTAACAATGCCGGCATCATCCAACCGTTTGTGCGAGTGAACGACTTGGAGTTCAAGGACATTGACCGAGTCATGGCCGTCAACTTCAACGGACCCGTGAACATGGTTAAGGCTTTCCTGCCTCACCTGCTCAAGCGCCCAGCGGCACAGATTGCCAATGTCTCCTCTATGGGCGCCTATGCGCCGGTTCCCGGGCAGACCATCTATGGCGCATCGAAGGCAGCGGTTGAGCTATTCACACAGGGCCTGCGTTCGGAATTATTCGACACCAGCGTCAAGGTGACCCTCATCTACCCGGGAGCCATCAACACCAACATCGCAGGCAACTCTGGCTTGAAGATGGAGCTACCGGCAGGCGCCGATGCAGCCGCGGCACAGCACAAAACAACACCGGTGGAAACCGCCGGCAAGATCATGATTGAGGCAATCGAGAACGAACTCCCCCGCGCATTCGTGGGAAGCGACGCGGCGATGCTGGACAAGATTGCGCGCCTCATGCCGGTGCGCGTTGCAAAGATCATCTACAACCAAATGAAAGACCTACTCAAGTAATGAAACTCGTAGTAATCGGTGGCGTTGCAGCCGGCGCATCCACCGCTGCCCGCGCCCGGCGCCTGGACGAATTCGCAGAGATTGTGATGCTTGAGAAGAGCCACCATATCTCGTTCGCAAACTGTGGTCTGCCGTACCACATCGGCGAGGTCATCACCGACCGTGATCGGCTCCTCCTGCAGACTCCCGAGAGCCTTCGCGAGTCTCTGAATCTTGATGTTCGCATCGCCAGCGAGGTAATCGCCATCGATCGTGGCGCCAAGACTGTCACCGTGCGCAACACCGATTCCGGAACCGAATACACCGAGAGCTACGACAAACTGGCCCTCTGCTTGGGAGCCGATGCAATGCTGCCGCCGGTTCCCGGAATCGAAAGCCAGAACATTCACGTCTTGCGGCGCATCGGGGACATGGATGCAATCAAGGCAAAACTGGATGCCCTACTCGCCAGCCAGCGCAAGCCGCACATCGTGGTAGTTGGCGCCGGTTACATCGGACTCGAGATGGCGGAGAACCTTCAGCACCGCGGTGCGAAAGTTACCGTTGTGGAGCGAGCACCTCAGATTCTGCCTCCCCTGGACAAGGAGATGTCAGTTCCGGTGGAACAACACCTGCGTGGGCGCGGGGTGGCCCTCTTCTTAGGAACCAGCGCGGCGGCTTTCCGCGAGGGACCGGATGGACGTCTCACCGTTGAGCTCGACAATCACACCAACCTAGATGCCGATTTCGTGATCATGGCAGCAGGTGTTCGCCCAAACACCGCACTCGCTAAGGCTGCCGGATTGGAGCTTGGCCCGCACGGTGGAATCAAGGTAGACACCCACATGCAGACCAGCGACCCCAGCATCTGGGCAGCGGGAGACGGAGTAGAGACCACCAACACCGTGCTCGGCACCCTAGAGCTGGCTCCGCTGGCCGGGCCAGCCAACCGACAAGGACGCGTCGCTGCGGAAAACATCTGCGGCCGCGACACCGAATACAAGAGCACCCAGGGCACCAGCATCGTCAAGGTGTTCGACATGGTGGCCGGCGGCACGGGCGCCACGGAGCGTCAACTGAAGGCGGCCGGGCGGTCCTTCGACTCGGTTCACGTTCACCCGTCTGGGCACGCCGGATACTACCCTGGCACCGCGATGATGCACCTCAAAGTCATCTTCGACACCACCGATGGCACCATTCTGGGGGCCCAGGCAGCCGGTTTCGATGGAATCGATAAGCGCTTGGATGTGCTTGCGGTAGCGGTTCGCAAGGCGTTCAAGGTATTCGACCTCGAAGAGCTCGAACTGGCCTATGCCCCGCCATTTGGCAGCGCCAAGGACCCGGTCAATATGGCGGGCTTCGTTGCATCCAACGTAATGCGTGGAGACTTGAAGCTCTGGAAATCGGAAGACTACCCCGGCAACCTGGAAGGCGCCCGACTCATAGATGTTCGCACTCCAGAGGAGTACGAGATCTGGCACATACCTGGGGCCGAGAACGTTCCACTCGCAACAATCCGAACGGCCAGCGCAAACTGGGACAAGAACACGCCAATTAGGCTCTACTGCGCGGTTGGTTTCCGCAGCTACCTGGCCGATCGCTCCCTGGTTCAACGCGGCTTCACCGATGTAGCCACCCTCAGCGGAGGATCCACCACCCTCAAGTTCTTCCACGAACTGGAACCGGCACAAACCGGCCCGATCACGCCGATGGAAAACTACGCAGAACGGGAATCGGTGTTTGCTACTGGCGCCACCGCAACGGGCAATGTAGTCGACCTAGATTGCACGGGTCTGGCCTGCCCTGGCCCCATCATGAAGATGTCGGCGAAAATGAAGGACCTGAGCCTGGGCGACGAAATTCGTGTCAAGGTCTCGGACCCGGGATTCGGCCTAGACGCACCGGCGTGGGCCAAAAATAACGGCCACACGATGGTTTCGCTCGAGCCAAGCGGCTCCGGATACCAGGCAGTGATCCGCAAGGGCGGTGCCGGAGCGCTGGCGAGCCAGTCTTCGGTGGCACTAGACCCAACCGGTCCACAGAAGGTCAGCTTCGTGGTGTTCTCGGGGGATCTAGACAAGCTGATCGCGGCATTCATCATCGCTAACGGCGCCCTAGCGCTAGGCAAAGAAGTCTCGATGTTCTTCACGTTCTGGGGCCTAAACGCGCTGCGCAAAAACAACCCTCCAGCCCGCAAAATGAGCTTGCTGCACCGAATGTTCAAACTCATGATGCCAAAGGACGGAGACCACACCACGCTATCCAACATGAACATGATGGGAGCGGGCACTGCGATGATCAAGGGTGTCATGAAGGCTAATGGAGTTGCGGCGCTGCCGGAACTCATGAAATCTGCACTCGACGGTGGGGCTTACGTGGTTGGTTGCACAATGACAATGGATCTACTCGGCATCGCGGAGTCCGACCTGATGGACGGCATCAAGTTTGGTGGTGTAGCCACCTTCCTGGGTGAAGCTGCCGAATCGAAGACCACACTCTTCATTTAGCGAAATCTAGCGTTAGCGCCGTCGGCCTTTGAACCGGCGGCGTTTTCGCTTAGTTGGTAACCTTGTAGACGTGTCTAAAGTTCTAGCTTCTCTCCCAGTCGGCGAAAAAGTCGGCATCGCTTTCTCCGGTGGTCTCGACACCTCGGTTGCGGTTGCCTGGATGCGCGAAAAGGGCGCAGTTCCCTTTGCGTACACGGCAGACCTCGGTCAACCAGACGAGACCGACATCGAGTCGATCCCGAACCGTGCCCTGGAGTATGGAGCAGAGGCCGGCCGTCTAGTCGACTGCCGCCAGTCGCTCGTCGAGGAGGCATTCGCGGCAATCGCCTGTGGCGCTTTCCACCTTCGCACCGGTGGCAAGGCTTATTTCAACACCACTCCCCTGGGCCGCGTTGTCACCGGAACTCTGCTGGTACGCGCGATGCGCGAGGACGGCGTGGAGATCTGGGGCGACGGCAGTACATATAAGGGCAACGACATCGAGCGCTTCTACCGCTACGGTCTGCTAGCAAACCCAAACCTGCGCATCTACAAGCCTTGGCTGGACAACGACTTCGTAACCGAACTCGGTGGTCGACAGGAGATGAGTGAGTGGCTGCTAGAGCGCGGTCTCCCATACCGTGCCAGCGCCGAAAAGGCATACTCCACCGACGCCAACATGCTCGGTGCCACCCACGAGGCCAAGACCTTGGAATTTCTAGATGCCAGCTACGAGAACGTCGAACCGATCATGGGCGTCAAGTACTGGGATCCATCGGTGCAGATCGACACCGAGGACGTCAAGATCACCTTCCGCCAGGGTCGCCCGGTTGCCATCAACGGCAAGGACTTCACCGATGGCGTAGAGCTCATGTACGAGGCAAACCGCATCGGTGGCCGTCATGGTCTAGGCATGAGCGACCAGATCGAGAACCGCATCATTGAGGCCAAGAGCCGCGGAATCTACGAGGCTCCGGGAATGGCGCTGCTGTTCATCGCATACGAGCGCCTGGTTTCGGCCATTCACAACGAAGACACCATCGCCAACTACCACGCCGAGGGTCGCCGCATGGGCCGTCTACTGTACGAAGGCCGCTGGCTTGACCCACAGACCCTGATGCTTCGCGAGAGCCTAACCAAGTGGGTCGCCTCTGCGGTGAACGGCACCGTTACCCTGCGCCTGCGCCGCGGCGACGACTACACCATCGTGAACACCGAGGGTGAGGGCTTCAGCTACCACCCGGAAAAGCTTTCGATGGAACGCACCGAGGACGCGGCATTCGGACCTACCGATCGAATCGGTCAGTTGACTATGCGCAACCTGGACATCGCGGACACCCGGGCAAAGCTGGACCTTTACCGTCGCCAGGGACAGATCGAGGGCGGCCAGTTCGAGCTGGCCTAAACCCTACGAAAATTGCTTATTTTTGGCGGCTGCCGCGATTGCGGTGGCCGCCAAAGTTATTAGCGCACCAAACATGATTGCGGCGCCTTGACCGGCATCTAGCGCCTTGGTTGCGAGCCCTATGCTCACCGCAGCGGCTGGGACACCAAGCTGGGCCGAAGACGCAACAGCAAACCGGAACCGAAGCCCAACCAGCATTGGCAATAGGTGTACCGAGACGGCGCCAAAGCCGAGCATTAGTGCAAGCACTAGCAGGTTTGGTGACACCAGCACTGCGGAGAAGTTGATGCTAGCCCCCAGCAGTACGAAGAACACCGGCGAGAAGAACCCCTCAGAAACCGCAAAGAGCTGCTTGGCCAGCCTTCGAGGGAAGCCGTTGGCTGCGATGGCCAGACCCAGACCGAAGCCGGCGATCATGATCGTGACCGCGAAGGACTGCGCCAACCAGATCAGCGCAAGCAGCAGTATGAAGCTGAGTCGCAGCTCAAGACCGAACCCGTGAGCCGCCGAGAATTTGCGCATTCGCTTCCAGTCGCCATTGCCTTGAGCCCACCGGAGCAACGCGTAGATGGCTACCGCGGCACCGGTTATAGCGGCGGCACCGATGGCTACCATCCCGGTGTTGGCCGATTTTGCGACCAGCGGCAAGAAGATGATTGCCAGCAGGTCCGCCAATGCCACCTGCGAGAGGAAAATGTTTGTCCCTAGTCCGGAGTTGCTTTCGGACACGAAGCTTGGAAGCACCACTGCTGCCGACGATGAGGCCATAATCACCGCAAAGACGCCGAACATGGCAGGCTGCCCACTTACCTGCGAAACCAGGTAGGCCAAACCCACTGCCCCCGCAGAAACCAACGCCACATTTACTGCGGCGCGGCCGCCAAGCGATGGTTTGACTACTTTGCGAAGGTCGATGTGGCTGGCAGTCACCATCATCACGAGCGCGAAACCGATCTGCGACAGCAGCGCCAAGTTGGGGGTGCTCGCATCGATTATGTGTAGACCGGAAATGCCGAAGAGCACACCCGCGAGGATTTCGCCGACCGCAACTGGTATAGCGTACTTTCGGGGCGCGGCCAGCAGCGGCCCGGCAAGGCCGAGCAACATAACTAACATCAATTCCGCCACGGACTAAGTCTGCCATTTGTTCGGGAATGCCCCGTCCGATAGCCCGGTTTCTTACAGGAGTGTCAGAAAGCCCTCGAGTAGTTAAACTCTCGCGGGTAGACTCAAAAACCTGGTTCTAACCCGGAGGAAGCATGTTCCGTCTTGCAAGGTTGTCGCTCGCAAACCGCTCGGTGGTTGCACTCATCACCATCATCATTGCCGTATTTGGCGTGGTGTCGCTGGGATCGTTGCGGCAGGAGCTGTTCCCTTCCATCGAGGTGCCGCAGGCAGCGGTAGTCACCGCTTACCCTGGCGCTTCGCCGACTGTTGTCGATTCTCAGGTGAGCCAGGTTGTCGAGAGCGCCCTTCGTGGCGCCGATGGCGTGAGCAGCACCTCCACGACCTCTCAGGCCAACATTTCTATCGTCCGAGTCAGCTTCGACTTTGGCACCACCACGGCCCAGGTGAATGAGCGAATCAATTCAGCGCTGGCCTCGGTCACCGGACTTCCGGCCGGACTCACCCCTAAGCTTCTGTCCGGTTCCCTAAACGACATCCCTATCGTCGCCCTCGGCGTATCCGCGAAGTCAGGCGACAACTCCCAGCTCAGCAAGAACATTGCCGACGTGGCCAAGTCGGTTCTTGGCGGAATCGCAGGCGTTCGCGACATCGCCGTCGACGGACTTCTTACCAAGCGCGTGAACCTAACCCTGGACGCCGCCAAGATGAAGGCCGCCGGAGTTACCCAGCAGTCCATCACCACCGCCCTGCAGAGCAACGGTCTGGTGCTAGCCGCGGGATCGATCTCGGATAGCAATGGCCAGCTGAGCGTTCAGACCGGAACTCCCCTGGAAACCTTGGATGCGCTGAAATCCCTGCCGCTAATCGGTAGCAAGACCAGCGTTTCCGCACCAAGCGCATCGAGCTTAGCGAGCCTACTCGGCGGAGCCAGCGGCATGCCTACCGGCGCTTCTATGCCAAGCGGTGCAACCGGAATGCCGTCGACGGCGGCTTCGATACCATCGGCGGCTACGAGCGCGGCAGCCGGAGCCTTCACTCCAACCGTAAGCACCTCCATCACCGCGGTGAAGTTGGGTGACGTTGCCAAGGTGAGCCTGGACAACGCACCGGTCACCACGATTTCGCGGGTGAACGGCAAGGCAGTTCTTAGCATCTCCATCACCAAGACTCCGGACGGCAATTCGGTAAGCCTCAGCCACGACGTAGCCGCTGCGATTCCAACGCTCAAGGCCAAGCTCGGCGACGTCACCGTGACGACCGAATTTGACCAGGCTCCGTACGTAGAAAAGTCGTTGGCAGACCTCAACCAGGAGGGCCTGCTGGGCCTCGGCTTCGCCATTGTCGTGATCCTCATCTTCCTCATGTCGCTGCGCAGCACCCTGGTGACGGCCATCAGCATTCCGACCTCGGTGTTGATTACCTTCATAGGACTCAACTACTCGGGCTATTCGCTGAACCTGTTCACTCTAAGTGCGCTCACCATCGCCATCGGGCGCGTGGTGGACGACAGCATCGTTGTAATTGAGAACATCAACCGCCACCTGTCTTATGGCGAACCAAAGAAGCACGCGGTGCTTGCGGCCGTGCGCGAGGTGTCGTCGGCAATTACGGCAGCCACCATCACCACCATCGCCGTGTTCCTGCCAATTGCACTTGTTGGCGGGCTAGTAGGGCAGCTGTTCCGTCCGTTCGCCCTCACCTTCGCGGTGGCACTGGCGGCATCGCTGTTTGTCTCGCTGACAATCGTTCCGGTGCTGGCCTACTGGTTCCTAAAGTCGCCCTCCGGCACAGCCGACGCAGACTCCAAGGAGGCCAAGAAGCTGGCCGAAGCCGCACGCAAGGCCGAAGAGGAGCGCGAACGCAAGTCTTGGCTGCAGCGCGGCTACCTACCGGTCCTACGCACCACCCAGGCCCACCCGGTGGTCACCCTCGTAGCGGCGGCAATCATCCTGGTCCTGACCTTCGGCATGACCGGATTCCTAAAGACCAACTTCATCGGCAACAGCGACAGCAACGCATTCGTGCTTACCCAGGAACTAAAGGCCGGAAGTAGCCTCGGCCAGCAGGACAAGGCGGCCAGCAAGCTCGAGGGCATCCTGCTAGCAGAGAAGAACGTCAAGACCGTCCTGACCACCGTCGGCAGCGCCGGAGACGGTCGAGTGGCATTTGGTGCGGCTGCCGGTGGCATCCAGCTCCAGGTAACCACCGCCGATGGCATCGATCAGCTCGCTCTCCAGAAGCGCATTCTGGACCAGGCGGCTCAAGACAGCTCCCTCGGCGTAGTCAAAATCCAGCAGGGTGGAAGCTTCGGCTCCACGGGAACCATCGATGTGAAGGTGACCGCCGGCAACGCGGACGTACTGAAGTCCGGTGTTGCTGCGGTTGCGGCAGCAATGCACGGCACCAAGAACGTGTCTGAGATCACCAACTCGCTGGCCACCGAGCAGCGCACACTGCAGATTTCGGTCAACCGTGCGAAGGCCGCAAAGCTTGGTCTCAGCGAGGTTGCCGTCGGTGGAATCATCGCCAGCATCATGAACCCTTCGGCCATCGGCAAGATTAACCTGGACAACGTGTCCACGCCAATCTACGTGGTTGAGACGAATACCCCAAAGACCGTCTCACAGATTAGGGCCCTTAGCATCCCAAGTGCTTCTGGTGCGGTGGCGCTCTCGTCGATCGCTGTCATCAAGCAGCAGCTGGTACCAACTTCGATCACCGGCGAACAGGGCAGCCCTACCGCCACGGTCTCGCTAAAGCCGGTCGGCGACAACCTCGGTGGCATCACCGCGGAGGTTACCAAGCGCCTGGCCAAGGTCAAGCTCCCGGCCGGAGCAACCGCCTCTATCGGTGGCGTTAGCAAGTCGCAGAGCGACAGCTTCGTGCAGCTTGGCGAGGCGCTGCTCGCGGCAATCGCGATTGTCTACCTGGTCATGGTGGCGACGTTCCGTAGCCTGCTGCAGCCGGTGTTGCTACTAACCTCGATTCCATTCGCGGCAACTGGCGCCCTGGTGGCACTACTGATTACCAACACTGCTCTTGGAGTGCCGGCGCTTATCGGCATGCTGTTGCTGGTGGGAATTGTGGTTACCAACGCCATCGTGCTCATCGACCTGATCAACCAGTACCACGATTCTGGAATGGACGTGCACGAGGCCATCATGAACGGAGCACGCCAACGACTGCGCCCGATCCTGATGACCGCCTTGGCCACCATCTTTGCCCTCACCCCGATGGCGCTCGGCGTAACCGGCGGTGGAGGTTTCATTTCGAAGCCGCTGGCAGTCGTGGTAATCGGTGGCCTGTTCTCTTCCACTATCCTGACCCTAATAATCGTTCCGGTGCTTTACTGGATCGCGGCGGGTCGCAAGGAACGCAAGATTGCCCGAAAGAACGCCCGAAAGGCCCGAAAGGCGGCGGCAGCGGCCTAAACCTGCGCACGTAACCAAGGCCGAGGGGCCTAAAATTGTGGACGGTTCCCTTTATCTTTTAGGTGTGGTTGACATTAACTCTCATTTGGTCTGGATTGACTGCGAAATGACCGGACTAGACGTCGAGAAGGACTGTCTAGTAGAAATCGCGGTGGTCATTACCGATGACCAACTTCGCATCGTCGACGAGGGCATCGACTTGGTCATCAAGCCACGCCAGGACTCCCTGGCGGGCATGAATGATTTCGTGCGTCAGATGCACACAACCAGCGGGCTCATCGCGGAATTCGAAAACGGACTGGAGTTAGAAGAAGCGGAACAGGTGGTCCTGGATTACATCAAACGCTTCATTCCTAACGCCAAAGAGGCCCCACTGGCCGGCAACACCATCGGCACCGACCGCATGTTCCTAAACCGCTACATGCCGGCCCTCGATCAACATCTGCACTACCGGAATATCGACGTCTCATCCATCAAGGAACTCAGCCGCCGGTGGTTCCCTCGCGTCTACTTCCAGATGCCGAAGAAGAGCGGTGACCACCGCGCACTCGCCGACATTCGCGAGAGCATCGTAGAACTTCAGTACTACCGCGAGACCGTGTTTGTGCCCGAGCCCGGCCCAAGCAGCGAAGAGGCAATGGCCGCCGCCGGACGCGCCTCAGCCATCCGGTAAGTGACCACACCACTCCCCCTAAAGAATCAAATCTGCTAGACTTTTTAGGTTGTTGTGCGCAAGTGCAGCTACATGGTGGGTATAGCTCAGCTGGTAGAGCACCTGGTTGTGATCCAGGTGGCCGCGGGTTCAAGTCCCGTTACTCACCCGGCACTCGGTTACGAGTCAAAGAGACGTCGAACGGCGTCTCTTTTGCTTTAAGGCATAGTCGTCGGTTATTTTGAGGCGCTTAGGCCGCTACCTAAACTGATGCCATGCGAACAGCCATAGTCACCATCGACAGACCTGCGCGTTATGCCAAGCAGTTGGCGTCGCACCTCGGCCACAAGCTCACCGTGACCGAGGTGGATCGATTGGGCTTAGCCGTTAAATGTTGATGGGCCCGGGCGTAATGCCCGGGCCCATCAACGTTTGAGGTGTTACTGGTTGGCCTTCTGAATCAAGAGTTCGCGAACGCGCGCTGCGTCGGCAGAACCCTTCATCGCCTTCATGACCGCACCGATGACCGCTCCGGCGGCCTGCATGCGACCCTCGCGGATCGCATCGATGACATCCGGCTGGCTGGCCAGAGCTGCATCGATAGCGGCGATAAGCGCACCATCGTCGTTTACGACCTCGAGACCACGGGCTGCGACGATTGCACCGGGAGTTCCCTCCCCTGCCAGCACGTAGGTCAATACCTCGCGAGCCAGGCGGTCATTGAGCTTGCCCGAGTCGACCAGGGTCTGCAACTCTGCAACATGTGCAGGAGTTACCGCTAGCTCCGAGATGTCCTTGTCTTCGGCATTCGCCAGACGAGCAATCTCGCCGGTGTACCACTTACGGGCCGCCTGAGGGCTCGAACCGGCCGCTACTGCCTCTTCGATCTGGTCCAGGAGTCCTGCGTTTACCACGTCGCGGAACTCTAGGTCCGCAAAACTCC
>Ga0228702_1000557_pt1 | contig 27721 bp, 26 predicted proteins | sample McNCre217_Aug_MG_2_FD_178018 | JGI IMG/M metagenome (GOLD analysis project Ga0228702, IMG submission 178018) | Freshwater microbial communities from McNutts Creek, Athens, Georgia, United States - 20-17_Aug_MG | ecosystem: Environmental > Aquatic > Freshwater > Creek | place: USA: Georgia...
ACTGACTACTGATTACTGCCCACTGACTACTGAGTAGCGACTTTTTTCCTTATCTTTGCAAGCTCAATAAGCATATGGAAAAACTACAAAACGACCTAATTCTTCGTGCTGCGCAAGGCTTACCTGTAGAACGCGTACCCGTTTGGGTGATGCGACAAGCGGGTAGAATTCTGCCTGAATACCGCGAAGTGCGTGCCAAAGCCGGTTCATTTATTGGATTGGCTACAAACCCCGAAATGGCCGCAGAAGTGACGATCCAACCGGTAGATCGTTTTGGCGTGGACGCTGCGATTATTTTCTCGGATATCCTCGTGGTTCCTGAGGCGATGGGTTTGCCTTATTTGATGGAAGAGCAAAAAGGTCCGGTTTTTCCGGATGTCATTCGTTCCGTAGCCGATCTTGCTAAAATTCGGGATGCGAATCCGGAGGAGGATTTGAAATATGTGTTGGACGCCATTAAAATTGTCAAGAAAGAATTAGCAGGTCGAGTACCTTTGATTGGTTTTGCCGGTGCGCCGTTTACCATATTCTGTTACATGGTAGAAGGACGTGGTTCGAAAACCTTCTCGCAAGCCAAGAAAATGCTCTACGCGGAGCCGGAATTGGCACATGCCTTACTTCAGAAAATTACAGATTCGACGATATCGTATTTGAAAGCGCAAGTTGCCGCAGGGGCGAATTTGTTGCAAATATTTGATTCTTGGGCGGGAATTTTATCGCCTATTCAATACAGTGCATTCTCAACGCCTTATTTAAAACAAATATGTGATGCGATTGACGAAGTTCCTGTTACCCTATTTGCTAAAGGCGCTTTCTTTGCGCGTGAGGAAATGGCTCAATTGAACTGTGCGACGATTGGTTTGGACTGGAACATGGATATCACGGAGTCGAGAAAATTGGTGGGCCCCAACAAAACCTTGCAAGGAAATTTAGATCCTTGTGCGCTTTATGGGGATTTCAAGACGGTGGAAGCGGAAACGAAAGCGATGTTGAAGGCTTTCGGTACCCAACGATACATTGCCAATTTAGGGCATGGGGTATATCCGGATATTCATCCCGACAAAGTTCAATGCTTCGTCGACACGATTCAGAATTATCAAGCATAAAAAAGGCCTCGCGATGAACGAGGCCTTTTTTATTATTTCGCTGAATAGTTCGGCGCTTCTTTCGAAATGCTCACATCGTGTGGATGACTCTCTTTCACTCCCGCCGAAGTGATTTTGACAAACTTCGCTTGTTGCATCGCTTCGATGGTTGACGCTCCGCAGTAACCCATTCCGGCTTTTAATCCGCCGACCATCTGATAAAGAATTTCAGTAACCGAACCTTTGAATGGAACACGTCCAACGATTCCTTCCGGAACTAATTTTTTGATGTCATCTTCCGCGTCTTGGAAATAACGATCTTTCGAACCGTCTTCCATGGCCTCCAAAGATCCCATTCCGCGGTACGATTTGAATTTACGTCCCTCTAAAATAATCATTTCGCCCGGTGCCTCATCGGTTCCGGCTAATAAAGAACCCATCATTACGGTACTCGCTCCTCCAGCAATCGCTTTTGCCACATCACCTGAATAACGAATTCCTCCGTCAGCGATGACAGGTACATCGTATTTCGCCAATGCTTTCGCAGCTTCGTATACGGCTGTTAATTGAGGCATTCCAACACCCGCAATGATACGCGTGGTGCAAATACTTCCTGGCCCTACGCCAACTTTCACCGCATCGGCTCCAGCTTCTGCCAAAGCCACCGCTGCTTCACCTGTCGCGATGTTACCCACAATGACATCCAGGTTAGGGAATGATTTTTTTACATTTTTTAAAGCATCAATCACACCTTTCGAGTGACCATGTGCCGTATCGATGCTGATGACGTCCACGCCCACATTCACTAGGGCTTGTACACGGGCAATTAAATCAGGGGTGACCCCAACGGCTGCCCCTACGCGCAAACGACCCAAGGAATCTTTCGATGCCAACGGATGTGACTTGCGTTTTAAGATGTCTTTATAGGTAATCAAACCGATGAGCTTACCGTTCTTATCGATGATCGGTAATTTTTCGATTTTGTATTCTTGTAAAATGCTCTCGGCTTCTTCCATGCTGATGCCTTCCTTCGCCGTGATCAAATTGTCTTTGGTCATGATTTCAGCAACAGGACGAGCTGTCTGTTTTTGGAATCGTAAATCACGATTCGTCAAAATTCCCACCAAATGTCCCGCATCATCAATCACGGGAATGCCACCAATCTTGAATTCCTTCATGATTCGTTGGGCATCTCCAAGAGTTTGATTATCCTTTAAAGTAACGGGATCGATGATCATGCCCGACTCGGAGCGCTTCACTTTGCGAACCTGAGCGGCTTGTTGGTCAATCGTCATATTTTTGTGAATGATACCAATTCCTCCTTCCTGTGCTAAGGCAATCGCAAGGTCGGCTTCCGTAACCGTATCCATCGCCGCAGAAACAATTGGAATGTTTAGGGTGATGTTACGAGTTAAGCGAGAAGCAGTACTTACTTCGCGGGGAAGAACCTCTGAATAGGCGGGCAACAACAATACGTCATCGTATGTTAAGGCCTCAAAAAGAAATTTGTTGGAATCGAGCATGGCAAATAATTTGATGGAGTGTGAGAACTACTCTTATTTGCCGGACAAAATTACAGGATTTTTTTGATTTTTTTTCACCTTCTGCGAAAATTACTTGAATTGGAAAGTATGCGGATTTTTAACCATGATTTTTTTCTTAAAAATCTGAAATTTTAGATTTTATGAAGTAAATTGCGGCTTCATTTTTTAAGCCTTTGTAATGAACTATCAACCACAAGATTTTCTGCCGATATTCGTTCAGCTTCTGGCAGCCTTAGCCTTTATTTTTGCAACGATGTTTGCGACGCATGCCTTGGGTCCTAAGCGCCATTCGACGAAGAAGGACGATACCTTCGAATGCGGGATTGAGTCCATCGGTGATGCACGTACACCCATCTCTGTCAAGTATTTTCTTGTTGCGATCTTATTCGTGCTTTTCGATATTGAAATTGTGTTTATGTACCCTTGGGCGGTTAATTTCCGCGAATTGTCATGGAATGGCTTCTATGATATGTTGGTATTCATGGGTCTGTTGTTAGCGGGCTTTGTGTACGTAATCAAAAAAGGAATTTTAAAGTGGGAGAAATAAACATTTGGGCTTAGGTCCTTGTTTATCATTCATCAGATAAAAAGATATGAGTAATTCAACGGTTAATGTTGCTGAAGCGCCTCCTGGAATTGAAGGAGCAGGTTTTTTTGCTACAAGTTTAGATAATTTGGTCGGTTTGGCTCGTGCGAACTCGCTCTGGCCTTTGCCATTTGCGACGTCCTGTTGCGGGATTGAGTTCATGTCGACGATGGCATCTCATTATGATATTGGTCGTTTTGGTGCGGAACGTTTGAGTTTTTCTGCCCGTCAAGCCGATGTCTTGATGGTGATGGGAACGATTTCCAAGAAAATGGCTCCGGTGGTGAAGCAGGTGTATTTACAGATGGCAGAGCCCCGTTGGGTGCTATCGGTAGGAGCTTGTGCCTGTTCTGGCGGTATTTTTGATACCTATTCGGTGTTGCAGGGAATCGATCGGATTATTCCGGTGGACGTTTATGTGCCGGGTTGCCCGCCACGTCCTGAGCAAATCTTGGATGGCTTTATGCAGATCCAGGAATTGGCCAAAAATGAATCTACACGCCGTCGTAACGAGCCTGAGTACAAGGCTTTGTTGGCATCTTACGGTATCGAATAAGTTAACATGGAGAATCAACAAATAACGGACGCATTGGTTGCCCAGTTTGGAGCGGATGCGGTTTATGGAGTAACGGAGTCACATGGTATTTTGCAGTTTACCACGGGGGTAGAAAACATCGTTCCGATGTTTCACTTTTTGTATGCCCATCCGGTATTTAAATTTCAATTCTTAACGGATTTAGCGGGGATTCACTTTCCCGATGCGAAAGGTCAAGAGTTAGGAGTTATCTATCATTTGCACAGTTTGGAGAACAATGTACGGTTGATGATGAAGGCTTATGCACCGATTGAAGCGCCACATTTCCCAACAATCACGGGTTTATTCGCGACAGCCAATTGGATGGAGCGTGAGGCCTTTGATTTTTACGGAATTATTTTTGATGGGCATCCTAATTTGACTCGTATTTTGAATATGGACGAGATGGATTACCATCCGATGCGGAAGGAATATCCGTTAGAGGACGCGACGCGTCACGATAAAATTGATGAATTATTTGGACGATAAAAGCCAACAAGCATGTCAGAAGTAGCCTTAGTAAATAATCCAAATGTTGGTTTAGATAAGACGCAAAAGGGCGGTCCTTATGTGAACGAGCTTTCAACGCTGAATTTGGGGCCTACGCACCCTGCTACCCACGGTATTTTCCAAAACATCTTAACGATGGATGGGGAAACGATTGTGGACTCCGAGCAGACAGTGGGGTATATCCACCGTGCGTTTGAGAAAATTGCAGAGCGTCGTCCATTTTATCAGATAACGACGTTGACCGACCGGATGAATTATTGTTCAGCCCCGATTAACAATATGGGTTGGCACATGACGGTCGAGAAATTATTAGGCATTGAGGTGCCGAAACGCGCGCAGTACATGCGTGTGATCATGATGGAGCTTGCTCGTTTAACGGATCACATTGTTTGTAACTCGATTCTAGCGGTGGATACGGGAGCTTTAACCGGTTTCTTGTATGTATACCAATGGCGCGAATTTATTTATGAGATTTATGAGGAGATGTGCGGTGCACGTCTAACAACTAATATGGGTCGTTTCGGAGGCATGGAGCGTGATTTTACGCCGGTGGCCATTGAGAAGATCAAGAAGTTATTGAAGGAGTTACCAGCGGCTTTGAAGGAATTTGAAGGCATGGTGATGCGTAATCGTATTTTCATGGACCGTACGCAGAATGTGGGAGGAATCTCGGCAGAACGCGCATTGAACTATGGATTTACGGGGCCCAACTTACGTGCGGCGGGTGTTGATTATGACGTTCGTGCATTGAATCCCTATTCATCTTACGAAGATTTTGAATTTGATGTGCCCGTAGGAACGAAGGGGGATACCTATGATCGTTTCTTGGTTCGTGAGGAGGAGATGTGGCAGAGTTTGCGCATTATCCAACAGGCGATTGATAATCTTCCGGAAGGACCTTACCACGCAGATGCGCCGCATTACTACTTGCCTCCTAAGCAAGAGGTATACAAGAATATGGAGGCCTTAATTTATCACTTCAAGATTGTGATGGGTGAGATTGATGCACCGGTAGGTGAGGTATATCACTCGGTTGAGGGAGGAAATGGGGAATTAGGATTCTATTTGGTTTCTGACGGTGGTCGGACGCCATACCGTTTGAAATTCCGTCGTCCAGGATATATTTATTACCAAGCGTTCCCTGAGATGATCAAAGGAACGAGTTTGTCGGATGCGATTGTTACGATGTCATCCATGAATGTTATTGCGGGTGAGTTAGATACATAAGATATGAGCAACATTGTATTTCCAGCCGAAACGCTGGACCTAGTGAAAAAAATTATTGCCCGTTATCCGGACGGAAAACAGAAGTCGGCCTTATTGCCTATTCTTCATTTAGCGCAAGCAGAATGGAAATGGTGTTCTCCCGAGGTGATGGATTACGTGGCGTCTTTGCTATCGATTGCACCGATTGAGGTATATGAGGTAGCGTCATTTTACACGATGTTCCATTTGGAGCCCGTGGGCGAGCATGTGATTGAATATTGCCGTACGGGTCCTTGTTGTTTGATGGGTGGGGTGGAAGTGTATGATCACTTGAAGAAGCGTTTGGGTATTCAAACGGGCGAAACGACGAAGGATGGTAAGTTTACGATCAAGGAAGTGGAGTGTCTAGCAGCTTGCGGTTGGGGCCCTGTGTTCCAGATTCGTGAGAAATACTACATGCATTTGACGAATGAGAAAGTGGATCAGATTATTGATGAATTAAGCAAATAAGCCGAGGATGAAGATTTTAACTCAACATATAGACGTACCCGGAATTGAGACCATCGATGTTTTCATGAAAAACGGTGGTTACAAGGCAGTCGAGAAGGCACTTAAGAAAATGACCCCGGATGAGGTGACGGAAGAAGTCAAGAAGTCTGGATTACGTGGTCGTGGGGGTGCTGGTTTCCCGGTGGGAATGAAGTGGTCTTTTTTGGCGAAGCCGGAAGGTGTGCCTCGTTATTTGGTATGTAATGCCGATGAGTCTGAGCCAGGAACATTCAAGGATCACTATTTAATGTGGAAATCGCCGCATACCTTGATTGAAGGGATGATTGTGTCGAGTTTTGCCTTAGGTGCGAATACCTCTTATATCTATGTTCGTGGGGAGTTGATGTATGTGATCAATATCCTTGAAAAAGCGATTCAAGAGGCTTATGATAAAGGTTTATTAGGAAAAAATATCTTGGGTTCAGGGTATGACTTGGATCTATTTGTACAGCCGGGTGGGGGTGCCTATATCTGTGGAGAAGAAACAGCCTTGTTGGAATCATTAGAAGGTAAACGGGGTAATCCACGGAACAAACCTCCATTCCCAGCGGTGAAAGGTTTGTGGCAGAGCCCAACGGTAGTTAATAACGTGGAGTCAATTGCAGCTACTTCCTGGATTGTGAATAATGGAGGAGATGCGTATGCGGCGATTGGGGTAGGACGTAGTACGGGAACGAAATTGATTTCGGCTTCGGGTCATATTCGCAAGCCGGGTGTGTATGAGATTCCATTGGGAATTACGGTAGAGGAGTTTATTTATTCAGATGAATATTGCGGAGGTATCCGGGAAGGACATAAGTTGAAGGCTGTGGTAGCTGGAGGTTCGTCTGTGCCGATTTTACCTGCGGAGAAAATACTAACAACCGATGCGGGCGAGAAGCGTTTGATGACCTATGAATCCCTATCGGAAGGTGGTTTTGCAACCGGAACGATGTTAGGTTCAGGAGGATTTATCGTGATGGATGAGACGACTTGTATTGTTCATAACACCTTAACTTTCGCACGTTTTTATCACCATGAGTCTTGTGGACAATGTTCTCCTTGCCGTGAAGGAACGAGTTGGATGGACAAGGTTATTAAGCGTATTGAGACAGGTAAGGGACGTTTGGAAGACATCGATTTATTGGTGGATGTGGCGAAGAAGATTGAAGGAAATACGATTTGTCCTTTAGGGGATGCGGCAGCTTGGCCAGTGGCCGCTGCGATTCGTCATTTCCGTGATGAGTTTGAATGGCATGTAACGAATCCAGAGGAAGCAACGAAACCAGGTGCTGTGTATATGCGACCAGGGGCGAGTTGGTCTAATTAAATTACATGACTGAGAGCAAGAAACTTTTTGTCGGCCATGACGCAAATCGTGCTGGGGCTCAATTGGTTCTCCTACATTGGTTGAGGGAACGCAAGGCCCAGGGTTTAACGAATTTCCTGTTATTGGTAGACGGCGGAAGTTTATTGGAAGAATATAAAAAAGTGGCCAAAGTGTGGGTTTGGAAGACAGATCGTCCGCTTTGGTACAGGGTTCAACAAAGAATACCTATGCTCCGGAAAGACGGGGAATGGGACAAGACACCAAGTAAGAGCAAAGTGGCGGCTATTATGGCCTCATTAGCGTCGGAATCTTTTGATTGCATTATTGGGAATACGGTTTCGTCCGTTTCTTTACTGCGGGAATTGATTCCACTAAAGGTGCCCTTTGAGGTTTATGTGCATGAATTGAGTTATTCGATTAAGACCTTTACGTCAGAGGAGGATCGCAAATTCATGGCTACAGCGCTTAGTCGGGTATATGCTGTTTCCGGATTAGTGAAGTCGGTTTTAGCGACGGAGGTTGGAGTCGATGAGTCGATAATAGATTTGTTGCCACCAATCATTGAACTGCCTGAAGCGACGAATAATATGCAAGATCCGGTTCGGGCGAATTTGGGTATTCCAACGGATTCACCCATCGTATTTAGCTGTGGATTGGCTGAATGGCGCAAGGGGCCTGATGTGTTTTTAGAGGTTGCCAAGAAATTGATTGCTAAAATGCCAACGGTGCATTTTATTTGGTTAGGCTTATTGGACAATGAATATTCGAAAGATTTGGTTTCGAATAAGGAGGCTTGGGATGTAAACCATCAGGTACATTTGCTACCGGTGTGTTCCGACAGTCGGCCTTATTTCGAAGCGATGAACGTCTTTTTTCTTTCATCCCGTGAGGATCCATTTCCTTTGGTGATGTTGGAAGCTGCCCATGTGGGGCGCCCGATTGTGGGCGTTCGTGCAAGTGGTGGTGTGAATGATTTTTTGTCGGGCCTCGATGATTTATTAGTGGAAAGCTGGGATGTGGATGGCTTTGTGGAGCGAATAGAGGCTCTTTTGGCATTGGATTCCGAACAGCAAGCTGCGTATCAGCAAGAATTAAAAAAACGAGCAGTGAATTATTCGGCTGCTTTATTTATGGACCGTTGGTCTGAATTACATAGCAATTAATCGGGATTGACCCGCTAGATGATAGATTATGAAAGTAACGATTGACAACATCACCCTGGATGTAGAACCGGGAACCACCATTATGCAGGCTGCTCGTATGATCGGCCCGGATGTGGCACCTCCTGCGATGTGTTATTATGAGCCATTGAAAGGTTCGGGTGGCAAGTGCCGTGCTTGTTTAGTGAAAGTGACGGCGGGTTCTGAGAAGGATCCTCGTCCGATGCCTAAATTGGTTCCAGCTTGTATCACTGCAGTTCAAGACGGTATGATCGTTGAGAATACGGTTAACGAGCAGGTATTGGAAACGCGTAAAGGCATTGTTGAATTCTTGTTGTTGAATCATCCTTTGGATTGCCCCGTTTGTGACCAAGCGGGTGAGTGTCACTTACAAGATTTCTCCTTTGAGCATGGGGTTTCCTCCACGCGAACTGTCGAGGAACGAAATACGTTTGAGCCGGTTGATCTCGGTGAAAACATTAAATTGAACATGAACCGTTGCATCTTGTGCTACCGTTGTGTGTATACGGCGGATCAAATTACCGACGGGCGTGTACATGGTGTGATGCATCGTGGGGATCATGCAGAAATTAGTACTTATATTGAGAAGGCGATAGATAATGATTTCTCCGGAAACGTGATTGATGTTTGTCCGGTGGGTGCTTTGACAGATAAAACCTATCGTTTTAAGAGCCGTGTTTGGTTCTCAAAGCCGATGGAAGCACATTGTGACTGTGAGAAATGTTCGGGTAATGTGACGTTGTGGTACCGTGGTGATGAGGTGATTCGTGTAACGGGTCGTAAGAATGAATGGGGTGAATTGACCGAATTTATCTGCAATACGTGTCGTTTTGATCGCAAGAAGACGAGTGATTGGGTGATTGAGGGGCCAACAAATGTTTCTCGTCATTCCGTGATTTCAGCGAACAAATATGGGGCTAATTTAATTCGCCCAGCATTCCCTATCGCGCAAGCGGCACGGGATTTCAAGCAGATCGACGATGATCGTGATCGTAGTTTTTTAACGAATCCAGCTTCTTTACCAGCTAAGAAATAAGATATGGAATTATTGAATGATGTATTTACGGCCAAGGCCATTTTTATTGGAATCGTTTTCGCGATTACCTTAGGGGTAGCGGCTTACTCAACCTATTTTGAGCGTAAAATTGCTGCATTTATGCAGGATCGTATCGGTCCAGATCGCGCAGGTCCGTTTGGTATTTTACAGCCCCTAGCGGATGCGGTGAAAATGTTCATGAAAGAGGACTTTATTCCGGCCAACTCAAATAAATGGTTGTTTATCGCTGGACCTTGTTTATCCATGTTGACTGCCTTGATGACTTCGGCTGTTGTTCCTTTTGGGGATACAGTGACGGTCGGAGGAGTTACCTTTGATCTTCAGGGAATCGATGTTAACATCGGTATTCTTTGGGTTTTTGGTATCGTTTCGTTGGGTGTTTATGGTATTTTAGTGGGGGGCTGGGCGTCCAACAATAAGTATTCACTATTAGGTGCGATTCGTGCTGCCTCGCAAAACATCTCCTATGAATTGGCGATGGGTATGTCGATTATTGCGATCTTGATGTTGTCAGGGTCCTTGTCGACGAAGGCGATTGTGGAGTCCCAACAAGCTGGACATTGGAATATTTTGTCCCAACCGATTGGCTTTGTGATTTTCTTGATATGTGCGTTTGCGGAGTGTAACCGTACGCCTTTCGACTTACCTGAGTGTGAGACGGAATTAATTGGAGGTTACCACACGGAATATTCTTCGATGAAGTTGGGCTTTTACCTTTTTGCGGAATACATCAACATGTTTATTTCGGGAGCGGTGATGGCGACTTTGTTTTTTGGAGGATATGATTATCCGGGTTATTCATTCATCGCGGCTCAGTTTGGTTCGAATACGGCGGCATTCTTGGGTATGGGAGCATTGATTGGTAAAGCTTTATTCTTCGTATTCATCTTTATGTGGGTGCGTTGGACATTACCTCGTTTCCGTTATGACCAATTGATGGGATTGGGCTGGACGGGTTTAATTCCGTTGTCGATGTTCAATGTCGTGGTGACGGGATTTGGTATTTTGATTGGCCAACCGATTATTGCGGGTGTGGCAGGTGTTGTTATCTTGTTAGCGGGCTTGTTTGTGAATGATGCCCTATTCAGAAAGAAAAAAATAGCTTAGGCATATGAAATTAAGTAATAAAACAAAGGTTTTAGAGCAGGGGGAAATGACCTTGGCGGAACGTATGTACTTGCCAGCGATTGTTGGCGGTATGGCGACTACCTTAAAGCACTTTTTCTCTAAGCCGGTAACCATTCGTTACCCAGAGCAACAGCGTTATTTAGGTCCTATTTACCGGGGTCATCATATCTTGAAGAAAGATGAGCAAGGCGCAGAGCGTTGCACGGCTTGTGGATTATGTGCTGTCGCATGTCCTGCGGAGGCGATCTCGATGGTGGCTGAAGAGCGTAAGAAAGGCGAAGAGCATTTATACCGTGAAGAGAAGTATGCGAAAGTATACGAGATTAACATGCTTCGTTGCATTTTCTGTGGTTTATGTGAGGAGGCGTGTCCAAAAGAGGCCATCTTCTTACGTCATGACAAAATGGTCCCTGTGTTCAGTACACGTGACGAAGTGATTTACGGAAAAGATAAATTAGTTGAAAACATGGACCAACGCTACTTGCGTGACGGTTGGAAATAAGCATATTATGGAGATTACAAATATTTGGTATTTTCTATCAGCTTTGACGCTTTTAAGTGCGCTGATGGTTGTTTTTGCTAAGAACCCTATCCACTCGGTATTGTACTTAGTGTTTACATTTTTTTGTATTTCAGGACATTATGTGTTGTTGAATGCCCAATTCTTGATGGCCGTGAACATCATCGTTTACGCTGGTGCGATCATGGTTCTCTTCCTTTTCGTCATCATGATGCTTGACCTACGGAAGAATATGCCGGAGTCAAAAAGCTCATTAGTTAAGTTGGCCGGTTCGGTTGTTGCTGGAACGCTTTTGGTGATTTTGGTTGCCGCCTTCCACAAAAATTCATTGCCGGCTCCATCGGCTGAAACAACGCCTAATTTTACTTCCCAAACGGGTATGGTGGAGAACTTGGGTAAGGTACTTTATTCTGAATATTTGCTACCCTTTGAGTTGGTATCTATTCTGTTCTTCGTTGCAATGGTGGGAGCTGTCTTGTTAGGAAAGCGCGAAGCAGGTGAAAGGAATTTCTAGTAAATTGTACTATATAAAAAAAGGCTTTCAAGAAATTGAAAGCCTTTTTTTATGCGTTTACTTTTTCTTTTTCCAGGTATGGTCGAAGAGGCCAACTTTCACCCCAACGCTTCCCACGAAACCCTGCATCTCTGAAGTGCTATTCTCTCCAAATGCAAAACGGTAATTGGCCGCGCCAAATAGACGGACCTGCTTAAGGACGTTTAGTTCGAGTTGAACACCGGGTTGAATTCCCAAGGATTTAGGTCCACCCCAGAATCGATCTCCATCGCGCATTCCATCACGTCCTCCCAACATCGGATTAGGCTGTGTCGAAGGATCCGGTAGGGCTAAAGACATGTCGCGATTGTTCGAGGTGATTGCCCCAATTAATAAAGGGAAACTCAGATGAATAAGGCTATTCGCTTTAGCTGTATAGGCAATGGATAAGGCACTGAATTTTTGGTCTAATTGTGGAGATGTGGCTAGGCCATCTCTGTCCTTTCGGAGTGTACTTGAAAATGCAGTTCCAATTTCCCATTTGTTGTTTAAATGCAAGGCCATTGCGAAACCTGCTTGTGGACCCATAGCTCCGAATTGAAAGCTAGGAGCTGCTGAAAAGCCGAAGGATTTAATTTTTCCTTGGAAAAGAGTTTGCATTTTTTTGGTACTGTCTTGCTTGATCAGTACCGTTTGTTGGGCGTTTAGTTGTGTTGATGCGAACAAAACGAAACAAGATGTGATTAGACGGATTGAATGTCTCATGTGTTTGGGTTTTAATTTTTGCACAAGCTAGCGCAAATTTCCACGACAAATATAGGGATTCGATGAGTAAACGAATTTTGTTGACGAACTTGGTTCTTTTTGCTCATCGGCTAAATTGGGTTGCTAGTCGACGAGATGCTTGAGCTCATCCTTTGTATTTTCTATTTCGACCTGAATCCCTAGCTTTGTGGGGCAAACAAACTGATTATGTGGCGCGCTTGGCAATTACCCAAAACTATATTAACATTCAAGGTCTTATTTAACCTCATCCTTTGGGGATTGTGGATTGGCTTGCCAATGTGGAGTCCTGTACACCAAACCCACGAGAATGAACACCCGCATGGGCATATTAATCCCGAGTTTTCGGAGCATATCTGGTTAGAACTTTTAACCGTCGTTCCCCTGTTTTACATCATCACGCTCTTTTTAGTTCCACGTGTATTCAAGCGTTTTGGTGTTTTCTGGTTTTTCGCCAGTTTATTGGGGATGATTGTCTTATTTTTTGGCATTCAAAGCCTTTATCATATCTATTTCCTGCCTTTTGATAAGCATGAGGGCTTCTTCGATATGAAAGGAATTTTTCCCCTCGTGATGATCTCGGGAATCGGTTCTACGTATGGACTTTTGTTGGAATTTATCAATATCGAATCCGAGAAAGAGGAGCGAAGTAATGAGCAGTTGAAGTCTGAATTGGCGTTCTTGCGGTCCCAAATTAGCCCGCATTTTATTTTCAATATTCTGAATAGCATTGTTTACTTGATTCGCACCAAGGCGGATAAACAGGCGGAGGATGTGACCATTCGCTTGTCGTCTTTGATGCGTTACATGCTCTATGATTCAGATCAAAGCATGGTAGCACTCGATCGTGAATTGGAATACCTGCGTAATTACATCGACCTGCAGCGCATGCGTTTTGAGGGGGATGTGAAGATCGATTTTCAGGTGGAGGGTACCGTTCGAGGTTGTCGGATTGAACCAATGTTGCTTATCCCGTTTGTAGAAAATGCCGTGAAACATGGCGTGGCTTTTGTGGATGATCCTTTTATTCATATTTATTTTTCGATTGATCATGGACACATGAAGTTTGAGGTGAAGAATAAAAAGGGCCAGCTAAAAGATGATGTGAAGGATGAGAGTTCGGGCATCGGTTTAAAGAATGTGTTACGCCGTCTGGACTTATTGTATCCGAATCAGCATCGCCTGGATATTCGGGATACGCCAGAGGATTTTGAAGTGAATTTGGAAATGACTTTACAACGCTTTTAGTATGATGGAAAAGATGAATTGCCTTGTCGTGGACGACGAAAATATGGGTCGTAAATTGTTGGAGGAAAATGTCCGCCAAATACCATATTTGAATTTAGTTGCGTCCTGTAAAAATGCGTTTGAAGCCATGGAACAGATGCAGACCCATATTGTCGATTTGATTTTCCTCGATATTCAGATGCCTGGGATGCTGGGTACCCAATTCATTCAAACCCTGGCACATAAGCCATTGGTTATTTTTGTGACGGCTTATGACAATTATGCGGTGGAGAGTTACCAACTGGATGCGGTGGATTATTTGATGAAGCCCGTTAGTTTGGAGCGCTTTTCTTTGGCAGCCAATAAAGCCTATCAAATATTCAATCAAAAGAAACCTGCGGCAGCGCAAACCACTTCGGTGGCTTCTGAGCCTTTGGAGGATTTCTTCTTCGTCAATGTGGAATATTCCTTGGTTCGAATTTCGATTCCTCAAATATCCCACATCGAAGGCTTGAAGGATTATGTCAAAATATACTTGGAGGGTGAGCGTCGACCTGTATTGACGAAATTGACAATGAAGTCGCTAGAGGCCAAAGTTCTTCCCCATGGTTTCATGCGAGTTCATAAGTCCTTTATCGTGAATTTACGCAAGATCGAGTCGATCAAACAGCAGCGAATCACGATTGGAACTTTTGATATTCCGGTGAGTGATTCCCATGCGGCGGAATTAATGGAGAAGTTGAATTTTACGAAACCTAGTTAATCTTGATTTTCAGGCCAGTTTGAAAGAAGCGTCCTGGTGCGGCATTGTAAAATCGATTCCCTACCGCGTTTAAATCCGGGCCAGAAACATACAGCTCGTCGAAGAGGTTTTCCGCCGCGAACCAGATTTCCCAATGTTTTTGTTTGAATTGGATTCGGCTATTCCACACGCGGGATGACGGGAGAATCTCTGAATTCGCATCATTTAAATAGAGCTGGTCAGTGTAAAGGAATTGGGTGGTCCAAATGAGCTTCGGGTGTAAATCCCATTGCAAAATACTCGCATGTTGGAAGGGACTCGTACCCGTTAAGCGGTTACCGATATAATCTTTTGTGCCCGTCTGGTAATTATTGAATCGGAAGTTTTGAATACTTTCTGAATTACGTAATTGAATGTTTTTGGCTATTTGAATGCGATAGCCCAATTCAATGCCTTGCTGGGTCGTGCCGCCTGCATTGACGAAATAATCGGAACCATCAGCCGCCCGGCGAACCACAATGGTTTCCGACAGGTCAAATTGGTATAGGTTCAGGTCCCAATCGAGGATGGAATAATTTCCGCGCCATGAGATTTCTTTGTTCCAGCCTTTTTCGGCTTTTAAACTAGTATTGATAATTCCCGTAGAAGGGCGCATTTCGGCGATGCTCGGGGGTGAATAGCCGGATGCTACTTTGAATACGAGTCGTTGTCGGTCGCCAAGTTTGCGTACAACCGCGATTCTAGGAGTGAGGTTCGTTTCATTTCCAATGTACTGTGTCCAATAGCCGTTGGCGCTTAAAGAAATCGTCGAATTCCAGTTTTTATTAATCTGATAATCCCATTGGGCAAAGAGGTTAGCACTTTGGATATTCGTGTTTTGGGTTAATTGCAATGTGTCCTTGACGCCTCTGCGATTCCCGAAAGTCTGACTATCGAATTGTCCAATTTGGAACTCGTAGCCAAAGTCGATGGCGCTTTTGTTTTGGCGGTAGTGGATGACGGCCCGACTGCTGAAATTGGGTTCGTGGCGAATTTCGTAATTCCGGATGGTCGGGTTTTCAATTTGATTGACCTGTATCGAATTAGCTAAGTTATATCCCCAATTCCCATTCCAGGAATTTTGCAAGTAGAATCCAGTACCGTAAGATTTCAACTTGAAAGTGGCTTGTTGGTCTGCAGAACTTAAAAATGCTCCGGCTACCGGTCTAGCCTGAAACGGCTTGGCCTTAAACTGAGCGAGTGTCAGCCCACCAGGTGTTTGGTAGGCTAGGTCTGTATAGTACGAGGTGAGTAGCAGTAATCCATTTTGGCCTATGGTCCGTTGGTATTCATGGCTAATGAGCTGTTTTTTCATGGCCGACCAATCTCTTGCGCCGGGTTGTTGCCAAAAGGAGGCATATACTCGATTACCGGCATATTGAATATCCCAGCTTTGCTTATAGCCGCCGAGAGAATTCCCCATCTCTTGATGCTCTAGTTTTTTGCCGTTTAGATTAGGTCCTTGGAAGAGCATGCTCCCACCTGTTCCTGCGCCATAGATACCCCCAGAGGGGCCTTTTAAGATGACTAATTGGTCCATCATATCCGGCTCAAGAATGGCCAGGTAGGAATTATTGCCTGCGTCGGTGAAGGGGATATTATTCCAATAAATCTTAACATTGCGTACACCAAATGGAGCGCGCAGCGAACTTCCCCGAATGGCCACTCGGTAGGAACCCGGGCTACGTTCCTCGAGACGGACGCCGGGTTGTGTATTCAAAGCGGCTGTAAAACTATTGCCATGGACTGCTTGGATATCTTTTGCTGGAAGCAAGTTGAAGGCATCCGGGCTAGCCAGTCGGGTCCGGTTTTGCTCCAGCACATGTACTTCTACATTGGCCAATTCCTGGGTACTATCAGGTACACAAAAAAGCCAAGCTGACAAGATCAGGTTAAGAAGCATGGCTTAAAAATAATAAGTTACCAGCGATGAGATGATTTGAGCTTGGGTGGATTCGATGGTTTTGGATTTCGGGTTTTTGGCAGCACCAAAGTTCAATTGTTCATATTTTAACGCGATTCCAAATTTCTTAACTCGAAGATCTATACCTCCCTTGTAATTCAATAAGTTGTCTGTAGTTTCCGAGCTGAAAGGAACACCGATATATCTTCCATAGAGCGTCACATCGTGGTAGAGAGGTTCGAATCCTTGCGCATAGATATTTAGGGAACTATTCTTGAATTTCCATTCATAGTTTAACCCGATACTCAAACCATGAAGTGCATATTTTTCTTCCTCGATATATTGAGTCTTATTCGAGGTGATTTTTCGAGCAATTGATTTACTGTAAATCGACAAGATAGCTGAGAGGCCATTTTTAATGGGTAATTGGGTTCCGATTTCAGCCTGACCGCCTCGGTATAAAGCACTCAAGGGTTCTGTCGGCGAAAGTGGCATGTTGTTATTGAGCATCGGGGATTCGACGAAGGTGTACCGACTTCTATCTACTCCTGACGATTCAATATTCCCGATTGTTTTTAATTTGGCGAAATAAAAGTGTTTTTGCCCTGGTTTTTGGAAGATCAATTGCGCCCCTAAATCGATCGTCGTTTGATTTTCATGCCATTGAATTATACTTGTTCCGATGCTGGATGCAAAACGGAATTTCTGTGCAAACCCGTGAAGGCTACATAGCATTGAAATTAGAAGGACCGTTAAAACTCTCATACAGCGAATATACAGCATATTACCAATATTTCCCTCCTTTTTTTCGCGCGAAGTTTAAACCCCGAAGAATGATGATGAGGTGGCTCCAAAGCGCATTCCCCAAGCCAAAGTGTTTATGCAAAACCTCAAAGCGTTCTTGCCAAGAGCGTTTTAGATTTTGGACGGATGCTCCACCGGTTAGGTAACGGCAAATCGGTCCTGGGATTTGAATAATCGCTTTGGCCGTTTTTAAGCATTTGATCTCCCAGTCGATGTCGGAACTTAAGCGAAAATGTAGATCAAATAATGGCGCAATGCTGCGCTTGGCCACAAATGACTGGTGGCATATCACCATGCCGTATTGAAAAGATTTCCAAGAAAGATTCGTTGGGATTTTGTGTGGAGTTACCTCACTGCGCAAACCGAGGGTTTTTCCTGCTTCGTCGACAAACATCGCGTCGCCGACAATGACATCTGGATTTGACTCCATCGTGGAGATGAGTTGGCCAACCGTCTTTTCATCCGCAAAGGTATCCCCTGCGTTCATGAAAATAACATAATCGCCTGAAGCGCTTTGAAGTCCTTTATTCATGGCATCATATATGCCTTTGTCGGGCTCCGAAACGAATTGGTCAATTTGATCTTGATACTTTTCGATTAATGCCAAAGTCCCGTCCTTGGATGCACCATCGATCACAAGGTATTCGATCGCATCCCGGTGACCTTGGGTCAAGACACTTTGGATCGTCCGTTCCAGGTATTTCTCTGCCTGGTAGGTGATGGTGATGATGCTTAATTTAGCCGACATGCTCGTAGTATTTGAGATGTTTTGCTGCAATAATGCTTTCCGAATACGCTGATTCGGCTTTTTGTCGCGCGGCTTGTTCAGAGGCGTTTTCTAGTGTCCAAAGTAGCCCATGATGAAGATCTTCCACAGATTGGTAATTTGCTACATAACCATTCACTTGGTGTTCAATCATTTCCGGAATTCCACCGATGTTAAAGCCGACACAGGGCGTTCCACAGGCAAGTGCCTCCATGATCGTGTTGGGTAAGTTTTCCTCTAAGGACGGGGTCACAAAAACATCCGCGGCTTGGTAGACTTGAATCATTTTTTCCGGTGACGAAATATGACCTAATTTATGAGCGATCAAGCCGAATTCCGGAATGTCCTGGGCGTTCCCCACGATGATTAATTCATATTGCTCGGAATCCAAACCTTTCAATGCCTCTTGCAAATAGGTAAAACCTTTCTTGGGGGCATTGACCCGCATGGCCACGAAGAGTATGTGTTTTTTGTCGAGGTTTAGTCCCAAGTTGCGCTTTGCATTTTGCTTATCCGCAGGCTTAAATAGCTCTGTATCGATAGCATTCGGGATGCTTTCGATGCGATGGTTTTTCAAAATACTGCTGGAAGTAGCACGATTTTTCAGCCAATCCGAGCAGGTAATGATGTGTAAATTGGGCGCCTGAAAGGCATCAAATTTCTTGGTCCATAACTGATGACTTAAATCATTCTCGCTGGGTAGCTTCATGAATTCTAGGCAATTTCCGCAGGAATGTTGAAAATTCATGCAATTCCCACTGTGGTGGCAACCGCCCGTGAAGGCCCACATATCGTGAAGTGTCCAATAAACCGGCTTGCCCGTGGCAAGTAGCTGGACGATATTTTGAATGGACAGCATGCCAAAATTCACCCAATGCAAATGAATGATATCGGCCTCCTGAACCAAGGGATGCTGACTAATATCGCGTCCGTAGATTCCGGGATTAAAAAGAAATCTCACAGCTTTGCTTTTTTCAGATGGCAGGTAGGTTAAGCGCTCCCAAATGAAATAGATCCAAGCAATCACTTTTTGCCAAAGCGTTTTATTCAAGGGAATCGAGGCATCGTACCCACTTTTTTCTTGGACGAGCATGCTGACCTGGTGGCCGGCTTTTTCTAAAGCATCGCGCAAACGACCACAAGCAATCCCGGCACCACCATTTTGGTTGTGATAGGAGAGGAGGACGATTTTGAGCGATTTTGCCATATTTTACGCGAAAATTTCTTGAATTTTTGCAGCGATTCGTTCGGCGGCCTTCCCGTCCCAAAGGGGTGGCACTTGGCCTTTTTTACCTTGACCTTGTAAGATTTTCAGCAGGGCTTCGTAGGTTTTGTCGGGATCTAAATCGGCCAATAACTGATTCGTTCCCATCGTCACAGTGATCGGTCTTTCTGTGGAATCGCGGAAGGTCAAACAAGGTACACCCAAATAGGTTGTTTCTTCTTGGATTCCACCGGAGTCGGTGAGGATGGCTTTCGCATGACTCATCAACTGGATAAATTCCAAATAGCCTAAAGGCTCTGTCAAGATCAAATTCGGGTTACTTTCGATGGCATTCAACAAATCAAATTTCTCCATGTGAGCCCGCGTGCGTGGATGGATGGGGAAAACAATTTTGGTATTTTGTGCGCTTAATTCGATTAGGCGGAGGATGGATTTTAGTCCGGCTTCCGTGTCGACGTTGGCGGGGCGATGCATGGTCATGACTATATAGTCGCTAGTCGCTAGTCCTAAGTCGGAGAGTATCGTACTACTTTTTGCTTTTTCTTGGTATCGTACCAAGGAGTCGATCATAACATTCCCGCTAAAGAAAACCTTATCATCCGATACGCCCTCGCATTTCAAATGATCGATGCCACTTTGTTCTGTTACGAAAAGATAGTTGGCCACAGAATCCGTGAGGATCCGATTGATTTCCTCCGGCATGTTGCGATCGCCGGAACGCAATCCAGCTTCCACATGGGCTAAGGGAATGCCTAATTTAATGGCCACCAAGGTACAGGCGAGGGTCGAGGTCACATCCCCCACGACGATAACTAAATCGGGTTTTTCTTCTAATAGAATGGGTTCGAAGGCCAACATGATTTTGGCGGTTACTTCGGATTGGGTTCCACCACCAATGCCCAAGAAGAAATCGGGTTTAGGGAGTTCCAATTGCGTGAAAAATACGTCGCTCATTTTCGCATCAAAATGCTGGCCGGTGTGTACGATTTTGGAGATCCAACCGGGAAGATTTTGAATGGCACGATGCAGCGGGGCTACTTTCATGAAATTGGGGCGTGCCCCGACAACCTGAATTACTTTCATGTGGGAATCTTTGTGAGGATAATTAGGGACAAAGATAGGGAAAAAGTCGCTAGTCACTAGTCACTAGTTCTTTGTAGTTTACCTTCGATACTTGATTGTGTATCACTACAATTTATTTAATTCCTTGATAAAAGTTAAATCAAGGATATAAATAGAATAGCGTTTATCTATTCTAGATTTCTTTCTAGATATGCCGTTAGAAATATGAAAATGCATTTCAGATTTTTGGTTTATAGAATTTATAAAACGTGACCGAATTTGTCTTTGTGTCTCTAAAGGTTTTCTTTCCGCCTCCAAATAAAAATTTAACTCATCAGTACTAAACTCATATAATTCTCCTTTTGAAATCATTTTACTTAGTATTTCATATTCAAATGCTGTAAATATTTCGTTAGAGTTCGATAGTTTTGACTTTTTATTTCTAAAAATTCGGAACAAATAGATACTACCTAGTATAAAACTAATGAGTAGTATTAGATGAAGGGAATATTCGAAAGTATCATCATTTATTAATTCAAATTGAAATTTTGAAGAATTAAATAACTGTTTAATAGAAATAGAATCTATTGTGTAATTACGAACGCTTCTCGCTATATAATTTTGATAAGAATAAATATAATTTTTACCCAAAAAAAGTGGTTCTGGGTCAAATGAATCTGCCAATTTGGTATGGGGGCCGTCATATAAATAGACTTTATTGTTTTCGGGGTCAGCAACGTAATTTTGATTTTGATGTTTGAAAAAAAAATATTGGCCTGCCGGTTTTGATTCAGGTAAAGCAAATGCAAGTTGTTCGTTGATTTCTCCCTTCTTTTTCCAAGATTTGGTTTTAAAATTAAATTCCCAATAATTGTATTTTTTAGTCTTACTGAATAAATAGGGTTTAGGTAATTCAAGTGCTAAAACTTTATCAGATTTAGGTAAATAAGTTGAAAAACGATTCGTAAATCGACTAGGCCCAAATTCCAATTGACAATAAGTTTCCCATTCTGAACTTTTTGGGTCAAAATAGGTCAATATATTGTGGTATTGCCAAAATCCATATCCTCCAAAACTAAATAGTGTGTCTTTTCGAAAGAATTGGACAGCCTGAAAGTTATATCCCGTATGAAATGATTTATCAATTCGTCTTAGGATTAACTTATTTTCAATCAACTTATAAACATGTCCTGTACCTGGAATGGTAAGATAATAATTTGATTTACTCTTGAATGCATTGATTTTGTATACAGGAAGAATGTCTTTTGTGTCTACATTTTCAAAATTTAGTTGTCCTTTAAGTCTCCAAACATTACAAGAATTCTCAATATAGAGTTGACGCGTGTGTAAATTAATCTTTAGTCTCTTGTTATTATCTGAGTCAAAAAAAATCAAGTCAATTTTTTGGCCGTAAAGATTATGATTATTTGACAACCCTATTAACAATACAAAAAAGTAAAAAAATCTAGGTTTAAAATATAACATAGTTGCGCTAGAACAGTAAACCATTATTAGCAAGATAGTTCATTTCCTCAGAAGTTAAAACACGATTCCAAATTCCGATATCATCGAGAATCCCATCGAAATATTCATTGAGATACCTCGATCCAATCATTAAATTTGCTGTTGAATTGAGTGCCTTTAATCCAATTATTGCTGATGCATCAAGCTGCCCATTTTTGAATATTTTAGCAATATTTCCATCGTATGTACATATTACTAATTCCCATTCATTTCTCGGGATTGTTGATTTTGACCACACATCAGTATAACCAACTCCGTTCAAGTTCGCGAATGTCAAATTGTATTTTAAGTTCTCGTTATCTTGCAATAAAAATCCTTGCTTGGTAGAGTTTTGTGTAGTAATTAAACAACGCCATGTCGGAGAAGCATTTCGTGTATTTTTTACCCATAGTGCGATTGTAAATTGATTCATTATGTTTGTAAAACTTGGGCCCTCTAAATAAGTTGATTTACCATTAAATGTAATGGCGGACTGGTTAGTTGAATTATTACGATCTGGGGAATATAATATATCCGTTGCTTTTAAGTGATTGTTATTTCCACTTTGGTCAAGCGTATTGTTATTAAAGCCATAGTAAGCCACGATACCATTTTTGAGTTTTTCATTTAGCTTAGTTCTCGTCAGCACAGCAATATCATCACTGTACGAAATCCCTTTTATGTTTTTGGCGTACGCTCGGACAAAGTAGTTTGTATTTTCTACTAATTTATCGATTAGAACAGGCGATTTAAATTTTGAATTCGATATTTTAATTGATGCTGTTTCCAAGCTTGGTTTGGAACTTGTACTCGCAATAACCCCTGTTTCTGTAATTAGACTTCCTCCATCAGTCGAAATCGAATAATCGACTAAAACGGAATTATCAGAAATGTTGCTCAAGTTATTAATTGAAACGTTAGGTAATTTCGCATCTAATGTGCTGAATTTTTCCACTGATCCAAATTGTGTTCCTGCAGGATTTGTTGCATAAGCTCTAAAATAATAGGTTGTGCCTAAGTCTAAATTAGTAAGAGTAGTGTTAAATGGGCCCAATCCATAGGCCATTGGAAGCTTCTGGTTACTAAATGTTGGGATAGTTTCCGTCTTGCTAAAAACAAAACCTCGATCATTTGTTGCCTGACCACCTTCAGAAATAACTTCTCCATTTAGCGTCGCTGAAGTTAGACTAACATCAGTTGCTGGTTTAGTGACAACGCTTGGTGGAACTTGAATATTTTCTACTTTGCAATTTGAAAGAATCAATAAAGTGAGTAGTGGTAAAAATGGTTTAAATCGTAATTTTTGTAGCATAATCTCTGAATATTTTTAATTCAAAGATTTAAAGAATTTGTTTTTCAATGAATAAATATCGCGTTAATCGTCATGTAACGCATGTCACATATAATTAAACCATATAAATATAGCAGAAAAATAGACTTAGGTCCAGGGACTTTGATCTGTATATCTTGGGCCTGTATCTCCCCGGTTTAGAACCTGGGGTGATTGCAAAAGGGCGTTATGCCAAAGGAGTCTTAAAATTTAAAGACGCGATGCTTCGCGTCTTTTGTTTTTTAAAATTATACGTGAAGTGCTTTAAGTTAGACGCGAAGTATCGCGTCTCTACAATTTCCAGAAATTGTCACGAGGTATTTTAAGTTAGGCGCGAAGTATCGCGTCTCTACTTGCGACTTTCAATCGCAAACCTAAACGCCTCCATGTAGTTCCCTAAAACCGTATGAATATTAATCTCCTTTTGGATAATCTCTTGTGATCTTTTTCCCTTCAGGGCAATTTGTTCCGGATCAGCGAAGAGTTTTTCGATCACTGAAATAAGGCTCGTAACCGAGCCCGATTCGAAAAAGTGTCCATTGTAGCCTTCGCGCACCAAGCGTTTTTCGGTGCCATCGGCAACCGAGCAAATCACGGGTTTCGCAAAACACATGGCTTCATTGATGGATAAACCGCCCATCCCAGCCAAGACATAGATGCCCGCCTCACAAGTGATTTGGCCTAATTCACGCATGTCATAAATACCCCCGTGAAAGTTAATAAAATCGTGTCCTGCGGCTTGCGCTTTTAAGGCCTCCAATTCCGGGCCATCTCCCACGATGGCTAGTTCTGTCTGTGGGTATTTCGCATGCAAAGCAATCGCCGCCTCAATTAAAACGTCTACTTGCTTCCATTTCACTAAACGACCAATGTGCAACAAGCGGAAAGGATTCGATTTGACCTCCTTTAAGGCCTCTACATGCTCAAAAATCACATCTGTGTCGGGCGAATTCGCCGTCACAAACACTTTTTCTGCCGGAACTCCATAAGAAGCATGCATCGCCACCGCCTCATCCAGGTAGTTGATATGCGCATCGACTAAATTGCTGAACAGCCGACGGGTCTCCCGGACAATCATGAATTTGATCCGAGCCAAAAGCGATTTGTTTTGTTGGTGCGCCTGGTTATTCTCCGTCACACCCCCACCATTCAAATAATAGGAGATTGCCTCCTCATAATGCGGTACCTGGAAAGGAATCTCCTTGGAAACCAAGGCAACATTGTTCCGTCGTAAGAAATTATACCAACCGGGGTAAAAAACAAAGGCTGCCTGATAGGGCCAATTTACCATCAATACATCCGGTTTTTCCTGCAGAATTAATTCCTTTAAGCCCTTGAAAAACTTCTTGCCGTAATAGGTCGTATACTCTTCTTGGTAAAATACCTTGAACTCAATGCCGTCCTTACTCTCAAATACCCCGGCTCCTAAGGTCGCTCCTTTGGTCGAAGGCACCACCACACACACCTCTACCCCCATCTCTTTTTGGAGCTTATTCAATACTAAATTGTAATAATGCGGCAATCCCCCCGCCAAGGACATCAACTTCATTTCTTTAATTTATTTTCGATCAACTGACGGATGTCGGGGGATAAATTAAAGCCCCAACAAGCCCAAGTGAACAACAAGGTAATGGCGCCTGAACGTACGCCGACGTTTATAAACCAATTATCGCCCAACACGGGGATGGCCAATACCACAGCGCCAATGATTAAGGAACAGATCAATATTCCGATTGTATTTCGGTCGAAAGGCTGTAAGCCCATTTTGTACCAGAGGAAAAAATACTTGATGGCATTATAGCCACCCAAAGCGAGAAGCGATGCCAAGGCAGCCCCGTTGTAAGAATACATCGGGATAAAAATTAAATTTCCGATAATAATTCCAATCGCTAAAATCAGGTAAAAGACCAGGTCGTAACGGTAGTATTTCGAGTTGATCAAAATCTCCGAATTTAAGCCCGTTCCCATGTCGATCACCTTGCTGATTCCCACCATTAAAACCACCCATTTACCAGCTTCGTAAACCTCATGGTTGGGGATAATTTGGTAGATAAAATCGAGGTTACACCAGATACCGAGGAACAGAAAACAGCCGACCAACAATAAATTGGCCGAGGATTTTTTATAGATATCTGCAATCTGACCAAAGTCCTCGCGCTTCCAGGCCTGTGCTAAAATGGGGGTACTGATCGCTGCAATGACATTGCGTGGGATGGCGATCATCAAGCCCATGCGGGAATTGATGTCGAAAACGGCCGTCGTGCCCAAACCACCCGCATAAGCAGGCAACATTAGCTTCTCGACGTGTTGGATTAAGGTAAAACTGGCGCCTGCTAAAATCACCCAACCGCCATATTGCAACATTTCGTGGAAGACCGGTTTCCGTAAAAAGGAGAAATCCAGCCGCGTGTAGAAACGCTTTAATTGCTTGATGTAGATCAATAAACCGATGACCGCAAACAAATATGAAAGCGTAATTCCCAAAACCAATTGGTCTAGACTCAAATAGCCAAGGCCAAAACCCAAAATCAATGCCGAATTAGACAGACGCAATAACAATTCCCGAATAATTGCCGGTACGACTATCCGTAAATGCACTCGTGCATAGGCTTCCAAGATCGCCATGTACAGAAAACTTCCGGTCAGGGGAATGATGTAATAGAAATATTTGGGAAGCAAGGGCGAAGTATCCGCATAAATCGCATTGAAGGTTTCGCGCAAGGCGAGGTAGCCCAAGGTAAATAGACTTAAACCAAATAAGGGGGCAATCAATAAGAAGCTGAAAAACCCATTGTGGCCATTATCGGGATCATCGAAATGCGGGAAAAACCGAACGGCGAGTTGGGGGATGCCCAACTGTGTAAAGGAGGCAAAGATGAGCGGGATGCTGACCAAGGCGCCGGCAATTAGGCCAACTTCGTCTTGATTTAAAAACTGATTATAAAGGAAAATGACATTGAACGTCCCGATCGCCGTCCCTAGGTAGGTGACGATGGAGGCTTTAAGACTTTGCCGTATGACGATTCCCATGCATTATTCGAATAAGGAACAAAAATACACTTATTTTAAAATAGTTTTGATTTTTTGACTCAGCTTCACAACATCGTAATTCTCAACCACGTGTTTCCGAGCCGCGATGCCCATTTTATCTATTTCTGAAGGGTTTTTCGCTAGAAAAATACAGGCCTCCGCCATGCCTTTGATATCATGCTCGTTGGTCAGAATTCCCGTTTCTCCCTCGATGACCGCATCGGGAATTCCAGCATGTCGCGTAGAAACCGTGGGCAATCCGCATGCTGCCGCTTCCAAAATTGCTACCGGTGTCCCTTCTGAATCCCCCGCTTGGGTGATAATGGAATGTTGGATGAAAACATGGGCTGCCTGTAAAAGTGGCAAGTATTCGTCTTGGGTTTTAGGTCCCAAAAATGTCACGTGATTTCCAAGTTGATTTTCTATGACAAAGGTTTTGGCTTCCCCCCACATGGGACCATCGCCGACCATAAGTAATCGGGCAGATGGAATTTCGTTGAATACCTCCACGAAAGCTCTCAAGCTATGAATGGGTCCTTTTTTCTCCGCAAAGCGCGCGACAGAAATGAAGGTGATTGAGTCATTTTTCGAACCAGCTGGTTTAAATCTTTCCGTATCCACGCCACAAGGGATGAAATGCAGATTGGTCAGCGGCCCAGCGATTGCCTCTAAATTGGCTCGCATGGATTGCGCAACAACAATGACCGATTTTGCCTTGGGGAGCATCGCACGGTAGTCGGCCTGATAATCCGTCAACGTCTTTTTCTCATTAGCATCGAAGCCCAAGAAAACAATTGAATAGGGGATGCCTGCTTCTAGGCATGCCTCATAGATATTCGAACCCAATGGTCCATAATTGGCTAAAAAGGCATCAATCTGATTGGTACGAATGAATTTAATCAGGTAGTGATGGTAGATCTTTCTGAAAAATTTCGGAAAAAGATTTCGAAGGGTTCCACGAACGACCAATTGATTTAATGGAAAGGGGTAAATGGATTTTCCGCTGTAGCTTCGATTCGGTAACCAACCTTCGTAAAGTACCTCCTTGGGGGCTAATTGCTTGATTTGCTCGTCGATAAACGTCTCAGAATAGGAATGGAAATTCGAACGGGCAATCAGCAAATTCATAGATGGGCTATATTTTATACGAATTTACCCTATTTTTGTTTCACATTAAATGGACATGGAGAAAATTCTACTTGTTGGCGGTGCGGGATTTTTGGGCTTCAATCTCCTCGATTTTGTTCAAAATCAATTGGGGGACGAAGCTCCTGAAATTGTGGTATTGTCGCAAGAGATTCCCGAATCCGCCATACATTTTCCAGATGTATTGTTCGTGGAAGGGGATTATTCGGATGCCAAGCTATTGAACCATCTTTTTGAAACGCATCGTTTTTCTCACGTTTTCCATTTTGCGAGTTCGATTATTCCGGCCTTATCAACCCAGAATATTCAACGCGATGTAGAAACGAATTTGTTGCCCACCATCGGATTGATGGAGGTCATGAAGGCTTTTGGCTGTCAAAATCTGCTGTATTTATCTTCTGGTGGTGCGGTGTATGGGA
>Ga0228702_1000559_pt1 | contig 27691 bp, 6 predicted proteins | sample McNCre217_Aug_MG_2_FD_178018 | JGI IMG/M metagenome (GOLD analysis project Ga0228702, IMG submission 178018) | Freshwater microbial communities from McNutts Creek, Athens, Georgia, United States - 20-17_Aug_MG | ecosystem: Environmental > Aquatic > Freshwater > Creek | place: USA: Georgia...
GAGCTTCAGCTCCGACAGGCTTTGTCAGGCCGCGTGCACCTGCGTGATGTGCTGGTCAATCAGCACCTGCAAGGAGGCATCGGCGCTGTGGCTGTAGGCGTTGTATGTCACGCCGCCCTGCACCACCACGCCGCTGGCTTGCCAGCTGCCTTGGACGGCACCCGTGTCCAGCAAACTGCTCAGGTTCACGGTGTCGCTGGCGTCACCGGTCACTTGCACCACATGCTGGCCTGCTGTGTTGGCAGCGGTCTTGAGCACATCGGACAAGTTCAGGTTCAAGGTGTCCGCCTTGGCATTGACCAGGTTGAAGGTCACAGCCTCAGCTGCCGGGGTCGAGGTTTGCAGCCACGCATCCACGATCTGATGGCTCTGCCCATCGGTGGTGACGAAGCTGGAGAAGCCCTGCAACACGTTGCCGCTTTGCGTTGTTTGTGCGTTGTCGTGCTGCAGCTGGATGGCCTGCACGCCCACATCAGTCAGGGTCTTGAGCTCACCCGCCTCGGTCACGCCGTCGCTGTTGGCGTCGACCCAGACCTTCAGGTCGGCAAAGGCGGCATCCTGAGCGTCGATCACGCCATCGGCGTTGGCGTCGTACTGCGCCAGAGCCTGCCAACCATCGCGTGCCAAGGAGCCATCGGCCAGCTGGGTGCTGGTGCCCAGCAATTCGCTGCCGTTGTTGACCATGCCGTCGTGGTTCAGGTCCATGACCAGCAAACCGTCGTGCTTGTCGACCCAACCCACGGATTGCTTGGCACCGCTGTTCAACAAATCGAACTGCGTGCCCAGGTTGATGTTGAGCGTTTGCACGCCGTCGCCGTTCAAGTCCAGCACCAACGGTGAGGCCGACACGGACACGTTGGCATCTGGAATGGCTGCCGAGATCAGCACCTGTGCACCGGTGGTGCTGTGGGTGTAGACGTTGTAGGTCGCGCTGCTGACCGTGACCGAGCTGGCTTCCTTGGTCCACATGCCTGCCAGGCCGCTGTTGCCACCCACGCCATCGGACAGCAGGTTCTGCAAAGCCACGTGATCGCTGGACGTGCCCTTGATCAACAACTGAACCTTGCCTGCTGTGCCCGAAAAGGCATCGGTCTGGCCCAAGCTCAACACATCGTTGGCCGACAAAGTCAGCGTCGACGTGCCTTGCAATTCGAAGGCCTCGACCTGTTGGATCGGCTTGACGGTCTGGTTTGTGGTCAAAGTTGTCAGGTCCAGCGTGGTGCCTGCGGTCAACTTGAGGGTATCGATGCCTGCGCCGCCGTTGATGGTTCCGCCTGCGGCCAGCTTGGCTTGCACGTCAGTGCCTGCCGTGATCACGTCATCACCCGCGACACCATCGACCGAACCACTGGTGTACGCGACAGTGTTCGCACCGCTGCTGGCACCCACAGGCTGCCCTGCGACCAAGCTGTTGTCGGCCAACGGTGGGCTTTGGGCAAAGTTGAAATTGTCCAGCGCAAAGTCACCCCAGCGGCTGTTGCCATCGCTCTTGGCTGTGATGTTCAAGTTCGTTGTGCCTGTTCGGGTGGCGTTGTAAATCGCCGTGAAGTGACCGCTTTCAAAGTTATTGGTCACAAACTGGATGAAGTTGCCATCGATCCAGACACCCATGTTCTGACCACGGAATTCGCGGTTGGCGTAATCGAACTTGAAAACGTAGGTCTTGCCACTTTCGATGGCCACGTCCACGTTCCACAGCGTGCGCGTGTTCGCAGAACTCACCTGACCGAACAGGAAGTAGCCGGTGAAAGCATTGTCTGGGTTGCCGGCAGAGCCAGAAGCATCGACCGCATTGCTGCCCTGATAGACCTTGGACCACGTGCCCTTGGCATAAGTGGTAGGGCCGCTGCTGGCATTGGTGTTGGTCACCGTTGTCCAGCCAGCATTGCCCACGGTGGTGATCTGGTATTCATCACTCGTCCCGTTGATCGGTGTGGTGTTCACAGCCAGCGTCATGCCTGTGGTGGTGAAGTTCTGGTTAAAAGTGGCGAACTCACCGTTGGTGATCAGGTTGGAGTACGTCGGCGTCACCGTGTACAGATTGGACGCCACACTGACGTTGCCCTGTGCATCGACCTGCTTGGCGCTGAAGGTGTTGATGCCTGAGCCCACAGCCGTGTTGGTGGCCAGGCCCGAAATAGACCATTGACCGTCGGCGCCCACCACGGTGGTGCCCACCAGATTGCTGCTGGTGTTGTCGTACAGGTACAGCGTGTCACCCGGATTGCCTGTGCCGCTGACGGAGGTCAGCTTGTCGGTGGTGGTGCCATTGTTGGCCACACTGGCAGCGGCGGCATCCACCACACCGGTGATGACCGGCGCGACTTCGGTGAAGTCGGTCGTCACCACCTGGGTGGCCGAACCGGTCACCACGTTGTTGTTGCTGACCACATCGGCGCGGTACGTCCAGTTGGCGTTGTGCGCCGTGGTGTCGGTGTATTCCCAGGCGGTGCCTGCGGCGTTCACCATGGCATTGCCCAGCAAAGTGCCGTTGGCATAGACCTTGACCACGCTACCTGCTGCCAGCGCGGTGGCCAGCGTGCCCGAGACCAGGCGGCCCGCCGTGCCGTCAGCGGTGCGCCAGTCGTTGGTGACGGCAGTGCCTACAACGCCACTGTCCTTGGTCATGCTGGTGAAGGCCACGTTGGCAGACTCTGTGCTGGCGGTCAGCGTGGTCAACACCTGGGCATTGGTGGTGCTGTGGTTGTACACATGGTATGTGGTAGTGCCAATGGTGGTGGTGCCCATGTCCTGCCACTCGCCGCCCAAGCCGGTGTTGCCCTGCAGGCCGTTGGTGGTGACGCCGTCTTGCGCCAGCGTCTTGAGCTTGAGCGCGTCGCTGCTGGTGCCGTTGATGACCATCTGCACCTTGCCGGTGCTGCTGGCCGAGGCGCTGCCACCCGTGGTGGTGGTGAAGGTGTAGGCGCTCATGGTGCTGGCGTTGGCACCGCCCAGCGAGAGCACATCGTTGGCGCTCAGCGTCAGGCTGCCATTGCCTTGCAACTCAAAAATTTCGACCTGCTGGATGGGCTGCACCGTTTGGTTGTTGGTCAGCGCGGTCAAGTCCAGCGAAGTACCCGCAGCCAGCTTGAGCGTATCGACACCTCCGCCACCATCGATGAAACCGCCTGCGGCCAGCACCGCTTGCAAACTGGTGTTGCTGACGGTGATGGTGTCGTTACCGGCCTGCGCGTCGATGCTGCCAGCGCTGAACGTAAGCGCCGTGTCATTGCCCGAAGTGCCTTGTGCCATAGTGCCTGCGACGAGGCTGTTATCACTTGCAGGTGGTGTCTGTGCGAAAGTGAAGTTATCCATCACGTAATCGCCCGCGTTGTTGGGACTGACGGAGCGCGTGTTGTCACTGAATGTGCTGAGGTTGATCGATCTGGTCGTTGTGGCGGTGTACGTGGCCACAAAGCGACCGGTTTCAACGCCTGTGTTGACTACGTCAATGGGCACGCCGTCGATGAAAACGCGGAGGCCCTTGGTAGAAGTCGAGCCCGAATCCGTGTTGAAGTTGACGTTGTAATCGAAACTGAATTGATAAGTCTGTCCAGCGACGACGTTCACGGTGTTCGACCACGTGGTGCCTGAGCCAACCATGTTACCGACCAGCATGTTGCCGGTCATGGTGGCCAGCCTTCCTGTCGAATTGACAAAACTTTTGGACCAAGTGCCGCCTGTATAGCTAGCGGGGCTCGTGGACGAGGTCGTGTTGACCACAGACAGCCAGGTCGATGTGTCCTGCACGGCGTAGTTGGACGTGCTCGCCAAATAGTCTGCGCCTGTCAACTTGGCGCCAAAGCCGCTATTGAATGCGCTGACACTTGCAAAGTCCCCATTGGCAATCAAATTGGTACCGGCCGTTGAAACGGTCCATGTATTGGATAAGACGCTTTCGTTGCCCAGGGCATCAACTTGCTTGGCACTGAAGGTGTTGCTGCCTGCACCCACGTTCAGACCACTCACCGTCCACGTCCCGTTGGCCCCTACCACAGTGGAGCCAACCAAGTTGGTGCTGGTGTTGTCGTACAGGTAAATCGTGTCACCTGCCACACCCGTACCGCTGACGCTGCTCAGGGCGTTGCTGGTGGTTCCGGCGTTGGCGATGCTGGCACTGGCCGAATCCACCACGCTGGTGATGACCGGTGCGGCTTCGGTAAAGTCGGTGTTGACGATCCGGGTGGTGGTGGGGCCGGTGTTGCCCGCAGCATCTTCCACCTTGGCGGTGTAGGTCCAACCGGCGGTGTAGCCGGTGGTGTCGGTGATCTCCCAGGCTTTGCCGTTGACCACGGCGTCGCCAATGTAAGAGCCGTTGCTGTAGACCTTGAGCACTTGGCCTGTGATGAGCACGGCGTCCAGCGTGCCTGACACCAGACGACCAGCGCTGCCGTCGGCGGTGGTCCAGTCGGCATTGTCCAGGGCGCGGCTGCTGTCCTTGGTCATGCTGCTGAAGGTCACGGTCTGCGTGGGCACGGCCGTCACATACGGCACGCTGGCGGAGTTGTTGGCGTCCGCACCGTCGGCGTTCTGGTTGCCTGCAGCGTCGCTGAACTTGCTGCTGGCCACGCTGATGCTGCCGGTGCCGCTGGTGTTGGCGGTCGGCGTGAAGGTGGCGCTGTAACTGGTGCCCGAGCCGCTGAAGTTGCTCAGCGTGCCACCGGTCACGGCGACGTCGCTCACATCAAAGTTGGTGCTGGCCTCGCTCAAGGTGAAAGTGATGGTTTCGGTCTGCCCAGTGGACAAGGTGGCCGTGCTGTTGTTGGCCCGTGCCACGGCGATGGTGGGCGCTGTGGTGTCGATCACCAGGGCCTGCGTGTCCACCCCCTGCGAGCCGAAGCTGCTGGTCGTGGTGGTGGTGCCCTGGTTCACGATGGTGGAGCGGATGGTGTAGTTGCCCGCGGTGAGTGTGGTCAGGCCACTGGTGGCGTTGGCGTTGTCAAACGTCCAGGTGACACCGCTGACGGTGGCCTTGCCAGTGCTGACCACGGTGCCACTGCTGTTGAGGATTTCGACCAGCACGTCGTGGTTGGCGTCGTTGTACTCCACAGGCACCGTGCCGGTGTAGGTCAAGCTGGTGTCGTTGGTGATGAAGTCGGTGGCCGAGGTGCCGCTGTCGGTGCTGATAGCCGTGATGGCGATCGGGTTGACGGTGGTCACGACCACCGGCACATCGACCAGCACCTGAGCTTGGGTGGTGCTGTGGTCATAGACCTTGTAGGTGATGGTGCCGATCTGGACCTGGCCCTTGTAGGCCCATGTGCCGGTCAGGCCCGAGTTGCCCAACACACCCGCAGCGCTGCTGACGCCGTCGGTGGCCAGCGCGTCGAGCTTGAGCGCATCGCCCGTGCCGCCCTGGATGACCATTTGCACCTTGCCGGTGCTGCTGGTGCTGCCGGTGGCAGCGGTGCTGCCATCGGCCACCTGCTGTGTGCTGCTGAAGCTGAAGGGGGCCATGGTGCTGGCGTTGGAGCCGCCTAGGCTGAGCACGTTGTTGGCGCTCAGCGTCAGGCTGCTGCCGCCTTGCATTTGCAGGATTTCAACTTCCTGGATCTTTTGCACCGTCTGGTTGCCGGTCAGTGTCTCCAGGTTGAGCGTGGTGCCTGCGGCCAGCTTGAGGGTGTCGATGCCGGCACCGCCCTTGATGATGCCGCCTGCAGCCAAAGTGCTTTGCAGGCTGCTGCTGGTGACGGTGATGGTGTCGTTGCCAGCCAGGGCGTCGAGGGCGCCTGCTGTATAGCTCAGTGCCGTGTCATTGTTCGGTGTGGCTGGTGCAGAACCGCCTGCGACCAACGTGTTGTCAGCAGGGGTCGCCGTCGATGTCACAGCGAAGTTATCCAAGGCATAGTTACCTAGTGCCCCGCCATTGCCGTTCCCGTTGCCTTGAACGGCAAGACTTATCGGTCCGGTGGTTGTAGCGGTAAATTGTGCAGTGAAGTGCCCCCCTTCATGTGTCGTCGTTGTCTGGAAGAACGGAATAACGACACCACCAATTGCGGCTTCAAGATGAGCGTCAACATCCCAGTAGTCGAATTTGAATACGTAGCTCTGTCCAGCGACGACATGTACGTCTTCACTCCAAATGACCTGATGGGGTGTCGTGGTCACCAGGCCGCCAAACATCACATTACCGGTCATCGCGCCGTCAGGGTTCGTCAGCCCAGCTCCAGTCACGTAGTGAGCAGTCCAATTGATGCCGCTGACTGTGCCGCTTGCTGTGGCGTTCGGCGTAACGACCTGGTCAAAACTGAGGTAGCTGGTACTGACGTTGTAGTCCGGCGTCGCATCGTCATAGATACCACCTGTAAGCGCGGAAGTACCGGTGGGTGTGTAAACGCCTGAGGTAGTGAAGCCGGTATTGCCCAAGCTGAAGTCACCGTTGGTGAAAAGACTTGGTGAATTTGCGGTCACGGTCCACAAGTTGGACAACACGCTCTGATTACCCAATGCATCCACTTGTTGCGCACTGAAAGTGTTAGAACCACTGTAAGTGCCCGTCAGTCCGGTGACTGTCCATGTGCCATTGTTCAACACAGTAGCGCTGCCCACCAAATTGGTGGTGGTGTTGTCGTACAGGTAAATGGTGTTGCCTGTCACACCCGTGCCGCTGACGCTGCCAATCGCATTGGTGGTGCTGGTCGGGTTGGTGGCCGTGACGGCTGGGTCGTTGCCCACCAGCACAGGGGTGCTGGCGGTGTCACGTGCGGCGGTGATGACCGGTGCGGCTTCGGTGTAGTCACCGTTGACCACCTGGGTCGATGTGCTGGGCGTGGGGCCTGCGTTGCCCGCAGCGTCCACCACTTTGGCGCTGTAGGTCCAGCCTGCGGTGTTGCCCGTGGCACCGGTGGCGCCCACGTAGTTGGTGGTGTCGGTGTATTCCCAGGTGGTGCCGCCTGCATCGACCGTGGCGGTGCCCAGCAGCACAGCGCCTGTGCCTTTGTCCACGTAGACATTGACCGTTTCACCTGTGCCCAGTGGCGCACTCACAAAGCCCGAGACCAAGCGGCCTGCGCTGGCGTCGGCGGTGGTCCAGTTGGCGTTGCCTGTGCTCAGCCCACTGTCTTTGGTCATGGAGCTGAAGCTGGCGGTTTGCGTGGGCGCCACGGTGTCGTAGGCCACGCTGACGACGTTGTTGTTGTTCTCGGCGTTGCTGTTGGCACCGCCCGTCAGGGTGAAGTCGTCGGCGTTCTGGTTGCCTGCGGCGTCCTGGAACTTGCCTGCACGCACACCGATGGTGGCGGTGCCCGTGGCGGCATTGGCGCCCGTGGGCGGCGTGTAGGTGGCGGTGTAGACGGTGCTGCTGACGGCTGTCCAGTTGCTCAGCGCACCGGCTGAGACGACCACGTCTGTGCTGGTGAAGTCGCTGCTGGCTTCACTCAGGGTGAAAGTGATGGTTTCGGTGGCAGCGGTCGAGCCTGTGCCGCCCAGTGTGGCGTTGGTGGCGCGGCCGACGATCACCGTGGGGGTGACGGTGTCAAAGTTGACGCTCAGGCTGTTGTTGGTATCGCCGCCGTCGGTGTTGAAGTTGCCCGCTGCGTCGCTGAACTTGTTGCTGGCCACGCTGATGGTGGCGGTGCCTGTGCCTGCTGTGCTGGGCGGGGTGTAGGTGGCCGTGAACACGCCAGGGGTGGTGGTGCTGGGCGTGAGGGCGCTGAGTGTGCCACCGCCGGTGACGACGATGTCGTTGGTGCTGGCGCTCGGGTTGGTAGGGTCCCACATGAAGTCGGAGCTGACTTCACTCAGGGTGAAGGTGATGGTGCTGGGCCCGGACACGGCGCCCGAGGGGCCAGTGATGGCGATGGTGGGCGCGGTGTTGTCGGTCTTGTAGTTGAAGGTGACGGCGTTGTTGGTTTCAACCACTTTGCCGCTGACGGTGTCGGCGCTGTCGAAAGTGTCCTTGTTGAGGTTGCCAGCGGGGTCGCTGAACTTGCCAGCCTTGACGCCGATGGTGACGCTGCCGGCACTGTTGGCGGTGGGCGTGAAGGTAGCAGTGAAGACCGTGCCGTCGCCCACAAAGTTGCTCAGCGTGCCTGCACCGGGGGTCACAAAGATGTCGCTGGCATCAAAGCTGGTGCCCGCGTTGTCGCTCAGGGTGAAGGTGATGGTTTCAGCGCCAGTGACAGTGGTGCCGGTGCTGCGGCTGACGATCACCGTGGGGGGCGTGGTGTCGGTGTTGATGCTCAGGTCGAGCAGGTTGTTTTGTTCGAGCACGGTGCCGGTCACAAAGGCTTCGTAGGTGTCTTTGTTGGCGTTGCCTGCGGCGTCGGTGAAGGTGCCTGCCTTGATGCCGATGGCACCGCTGCCAAACAAGCCGCTGGTGGGCGTGAAGGTGGCGGTGTAGGTGATGTTGTCAGAGGTCGCCCAGTTGCTGAGCAGGCCGCCAGAGACGTCGACATCGGTGCTGGCGAAGGTGGTGCTGGCTTCGCTGAGGGTGAAGGTGATGGTCTCAGCGGCCGTCATGGCACCGGTGCCTGCGCGGCTGATGGCCACGGTGGGCGGGGCCAGGTCGGTCAGGGCGTAGTTTTGCACGGCGGTGGCGGTGGTGCCGCCGGTGCCTGTGACGCTGCCGTCAATGGTGGTGTCGCTGTCGGCCAGCAAGTCGGTGGCTTTGACGTTGATGCTGTAAAAGCCCAGGCTGTTGACCGTACCGGTGGATGTGACACCGTTGACGACCAGGCTGACGGTGTCGCCGTTGGCAAATTTGCCGCTGACGCGGCCGGTGATGGCGATGTTGCCGTTGGTGTCGGCTTCGCTGGCCAGAACGGTGTTGTCGGCCGTCACGCGGTCGATGGTCAATGCGGTTTGGGTGACGGTGTTGCCACTTTCCAGTGTGTAGTCTTGCGCGGCGGTCGCCGTGTCGCCGCCCGTGCCTGTGACGGTGCCTTCGACCTTGGTGTCGGTGTCGGCGGCCAGCGCTGTGGCGGGTACGGTGATGCTGTAACTGCCGTCAGCTGCGACTTGGCCGGTGTAGGCAGTGTTGTTGATGGTCAGGGTGACGGTGTCACCTGCGGCAAAGGTGCCGCTGACTTTGCCGGTGACGTTGATACTGCCGGTGTTTTCGGAGTTGAGGATGACGTTGTCGCCTGTGACGGGGTCGATGCTCAGCGCGGTCTTGACGCCAGCGGGCGTGGTGTTGTTGCTGGTGGTGTTGACCGTGAGGGTGACGGTGTTGTCGGTCTCTTGCGTGGTACCGCTCACACCCGAGGCGTAGGTGTCTTTGTTGAAGTTGCCTGCCGCGTCCTTGAATTTGTCGGAGGCGACTTTGACCACGCCGTTGACGGTGCTGTTGGCGTTGGGCGTAAAGCTGGCGGTGTAGATGTCCTGGCCGCTGCTGTTGACGCCCACGTGATTGAGTGTGCCGAGGCTGCCACCACTGGTTTCGATGTCCGTGCCGTCAAAGTCGGCGCTGGGCTCGCTCAGGGTGAAGGTGATGGTGGCCGTCTGGCCCGTGGCCAGGCTGACCTGGTTGGAGCTGATGGCGATCTTGGGTGCGGTGGTGTCGCTGGTGTCCAGGCCGTAGTTTTGCAGCGCGGTGGCCAGGGTGCCACCGGTGCCGGTGACCGTGCCGTCGATGGTGGTGTCGGCATCGAGCGCCAGGTCTGTGGCCTTGACGTTGATGCTGTAGCTGCCATCGGCTGCGGCGGTGCCGCTGTAGTTGCTGCCATTGACGCTGAGGGTGACGACGTCGCCGGTTGCGAACTTGCCGGTCACTTTGCCGGTGACGGCAATGTTGCCGTTGCTGTCGGGTTCGCTGTTGCTGATCAGGTTGTCGGCTGTGACGGGGTTGATGCTGAGCGCGGTTTTGGTCAGGGTGGTGCTGGCTTCGACGGTGTAGTCCTGCGCAGCGGTGGCCAGTGTGCCGCCGTTGCCGCCTGTGACGCTGCCTTCGATCTTGGTGTCGGTGTCGGCAGCCAGGTCGCTGGCGGGCACGTTGATGCTGTAGGTGCCGTTGGCAGCAACGGTGCCGGTGAAGGTTTTGCCGTTGATGCTGAGGGTGACGGTGTCGCCGCTGGCGAAGGTGCCGGTCACTTTGCCGGTGACGGCAATGTTGCCGGTGTTCTCGGCCGAGGTGATGACGTTGTCGGTGGCAATGGGGTCGATGCTCAGCGCGGTTTTGACGCTGGCAGCGGGCACAGCGCCGATGGCGATGTTGAAGTTGCTGCTGGTGCTGGCGTTGAGGGCATCGGTGGCAGTGACTTTGACCGCCACGGTGGTGCTGGCCGCGCTTTCGGGCGGGGTGCCGCTGAAGGTGCGGGTGCTGGCGTTGAAGCTCAGCCAGCTGGGCAGCGAGCTGCCGTCGGCCAGGGTGGCGGTGTAGGTCAGGCCCGTCTGGTGGCCGGTGTCCACGTCTTTGAAGGTGTCAGTGGCGGTGCCGGTGTTGCCTGCAAATGGGTAGGTGAGCAAGCTGTCAGGCGTGGCGCTCTGGTTGACCAGGGCGACCTGAACTTCTGGCGCATCGTTGACACCTTTGACGCTGACGGTGATGGTGTTGGTGTGTGTGGCGCCTGCAGCGTCTTTGACGGTGTAGGTGAAAGTGTCGGTCAATGCCGTGCTGGTAGGCAGCAGGGCTTGCACGCTGGCGTTGCTTTGGTTGACGGTGTAGCTGTAGCTGCCGTCGGTGCCGATGTGCAGGGTGCCGAAGCTGCCTGAGATGCCGGTGGTGTCGGCCGCCGCGCTGGCTGCGGTGACGTTGCTTGCGGTGCCTGTGGTGCCAACCAAGATGGCGCTGACGGTCTTGGTGTCGCCGGTGTCCACATCGGTGTCGTTGGTAAGCACATTGCCGGTGGGGTCGGTGCCTGCGGTGGCGTTGGCGGCGCCGCCAGCTTCTGTTGCACTGGCCACATCGGCCACGGCCACGGGGGCGTCGTTGGTGCCGGTGATGGTGATGGTCAGGTTGGCGTTGCCTGTCTGACTGGTGCCGCCTGCGGAGCCGCTGGCGCTGTAGGTGAAGACTTCGCTGAGGGTGTTGGTGCTGCCTTTGAGGGCTTGCACGGTGGCGTTGGTGTTGTCGACGGCGTAGGTGTAGCTGCCGTCAGCGCCGATGTGCAGGGTGCCGTATTGGCCGGTGATGCTGGTGAAGCTGCTGGCGCTGGTGCTGCCGCTGGCCACGGCTGTGGTGCTGCTGGCGCTGGAGAGTTTGACGGCGGTGACGGTCATGCTGGAGCCGCTGTCGTTGCTGAGCACGTTGAGGGCGGTGACGCCGCTGGTGGTGCTGGCGAGGGCCGCGCCTGCGGTGGCGTTGTTGGTGCCGCCGTCTTCGCCGACGTTGGCGCTGTCGTTGCTGACTGCGAAGCTGCCGTTTCGGGTGTCAAAGCTGATGCTGGCTTGGTTGTTGCCGTCGTTGCTTTGGCCTGTTGGTACGGTGCTGGCGTAGGTGTCTTTGTTGAGGTTGCCTGCGAGGTCTTTGAATTTGTCGCCGAGCACGCCGATGGTGGCGATGCCGCTGCTGTTGGCGTTGGGAGTGAAGGTGGCGGTGTAGACCTTGGGGTCGGTGGCGCTTTTCTGGAAGTTGGTGAGGCTGCCGCCTGCGACGTCGATCACGCTTTGCGCAAAGTCGGCGCTGGCTTCACTGAGGGTGAAGGTGATGGTGGCGGTGTTGCTGCCGCTGAGGGTGCTGGCGGAGCTGGTAATGGCCACGGTGGGGGTGGTGGTGTCGGTGTTCCAGCCCAGTGTGAGTTGGTTGTTGGCTTCTTGTGTGGTGCCTGCTACGCCGGCTTCGTAGGTGTCTTTGTTGCTGTTGGCGGGGCTGGCAGCATCGGTGAAGGTGCCTGCTTTGATGCCCAGCGTGACTGTGCCTACGGTTGCGGTGGGGGCGGTGTAGGTGGCGGTGAATTGGGTGTTGCCGCTGCCTGTGACGGCAACCAGGTTGCTCAGGCCGCTGGCGGCGCTGCCAGTGCTGGCGTCAACCACATCACTGAGGGTGAAGCCGGTCACGGGTTCACTGAAGACGAAGACGATGGTGTCGCCCGCGCTGGTGACGGCACCGTTGCCGACGCGACTGATGGCCACGGTGGGAGGTGTTTCGTCGATGGGGCTGGTGCCTGTGGTGTCGACGTTGGCGGTGACTTGGTTGTTGCTCTCGACGACTTTGCCGCTGACGGTGTCGGCGCTGTCAAAGGTGTCTTTGTTGAGGTTGCCAGCTGCATCGCTGAAGGTGCCTGCCTTGACGCCAATGGCCGCTGGTGTGGTGCTGTTGGCCGTGGGGGTGAAGGTGGCGGTGTATTGCTTGTTGCCGGTGCCGGTGACGGCGACCAGGTTGCTCATGGTGCCGCCGCTGGCACTGATGTCGGTCAGGGCGAAGTCGGTGGTGGCTTCGCTGAAGTTGAAGTAGATGGTTTCGGCGCCGTTGATGGTGCCGGTGGCCGAGCGAACCACTTCGACGGTAGGCGGCACGTTGTCAGTGGCGCTGGTGTTGTAGGCCACGGTGACTTGGTTGTTGCTCTCGACGGTGGTGCCGGCGATGCCGGTCTCGAAGGTGTCTTTGTTGAGGTTGCCTGCGGCGTCGCCGAAGGTGCTGGCTTTGACGCCGATGGTGATGTTGCCGCTGCCGCTGGTGGGCGGGGTGTAGGTGGCTGTGTAGACGGTGTAGCCGGTGCTGGCGCTGCCGCTGGCGGCCACGGGGCTCCAGTTGCTGAGGGTGCCGCCACCGGTGATGGTGACGTCGCTTTGCTCAAAGGTGAGCGAGGCTTCGGACAAGGTAAAGGTGACGGTGTCGGTGCCACCGCTTTGCAAGGTGCTGGTCCCAGCGCGGGTCACGGCAATGGTGGGCGCGGTGGTGTCGGGTGAGGGGTTGATGGTGTTGTAGCTGATGGCCACCTGGTTGTTGGCCTCGTACACCGCTGGCGCTGTGGCGGGGTTGATGTGGGTGTCGAGGTTGGTGTTGCCTGCCGCGTCGCTGAATTTGCCGGAGGCGACGCCGATGGTGGCTTGGCCCGAGCTGTTGGCTGTGGGCGTGAAGGTGGCCACGTAGGTGGTGTAACCCGTGCCTGCGGTGCCGCTGGTGGGCACGGCGGCGAGGTTGGTCAGTGTGCCGCCAGTGACGGCAATGTCGGCCAGGGTGAAGTCTTTGCTGGCTTCGCTGAGGGTGAATTGGATGGTTTCGCTGCTGGTGAGCGTACCGCTGCCCAGGCGCTCGACGACGATGGTGGGCGCCGTGCTGTCGACCACGGGGTTGTTGCCGCTGTTGGTGACGAAGTTGACGGTGTTGTTAACGTCAGCGCCATCCTGGTTGTAGTTGCTGGCGGCGTCGCGGAAGGCGTTGCTGTCCACATGCACGCTGCCGGTGCCCTGGCTGCCGGATGTGGGCGTGTAGGTGGCGGTGTAGCTGGTGCCGCTGCCCACAAAGTTGCTCAGGGTGCCACCAGTGACGACCACGTCAGCCGATGTGAAGTCGGCGCTGGCTTCGCTGAGGGTGAAGCTGATGGTGGCGGTTTGGCCTGACGTCAGCGTGGTTTTGTCTGCGCTGATGGCAATGACGGGCGCTGTGGTGTCGGGGGTGGCAGGACTGGTGCTGGTGTTGTAGCTGAGCACGACCTGGTTGTTGGCTTCGACCACGTGGCCGGAGACGGTGTCGGCACTGGCGCTATAGGTGTCGAGGTTGTTGTTGCCTGCGGCATCGGCAAATTTGCCTGCGGCCACGCTGATGGTGCCCGTGCCGGTGCTGTTGGTCGTTGGGGTGTAGGTGGCGGTGTATTGGGCGTACACGCCGGTGGCAGTTTTGCTGCTTTCGACCGGCGCAAGGCTGCTGATGGTGCCACCGGTGGCGTCGATGTCGGCGCTGGTGAAGCTGCTGGTGGCCACGCCTTCGCTGAAGGTGAAGACGATGGTTTCGCCGGTGCTGCTCACGGTGCCTGTGCCCGAGCGGGTCACCGCAATGGTGGGCGCGGTGGTGTCGCTGCTGCCTGAGTTGGTCAGGCTCACCCAGTTGTTGGTCTCGGCTGTGGTGTTGCTCACGGCTGTGGTGCCGGTGGCGCTGCCTTTGTAGGTGTCGGCGTTGGTGTTGCCGGCTGCGTCTGCGAATTTGCTGGCATCCACACCGATTTGTACGGTGCCTGCCGTGCTGCCAGCCGTGTAGGTAGCGGTGTACTGCACACCGTTGCTGCCGGCCACGGGTTGCAGGTTGCTCACTGTGCCACCGCCGCTGATGACGTCGATATCAGCTGCGGTGAAGTCGGCCGTGGCCTCGCTCAGGATGAAGGTGAGCGTGGCGGTCTGGCCGCTGGCCAGCGTGCTCTTGTCGATGCTGACCTGAACCGTGGGCTCGTCATTGTCCACAGGGTTGGTGCTGCGGGTGTCAAAGGCCACGCTGACTTGGTTGGTGTTGCTGGTGGCCAGCTCGGTCACAGCGCCAGTGGGGGCGGGGCTGAGGTAGGTGTCTTGGTTGAGGTTGCCGGCCATGTCGGCAAACTTGCCACTGGCCACGCCGATGGTGGCGGTGCCGGTGGCCCCTGCGGTGGGGGTGAAGACGGCGGTGTATTTGGTGTAACCACTGACGGCGGTGCCGCTGCTGCCCACGGGTGTGAAATTGCTGAGCGTGCCACCGGTGACGGCGATGTCGCTGGCGTCAAAAGTTGCGCTGGCTTCGCTGAGCGTGAAGATGATGGTTTCTGTGCCCGCGGCGTCCAAAGAGGAAGCGGGGTTGGCACGCTCGACCACAATCGTTGGCGGCGTAACGTCGCCTGTCTGAGCGGCCGTCAGGTTGATGGCGAAGTCATCGCTGGTTGACAGGCCCAGGGCGTCGCTGGCGGTGACCTTGACGGTGATGGGACCAGTGGTTCCTGTAGGCGGCGTGCCGCTGAAGGTGCGGGTGCTGGCGTTGAAGCTCAACCAGCTGGGCAGCGAGCTGCCATCGGTCAGGGTGGCGGTGTAGGTCAGGCCAGTTTGGTGGCCGCTGTCCACATCTTTGAAGGTGTCGGTGGCGGAGCCTGCGTTGCCAGCAAAGGTGTAGCTGAAGGAGCTGCCGGTGGTGGCGTTCTGGTCAACCAGGGCCACTTGCACCTGAGGGGCGTCGTTGGCACCTTTGACGCTGACGGTGATGGTCTGCTGACTGGTCAGGCCTGCAGCGTCTTTGACGGTGTAGGTGAAGGTGTCGGTCAATGCCGAGCTGCTGGGCAGCAGGGCTTGCACGGTGGCATTGGTGTTGTCCACGGTGTAGGTGTAGCTGCCATCGGCGTTGATGCTGATGGTGCCAAAGCTGCCAGCTTTGCTGGTGGCTGTGCCTGCGGCCACAGCGCTGTCGCCCGTGGTACCGGTAGCGTTGCCTGCGTGGATGGCACTGACGGTCTTGGTGTCGCCGGTGTCCACATCGGTGTCGTTGGTGAGCACGTTGCCGGTGGGGTTGGTGCCTGCGGTGGCGTTGGCGGCGCCGCCAGCTTCTGTTGCGCTGGCCACATCGGCCACGGCCACGGGCGCGTCGTTGGTGCCGGTGATGGTGATGGTCAGGTTGGCGGTCTTGAGGCCGCTGCCGTCGGTGGCGGTGTAGGTGAAGACCTCGGTCACCTTGTCACCGGCCTTGAGGGCCTGGACGCTGGCTTTGGTGTTGTCGATGGTGTAGGTGTAAGAACCGTCAGCGCCCAGCTTGAGCGAGCCAAAGGTGCCCGCAACGGTGGTGCCGGTGCTGCTGGTGGTGCCCGCGCTGATGGTGCTGTCGGTGCCACCGGACAAGGCGACTTTGCTGATGCTGGTGGCCAGGCTGTCATTGGTGATGACGTTGCCGTTGATGGCCGCGCCGTCTTCGGTGACGCTGTTGGTGTCGTTGGTGACGGTGAAGTTGGATGTACTGGTGGTGGTGTTAACCGTCAAGGTGACGGTGTTGTTGGCATCGGCACCGTCGTTGTTGGCGTTGTTGGCCGCATCGGTGAAAGCGTTCGAGGCCACGCTGATGACACCGTTGGCGGTGCTGTTGCTGTTGGGCGTGAAGGTGGCGGTGTAGACCAGCGGGTTGGTGCTGTCTTGAACGATGGCGCTGAGCGTGCCGCCGCTGACGTTGATGTCGCCGGTGCTGCCGTTCCATGCGAAATTGATGCTGGCTTCAGACAGTGTGAAAGTGATCGTCGCCGTCTGACCTGCGGCCAAGCTCGCTTGGTTGGAGCTGATGGCGATGGTGGGGGCAGTGGTGTCACTGCCGCTGTTGGTGACGAAGTTGACGGTGTTGTTAACGTCAGCGCCATCCTGGTTGTAGTTGCTGGCGGCGTCGCGGAAGGCGTTGCTGTCCACATGCACGCTGCCGGTGCCCTGGCTGCCGGATGTGGGCGTGTAGGTGGCGGTGTAGCTGGTGCCGCTGCCCACAAAGTTGCTCAGGGTGCCACCAGTGACGACCACGTCAGCCGATGTGAAGTCGGCGCTGGCTTCGCTGAGGGTGAAGCTGATGGTGGCGGTTTGGCCTGACGTCAGCGTGGTTTTGTCTGCGCTGATGGCAATGACGGGCGCTGTGGTGTCGGGGGTGGCAGGACTGGTGCTGGTGTTGTAGCTGAGCACGACCTGGTTGTTGGCTTCGACCACGTGGCCGGAGACGGTGTCGGCACTGGCGCTATAGGTGTCGAGGTTGTTGTTGCCTGCGGCATCGGCAAATTTGCCTGCGGCCACGCTGATGGTGCCCGTGCCGGTGCTGTTGGTCGTTGGGGTGTAGGTGGCGGTGTATTGGGCGTACACGCCGGTGGCAGTTTTGCTGCTTTCGACCGGCGCAAGGCTGCTGATGGTGCCACCGGTGGCGTCGATGTCGGCGCTGGTGAAGCTGCTGGTGGCCACGCCTTCGCTGAAGGTGAAGACGATGGTTTCGCCGGTGCTGCTCACGGTGCCTGTGCCCGAGCGGGTCACCGCAATGGTGGGCGCGGTGGTGTCGCTGCTGCCTGAGTTGGTCAGGCTCACCCAGTTGTTGGTCTCGGCTGTGGTGTTGCTCACGGCTGTGGTGCCGGTGGCGCTGCCTTTGTAGGTGTCGGCGTTGGTGTTGCCGGCTGCGTCTGCGAATTTGCTGGCATCCACACCGATTTGTACGGTGCCTGCCGTGCTGCCAGCCGTGTAGGTAGCGGTGTACTGCACACCGTTGCTGCCGGCCACGGGTTGCAGGTTGCTCACTGTGCCACCGCCGCTGATGACGTCGATATCAGCTGCGGTGAAGTCGGCCGTGGCTTCGCTCAGGATGAAGCTGAGGGTGGCGCTTTGGCCTGCGCTCAGGCTGGTTTTGTCGATGCTGACTTGGACTGTCGGTTTGTCGTTGTCCACGGCGTTGGTGCTGCGCGTGTCAAATGCGACGCTGACTTGGTTGTTGCTTTCGACGGTGGCGCCGCTAGGGGCGGGGTTGACGTAGGTGTCTTGGTTGAGGTTGCCTGCGTTGTCCGTGAATTTGCCGCTGGCCACGCCGATGGTACCGGTGCCGTTGGTACCCGCTGCGGGGGTGAAGACGGCGGTGTATTGGGTGTAGCCGGTGGCGGCTGTACCGCTGGTAGGCACGGGGGTGAAGTTGCTCAGGGTGCCGCCGGTGACGGAGATGTCGCTGGCGTCAAAGGTGGTGCTGGCCTCTGACAGTTTGAAGGTGATGGTTTCTTTGCCGTTGGCGTCCAGCGTGGCGGTGGGGGGGTTGGTGCGCTCGACGATGATGGTCGGTGCGGTGGTGTCACCTGCTGGTGGGTGCCCAACAGCAGTGGTCCAAGTGTTGTTTGCGTCAGCGCCGTCCTTATTGAGGTTGCCCGCAGCGTCTGCGAACTTGTCGCTGGCCAGGCTCACGCTGGCAGTGCCGGCTGTCGTGGTGCCTGCATCCGCTGTGAACGTGGCGGTGTAGACCTTGGGGTCGGTCGCGCTTTGCTGCAGCGGGCCAAGTTTGCCGCCTGCCACCGCGAAGTCGGCATCGCTCAAGTCCGCGCTGGCTTCTGACAGGGTGAAGGTAAGCGTCGCGCTCTGGCCCGCAGCCAAGGTGCTGGCCGCGCTGGTGATGGCCACCGTGGGCGCTGTGGTGTCGATCGTGAATGGGCTCAGCGGCGTGGTGCTGGTCTGGCCGTTGGTGGTGACGTTCAGCTGCGGCGTATAGGTGCCATCGGGCAAATCAGTCGGCTGCGTGAAGGACCAGGTGCCATCAGGGTTGACGCTCACCGGGTAGGTCTGGCCGTTGATGGTCACCGTGGCGCTGGAGCCCGCTGGCACTTGGCCCGTCAGCTCAGGCGTCTTGTCGTTGGTTTTGCCGTCGTTGGGGGTGCCGGTGCTGTTGTCGCTGGCTGTCGAGAGTTGTCCGCTGGTGGCGGTGTTGGTGGTGAGGGCCAGGCTGTTGTTGGCTTCTGCGCCGTCGGCGTTGTTGTTGCCTGCGGCGTCCGTGAATTTGGTGCTGGCGACGCTGATGCTCGCTTGCGTGCCCGTGCTGGCGGGCATGAAGGTGGCGGTGTAGACCTTGGGGTCGGTCGCGCTTTTCTGGAAGTTGCTGAGGGTGCCGCCGGTGACGGCGATGTCGTCGGCGCTGAAGTCGCTGGTGGCTTCGCTCAGCGTGAAGCTGATGCTGGCAGTTTGCCCTGCGGCCAAGGTGGTGGCGTTGCTGGCGAGCGCGATGGTGGGGGGCGTGGTGTCGATGGTGAACGGCGTGATGGGGGTGCTGCTGGTTTGGCCGTTGGTGGTGACGTCCAGCACCGGGGTGTAGGTGCCGTCAGGCAAGTTGGTGGGGTTGGTGAAGGACCAGGTGCCGTCGGGGTTGACGGTCACGGGGTATTTTTGGCCATTGATGGTGACGCTGGCTGTGGAGCCCGCAGGGACTTTGCCGCTGAGGGTAGGTGTGGTGTCGTTGGTTTTGTTGTCACCGACGACGCCGCTGTCGTTGGGGGCCGCTTGTTGTAAGGCGCCGTAGGTGGTGGCGTTGGTGGTGAGGCTGACGGTGTTGTTGGCCTCTGCGCCGTCGGCGTTGGTGTTGGCGGCCGCGTCGTTGAATTTGCCGCTGGCCACGCTGATGGTGGCGGTGCCCGGCGTACTGCCGGCAGTGGGTGTGAAGGTGGCGGTGTAGACCTTGGGGTCGGTGGCGCTTTGCTGCCAGTTGCTCAGGGTGCCGCCCGTGGCGGCCACGTCATCAACCGTGAAGTCGGCGCTGGGCTCGGACAGGGTGAAGGTGATGGTGGCGCTTTGCCCTGCGCCCAGCGCTGCCGCGTTGCTGGTGACAGCCACGGTGGGGGCGGTGGTGTCAATGGTGAAGGGCGTGAGGTTGGTGTCTTTGATGACGCCGTTTTGAGTGACATGCAAGACGGGGTAATAGGTGCCGTCGGGCAGGTTGTTCGGCTGGGTGAATTTCCAGGTGCCGTCGGCATTGATGGTGACGGGGTAGGTCTGGCCGTTGATGGTGACCGTGGCGCTGGCCCCGGCGGGCGCTGTGCCGCTGAATGTGGGTGTGGCGTCGTTGGTCTTGTTGTCGCCTTGCGCGCCGCTGTCGGTGCTGGCATCGAGTTTGCCGGTGATGGTGGCGGTGCCGGTGCCGTTGTTTGTATTGGCTGCTGCGGCTACAGCGGCTACGCCACCGAGCAAGCCCAGCGTGCTCAGCAATGGAAATGCAGCGACAGCAATCGCAGCGCCTGCAGGGGCCACTTCAGCCCCCCCCAGCGCCTGCGTAACCGCTGTGGCATTGTCACGGAGCAGGGGAATCAGGCCAGGGTCGCGGGGATCTTCTGTCAGGTATTCATAGAAGTTGCCGTTTTCTGCCTTGCCAATGATACCGTTGTAACCCTCGGGCATCACATCGTAGTAGTCTTCGATGATCACATCCGCTTGCGTGTCCGTCTCAAACATCAGGTGCAGGTGCTTGCCCACGCGCTTGGCCTTGACGTTGTCCGGCGCCCAATCCTGGCCCTTGGCCACTTCTACCAGTTGGTATTTGGCACCCGCTTGGGCCTTGAGAATCAGTGGACGTCCGCGCTGGCCCGCGCCTTGCTCTGCGTTGTAGATCTGCGCGCTTTGTGCTTTGCCGGTGTTGACGATGACTTGAAATTGCTGAGCCATGATGCTGATTCCCTAAATTCTTTGTTCAGTTGCCTCAATGGGCGATTTGTCCGGTACGGCCTGTCAACATGTGCGCAGGCCCTCTCTGTTGATGTGTCTGTGTGCCGCCATCAGCGGCGTGCGCCACTGATCTCAATGACCACGCGCCTGTTTGGCGCATGGCAGGCAATGGCCTGCGGCGTGGTGACCCCACCGCAGTGAGACACCGCCGGCTCGCGTGCACCACGCCCCTCGCTGCTGATGCGCACAGGACTGGTGCCTTGGCCCAGGCCGGACTGCACAAGGTAGTCGCGCACGGTATGCGCACGGTCTTGTGCCAAGCGCTCGTTGGGGCCTACCTGACCCAGAGGGTCAGCATGTCCCACCACGTTCACGCGATCGAGCGCGATGTATTCATTGCGCAAACGCGACACCAAACTGTCCAAAGACGCCCGGCCAACCGTCGAAATCGCACCCAAGTCTGAGCGGGCAAAAGCAAACAAGGCATCTGCTGCCAGCGTGATGGTTTGACTTTGGACTGGCGCTGGTACGGGGGTGACCTGCACCGAGTGATCGGCCACACATTCGCTGGCACCTGGCACACGCGAGATGGTGTGCGTTTGTTCACGCGATCCTTGGATTTCTTGCAAGGCCTGAGTCGCAGAGACCGGACGCAACAACTGACGACGCATTCCCGCCTCTTGCACCCGCAGGTAATGGGTCTGTCCGCCCTCGCCGCGCATCACGGTGATCGTGTCCAAATTGTCTTTGACAACACGACCGATTTGCACCGATTTAACGCCCAACTCAACGCTGCCCACAGGCAAACACAACTCGCTGTAGCCGCCAGCGACCAAAGAGGTGTGGTACGCCCCGTTAACAAAAATACTGGCCGCCCCGGGCACAGAGGAAGACTGAACGGTACGGTAGAAGACCATACGCAGTTGCTCACCTACGACGCCTGCAGGTTGAGCAAAGACTTGGCCAAAAGCATGGATGGGGCTGTTGGGGCTGTTGCCCAGGCGATCGCTTTGGGCCAATGCCTGCAAAGGCCCAAAAATTGACAGACACAAAGGCAGGGCCAGAGCCCAAGCTGCACAACGAATGAGCCAGATTTGAAGGTTTGATCTGGTGAAAGCCTTGAGTTTCATGAGTTTCCTTGGGGCAGATGCATCTTTGATGAATGACGCATTTGCCACTTCAGCAGCAAATTTGTCATTTATGACAAAAGTATCCAAGAAAAAAACCGAATTTAAATACGCCAATTGGCGTACGCTCATCGCAAATACTGCTTTTTAGCCCATCAAAGCAATCCCTCCAGTTAAAAAACAAGTTAGTGACAACGCTTAGTCATGGCTGCGTCCCAATTGCACGATCACTCATCAACGAGCGCCAACGACAACTTCTGCACCTGAGGGCCAAGTCACGAGACACGGAAGCACACGTCCAAAGTTGCCGTGGATGCTTGCCCATAGCCTCATCGCGTTAACTTGGACCTTCACAGGTAATGGCGTACGCCAATTGGCGGATTTACAAGAGTCTTTTTATCTCGAAAATTTCAGTTTTCACGTAGTTGGTAATTAAGCCCTGATGTATCAAATTGTTCGCCAAAAACCGATTTGTCTGTTTTTGCTCTTTCTGAAATCGCTGCCATGCGCACCCATGCGCCTGCCTGTGTTGCTGATGGCAATGACCGGCACCGCCGCAGGTCTGCAGGCGCAAACATTGCCGCAGGTTGTAGAACGTGCATTGCAGGCTTATCCATCGATTCAGTCTGCCAATGCCAAAGCACAAGCCACGCGCGCTGACATTGACAAGGCCAGAAGCGCGCATCAGCCTCAAATCGGGGTCACAGCGGCAAGCAACCAATACGCTTCGGGCTCTGTCCCGTCTTCTGTAGGGCGCACCAGTGTCTCTCCCACCGCCAAATTGAATTTGTGGTCTGGAGGCCGGATCGAAGCGGAGGCCACGCGCGCCGAAGCGCTGACCCGCGCAGCCGAATTTCAGCGCGACTTGACGCTGGATGATGTTGCTCAGCAGGCATCAGAGGCTTATCTGAACTGGGATAAAACAGCTGACTTGTACAGTTTGGCTGTCCGCAACTTGAATTCGCACCGCGAAACGCTGGACGATATCCAGAAGATTGCCCAAGTCGATACAGGTCGGCGCATTGACTATGAGCAGGCCTTGGTTCGTACGGAAAATGCTGCTCTGGCTTTGCAGCAACGCAAAGCCGATTTGGCGCAGGCCATGCAAAGATTGCGCCGCTATTGGCCGGGCGAGATGGATGCGCGGCCTGCCGGTTTGGACGCTGTGGTTTCTGAAAACGGTGTGCTGGGAAAAATCCCCATGAGCTTGGCGGCCGCCATGGATCGGGTCACCGATGATTTGCCAGGCATTGCGCAATATCGCGCACAGGTCGAGGCCGCGCAAGCGGCTGTCAAAGTTGCGCAAGGTCAGTACTGGCCCTCTGTCGATGCTGCACTGTCACGGCAGTTCAATGCCAACACTTTGCGGTTTGAGACTTTTTCTCAAATCCAACTCAATGCACCGTTGTACACGGGGGGCGCAACGTCGGCCTTGATTGAAGCCGCTCAAGGGCAGTTGAAGGCAGCGCAGTTTTCCCTGGACGAAGCCCGTTTGATTGCCCGAGAAAAAGCCGCATTGGCTTGGCAAGAATGGGCATCTGCGCGTTCTCGTGCCACCGTTGGCAACGCCCAATCGGATGTCGGCGACAAAGTAGTCGATGGGTATCGACAGCAATTTCGCGTCGCCAGGCGATCCCTGCTGGATCTGCTGAACATCCAGGCCGATTCTTTCAATTACCGCAGCGCAGCCAGAGCGGCGTTCCACGATGAACGTCTCGCACGCGTGCGCTTGTTGGCTGCCACCGGCGATTTGGCTCGCCGCTTTTCTTCCGAGCCCGGCAGCATTTCGCTGACCGACTCCGGTGCATCTCCTGACTCCAAGAACAACTGATTCACATGGCAGATTTGATCTCTTCTCCACCGACCACACTGGGCAATGCCCCCGCTCCTGCGCCGATTGGGCAGGATGGCATGGCTGACCCATTGTTGATGTGCTTGACCATGGCGGCCAAATTGCTGGACCGTCCGGTGCACATGCAAGTGCTGCGGGCGGGTTTCGCTTTGGATGACCGCGGACGGGTTCCGTTGGCGGCTTACCCCGATCTGGCGCACAAACATGGGCTGATGGCAGCGTGGTCACGCATCAAGGTTGCTGAAATACCGGCCTATGTTTTTCCGGTATTGATGCCATTGATGGACGGTCGTGCTTGTGTGTTGCGAGGATTCGAAGGCCAAGATGCCGTCGTGTTGTGGGCTCACACAGGGATGGAAAACCAACGCATTCCCATTACGCAGTTGCAGGCACTGGCTCGGCCCGAAGTGCTCGCACTGAAGGTGGCACCCAAGCGGCATGACCAAACGCTGGCACCCATGCATGGCAAGGCTTTCAGCTGGTTTTGGGACACTTTGTGGCGCTTCCGCCATTTTTATGTGGAGTCGATGATCGCTACGGTCGTCGCGAACATTCTGACGCTGGCGTCGGTGTTCTTCACGATGAACGTTTACGACCGCGTGGTGCCCACACAGGCCTATTCTTCATTGTGGACTTTAGCCATTGGCACCTCCATTGCGATCGTGATGGAGTTCGTCATGCGCTGGCTGAAGGCGCGCTTGGTGGACTTGGGTGGGAAAAAAGCAGACTTGGCAATCAATGCCACCTTGCTGCGCGAAATCATGTCGATTCGACTGGAGCATCGTCCTCAGTCTGTGGGTATTTTTGCCAGCTCGATGCGCGACTTCGAGTCACTGCGGGACTTCTTTTCCTCCTCGTCACTGGTTCTGTTGGCTGACATGCCATTCGTGCTGATGTACTTGGTGCTGATCGCCTTGGTGGCCGGTCCTTTGGCATTGGTGCCTGCGGCTGTTGTACCCATTTTGTTGGGCATTGGTCTTTATGCACAGAAGCCGCTGATGAAGGCCATGCGCGAAAACATGAAAGAGTCCGGCGACAAGCAAAGCGTTTTGGTGGAGTCCGTGCTGAACCTGGAGTTGCTCAAGGCACACAATGCCGAGAGTTATTTGCAACGCCGTTGGGAGATGTCCAATCTGGCGGGCGCCGACTCTTACAAACAAATTCGCAGTCTGACCAACTGGATCATGGGTCTGACCACGGCCATCCAACAATTGGTCACGGTGGTCATGGTGGTCGGTGGTGTGTACATGATTCACGCCAATCAATTGACTTTGGGCGGCTTGATTGCTTCTGTGATTTTGTCGGGCAGGGCCTTGTCGCCTTTGGCCGGCGTGATGTCATTGGCTTCGCGGTACCAGCAAGCGGTTTCCTCCCTGGAGACGTTGGATGGCCTGATCAAACGGCCGCGCGACCGCGTCAATGGTCGCAATTATGTGGTGCCAGAAAATATTGAAGGCCGACTGGATGCAGAGGGCTTGGAATTTGCTTATCCAGGGCAGCACAAAATTCCTGTCATCAAAAAAGTGTCGATGTCGATCCCTGCAGGCCAAAAAGTGGCGATGTTGGGCCGCGTGGGCAGCGGCAAAAGCACCTTGCTTCGTCTGCTCTCCGGTCTGTATGCGCCGTTGGCCGGCAACATTCGCCTAGATGGCATCGACATGCAGCAAATTGATCCTGCCGAGGTGCGCAACCGCATGGGTTATGTGGGTCAAGATCCACAACTGTTCATGGGCACATTGCGTGAAAACCTGATTTTGTCTGACAGCTGGATCAACGACGCACGTATTGCCGAAACGCTCAAAGCGCTGGGGATCTACGACATTGTGGCCAACCACCCTCTGGGCTTGGACATGCCCATCACAGAGGCAGGCGGTGGCCTGTCAGGCGGTCAACGTCAATTGCTGTCGATTGCTCGCATGATGCTGCGCAATCCGCAATTGGTGTTCATGGATGAACCGACTGCCAATATGGATCAAAACAGCGAGGCGCGCGTCATTACCGTGCTCAAGCAGTGGTTGCAAGGACGCACATTGTTGATGTCGACGCATCGACCTCAGTTGCTCGAGTGGGTGGATCACATCGCCGTGATCGATGCTGGTCAATGTGTGGCCATGGGCCCCAAACAAGAAATGATTGAAAAGTTATCGCGCGGCATTGATGTCAATGCACCACGCAATCAAGGAGCGGCAGCATGAGCGGCAAAAGTTTTGGCAGCTCTGGCTTTGGCATTGCCACTGTTGAAGAGGATGAACGCAGAGCCAGTAAATACCTGGTTTGGTTTACCGGGATCACTTTGGCGCTCGCCTTGACATGGGCGGCATTTTTCCAATTGGACGAAATCACGCGCGGGCAAGGCAAAGTGATTCCGACTAGCCGTGAGCAGGTTATCCAGAGCCTCGACACAGGGGTTTTGAGTGAAATGTACGTTCGCGAGGGCAGCATCGTCGAAAAAGATCAAGTATTGCTTCAAATTGACGATTCACGTTCAGGTGCCGTGTACCGCGAAGCCCAAGAAAAATTCATGGCGCTATCTGCCCAGGCCGCTCGATTGAAAGCCGAGGCCTACGGTTCACCTTTGATTTTTCCAGCCGATGTGCTTAAGGAGACTGCTCTCATACAGCAAGAAACACAAGCCTACACCGCTCGCAAGCGCGCGTTGACGGAGTCACTCCGATCTTTGGACATTTCTTTGGCCGCTGTCAGCAGGGAGTTGACAATGACAGAGCCGATGGTCAAGGAAGGCGTCATGTCTGAAGTCGAGCTCCTTCGTTTGCGAAGGCAACAGTCTGAGCTCATGGGCCAACGTGCTGAGCGTCAGAACCGCTATTTGACCGATGCCAACAACGAATTGGTGCGTGTTGCATCCGAGCTCTCTCAGACCAAAGAAAACGCATCAGCACGAGAAGACGCTTTCAAACGCACAACGATTCGCTCACCCATGAAGGGGGTGGTCAAGAACGTGCAGGTCACCACCGTTGGTGGTGTGATTCAAGCAGGTCAGGCTATTTTGGAAATCGTCCCAACCGAAGACGAAATGCTGGTGGAGGCATATGTCAAACCCTCCGAAGTGGCCTTCCTGAAAGTTGGTCAAAAAGCCGTTGTGAAGCTGACCGCTTATGACTTCAACAAGTACGGCGGCCTTGACGGTGTGCTGGAACATTTGAGCCCTGACACCTTGCGAGATGAGCGGCAAAAGAAACCGGGCAATCCGATAGAGCTTGAAGAAGGCTTATACCGCATCCTTGTCCGCGTGCGAGAAAGCGGCAACGTCCGCAATGGATTAAAGCTCACACCCACGCCCGGCATGACTGCAACTGTCGAGATTCGCACCGGTCAAAAGTCCGTACTTGAATACCTATTCAGACCTTTGCAAAACGTTTCGCAAGCACTGCGTGAACGATGAACATGCCCAAATTATCCAGGAGAACGACCATGTTTGAGGATCACTCTGCAATCGCCACAATGGAGCCATCCATTACATCCAAACGCCCGGCAGAAAGCTCCGCAGCTCAGTTTTTGAGCACTGCCGAAGCCGCTCGAATGTTGGGTTTATCCACCACGCTGGTCCAGACCTTAGTGGACCAAGGTGACCTCAAAGGCTGGAAAACCCGTGGTGGTCACCGACGCATTTCTCTGGAATCCATTTTGGATTACCAAAATGCGGCACGCAGCGCCATGGGTGTTGCCATCAAATCGATGATCAAGCCTCGTGTCACTGTTGTGGTGGAAACACCCGATGCAATGGGGCAGTTGATGGCGGCCAACTCCAACTGGAAATTCCCTGTTGATGTGACCTTCTTCGACTCAGTCACCGAAGCTCTCTTGGAGTTATCCAGCAGACGTCCAGATATGTTGGTCGTTGAAATGTCCATGCCTCGCGCACAACAGGAAAGAACTCTGCAAGCTCTCGAGAATTTCAACAGCCGCGGACGCTCTCCTCTTTCTGTGGTCCTTGTGACTGAAGAAAAGGCACTTCTGTCACCCACAACAGCGCACATTCCCTCGTCGATTCAAGTCGTTTCAGGCCCTATGTCCAGCGTCTGGTTGCATGCTTATTTGACAGGCGTGGTGGCGTCATGCCAAATTTAAAGACCCATCCATCGATCAAACTCGCCTTAACGCGCCACAACACGGTGCCAAGTCGAGCGACGCGCACATTGCAAAGTGCCAATAAAGAAGCACTCGACGCCCTTAGTCAGCCTGAATTTTCAGCGCTTGACCCCAAAGGCCGCATATTGCGTCAATTGCGTGTTCAAGCAGGCATTGATCCCTCCGAGCTGGCTACCCAAGCGTGCATGTCCTTGGCACAGCTTTATGAGCTCGAACGGGGTGAGGGCTCCCGGTTTTACTCCGACTCCTTGCGCCGACAAGCAGGACGCAAGGTTGCCCGGTTATTGGGAGCCGATTGGGACACTCTGGAACTGCATGAGCACACAACCGCCAGCGCCCCGTCCAGTGTGGTGCCATTGCAAAGGCCCTTGCCGCCTTCAGCCCATGCTGCGCTGATGCCCGGAAAGCTCGATGAACATGCATCACAAAATGTTGTGTCGCTGCCAGTTCGTAGCCAATCGGTCGAAAATTCATTCGCTTCAACGAATGAAGAACAAGCTGTACCCATCGGTTTGTCGACTCCTGCCAACGAGACCCTGCTGGTCCATCCGACAGCGGAAATTTACGCTACAAAATCGAGTGAGACACCCACAAAATATTCCACATGGACCGCGGTGATCACGCTGGTGCTGGTGACCGCAGC
>Ga0228702_1000560_pt1 | contig 27677 bp, 29 predicted proteins | sample McNCre217_Aug_MG_2_FD_178018 | JGI IMG/M metagenome (GOLD analysis project Ga0228702, IMG submission 178018) | Freshwater microbial communities from McNutts Creek, Athens, Georgia, United States - 20-17_Aug_MG | ecosystem: Environmental > Aquatic > Freshwater > Creek | place: USA: Georgia...
ACTGATTTTGAAGTACGTTCATTAGACACGATGTGTTTGAATGAATCGAATTTGAGCCACCCTTGGTGGTATAATGTTAAATATTTAGCAGTGGGGATTGTTTTTGGTGTGGTTTTCGTCAAAGCAGAAATCATCTCTTGGTTCCGCATTCAGGAAATGTTCCGCCTCCAAAGTTTCCATATGTATGGCGTCATCGGCACTGCCGTAGTTGTGGGAGCCATCTCTGTTTTCTTGATTAAAAAATTCAAGTTAAAGACGATTCACGGGGAAGAAATTACGTTTACAGACAAGAAGTTTAATATGGGCCAAATCTACGGCGGCTTAATCTTTGGATTAGGATGGGCTGTCACTGGAGCTTGTCCGGGGCCCCTTTTCGCTCAATTAGGGACGGGAGTCTTAGCTATATCAGTCGTTATATTAAGTTCGATTGCTGGCACTTGGGTATATGGGAAGTTTCGAGATAAATTACCGCATTAGAATGGTGAATGGTAAGTGGTAAATGGTGAATGGTGAATGGTGAATGATGGAAGGGATGTCGATTAGGTTCGACATCCTTTTTTTATTGATGCGCTTCAGCCCATAATTTAATAGGCTTATAAGGGCCATATTTATGCTGCTCTTCTGAGAAAGGATCAGCATAGGGGCCAAAAGGGTGATCGAAGGGTTTCTTTGAAATTTTAGGCCAATCCTTCGATAAATCTTTCGCTGGGCGAGGCATCGAATTGACATAGGCCGCGACATCCCAAGCTTCTTCATCTGTTAATTGTGGCTTGTCATAGGTCGTACCTTGAGGCATATTGTATTTCACATAACCTGCAAAATTAGAGATTCGGTATAATCCAGCTCCATTATTATAGCTATGCGGCCCCCACAAAGGTGGATAGGTATATGATTTACCATTTGCAGCCAAAAGCCCTCCTCCATCTGCTTGATGACAAGATTGGCATTTAGCAGCATAAACAGTGGCTCCTTTTAACGGATCACAAGCTCTTTTCATACCTTTTAGCTTAAAGATTCCTGAACCCTTAGGAGATTTGCCTTTTTCAACATCCGAACCTAACCATTTGATGTAGGCCAAAATCGCCCGCATCTCGCGACTCGTAGAATCCAATGCTTTCCCATTTAAGCTTCTTTCAAAACAATCATTGACCCGCTTAATTTGATTCTCTTTCGTCCCCGAACGCGCCCGGAATTTAGGATAAGTCGATTGAACGGCAAAATAATTATTGCCCCAAGGCTGAGTTCCAGCATTCAGATGGCAGTTTTGGCAATTCATTCCATTGGACATGGCTTTCACAGAACCTTTAGGCCCCAAATATTCAGCCGTATATGCAATTAATTCTCTTCCATACACCACTAATTCTTTCTCCTCCGGCTGTAAATACATCAAACGCCAATCTGAAGGCGCTGTCCATAGATGCGTAAAATTAGAATCAGGTGCGGCATAGGCTACTGTGGAATCAGCCTGATTTGATTCTCCATGAGGAAAAGTACGATACCCTAAAAAGCCCAGCAGGACGAAGAGTAGAGCGAATAAAAAGGTTCTTAAAACCTGAAATTTAGGTTGATATGGCGTATTCAAAATTCATATAATTAATGTTTGGGCAAGTTACTACGTGTGCAAAAAAACAGCAGTGACTTATATCACGCAATGTATCTTATTCTTACCCTAATATTACAACATATTCTTTAAATCATTAACCATGAAAACACATCATTCCATTGTGATCGTAGGCGGAGGGAATGCCGGCATTTCCATCGCTGCCCAATTATTACGCAAAGATTCCTCCTTGGATATTGCTATTATTGATGGCGCAAAAAAGCATTATTACCAACCTGCCTGGACTTTAGTAGGTGGCGGAGAATTCAACATTCAAGATACCGAACGTGATGAAGCATCTGTCATTCCTAACGGAGCTACTTGGGTTCAACAAATGGTTTCAGGATTTAAACCTGAAGAAAACAAAATTACCTTAGCTGATGGCACGGATTTAACCTATGAATATTTAATTACAGTCCCTGGAATCCAATTGAATTGGGATGAAATTAAAGGCTTAAAAGAAAATTTAGGAAAGAACGGGGTCTGTTCGAACTATCGTTTTGATACGGCACCCTATACTTGGGAATGTATTCAAAACACCAAAGGAGGAAAAGCCATTTTCACGAATCCTCACACTCCCATAAAATGTGGTGGAGCTCCTCAAAAGATCATGTATTTAGCTGCAGATTATTTTCAAAAGAACCATATTGACAGCCAAGTGGAGTTTTGGAGTGGAGGAACACGCGTTTTTGGCGTAGAAAAATATGAAAACACGTTAAAAAAAGTCATCGCTCGATATGGTATAAATACCCAATTTTTTGTCAAACTTGATGAGATCGATGGCGCACATAAAAAAGCAAAATTTATCGGGATAGGTGAAGCCAATAAGGATCAAGAATTTTGGGTTGAGTATGATATGATTCATGTAACTCCACCACAATCTGCTCCTGACTTCATTAAATCGAGTCCACTCGCGAATGCGGCAGGTTGGATTGATGTGGAAAAACACACTTTGCAACACAATAAATACAAAAATATATTCGGATGTGGAGATGCCGCGGCATTACCTGTATCTAGAACAGGAGCTGCTATTCGTAAACAAGCACCTGTTTTAGTGAGTAATTTACTAGCTGTAATGAAAGGCAAACCAATGACAGCTTTCTATGATGGCTACTCGTCTTGTCCCATTATTACAGGATATGACAAATTAGTTCTAGCTGAATTTGATTACAATAATACACCTGAAGAGACTTTCCCTTTTGATCAATCAAAAGAACGTTGGTCTATGTACCAAATGAAGAAATACTTGCTACCCTATTTGTATTGGAATCAAATTCTGCCCGGAAGAATGTAAATAAAAAGGCCGCTGTCAAGGCGGCCTTTAAAATCAATATTTGAGATAGGCCCAGCCTGCCTCTTGCTTGAGGACGACTTCTGCTACACCGGAGGGAACGGTGCCTGCTTGGGTTAAAATAGTCGTACGATCAATTTTACGTTCTCGAATCGTATTTTCACAGGCTTTGAACAAAACACCTGAGGCTGCTAATTCTGCAATTTTGGCTTTTTGTGTTGTTTTGCCATCAATTAAAATACCGATACCAGAACCATGAGCGACTAATTCAATTTGCGTATTAGCGCCCAATGCCGTTTGAAGGTTAGAAATATTTTTCAGAGCTCCATGCCATACCAGGGTATCCGATGTATTTAATTGCACAACAACTTTGTGCGTTTGTGCGTTAGATGCGAAGGAAACTAAGGCAATAAATAAGGTTAATAGTAAAGTCTTTTTCATCTTTTTATTTTTTTACTAAACTACAAATTTTACCCATGAAAGCAATGTGGAATGAGCGTTATCAAGCGGACGAATACCAATATGGAATACATCCAAATGATTTCATAAAAGAGCAAATCTCTGCCCTACCTGCTGGACGCATTTTATTCCCGGGTGCTGGCGAGGGACGTGATGCCGTTTACGCCGCCAAAAAGGATGGGAAGTCTACGCTTTTGACCTAAGTGAGGAAGGAAAAACAAAGGCGGAAAAATTAGCCTCATCAGAAAAAACACGGATTCACTTTAAAGTGGCAGATGCCACAAACGTAAAATTCCCTTTGGATTCGTTTGACGTAATTGCCTTAACTTATTTCCATCTGCCCTTAGTGACGAGATTAAACTTTTACAAGCAATGCATTTCTTGGCTTAAACCTGGCGGCTTACTTATATTGGAAGGATTCAATCAGCGTCAACTGGGATTAAATTCTGGAGGGCCTAAAAACGCAGAATGGCTGTTTTCCTCTGCGACCATTTCTGAGGAGTTCAGTGGTCTAAAGATTATATTAAACGAAGAGAAACAACGTACTTTGAATGAAGGACCACTTCACCAAGGTTTAGCAGCAGTCATACAATTTGTGGGCCAAAAATAAGGGTTGGACAAATGTCACGTTCAAACTAAATTCATCGACCTACCTTTGCCTAGATAAACACAAAAATTATGTTAGAATTACTTAGAAATTTATTCGGTTTTGGCCCCAAAATCGATTTCAAAGCTCTTTTAGAAAACGGAGCAACACTTGTAGACGTTCGCACTCCCGCTGAATTTAAAGATGGGCACATCAAAGGAGCCATCAATTTGCCACTGCAAACTTTAGGGTCTAATTTGAACAAATTAAAGAAAGATCAGGTTATTATTACTTGTTGCCGTTCAGGAAGTCGCAGTGGCATGGCACGCCGCCAGCTTCAAGCAGCTGGTTACACACAGGTGTACAATGGAGGGCCGTGGAGCAATTTGAAATAGAAGTGTAAATGGTGAATGATAAGTGGTAAATGGTGAATGGTGAATGGTAAATGATAGAGTTGAGAGTATAGATAAAAAACTAGTAACTAAGTCCGAAGGACGAAAAATACTGATAAATTATGAGCAAATTCGCCGAGTTATTGAAATCGCCTGAACCCATATTAGTTGATTTTTCAGCTGAGTGGTGTGGCCCCTGCAAGCAGTTAAAGCCTATTTTAGAACAATTAAAGGCTAAAATTGGAGATTCTGCCAAAATCATCAAAATTGATGTCGACAAGAATCGTACCTTAGCAGATAAATTCCAAATTCGTTCTGTCCCTACCATGATTCTATTTAAGGATGGAAAATCGGTTTGGCGTCAGTCAGGGGTTATTCCTGCGAGTACTTTGGAAGGTATCATTAAACAACATGCAAAATGAAAAAGGCATTATATTCATTTCTAGTTATTGGTCTATTATTTTCTTGTGGGCCAAAAGAGGGACAACAAAACGTAGGCGCCTCTGAATTCCAAACAGCCATAGCTGGAGAGACTGGAGCACAAGTTTTGGACGTAAGAACAGTAGATGAATTCCAAAATGGACATATCGAAGGAGCCATCAACGCTGACTTCAGCACTCCCCTAGTTTTCGCCCAAATCGCCTCAAAATTAGCCAAAGACAAAACAGTTTTTGTGTACTGCCTTTCCGGAGCAAGATCCACTTCCGCCGCAGGTATGTTGAAAGAAATGGGCTTCAAATCGATTGTCAATTTAACAGGAGGTATATTAGCCTGGCAATCAGCTAATCTTCCCATGGCTACTGGCGAAGCAAAACCTGCAGCCGCTCAGGGTCTTACAGAAGCTACTTTCGCAGCACAAATAAAAGATAAGCCGATGGTCATCATCGACTACAATGCGACTTGGTGCGGGCCTTGTAAGCAATTAAGCCCTATTTTAAAGGAATGGGTAAAAGCACAAAACGGTAAGGTCGAACTCATTGAAATCGATGTAGATGAAAATCAAGAATTAGCAAAAGCGAAGAAAATCGACGCGATTCCCTATCTTGAAATGTATAAAAACGGTGTAAAGACGTGGTCTAGTGTGGGATTGATTGGGAAAGAGGAGTTAAATAAGTCGCTGCGCGACTGAGTCATTCATTCGCTGCGCGATTGAGTCATCGCGTTGCGATTTAGTCGCCTTCGGCTTAGTCGTCGCTGCGCAACTGAGTCATCGCGTTGCGATTTAGTCGCCTTCGGCTTAGTCGTCGCTGTGCGACTTAGTCCGAAGGAAGTGAGTCCGGAGGTTTCATTTACCATTTACCACTTACCATTTACCATTCACCACTTACCATTCACCATTTACCATTTACCATTCACCATTCTTTCTACTCTTTCTTCTCCGCTTCAAAGCCTATCGACACCGAATTAACGCAATAGCGCAAACCTGTATCAGTGGGACCATCGTCAAATACGTGCCCTAAATGGCCTCCACACTTCGCACAAGTAATCTCGATGCGACGCATTCCTAAGGTATTGTCTATGGTTTCTTTGATGACGCCAGCCTTCACTTCCTTGTCAAAACTAGGCCATCCGCAATGTGAATCAAATTTTGAATCGGAACTAAAAAGAGGAGCGCCGCAGCCTTTGCAGGTATACATCCCTTTCTCATTGTGCATCAAAAATTTGCCGGTATAGGGACGTTCTGTGCCTTTTTGGCGTAAAATATAATATTCGTCTTCTGTTAATTTAGCCTTCCATTCGGCCTCCGTTTTAGGCAAATTTTCCATCGTCTTTGTTGCTATCGTTTGTTTTGGTTGTTGTCCACAAGCCTGCAGGCTCACAAACAGCATGACTAATCCTAGAATCTTTTTCATGTGATTTTCATTTATAGCATAACGCAAGATAAGGGAAAAAGGTTTACACGCCGCAAGCGGCAGTCGTCCTGCGGACTTAGTCACGACTGTGTCGTTTAGTCATCGCTTCGCGATTTAGTCCGAAGTAAACATTTACCATCCACCATTCACCATTCACCATCCACCATTCACCATTTCCTAATCTGCATACCGCGGATCCACTCGCCAAGCTAATTTCCGCAATTGTTGTACGCGAAGGGTTCGGTGACCAAAATCGTCCATCGAAACGCCCTGCATCCAATAAATTCCGCTGCCTCGGAAAGCATAGTTTTTAAGGTCTGAGGGGAAATGGACCGTGTCAAAGAATTCGCCCTGCAAGTCCACAAAATAGCCAAAATACATCCGCTCTCCTTGCTTCGTTCGGGTAGACTTCAAAGTAACAAGATAGCCAATGATATCCCCTTTTGACAATACTAAATCAGCATTCAACAACGTCTCTGGCAATTCCTCTAGCAATAAAAAGGGCGAACAGAGGGGAAAACCGAGAATTTCCCATTGATCGAAAGCATCTTCTTCTGGTTCGTGCACGAGCGGCGGCAAAACGCCGATGTCTGGGGAAAGCTCCTCGAACATCTCCATCGAGACCACCGTAGAGACTTTGCCCTGAAAACGGGCGTGTGCCTCCCATAATAAGGGCTTTTTCGCCTGGCCTAGGTTGCGAAAGGCGCCTATACGAATCAATAGAATCGATTGCTCTAGCCCGATAGACACGCGGTGCACAAAATCCTCCCAAGAACGAAAAGGCCCAGACTGCCTCCGCGCCTCGAGGATTTCCTGGATGACCCGCTTTTCCAAGCCTTTGATATGTACCCAGCCCAAATAAATCCGCTTGCCTTCGATTCGGGTCAGGTAGTCGCTCTCATTGATTTCCGGCGCCTCCACCTCTGCCCCACAGCGCCGAGCCTCATGCACGTAAAACTCCGTCCGGTAGAATCCCCCCAAATTATTAATGACCGCCACCATAAATTCCAGTGGGTAATAGGTCTTCAAATAGAGGCTTTGGTAACTTTCTACGGCAAAAGAAGCGGAGTGTGCTTTCGAGAAAGAATAACCAGAAAAGCTTTCCATCTGCCTCCACACCTCCCGCGAAACGGCTTCGGGATAGCCTTTGGTCTTACAATTTTCAAAAAAAGCCTGCCTGATTCGGTCAAATTCAGCTCTAGAGCGGTACTTCCCCGACATTCCGCGTCGCAGAACATCAGCCTCCGCTAAGGTTAGCCCGGCGAAATAATGCGCCACCTTGATGACATCTTCTTGGTAAACCATTACCCCAAAGGTTTCTTTCATCAGCTCTCCCATCAGCGGATGCACCGGCTCATAGGAATCCGGGGCGTGAAAACGCTCAATATAAGCCTTCATCATCCCGGAAGAAGCCACGCCGGGACGAATAATAGAAGAGGCAGCAACTAGTGTGAGGTAATCCTGGCAACGTAATTTCTTTAAGAGCGAACGCATCGCAGGCGATTCGATATAAAAGCAACCCATCGTTTCGTGGCGCATCAACTGCTTCCGCACCCCCTCGTCCTTCATAAAATCCTGCACGCGGTGAATGTCTACATCTACTCCGCGATTTGCGCGGATGATGTCGACGGACTCTTTGATGTGGCCTAGGCCTCTTTGGGATAAAATATCAAACTTCGAAAAGCCGATTTCCTCCGCCACGTACATATCGAACTGACAGATGGGAAAGCCTTTAGGCATTCCCTCCAATGCCGTATAAGCGGATAAAGGGGCGTCTGAAATCAGGATACCGCCCGCGTGAATACTGAGGTAATTAGGGAAATCGAGCAAGAGCTGGCCGTATTTGACAATCAAATGCTGTAGCTCGGAACTCACCTCCCGCATCGCCGTAGCGGGATCGAGCCAGGCGTCTATCTCGGCTTTGGGAAGACCAAAAACCTTCGCCAACTCCCGGTAAATCGACTTATCTTGAAACGTCACATAGGTAGCTAGTAAACACACGTGCTTCGAGTCATAGCGCTTAAAGATGTAATCGATGATGTCATCCCGCTCATCCCAGGAAAAATCAATGTCAAAATCCGGTGGACTCGTCCGGTGCTTATTGATAAAACGCTCAAAATACAGGTCTAATTCCACCGGATCCACATCGGTAATCCCAATGCAATAGGCTACAATCGAATTCGCCCCAGATCCTCGTCCCACATGAAAATAACCTCTGGAACGCGCGTAGCGTATAATGTCCCACGTAATCAGGAAATAAGCATTGAAATCCAGTTCGTGGATGATCTTTAATTCCTTATCGACCCGCGCCTTCGCCTCGCGATCCCCATGCGGATAGCGGTAACGCAAACCTTCGTAAGCTAGCTTGCTAAGGAGCGCTGAATCATCCTCTTTGGAAGACCCAAACAGCGAACGGTTCTTCGGCTGTTTAAAATCAAAATGAAAAAAGCAATCGGCTAAGATCTTATCTGCCTCCGCTAACAGCTCCGGATAATCCGTACAAGAGGCCGCCAGTTCTGCTGGGAAATAAAATCGTTCGTCTGCCTGAGCCTGGTCTTTGGGCGAAAGCTTACTCAGTAAAGTATTCAAATCAATCGCGCGCAGCAATCGGTGCATCGAAAATCCCCGCTGATCCAGAAAGGTAAAGGGCTGGCACCAGACAAAATCACGCAGGTCCTTTTCTTTCCAAAGCAAATTCCGATCACTCGCCCGAACGCCCCAGCGCTCCCGCGGCCCAGCGAGCGCCTTGATTTTTTTCCGCATCGCCAATGGATAAATCGTCCACACATCGTCTGACACGGGAGGTCGCTCTGGCCAAGGTTCTTTGGAGACTAAATACTTCGTCGCAAAATCATTAATCTGCAAAAAACCACGTTCATTCCGTGCTAAACACACATAGCCCGCCGTAAATTCCATCCCCACCACCGGCTTAATCCCCTCCTGCTGACACGCCTGCACGAAATCAAAGACACCTGAACTTCGGTGAATATCCGTTAAGGCTAAGGACATAATGCCGCGCGCCTTCGCCTCCTGAACTAATTGCTCAGGAGAAAGCGTACCATAGCGCAAGCTGTAGTAGGAATGGCAATTCAAATACATCTATTCGTCTTTAGAAGGCAATCTATTTCTACGTTCGGCACTCCCCATCAATCCACTCGCACGCAGGATGGAAAACTCGCCATAGCGCCCCTTTAGAGAATCCATCGCCTGGTAAAGTGGCACCAGCTTCGCTCCGTCATCAAACAGGTTTAATTGCTCTTGGCCTTGTAATAGCTTAGAGAAACGTACGCCTATCAGCCGAATCAAGAGCCTACGGTCATACAGCTTTTCGAACAATTCATAGACCGCGGGGATGAGGCGATGGTCGCTGGCGGAAGCGGGAATACTGATTTGGCGTGTATGGGTGTCAAAATTCGAATAGCGTAGCTTCACTGTTATACAGGACGTACATTGCCCTAATTTGCGCAAATCATAGCTCAGTTGCTCAGTCAACGAACCCAAAATCCGCCGCAATAACACCACATCCGTACTATCTTGCTCAAAGGTAATCTCCTTCGACAGCGACTTCTGCTCGTAATAGGGCACCACGGGACGCAAATCAATCCCATTCGCTCTTTCCCAAAGCATCGTTCCTGCCTTCCCAAAGGTTCGCTCTAACACCCGCTGAGGCATTTGGCTAAGCGTCCCCACATGCACAATCCCCATATTACGTAATGTCTGAGCCGTGACGGCACCGATCATGGGGATCTTGTTCACCGTCATAGGGGCCAAAAATGCCTTCTCCTGCCCTGCCAGCACCTGGTACTCTCCAGCTGGCTTGACGTGGTTCGTGGCCACTTTAGAAACCGTCTTATTCACCGATAAACCAAACGAAACCGTCAGCCCGATCTGTTGCTGGATCCGATTCCGCAGATCCTTCGCAAAAGCATAAGACCCAAAAAAACGCTCCATCCCCGTCATATCTAAATAAAATTCATCAATCGAGGCCTTCTCTACCAATGGCGCTCTCTCCATAATCAAGGAGGTTACCATCTCAGAATGCTGCACATAGGCCTCGTAATCGCCCCGCAATACCACTGCATCTGGACACAGCTTTAGCGCCATCTTCATGGGCATCGCAGACCGTACCCCAAAAGCCCGTGTCTCATAACTACATGCCGCCACCACGCCCCGATCCGACCCGCCCCCCACAATGACCGGCTTCCCCACAAGTCTCGTATCTCGGAGTCGCTCTACCGAGACAAAGAAACTGTCTAAATCCATGTGCACAATCGCGCGCTCCTGCATAAAATTGGTAGATATTTGGGTATTTTGAATACCTTTCGTAACTTCGAAAAGTATACGAAGAAATATTGGATACGAATTTTATTCATTTTATATTAATAAGCAAATCGCATGAGCACTTTTTTTAGTCAGAATTTACGTTTTTTACGCAGCAAGATGTCGGAGAAAACTTCACAAGAAAAACTGGCAGAATTGCTAAACATTAAGAAGCCCACTTTAGGATCTTATGAATCCGGAAGAGCGGAGCCTAAATATGCAGATTTGATATCTCTAGCGGAGTTTTTTAAGGTAGAAGTGGATGAATTATTAAAGGAAGATTTGTCCAAAAGAATCCCCGGATTAGCCGGCAAACCCAAGCTACGAATTTTAGCTACAACGGTCGACGCGAACAATGAAGAGAATATCGAGCTGGTACCGGTCAAAGCTTTGGCAGGATACACCGCCTCCTATGACGACCTCGACTTCATCCGCGACCTCCCAACCTTCCAAGTCCCTTTCCTGCCTAAAGACAAAAAATACCGTGTTTTCCCCATCAAGGGCGAATCCATGTTACCCCTACAACCGGGCTCTTTAGTCTTTGCAGAATACGTGGAAGACTGGACCCAAATCAAGGATGGTACCATCTGCATCGTCGTAACCCGCGAAGACGGCGTCGTGCTAAAACAGGTCATCAATCACCTGGCTGAACGCAAAGTATTGATCCTAAACTCCACAAACAAGACCTACGATCCTTACCCGATTTTGGGCTCAGAAATCCAGGAAATCTGGAAATTCGCGGGGTATTTTTATAATGAATTTCCGGAAGCATAAAAAAGAGTCAATAAGTCGCCGGATAAATCCGGCTTAGTCAAAGAGTCGAAGAAAAATCATCTTTACAACATTGACTAAGTCACGAAGTGGCGACTAAGCCGTAGGCGACTTTTATTTACCATTCACCATTTACCATCTCTACAGATGCTCCTTAAAATTGCCACCTCCCTTTCCATCTCCGAAAACCAAGTTCACAAAACCATTGCCCTCTTAGACGAAGGTGCAACGATTCCCTTCATTTCCCGCTACCGCAAGGAAGCGACAGGGAGTTTAGATGAAGTACAAGTGGCAGCCATTCGCGATTTAAGAGACCAATATGTAGAATTAGAGAAGCGCCGAGAAGCAATCTTGAAATCACTAAAGGAACTCGAGAAGTTGACGCCAGAGCTTGAGAAGGCGGTTAGAGGAGCGGAGACTTTGGCCAAACTAGAAGACATTTACCTCCCCTACAAACCAAAACGCAAAACGCGTGCCATGGCAGCCCGCGAGAAAGGCTTACAAGAGCTCGCGAATCAAATTCGTTTGCAAGGCCTAAAAGACCCGGAAGTCTTAGCCGCAGAATACTTAGACGATGTGGAAGAAGCGCTGGCGGGGGCTCGGGATATTTTAGCGGAGGAGATGATGGAAACGGCAGAAGCGAGAGAGGAAGCCAGAAACTTGTTTGCGCGCAAAACCTCCGTTAAATCTACGGTCGCCAAGGGCAAAAAAGACGAAGGAATAAAATACAAAGATTATTTCGACTGGTCTGAATCCTTGGCTCAGGCACCATCCCACCGTATTTTGGCCTTATTCAGAGGCGAAAACGAGGGAATTCTAAACCTGAACTTAACTGGACCAGATGAAGAGGTTTTATCCAAATTAGAACGTCGCTTCCTTACTGGAAACAACGCTTGCGCAAAACAAGTGGGAATGGCCATACAAGATGGCTACAAGCGCTTACTCATGCCAGCGATGGAAACGGAAATGCGGGCAGAGGCGAAGAAACGCGCAGACGAGGAAGCGATACGCGTATTTGCAGAAAATATCAGACAACTGTTACTAGCCGCACCATTGGGCCAAAAGCGTGTCTTAGCCCTCGACCCCGGGTTCAGAACAGGCTGCAAAGTCGTTTGCCTAGATGAACAAGGTACACTACTAGCGAACACTGCCGTTTATCCACACACTGGACCAGGACAAGCTGCTGAGGCCGCACATACCCTACAGGCCTGGGTTAAACAATACAAGGTACAAGCCATTGCGATTGGAAATGGGACGGCAGGCAGAGAAACCGAATCCTTTGTACGCGGACTTCAACTCGAGGGAGTTACCATCATCATGGTGAACGAAAGCGGAGCATCCATCTATTCCGCTTCTGAGGCCGCTCGAGAAGAATTCCCTGACAAAGACGTGACGGTACGTGGAGCTGTTTCGATCGGGAGACGCTTGATGGATCCTTTGGCAGAGCTCGTAAAAATCGACCCTAAATCCATCGGTGTGGGGCAATACCAGCATGATGTAGACCAAAAGAAACTACAAGCTTCCTTAGACGACACCGTCATTTCGTGCGTAAACTCCGTGGGCGTTGAATTAAACACAGCCTCGAAGCAGATTCTATCCTATGTTTCTGGACTGGGACCGCAACTCGCGCAAAACATTATCGATTACCGCACAAAAAACGGCCCATTCCTAAAACGTTCCGACTTGAAAAAAGTCACACGACTTGGCGAAAAAGCCTTTGAACAAGCTGCGGCATTCCTACGCATTCGTAACGCGAAAAACCCCTTAGACTCCAGCGCAGTACATCCAGAACGCTATGAAATCGTCGAAAAAATGGCCAAAGATGTCAATTGTAAAGTTTCGGACCTTCTGGCCAATGAATCGCTACGCAAACAAATTCGTCTAAGTAATTACGTCAGTACTGAAGTGGGCATGCCTACTTTGACAGACATTATGGAGGAATTAGCGAAACCAGGACGTGATCCTAGAGAGCAATTTGAAGCCTTTGAATTCACTCAAGGCGTTAACGAAATCAAAGATCTTCGCGTGGGTATGAGTTTGTCTGGAATTGTAACGAATATCACGAATTTTGGTGCTTTTGTGGACATCGGAGTGCACCAAGATGGTTTAGTTCACGTCAGCCAGCTGGCTGATAAATTCGTCAGAGATCCGAATGAAGTGGTCAAAGTGGCCCAAAAAGTAATTGTTCGAGTGACAGAAGTGGATGAGGTCCGGAAAAGGATAGCGTTGAGTATGAAAAGCTAATATTAAATGGTGAATGGTGAATGGTGAATGGTAAATGGTAAATGGTAAATGGTGGTTCGAAGTAAATTCCCATTTATCATTCACCATTCACCATTTTTTACTCTTTTTTCTTGCAACAACTCGGCAGTTTCGAATAGCTTTTTGCAACCGCCTTCATCTCATCAGCGTCGTATCCCGTTTCAGAGATCGCTTTTCTGATACCTGAAGCATCGATTTTAGCCGCATCATATTCCACGGTAATTACCTTATCGTCCAAATTCAAATCGGATTTAGTGACTCCCTTGGTTAAGGCTAAATTCTTTTCAATCCGCTCTTTGCACATTTCACAAATAGCAGAAGTTTTAATTTTGACCGTTTCATTAGGCCCCGCAAGGCTTAAAAAAGGTAAAATCAAAAGGAATAAGAGCTTTTTCATCGCTTTATTTTTTAACTAATTTTAGGTCCATCGTGCAAGCAGGACATTTTCCTTTCTTGGCATACGTCTTTTTGCCTTCACACTTCATTGGACAAGCATATTCTTCTTTTTTATTCTCCTTAGCAGCCTTTTGATCTGCCTGAGTAGTGGACGCCATGGCCCCAAACATTCCCATTAATAGGGTCGAAACTAAGATGTACTTTTTCATAATTAATTGATTTTAAAACGGATTCCTGTATAAACCATTGTACCTGTAATAGGCCCCCAAACCATCGATGCATCAAAACCTAACGCAAAAGGATCTTTTGCACTCATGATCGGATTAGCCTGAGTAAAATTAAAAAGATTTTCTACACCAAGGTACAATTCCCACTTTTTAAATTGGCGCGTTATTTGTGCGTTCACGGTAGAGAATGCAGGCGCAAGAACATCTGGCGAAGATGCAGTATGTAAATGTCCCACTGTTGCGTTGGGAATTCTTCTACTTCCATTCCATTGCCAAGTAAGATCATATTTCCAAATTTCATAAGGCGTCGCATAGGCTAAATTCACTAAAACACGATCTCGGTTTAAAAACGGTTTACTGAGGCGATTTAAGGTTCCTGCCTCGGTTATATAATCTGCCTGCACATCTTGGAAACGATAAGCTGCTTTCAACTCGAATCGCTTCAACGGACTGTAATTAAATTCTGCCTGTAAACTCGTGGAATAGGAAGCTCCTGGACTTGAATAAAAACGAACACTAGAGGCTGTTTCCATGTCAACCATCCATTGGTGTGTAAAGTCAGTCTGGAATGCATCAATGACCAGATTTGCCTTGCGAGATCCGATGTTCATATTCTTTGTCAGCGTAATTCCATAGTTCCAACTTACCTCCAGCGGATTTAAGCTACCTATTAATTTCAAGGCTCTGTTGTTAATTAAATAGCCCATATTTTCTGCCAAAGGATTTACCCTTCTCCAACCCTTACCTGCGGACAAGCGGACAATCCAATCCGGTGCTACATCCCATTTCACATGCAGACGTGGTACCCATTGTGTCCCTAATTGATTGTGGAAGTCCACTCTTTGGCCTAAGACAACGGTCAGCTTAGTAGGAATCGTCCAAGTATATTCACCATAAATCCCGGGTACAATTTCCGTCCTTGCGTAAGTAGAATCCCTATAAGACTCCTGATAAGAATCCAGCAAAAAGCTCGCACCAGTCTTGAAAGTGTGATTGGTATTGTCAATGATGGACTGAAAAATCAAGTTTCCATAGACACTCTGTTCTCGTCCTTTGTAGTTTTTCGTTGCAAAATAGGAATCATTCGCATGATTCGCGGTACTTAAAATCAAGGCCAAACCTTGGTAAGGCTTTTGAGGATACATGCGGGCAATCTTTGCAAAAGTCTCCACGCGCTCCGTTTTGCTCCCAAACCCATAATACATCGTTCGATCAGAACTAGAGGTAACATTTTTTTGCCCACCTAATCGATCTTCATTCAGGTAATTCACCCCCCACTGAATCATCCAGCGATCCGTTGCATACTTCCATCGATTCAAGACATTCGCTAAATAAAATAAAGGCAAATCCAAAAAGCCATCTCCATTGCCATCTAAGCGAGCTGCCTGCTGGGAATAATGGGTAAAAATACCCGTAGACAAATGCGAATTAAAGCGATGAGCCCCTTGTTGATTTACTTCAAAACGCCCCTGGGAGTTCGTGTAGGTATTTAAATAATAGATTTCAGACGTATCAGGCTTTGCTAGTTCGACATTGATGGCGCCGGTCATGGATTCGTAGCCATTCACTACAGAGATCGTCCCTTTGGCTAAATCAATTGATTTTATCCAAGTTCCTGGTAAATAATTTAGGCCGAAGGTGGATTTCAAACCGCGGATCGAGGGCACATTCTCTACATTTGTCTGAACATAGGTACCTGCCAAACCTAACATTTGAATTTGTTTCGATCCCGTCACGGCATCTGCGTAATTCACAGAAACGGAGGCATTGGTTTCAAAACTCTCTGAAAGGTTACAGCAGGCTGCCTTTCCTAAGGTTTTGATAGTCATAATTTCGGTTGCAAGAACGGCATTATCGTCTTTTTGGCCTGGATTAGCCACAATACGAAACTCTTTTAATTCCGTCTCGCGCTCAATACTATCTTTTCGAACGACATTTTGAGCCTGCAAAAGCGTAGAAACACTGAGTAAAACAAGTAATTTATACATGATGATTTGAATTAAATGAATGAAATAGTTAAACACTATTTGCAAGCATCAAATCAAATACGACTGCAATTGAGCTAAACGAATGTGCCGCGAGAGCGGTGGAGCATTTGAATGGTAAGAATGAAAATCAGGTTCTTGATGAATAACGGAATAATCCAAGAAAAATGAAGCTGCGGCCATTGGCACAAAAGCAAAAACGACTCCGTTATTTCCTTTGGTCAAATCGAAATTAAACTTCACCTGGTATTTCTCCAACAAACAACATTTAGCTCTTGAAATATGTGCTTCTGATGGTTTATTACAGCAAGATTCGGCTTTCGAAATAGCCCTTTTCTTTGACCCTGTGTAGATACAAGTCGCCTCTGTCCATGATATTCCTAGGCTACCGAACAGAATCCAGGCAGCGAGGAAAATAGACAAGAAGCTTTTAGCAAAGAATTTCATCAGACGAATTTAACGACAATTCAGTAATTTGCTTTATGATTCAGCGATTTATCTTCCTTTTGATTTTCTGCGCAAGCTTGCCATTACACGCGCAAACCTATCGCTACCTCCTTCTTTTCAAAGACAAATCGTCTAATACCTATTCTCTAAACAATCCCAGTGCCTTTTTAAGTTCCAAAAGCCTGGAACGCCGGCGAAAAAACCGCGTCGCTGTCACTTCTCAAGATTTACCTGTAAGCACGGCTTATTTAGACCAAGTTAAAGCGACAGGTGCACGAATTTTGTTTCCCTTGAAATGGATTAACGGCGCACTCATTGAGCAAATACCGAGTGAGCTAAAAAAAACACTAGCCCTAAGCAGCGTTAAAGGCCTCTATTGGAATTTTCCCGCAGATTCAAGTTCCGCAAAACAAATTCAATCAGGCACGCTTTCCAATTCGTCTAGCCCGGATTATGGAAATGCTATCACGCAAATCTCGCAATTAGGGGTCGATCAAATGCATGCGATGGGCATCCATGGCGAAGGCACATTAATCACTTTACTAGATGATGGATTCAAACAGGCGAACTCCGCCTCTTTTCTCCTAAACACCTTCAGTGAGAAACGAATCATCGCGACCCTGGCAACAGATCCCACGATCTCCAGCGTTTTTGAAAGCGGGGGACATGGAACGAATGTACTTTCCGCAATCGCCGGATATGAGCCAGGTAAATTGATTGGAACGGCTTATAAGGCCTCCTTCGCTTTGGCCCAAACCGAAGAAAGCGGACACGAATTAATTGTAGAGGAAGCCAATTGGTTACGTGGCGCAGAGTGGGCAGATAGCCTAGGAACAGACATTATCTCTTCCTCTTTGGGCTATTCTACTTTTGACAATCCCCTGCATAATCATGCCTATTCAGATATGAATGGCAAAACGACATTAGTTTCCAAAGCCGCGGCCTGGGCCGCCAGCAAAGGGATACTTTGTACGATCAGTGCCGGAAATGAAGGCGCAAATGCCTGGAAATACATCACTGCCCCGGCGGATGCGGATTCAATTCTGACCGTAGGTTCCGTAAATGCACTAGGGGGATTATCTCCTTTTAGCTCTGTGGGACCTAGTTCTGATAGTCGAATTAAACCAGATGTTATGGCGATGGGGTCGAACACCGTGGTGGGCTTTAGTGATGGATCTATTGGAATTTCTAGTGGCACCTCTTTTTCTGCCCCACTCCTGGCAGGACTAGCTGCAGGATTAATCCAATCCTTCCCTAACCATACGGCGCAACAAATCAGAAATGCCCTCCTAAAATCAGGTACTCAATTCACTCATCCAGATGTTTTGCTGGGTTTTGGCATTCCTAATTTCGACAAGGCGAGCACGAATATGGAGCTCATTTTAGGGCTTCAAGAAGAGGCCTCTAATTGGCTTATCTACCCCAATCCATTAAGTCCTAGCGCTGCGTTGCATATTTCTATGCCCCATACGGCTGCTCAAGTAGAAATAATCAATTCGGCAGGTGTAGTCGTCCAAACATTCAACTTAAATCAATCAGCTTCAACAATTTACCTAGGACCTTTCGTTTCTGGCAAATATTATTTTAGATTTACCACAGAATCAACCTCAATCATCAAACCTATATTATTACTATGAAAACACGCTTTCTATCACTCGACATCCTTCGAGGAATCACATTAGCAGGCATGATACTCGTGAACAATAATGGAAATGGAGATTACACCTATGCCCCTTTATTGCACGCCCAATGGAATGGATTCACCCCTACAGACCTCGTTTTTCCTAGTTTCCTATTTATGGTGGGAGTAGCCATGCGCTTCTCTTTTAAAGCATTTCATTATACGCTTACAACGAGTGTTCGCAATAAAATTGTAAAGCGAACCTTGTCTCTATTCTTGATCAATTATTTCGTTTTTTACTTCCCATTTACTGATTTCTCCTTTGAGAAACTACGTTTCCTTAACGTATTGCCTCGAATCGCCCTATCCTACTGCGCCGTTTCGTTTTTGACTCTTCAGGTCCCTTCCAAATGGCTCACCTGGATTAATGCGGGAATACTGCTTGCCTTTTGGGCCATTTTAGCCATTTTTGGTGATGCCGGATCTTGGATGGACATTAGCGATAACGCGGTCAGAAAACTGGATCTCTTCTTATTTGGGGAATCCCATTTGTACCATGGAAATGTAGTGAATGGCATACGAATTGCCTTTGATCCGGAAGGCTTACTGAGTACGCTTCCTGCCATTTCTACCTGTCTTTTTGGCTATCAAGTGAGTTTATATCTTGAAAATCAGGCCAAAGAAAATAAATCAGCCTTACTGGGTCTTCTGGCTTGGGGGGCTACCTTGATTTTGTTAGCTGTGATATGGAACCATGCCTTCCCAATCAACAAAAAACTATGGACCAGCTCTTTTGTATTATTGTGCGCAGGTATTGACTTTATCCTAATCGGCTTACTAAACTGGTGGATTGAAACCAAAAATCGTCATTTTGGCAATACCTTTTTCCTTGTTTTTGGAACGAATTCGATCCTTGCCTACGGCGTTTCAGAGATCATTGCGATTCAGCTAGGAAAGTTCAAGATCCAAGATATGTCAACAAGCGACTGGTTGTATTGGCATATCTTCGAACCTATTTTCGGTAAATACAATGGCTCATTAGCCTATGCGATCGCTTTTGTGCTGGTTTGTTGGAGCGTGTGCTGGGTGTTTTGGCGCAAGAAATGGTTCCTTAAAGTATAGTTTTTGATTTTTTCATTCAAATTTGGCCTTCGGCATAAATTTCGAATGATAAAAATCAAAAAATATTCTCTTCGTTTCTTAAATAAGAGTGAGCGAATTTATGCTGATGGCTGTTTTAGTGGAGGGATTTTAGAAATTATGGCGTAGACCAATTTGAAAATCCCTCCACTAAATAGCCTCAGAATGAAAAAGCAACGCTGCCCCAAAAACCCCAGCGGAATCCCCTAATCTAGGCTTCACAATCGGAGTTAACACTTCGCCTGAATTGAAAATGTATTTCTTGATGCGATCGATTCCCTCCTTGTAGAGTAAATCGATATTCCCTAATCCGCCTCCAATAACGATAACTTGGGGATCTAAAACATTGATAATCGTTGAAACAGCACGACCGAAATTCTCCAGCATTCGCTCGATCGTGGCAGATGCGTGCCTATTAGTTCCGGCAAGATGAGCTTCTAAGATTTGTGGCATGCGAAGTTTTTGGCCTGAAGAGGCAAAATAGTATTCTTCTAATGCTGGACCCGAAATCACATGTTCCACACAGCCTGATTTACCACAATAGCAAGATTTCCCTCCTTCTTCTAAGATATTGTGCCCCCATTCGCCTCCGATACCGTGAAGCCCATTAATAACCTGTCCATGTACGACTAATCCTCCTCCTACACCAGTCCCCATAATAATCCCAAAAACTACCTCTGCCTTCGGATTCACTTCTTGAACTACTCCTAAAAGGGTTTCTGCCAAAGCGAAACAATTAGCGTCATTAGCTAAGCGTACTTCAACCCCTAAAGCCTTGGCTAAATCGGCTGCCATAGGCTTACCATTCATACTGGTTGTGTTGCAGTTTTTCATGGTTTGGGTGGCTGGATTCAAAACCCCGGGAGTGGCAAAACCAATCCGCGTAGGGGAAACCCCTAGCTGCTTAGATACACGAGAAACCAAGTGAACCACTTGAGAAATGATGTGCTCATATCCTTTTGAAGCCTCCGTATCAATACGTTCGCGCGCAATCACTTGCGTAGAATCTGGAGAAGATAATACGGCACATTCGATTTTGGTACCCCCTAAATCGATGCCCCATAAATAAGAATTTTCCATAGGTTTAGCGACGGTTGTCGTTGTTCTCAAAAATACTCAAATAACTTAAATATCGACTATGGGCTATTTCACCCGCTTCAAAAGCTTTTAAAACCGCACAGGAAGGTTCTGAAATATGCAAACAATTATTGAATTTACATTCGCCTATCAATGCGCGCATTTCGGGAAAATAATGCGACAATTCTTCTTTCTCAATCTCCATTACCCCTAGTTCATTAATGCCTGGGCTATCGATCAAATAGGTCTCAGGCCCTAATTCCCACATCGTGGAATAAGTGGTGGTGTGTACCCCTTTTTGGGCAAAATCTGAAATTTCTTTTACTTTGATATTCAAATGAGGAGAAACCAAATTCAACAAACTTGATTTACCTACTCCGGAATGTCCGGCTAAAAGAGATACTTTGCCTGCAAACATCGCTTTGAACTCTTCTACTCCTTGGCTGCGTGGAATGGACGTAAATAATATACCATAACCTAATTCTTGGTAGAGCGCAGCGTATTCGAAAATTTGGTCTTCCTCCTCTTCGTTTAACAAGTCCATCTTATTGAAAACGATGGTTACAGGAATCCGAAATGCTTCAGCTGTTACTAAAAAACGATCTAAAAAACCCAAGGAAGTTTTAGGGGATTTCAAGGTCATCACAAAAATGGCTTGATCCACATTTGCGGCCATTAATTGGCCCTGACCTGTTTTGTGCACCGATTTTCGGATAATATAATTGGTACGAGGTTCAATTTCTTCAATAACAACCGTTTGGTTTGCCTCATCCTCCATCGTATAGATGACACGGTCGCCCACTGTCAAGGGGTTGGAAGTTTTAGGCCCTTTTAGCTTAAATTTCCCTTTTAACCGTCCTTTAAATACCTTTCCTGCTTCGGAACGAATTTCGTACCAAGAACCGGTTGAACGCATGATCAGGCCTTTATTTCTTTCCATTGCCCCCTAAATTACGCACAAAATGAATGATTTTTTCTGTTGCCCCAGCTTGTAATTGTACGAAAGTGCGCGATTGCACTTGTTTGTTGACAAAAACATCGTCATTCTCATAAATTACACGCATCGCCTGGTCTAATTCTTCCGTATTCGCAATCGGGAAAGCAAGTCCTAATTCGATCAGATCTCTCGCTTCGCGGAATTTCAGGTAATTTTTATTACCAAAAAATACCGTAGGACCAAACACCGCTGCTTCCAAGGTATTGTGTAAACCATCACCAAATGCACCCCCGATATAGGCAAAGGACGCACCGCGGTACAAATTAGCTAAACGCCCTACCTCATTTACAAATAGTACGTCCGCATTATCACGCAAGGGCCCTTGGGAATAAGAAACGGGCAAATCGATCTTAGCTTCCCAGGCCTGTAATTCGTCCGCATGAATTTCGTGTGGCGCTATGACCCATTTAAAGGGATATTTCTTCGCATTGATAAGTGGAATCAAAAGATCCATATCTGCTTGCCAGGCAGAACCCACTACCATAAATTCTTTGTTCTCTAAAAAGTCCGTTAGCAATTCCCACGAAACTGGATTTCGCAAAGTATCCAGCACCCGATCATAGCGGGTGTCTCCTGCCACTGTCACATTTGACCTTTGCAATAAATCGGCAGACGCCTGATCTTGTACAAAAAGATGCGTAAAACAATCCAATAAACGACGATAAAAACCGCCATACCACTTAAAAAAGACTTGATTGGGACGAAATATAGCAGACACTAAAATCGTCGGAATTCCACGCTTCTTCAAACCGGTCAAATAATAATGCCAAAATTCATATTTGACAAAAACCGCCAACGAAGGTTTCACTAAGCTTAGAAAGCGATCGCTATTGAAATAACCATCTAGGGGTAAATAACTCACAAAATCCGCTCCGGCAAAGTTTTTACGCACCTCATATCCCGAAGGTGAGAAGAACGTAACTAAAATAAAATGCGCTGGATTTTCCTTTTTATAGGCTTCGATAATGGGCCTTCCTTGCTCAAACTCCCCCATAGAGGCGGTATGAAACCAAGCCACGGGCTTATCATTCGATTTGAATCGCTGCTCGAGTCCTGCCCAAACCTGAATTTGGCCTTCATTCATCAACGCCGCTTTGCCATGAAACAAAGCCACGAATCGAATCAGTACTCGATATAAAAACAAGACAAAAGAATAGAGGCAAACCCTCATTTTTTACTAAATTTGATGTTGAATTGATAAAATTACGAAAAAGGCAGGTGAATATGAATTGGATACCCTTGACAGACGAGAAACAACTGGAAGAAATAGTGGAGAAATCACAAGAAAAACCGGTCGTTATTTTCAAACACAGTACGCGTTGTTCGATTTCCTCTACGGCATTGAATCGCTTTGAAAGAGCATGGGATGCCGAAAATACACCCGCCTATTATTTGGATTTAATCGCATACAGACCCATTTCAGGTCAAATTGCAGAACAATTCGCCGTAGAACACCAATCGCCTCAGGTCTTAGTCATTGATAAAGGTGCTTGCCCCTATTCTGCTACGCACTGGGACATTTCAGTGGAAGAAATTAAACCCTATTTAAATGCCTAGATTTTTTTTCTTGTGGGTGATTTTAGGGGTACCATTTTGTATGATGGGCCAAAGAAAATCAGCCACGCCCCAGAAAAAAGAAATTTCAACCCAAGCATCTTCTTGGGGAATAGGTGTTAATACAAATACAAACTCAGGAATTTTAGGTGGATTTAGTTTCTTGAAAACATTTATGAATCGCCATTTCATCAATCTTGATTTGACAAATACAAAAGATTACCGTGAGTTCGATTCTCCTTTTTCCTATAATGGAAAAACCTATGTCGAAGGCAAATTGAATTATTTAATCAATTTTCGACCAGAATATGGCCGCCAATGGAGTCTTTTAAAACAAGCCAGCGATGGTGGAACGAGTTTAAATGGGCGTATTGCAACGGGACCTACCATTGGAATTCAAAAGCCCTATTACGTAGACATTGTGTACACCGATGTAAGTTCTGGACGTTCAGCGACGACCAGTGTCCCGATGGCAAAAGCCTTAGACAACAGCTATAATAAATCCATCATCAGTGGAGAAGGAAGCTTCTTTTCTGGATTAGCTCAAGCTAAATTTATCCCAGGATGGCATGTAAAAACGGCATTAGAGTTTAAATTCGAAACCTTAAAGCAAAATTACCTCGCCGTGGAGACGGGCTTTATCGTGGATTATTTTAGCCAACCTGTTGAAATTTTAAACCAAACTACCCCTCGTTCTGTTTATACGACGGGTTATGTGACCTTTTTCTTTGGAAAAAGTAAATAGAAAAAATAATGATTGAATTACCTCAAGTAAGTCCTGCCGCCAATTCCCGTAAACCAGACTGGTTACGTGTTAAATTGCCTATTGGTGAAAAATATACGAACGTCCGCAAAATCGTAGATGAATACAAATTGCACACAATTTGCCAATCGGGGAATTGCCCTAATATGGGTGAATGCTGGGGCGAAGGCACTGCCACCTTTATGATTTTAGGCAATGTGTGCACTCGCTCTTGCACCTTCTGCGCGGTAGCCACAGGTCGCCCTAATGAATACGATGAGGATGAACCGCGCCGCGTAGCGGATGCAATTAAACTGATGCAGGTGAAGCACGCCGTGATTACTTCCGTAAACCGCGACGAATTAAAAGACAAAGGAGCTGAAATTTGGTACCAAACCGTTCGTGCAGTAAAGGAAACAACGCCTGCAACGACCATTGAAACCCTGATCCCAGACGTAAAAGCGAATTGGGATGCCTTGATCCGCATGATCGAAGGTGGACAAGAAGTCGTTTCACACAACATGGAAACGGTGGAACGTTTGTATCGCTACGTTCGCCCACAAGCGAAATATGCACGCAGCTTGGAGCAAATTAAACGCACGAAGGAGTTTGGAAAACGCAATAAATCCGGCATTATGCTCGGTCTAGGCGAAACGCAAGACGAGGTTTTGAAAGCGATGGATGATTTAGTGGAAAATGGCTTAGATGTTTTGACATTGGGTCAGTATTTACAACCCACGAAAATGCACCACGAAGTAATCGAGTGGATTCACCCGGATACCTTCGCGATGTACAAAGAAGAAGGACTAAAACGTGGGCTTGCTTATGTGGAATCAGGAGCCCTTGTTCGTTCGAGTTACCACGCGGAAAAGCACATCTAGCTTATGCAATTACCCGGCCCAGCCTATCGAGAATACGATTACATCCTGGCGGGAGGGGGAATGGCTGGTCTATCTTTTGCGTATTATTTAAGCCAAAGTAGCCTTTCAACAAAGCGAATCCTCCTCATTGACCGAGGAGTTCGCAAGGAGCAGACCTTTTGTTATTGGTCAGATGAGGCATTTGAATTTGATTTTTTGGCAGAAAAATCCTGGGATTCTCTGCATTTTCATAGTGCCAGACCTTCCTCATCGCAATTTTCCATTGCCCCCTACACCTATCGAAAAATAAAGGGGAAAGAGTGGTTTGCTCATGTAGAAGCGGAACTTATCAAGTCCCCTCATATCCATTATTTGCAAGCAGAGATTCAATCCATCAACTATCAAGGACTGGGCAGTTGTGTGCAGACTTCAGCAGGCAGCTTTTATGCCTCAGAGAAAATAATTGACAGCTTTAGTCCCTTTCCCTGCGATCATACGAATCCGAAACACCTAAAACAGCATTTTTTAGGCTGGGAAGTAGAATGTAATTTCAATAATTTCGAAACGGACGCAGCCCATTTATTTGATTTCCGTGTGGCTTTTGGGAAGGAATGTGAGTTCATGTATGTGCTACCGACCAGTCCTCGAAAGGCTTTGTTTGAATATACTTTTTTCTCCGGAACCTTGCGCGAACCTGATTATTACAGGGACAAAATTAAGTCATACCTATTCGCTTACTATGGCCTATCGGAAGATGATTACCTGTTAAAAGAAGAAGAAAGTGGTATCATACCCATGCGTAATTCAGTGAATAAACCTGCGAATTTACACCAAAAACACCTCAAAATAGGTACTAGCGGCGGCTTCGTAAAATCCACAACTGGTTATAGTTTTTACCGCACCCAAAAGTTCTGTCAAAACCTGGTAGCTGCCCTTGAAAAAGGTCCTTCTACGACGGTTGTTATCCCTTACCGCCCTTGGAAAATTTGGCTAGATGAGGTCTTTTTACGTGTATTAATCGATCAAAAAATAGCAGGCTCCAAAGTATTTGAAAGCCTTTTTCATAACAATCCACCGGCCCTATTATTGAAATTTTTACAAGAAGAAACTACTTGGAAAGAAGACCTGCGTTTGATGTGGTCCGTGCCTACTTTTCCTTTTGTAAAAGCTGCTTTAAAAACTATTTACCGGTCTAAAATTAAATGAAATGAACTTGCGGGTTCCTTGGAATAATCGTATTTTTGCCCTGATTTTAATCTCAAAAACAAATAATATTCGCCCATGGCTTATCTATTCACCTCTGAGTCGGTTTCTGAAGGACACCCAGATAAAGTAGCTGATCAAATCTCTGATGCGTTAATTGACCATTTTATGGCTTTTGACCCCACTTCTAAAGTAGCGTGCGAAACCCTGGTAACTACAGGTCAAGTCGTTTTAGCGGGTGAGGTGAACACAACGACGTATTTAGACGTGCAAGCCATCACACGTGAAGTGATTCGCAAGATTGGCTACACGAAGTCAGAATATATGTTTGAGGCGAACTCTTGCGGTATTTTATCTGCGATTCACGAGCAATCAGCGGATATCAACCAAGGAGTGGATCGCAAGAACCCAGAAGAGCAAGGCGCAGGTGACCAAGGAATGATGTTCGGTTTCGCTACCAAAGAGACGGACAACTACATGCCTTTGGCCTTAGACTTAGCTCACAAAATCTTACAAGAACTTTCCTATATCCGTAATAACGAGCCATCGTTAATCGGATACCTTCGTCCAGATGCAAAATCGCAGGTGACGATCGAATACAGTGATAATCACGTGCCACAACGCATCGACACGATCGTTGTTTCGACACAACACGATGATTTCGCGTCAGAAGCAGAGATGTTAGCGAAAATCAACAAAGACATCGTCGAAATCGTTATCCCTCGCGTGAAGGCTAAATTAAAGCCTGAATTGCAAGCTTTATTCAACGATGCAATCACCTACCACATTAACCCAACGGGTAAATTTGTGATTGGTGGTCCACACGGAGATACCGGTTTAACGGGTCGTAAGATCATCGTAGATACCTACGGTGGAAAAGGAGCTCACGGTGGTGGTGCTTTCTCAGGTAAAGATCCTTCCAAAGTAGACCGTTCAGCTGCCTACGCAACACGTCACATCGCGAAAAACTTAGTTGCGGCAGGTTTATGTGACCAAGTATTAGTGCAAGTTTCTTATGCGATCGGTGTAGCTAAACCTTGCGGTTTATTCATCGATACGTATGGTACTGCCAAAGTAAACTTAACAGACGGCGAAATCGCCCGTAAAGTAGAAGCTATCTTCGATATGCGTCCTTATTTCATCGAGCAACGTTTGAAATTACGTAACCCGATCTACTCAGAGACAGCGGCTTATGGACACATGGGACGTAAGAACGAGATTGTGAAGAAAGAATTCACGGGTCCTAATGGCCAAAAAGTAAGCAAAGAAGTGGAATTATTCACTTGGGAAAAATTAGACTACGTAGATGCGGTGAAAACGGCTTTCAGAATCTAATCTCGATTACCCTGATATGAAAAGAGGCGACCTTCGGTCGCCTCTTTTGTTTAGAGCTTTATTTTTTTCTAAAATTCCTCGCTCTCTAAATCTTCTGCTCGAAGCGCTTTAACGGAATTGTTTTTTGATTTAAATCGCTTAATCTGCTCTGCAATGGCATTTAATGCTAAATCCAAGGCCTCTTCAAACGATTTTGCTGTTTCTTTTACAAATAACACCGCCCCAGGGACCGTGATCTTAATTTCTAACATTTTCTCTTTTACCTTTCCTAGACTTGTCGCCACTTTCAGGAAAACCTCACCACCGGTTATTCGGTCATAAAAGGTATCTAACTTGTTTAACTTTTCTTGAATGCTTTCTACCAATTTGCGGTCCGCAGTAAAGTGGATCGCGTGAACTTGCACTTTCATAAGCTTAAAATTTAATGGTGAAACACGCTTTGTGAATCTTAGCAAAGCTGACAGAAAAAAGAACGTTTTAGATTCGATATAAACGTATCTTATTTTCGAAAGGATGTCAAGTTTTTAACAGATTTTTTTACGGAAGCCCGTAAAAAAAT
>Ga0228702_1000561_pt1 | contig 27647 bp, 26 predicted proteins | sample McNCre217_Aug_MG_2_FD_178018 | JGI IMG/M metagenome (GOLD analysis project Ga0228702, IMG submission 178018) | Freshwater microbial communities from McNutts Creek, Athens, Georgia, United States - 20-17_Aug_MG | ecosystem: Environmental > Aquatic > Freshwater > Creek | place: USA: Georgia...
ATGATCACGGGGCCCAGGCTGTCCTTGACTCGCTCGGCCAGCACACGTGCGGTCACGTCGATCGGGCCACCTGCAGCATAGGGCACGACGATGCGGATCGGCTTGCTTTGTGCCCAGGATGGAGCCGTCAGCAAGGCGGTGGCCGCACAGAACAGACGGCGCTGGATGTGGCTCATGCGTGTCTCCCGAAGGTTCAGGTTTTGGCCTTGTCGGCTTCCGATGTGAACGAGTCCGCGTAGAACTCTTCAGCAGGCAGGCCGCCTTGCGCCACGTACTCGCGCTGGGCGGACTCGATCACGATGGGGGCGCCACAGGCGTAGACCTGGTGGCCTGACAGGTCAGGGTGGTCCTGCAGCACGGCCTGGTGCACAAAGCCGGTGCGGCCTGTCCAGCCGTCTTCGGCCTCGGCATTGGAAATGACCGGCACGTAGGTCAGGTTCGGCATGGTCTGCAATTGGGCCTGCAGCCAGTCGGCCATGTAGAGGTCCGACGGGCGGCGACCGCCCCAGTACAGGGTGGCCGGGCGGGTGATGCCCTGGTGTTGCATGTGCTCGATCAGCGCCTTGATGGGCGCAAAGCCTGTGCCTGAGGCCAGCAGGATGATGGGCTTGTCCGAGTCTTCGCGCAGAAAGAAACTGCCATAAGGGCCTTCGGCCCGCAGGATGTCCTTTTCCTTCATGGTGGTGAACACCGGGTCGGTGAACTTGCCGCCGGGCATGTGCCGGATGTGCAGCTCCACCACGGGTGGTGAGACTTCCAGTGTGTGCGGTGCGTTGGCCATGCTGTAGCTGCGACGCGCGCCATCGCGCAGCAGAAACTCGATGTACTGACCGGCGCGAAACTTCATCACGTCGTTGGCAGGCAGCTGCAGTTTCAGCACGATCACGTCGTGTGATTTCTTTTCGAGGCTGACCACGCGCACAGGCATTTTCTTGACGGGCAGGCCACCTTCTTCGGTCACCTGTTTGGACTCCAGCACCACATCGCTTTGCGCAGTGGCACAGCAGGTCAGCACCAGGCCTTGGGCTTCTTCGTCGGCCGACAGTGCCTTGTCCTGGTGCGGACCGTGCACCACGGTGCCCGAGATCTTTTTGCACTTGCAGGAACCGCAGGCGCCGTCCTTGCAGCCGTAGGGCAGGCCAATGCCCTGGCGGATGCCTGCGGCCAGCAGGGTTTCGGTGCCTTCGGCGGCAAAGCTGCGGCCACTGGGCTGAACGGTGATTTGAAAGCTCATGTTTTCGGTATCCTTGAGGGGTCTGTCCATAACCCGGAACCCCTGATTTTGCCTTCAAACCAGACGCCTCTTGGCGCACTGCCCGCCCGATTTCGCCGCCAACGCGTGCTGATCGTCGGTTGTGGCGATGTCGGCCTGCGAACAGCCGGGCAATTGGGCGCCCCACAAAGCCAGCGTGTGCGCTTGCTGGCCCTGACATCCTCCCCGGAACGAGTGCGCTTGCTGCGTGCCTGCGGCTTGACCCCTTTGAGTGGTGATCTGGACGATCCAGCCAGTCTGCGCCGTCTGGCCGGGTTGGCCCACCGCGTGGTGCACCTGGCGCCGCCACCGAGCGACAAACGGGGCGATACGGAGCGCGACCCCCGAACCCTGGCGTTGCTGCGTGCCTTGCGCACGCGCACGCCCCCGCTGGCGCTGGTCTATGGTTCCACCACGGGTGTTTACGGTGACTGCCAGGGGCGGCTGGTGAATGAAACCCGCGCAGTGAACCCGCACACCCCCCGGGCCCAGCGCCGGGTCGATGCCGAGGCGCTGGTGCGCTTCTTTGGCCGCAGCGGTGTGCGCAGCAGCATCTTGCGCATTCCGGGCATCTACGCGCAGGACCGCGAAGGCGGCACACCTCGTGAGCGCTTGATCAAGAAAACACCGGTTTTGCTGGCGCAGGACGATGTTTACACCAACCACATCCACGCCAACGACCTGGCCCGCGCCTGCGCTGCGGCCTTGTGGCGCGGCCAACCGCAGCGTGTGGTCAATGTGTGTGACGACACCGACATGAAGATGGGCGACTACTTTGATCTGGCCGCTGACCTGATGGGCCTGTCCAGGCCCCCACGCATTGCACGCAGCACGGCCAACGAATCCTTGCCCCTGATGCTGCTGAGTTTCATGAAGGAGTCGCGTCGCCTGGACAACACCCGCATGAAAAAAGAGCTGCGTCTGCAACTGCAGGTGCCGCATGTCCGGAAGGGTTTGAGCCTACAGCCGGGCCTGTTCGGTACTTGACGATGGACAGCCTGCGCATCGACAAATGGCTGTGGGCCGCCCGGTTCTACAAAACCCGCAGTCTCGCCACAGAAGAAGTGGCCAAGCACCGCGTGCAGGTCAACGGACAGGACATCAAGCCCGCCAGGGAAATCAGGCGAGGTGACACGCTGCGCTTACGGCAAGGGCAGATCGAACGCACCGTGGTGGTGAAGGCGCTCAGCGCCGTGCGCGGTCCTGCGCCTGTGGCGCAACTGCTGTACGAAGAAACGGCAGAGAGTTTGCTGACCCGTTCACAGGCTGCAGAGCAACGCCGCCTGGCTCCCGAACCCGCGCAAAGCATCGAGCAAGGGCGCCCCACCAAGCGCGACCGCCGCCAGATGGACCGAGCCTGGGATGACCGCTGGAGTGCGGGGATCGACTGAATGGGCAAAGAAAAAAGCCGCAAGTTGCAGGAACTTGCGGCTTTTGTCGTGGTGCCCGGGGCCGGAATCGAACCGGCACGCCTTGCGGCGGGGGATTTTGAGTCCCCTGCGTCTACCAATTTCACCACCCGGGCGGTAATCAGTGAAGCTGTGGATTATGGCACAGCTTCAGGCCGATCCTGAGGCGATCAACGCTGGCGATTGAGCAGGGCGTACAACAAGATGGCGCCAAAAGTGGCGGTTCCGATGCCGCCCAGGGCGAATTGGCCAAACTTGAGTGTGAAATCACCGGTGCCCAGGATCAGGGTGACGGCTGTGACGATCAGGTTCTTGTTGTCAGAAAAGTCCACCCGGTTGTCGACCCAGATCTTGGCGCCGGCCACAGCGATCAGGCCAAACACCACGATCGAGACCCCCCCCATCACGGGCAGTGGGATGGCCTGGATGATTGCACCAAATTTGGGGCTGAATCCCAGCACAACGGCCAGCAGGGCCGCAACCACAAAGCAAGCGGTGGAATAGATTTTGGTGGCGGCCATGACGCCGATGTTTTCGGCATAGGTGGTCACGCCTGTGCCACCGGCTGCGCCACTGACCATGGTGGCAAGGCCGTCACCGATGAAGGCACGACCGATGTACGGGTCCAGGTTGCGCCCGGTCATCGCCGTCACCGCCTTGAGGTGGCCCAGGTTCTCGGCCACCAGGATCAGCACCACAGGGGCAATCAGCATGATGGCATTGGCCTCAAACACGGGAGATGTCATGCTGGGCATGCCAAACCATGCGGCATTGGCCACGCCGGACAGGTCCATGGGTTTGCCCAGTCCCATGCCATTGGTCAGCAGGGCATAGATCAGGCTGGCCAGGATCAAGCCCACCAGGATCAGCAGGCGCTGCACCATGCCACGGGTCAGCACCGACACCAGCCCTACACAAACAAAGGTGACCAGCTGCATCCAGGCGTCAAAATTGCCAGAGGCCATGTTCTTGACCGGCACGCCAGCCAGGTTCAGGCCGATCACGGCCACCACAGCGCCAGTGACCACTGGCGGCATGAAGCGCTCGATCCAGGCGGTGCCCACGGCCTGCACGGCCAGGCCAATCAGCACATAAAGCGCCCCGCAGACGATGATGCCGCCAAGCGCAACACCGAGATTGGCATTGGGGCCTTTACCCGCATAGGCCGTGGCGGCCATCACCACGCCAATGAAGGCGAAGCTGGAGCCCAGATAGCTGGGCACCTTGCCACCCGTCAACAGAAAGAAGATCAGTGTGCCGATTCCGCTCATCAGGATGGCGGTGTTGGGGTCAAATCCCATCAGAATGGGTGCCAGCACGGTGGCGCCAAACATGGCGATCACATGCTGCACGCCCATCACTGCGGTCTGTGGCCAGGGCAGTCTTTCGTCAGGGGCGATCACGCCACCTTGGTGAAGCACTGCAGCATCTTTTTCAGTCCAGTTGAACAAACCCATGCGAACGTCTCCTTGTTGAAGTGTGGGGGAATATGTAATCGCAGCGCATGGTATGCCATTTGTGAGAGGGTGCAAAGCATGTGCTGGCAAGTACCGGACAGCTTAGCTCGCCTGGGCGAGGAAAAATGCGGCAATATTCGGGGCTGCAACACAGACAAGGAAAAACCATGCCACCCATGACCGCAATGGATACCGCTGCGCGTGCCAACCTGCACCTGATTGACCACCCGCTGGTGCAACACAAGTTGACCCTGATGCGTGACAAGGATGCCAGCACCAACAGTTTTCGCCAGCTGCTCAACGAGATCAGCAGCCTGATGGCCTACGAAGTGTGCCGTGACATGGCTTTGCAGGATGTGCAAATTCAGACCCCACTGGAGCCCATGACCGGCAAGCGCATTGACGGCAAGAAACTGGTTTTTGTCAGCATCCTGCGCGCGGGCAACGGCATTCTGGACGGCGTGCTGTCGGTGGTGCCCAGTGCCCGTGTGGGACACATCGGGCTGTACCGCGACCCTCAGACCTTGAAGGCGGTGGAGTACTACTTCAAGATGCCCAAAGACATGCACGAGCGCGATGTGGTGGTGGTCGACCCGATGCTGGCCACGGGCAATTCCGCCGTGGCTGCCGTGTCGCGACTCAAGGAGTGTCAGCCCAAATCAATCAAGTTTTTGTGCCTGCTGACCTGTCCGGAAGGAGTCAACACCATGCACAGAGCACACCCTGATGTGCCTGTGTACACCGCCGCAGTGGACCGTGAACTCAGCGATCACGGCTATATCCTGCCGGGCCTGGGCGATGCCGGCGACCGGATTTTTGGAACGCTGTGAATGCCAATGCTGCTGATGAAGGTGTGAACCTGAACTGTGGCAAAGTTACGGCCATGAAATACCCGACCATTGAAGACGCGATCGGCCAGACGCCGCTGGTGGCTTTGCAGCGCTTGGGCGCTGCCGACAATCTGAGCCGAGGCAATGTCATTTTGGGCAAGCTCGAAGGCAACAACCCTGCCGGATCGGTCAAGGACCGTCCCGCCTTGTCGATGATCCAGCGAGCCGAAGAGCGCGGCGAGATCAAGCCGGGCGACACCCTGATCGAAGCGACCTCCGGCAACACCGGCATCGCGCTGGCCATGGCGGCTGCCATCAAGGGTTACCGCATGATTTTGATCATGCCCGAGGACCTGTCGATCGAGCGCGCCCAGACCATGAAAGCGTTTGGGGCCGAGCTGATCCTCACGCCCAAGAGCGGAGGCATGGAATACGCCCGCGACCTGGCCGACAACATGGCCGCACAAGGCAAAGGCCGCATCCTCGACCAATTTGCCAACCCGGACAACCCGCGCATCCACTACGAAACCACCGGCCCTGAAATCTGGGCACAGACCGGCGGCAAGATCACCCATTTTGTGAGCGCCATGGGCACCACCGGCACCATCACGGGGGTGTCGCGCTTTCTCAAGGAAAAAAATCCGGCCATCCGCATCATTGGCGCGCAGCCCAGCGAGGGCTCGCGCATTCCCGGCATCCGCAAGTGGCCCGAGGAATACCTGCCCAAGATCTATGACCCGAGCGGTGTGGATGAGCTGGTGTATGTGAGCCAGGGCGATGCCGAAGAGACGTGTCGCCAGCTGGCCCGTACCGAAGGCATCTTTGCCGGTATCTCTGCCGCTGGCGCTTGCTGGGTCGCGCAGGAAATTGCCAAAACGGTGCACAACGCGACCATCGTGTTCATCGTCTGCGATCGCGGTGATCGCTACTTGTCCACCGGCGTGTTCCCCGCCTGAACCCAGGATGCTCCATGGCTGAATTCCGTTTTTGTCCGCAATGCGCCACCCCGTTGGCCTGGTTGAACCAGCTTGAAGACAGCGGCGAGGTCATGCGCCTGCGCTGCACCGCCTGCGACTTCACCCACTGGAACAACCCGACACCTGTGCTGGCAGGCATTGTGCAGGTGGGCGATCAGATTTTGCTGGCCCGCAACGCGGCCTGGCCGGGGCGTCGCTTTGCGCTGATCACGGGTTTCATGGAGGCGGGTGAGACGCCCGAGGACGGCATCCAGCGCGAGATTGCCGAAGAAACCAACCTCACGGTGACCAACCTCAAGCTGGTGGGTGTGTACGACTTCCAGCGCATGAACCAGGTCATCATCGCCTACCACGCGGTGGCGCACGGCGAGGTGCGTTTGTCACCCGAGTTGGCCGAATACAAGCTGTTTGACCTCAAGGACCTGATCTGCTGGCCTGCCGGAACCGGCTACGCGCTGGGCGACTGGCTCAAGACCCAGGGCATCGAGCCCACCTTCATGAGCTGGGCCGACCGCGAGGCGCAGAGCCAGGAGTCTTCGTCGTGATGCAGATTGACAAAGAAATTGACACCAGTGGTCTGAACTGCCCGCTGCCCATCCTCAAGGCCAAGAAGGCGCTCACCGACATGCAAAGCGGTCAGGTGCTCAAAGTGATTGCAACCGATCCGGGTTCCTGGCGTGACTTTGAGGCCTTTGCCAAGCAGACCGGTAACGAGCTGGTGTTTCAGGAAAAGACCGACACCAACTTTGTGTTCGGGCTCAAACGGCGTTGACTTGATCGCCCCGAGGGCGGGGCTCCCACTACTGGTTGGCAGATGTTTGCAGCACTGTGGGAGCGGCGCCCCCGCCGCGATGGACCTCTGCTCAGAGGCTCAGGCCTTTGAGGTACTGGCGGAACGCATCGCCCACCTGTGGATGCTGCAGGGCCAGCTCCACCGTCGCCTCCAGAAAGCCTTCCTTGCTGCCGCAGTCGTAGCGCTTGCCTTCGTACTGGAAGGCATAGACCGCCTCGTTCTGCATCAAGCGGGCAATCGCATCGGTGAGCTGGATCTCGCCACCCACGCCCGTGGGCTGGTTGCGGATCTCCTTGAAAATGCCGGGCGTGAGAATGTAGCGACCCGCCACGCCCATGCGTGAGGGGGCCATGTCTGGGCTGGGTTTTTCAACGATCTGCTCAACGCGGATCAGCTGTCGGCCCGCCGATTCGCCTGCCACTATGCCATAGCGTTTGACCTGGTCCAGCGGCACCTCCTGCACAGCCAGAATCGAGCGTCCTTGCTGTTGGTACGCATTGACCATCTGCTTGAGCACCGAGGGGCCACTGACCTGGCCCACCATCAGGTCATCGGCCAGCAAAACGGCAAAAGGCTCGTTGCCGACCAACGGCTCGGCGCACAGCACCGCATGGCCCAGGCCAAGCATGCGGTTTTGGCGTACATAGGCACAGACCATGTCGTCAGGTTGCACCGAGCGCACCAGCGCCAGCAACTCGTCCTTGTGCGCAGCTTCCAGTTCGCTTTCGAGTTCGTAGGCGGTATCGAAGTGGTCTTCGATGGCCCGCTTGCTGCGTCCGGTGACAAAGATCATGTCGCGCACACCTGCTGCGTAGGCTTCTTCCACGGCGTACTGGATCAGCGGTTTGTCCACCACCGGCAGCATCTCCTTGGGGGCAGCTTTGGTGGCGGGCAAAAAGCGGGTGCCCAAACCGGCAACGGGGAAGACGGCTTTGCGGATGGCTTGGGTCATGACGGGTCCTTGAGTGTGCAGACAGATGCTCAGCCCAGGCGCTGAAGCTGTTCTTTCACTTTGGCCAGTGTGGCTCCGAAATCGGCCACGCGTTTCTTTTCCTGCTCGATCACAGCGGGCGGTGCTTTGGCCACAAAGGCTTCGTTGGACAGTTTGCTGTTGGCCTTGTTGATCTCGGTTTCCAGGCGCGTCACTTCCTTCGCCAGGCGTACCTTTTCAGCGGCCACATCCACTTCCATGAACAGGCACAGACGGGCTTCGCCAACCACCGCCACCGGCGCGGCTTGCGCTGCGGCGACCCACTCGGCTTCGCTCTCAAAGACCTTGACTTCGCTCAGCTTGGCCAGCGCCTGCAGCACGGGGGCGGCGCTTTGCATGAACGCAGTGTCGCCCAGCACATACATGGGCATGCGGGTGGCGGGCGAGACGTTCATCTCGCCGCGCAGGTTGCGGCAAGCGTCCACCAGGGTTTTGAGTTTGGCCACATGGGCTTCGGCTTGCTCGTCGATGCGCTCGGGCTGGCTCACGGGGTAAGCCGCGATGCTGACCGACTCGCCCGGGCGGCCCGCCACCACCGACACCTTTTGCCAGAGTTCTTCGGTGATGAACGGGATGATCGGGTGCGCCAGGCGCAGGAGGGTTTCCAGCGTACGGATCAGGGTACGGCGGGTGCCGCGTTTTTGTGCGTCGTTGCCGGTGTTGATTTGCACTTTGGCAATCTCAAGGTACCAATCGCAGAACTCGTTCCACACGAAGTCGTAGATCGTGTTGGCCACGTTGTCCAGGCGGTAGGCGGCAAAGCCTTCGGCCACTTCGGCTTCGATCCGCTGCAAGGCCGAGACGATCCAGCGGTCGCTTTGGCTGAACTCCAAGTAGCCACCGCCAGGCAGGCATTCGGCCGCGCCGTGTTCTTTCAGGCCGCAGTCCTGGCCTTCACAGTTCATCAGTACAAAGCGTGTGGCGTTCCACAGCTTGTTGCAAAAGTTGCGGTAGCCTTCGCAGCGTTTGCTGTCGAAGTTGATGCTGCGGCCCAGCGTGGCCAGCGCCGCGAAGGTGAAACGCAGCGCGTCGGCACCGTAGGCGGGAATGCCTTCTGGAAATTCTTTTTCGGTCTGCTTGCGCACCTTGGGGGCAGTCTCAGGCTTGCGCAGGCCCTGCGTGCGTTTGTCGAGCAGGGGTTCGAGCGTGATGCCGTCGATCAGGTCCACCGGGTCGAGCACGTTGCCTTCGGACTTGCTCATCTTCTTGCCCTGTGCGTCGAGCACCAGACCGTGGATGTAGACGTGTTTGAAGGGCACTTTGCCGGTGAAGTGGGTCGTCATCATGATCATCCGGGCGACCCAGAAGAAGATGATGTCGTAGCCGGTGACGAGCACAGAAGAGGGCAGGTACAGGTCGTAGTCTTGGGTTCCGCTGGCGATTGCACCGGGCTCGCCAGCTGCGGCGTTGGGCCAGCCCATGGTTGAGAAAGGAACCAGTGCGCTGGAGTACCAGGTGTCCAGCACGTCTTCGTCGCGCTTGAGTGTCTTGCCTGGGGCCTTGGCTTGCGCCTCGGCCTCGTTGCGAGCCACATACACCTTGCCGTCTTCGTCGTACCAGGCCGGGATCTGGTGGCCCCACCACAACTGGCGCGAGATGCACCAGTCCTGGATGTTGTTCATCCACTGGTTGTAGGTGTTCACCCAGTTCTCGGGCACAAAGCTCACCTGGCCAGACTGCACCGCGTCGATGGCTTTCTGCGCGATGCTCTTGCCGGTGGCGTCGCCTTTGCCCACTTGGTTCATGGCGACGAACCATTGGTCGGTCAGCATGGGCTCGATCACCTGGCCGGTGCGAGCACAGCGGGGCACCATGAGCTTGTGCTTCTTCACCTCGACCAAAGCGCCTGCGGCTTCGAGGTCGGTCACTACGGCTTTGCGGGCCACGAAGCGGTCGAGGCCGCGGTATTTTTCGGGGGCGTTGTGGTTGATGGTCGCGTCGAGGTTGAGCACGCAGATCATGTCCAGCTTGTGGCGCTGGCCGACTTGGTAGTCGTTGGTGTCGTGCGCGGGCGTGACCTTGACCACGCCAGTGCCGAAATCCTTGTCCACATACTCGTCGGCAATCACGGGGATGGTGCGGCCACACAAGGGCAGATTCACCTGTTTGCCGATCAGAGCGCTGTAACGTTCGTCTTCGGGGTGGACCATCACGGCCACGTCGCCCAGCAGGGTTTCGGGGCGGGTGGTGGCCACAGTGAGGCTGCCGGAACCATCGGCCAAGTCATAGCGGATGTGCCACATCGAGCCGTCTTCTTCCTCGCTCTCGACTTCGAGGTCAGACACCGCGCTCATCAGCACCGGGTCCCAGTTGACCAAGCGCTTGCCGCGGTAGATCAGGCCTTGCTCGTAGAGCTGCACAAAGGTCTCGGTCACGGTTTTGGACAGCTTGGGGTCCATCGTGAAGTATTCGCGGCTCCAGTCCACGCTGTCGCCCATACGGCGCATTTGGTTGGTGATGGTGCTGCCCGACTCCTCTTTCCATTCCCACACCTTGCTCACAAAGTTCTTGCGTGCTTCGGCAGGGCTGGTGCCCATGTCGTGGCGGCTGATGCCTTTGGCCTGCAGCTGGCGCTCCACCACGATTTGCGTGGCAATACCCGCGTGGTCGGTGCCGGGAATCCACGCGGTGTTGAAGCCAGACATGCGGTGGTAGCGCGTCAACGAATCCATGATGGTTTGGTTGAAGGCGTGGCCCATGTGCAGCGTGCCCGTCACGTTGGGCGGGGGCAGCTGGATGGCAAACGCGGGTGCACCGTCCTTGGCCGCCTGTGTGCCACGGAAACCGGCAATGCCGTAGCCGCGTTTTTCCCACTCGGGGCCCCAATGGGCTTCCAGGGCGGCGGGTTCGAAGGACTTGGACAGGCTCTCAAGGCCGGGTTGTTGAACCGGGGTGGCGGGTGCGTTGCTCATGGAGGTCTTTGGATAGGGAGGCGGCTTCTGTGAGGAAGCATCGGGGCGACTCAGGTCGGAATACCCCGATTTTAACTTTGGCCGCCTTGCGCTCCGACCCCATGGTTGCCTGCTGGAGCGGAAACTTCAATCGAGCTTGACGTTGGCTGCCTTGATGGCCTTGGTCCATTCGGCGGTTTCGCGCTCCAGCAGGCGTGTCATGTCCGCCGGAGGCAAAAACCGCACCTCGATCCCGGCCTGGTCGGCGCGTTGTTTGGTCTCGGGCAGTTCCATGCTGCGCTTGACGTCGGCCGACAGTTTTTGCAGCACCGGGGCAGGCGTGCCCGTGGGGGCGTAGAGGGCCACCCAAGACTCCAGCGAAAAGCCTGGCAGCCCCGCTTCAGCCACAGTGGGGACTTGGGGCATTTGCGGGTGACGGGTCTTGCCTGTGACCGCCAAAGCTTTCAGCTTGCCGGCCTGGACATGCTGCATCACCGAAGGCGGGGTGGTGATGAACACCTGCACTTGCCCCGCCAGTACATCGGCAATGGCCTGCCCGGACCCTTTGTACGGTACGTGGGTCATGTCTGCACCGGTCTGTTGTTTGAAAATTTCAGTGCCGATGTGCGAGACCGAGCCATTGCCCTGCGAGGCGTAGTTGACTTTGCCGGGGTTGGCCTTGACCCAGGCGATGAAGTCCTTGAGGTTGTTGGCCGGCACCGAGGGGTGCACCGCGATCACATTGGTGGCCACGGTGATGAGGCCCACGGGGGTCAGGTCTTTCAGATCCCAGGACAGCCTGTCCATCAGGATCGGATTGGCAATGTGGTAACCCGAATACGACACCAGCAAGGTGTAGCCATCTTTGGCCGCACGCGCCACTGTCTGGTAGGCCAGGTTGCCACTGGCACCAGGCCGGTTGTCCACCACAACCGGCTGCCCGATTACCCGGGCCAATGGCTCGGCAACCAGCCGGGCCGAGGTATCCACCAGCCCCCCGGGCGGGTTGGGCACGATCAGGCTGATGCTGCGGCTGGGAAAGGTCTGGGCCAGCAAGCCCAGGGGCGTTGCCAGTGCGAGGGTGGCCAGACAGGTGCGGATAAAGTGGCTCATGGCGTTTCCTTGAAGGCGGGTTTCAACGCATGCCAATGCTGGCGCCCTTGAAAATGTTCTTGGCTTCGCGTGGCAGGCTGCGCCAGTACTGGTGCTGGGCGCTGACGGTGCCCCCCAGGGCAACGGCGGCCTCCCAGCCCCAGCGAGGTTTGTACATGAAAGACCTGCCCAGCGCCACCAGGTCGGCATCGCCGCGTTGGAGCACAGCCTCGGCCTGGGCGGGCTCGGTGATCAGGCCCACGGCAAAGGTGGTGAGGCCTGAGCGCTCCTTGACGGCTTTGGCCAAAGGCACTTGGTACTCGGGGCCCAGCGTGATTTTTTGCAAGGGCGATACGCCGCCCGACGAGATGTGCACAAACTGCGCTCCAGCCTGCTTGACTTGCCTGGCCAGCTCACAGGTTTCATTGATGGTCCAGCCGCCATCGACCCAGTCGGTGCCTGAAATGCGGATGCCCAAAGCGCCGGTAAACACCTGGCGCACTTGTGCAAAGACCTCCAGCACAAAACGCATCCGGTTTTCCAGGCTGCCGCCATAGGCATCGCTGCGCTGGTTGGACAGCGGTGACAGGAACTGGTGCATCAGGTATCCGTGTGCAGCGTGCAGCTCGATGGCCTCGATGCCCATCGCCTGGGCGCGCTGGGCGGTGTAGACGAAGTCCTTTTTGACCTGCTCGATGTCGGCCAGCGACATGGCGGTCGGCGGGGCTTCTTGTGGCAGGTGGGGCAGGGCGCTGGGGGCCAGCGGCTGCCAGCCGCCGTTTTGCGGAGCGATCAACATGCCGCCATCCCAGGGGGCTGCGCTCGATGCCTTGCGGCCCGCGTGGCTGATCTGCAGGCACACGGGCATGGCCGGGGCCAGACGGCGCGCACGTTGCAGCTTCTCGCTCAAGGCCTCGGCCGTGGCATCGTCCCACAGGCCCAGGCAGCCGGGGCTGATGCGGCCTTCAGCCGAGACGGCGGTGGCCTCGATGGTCAACATGCCCGCGCCGCTGTTGAGCAGGTTGGTCCAGTGCGTCAGGTGCCAGTCGTTGGCTTGGCCGTCCACCGCCGAGTACTGGCACATGGGCGCAATGACGATGCGGTTGGGCAGGGTGAGTGGGCCGCTGGGGGCGTCGAAAGTGAAGGGGGTGAAAAGCAGGCTCATGCCGCGATCTTAGGCACAGGCGTGCTGTGGTCTATCCGGTTTGTGACAAGACCTCAGGCGATGTTTGGCCATCAGCCAGGGGTTGGTTCAGGCCAAAGTGACCATTCAGGCCCGCAGGGAGCGTCGATCCTCAGTGCCTGTCCGCTCACCGGGTGGCGCACGTCCAGGCGCAGTGCGTGCAGCCACAGCCGTTGCACGCCCAGATGCGCCGCCACGGCCCGATTGAGCTGGCCTTTGCCGTGGGTGGCGTCGCCGATGATGGGGTGGGCGATGTGCTTCATGTGGCGGCGCAGCTGATGGCGGCGGCCGGTCAGGGGTTGCAGTTGCATTTCGGCCCAGCGCAGGCTTGGGAATTCACCTTGCGCAATGGGCAGCTCACCGCAGCGCAGGGTGGCGTAGCGCGTCTGGGCGGTCTGGATTTCTTCGCGCTCAGAGCGCATGTCGTCGGGCATGCGTTTCAGGGGGTGATCGATCAGGCCTTCGGCCAGAGGCCAACCGCGCACGACAGCGCGGTAGGTCTTGTGCAGCCCCTCGCCCGTCTCAAAGGCCGACCCCAGCGTGCGTGCCACCTCGGCGTTCAGGGCAAAGGCCAGCACGCCGCTGGTGCCCTTGTCCAGCCGGTGCACAGGCCAGACGTGTTGCCCGATCTGGTCGCGCAGGGCCTGCAACACAAAGCGGATTTCTCCTTTGTCCAGCGGGGTGCGGTGCACCAGCCAGCCAGCGGGTTTGTTGACGATGGCGAGATAATCGTCCTGGTAAAGGATATCGAGCATGTTGTTCTTATTGTCTCCCGCCAAGTCGCTGGACTACGAAACCCCCGTGGGTTCTACCCATCCAAATTTACCTCACACCTTGCCCCAGTTCGTACCGCAATCGCAGGCTCTGATCGAGGTGCTGCGTCAGAAGTCACCTCAACAGATCGCCGAGTTGATGGACCTGTCGGACACGTTGTCGGCCCTGAACGTGGCCCGCTACGAAGCCTGGCGCCCCAAATTCACAGCCAAAAATGCCAAGCAAGCCATGCTGGCCTTCAATGGCGATGTGTACGAAGGACTGGACGCCAAGACCCTGAGCCCCAAAGAGCTGGACTGGGCACAAAACCACCTGTGCATCCTGAGCGGCCTGTACGGCGTGCTGCGCCCGCTCGACTGGATGCAGCCCTACCGTCTGGAAATGGGCACCACACTGAAAACCGACAAGGGCAGCAACCTCTACAAATTCTGGGGCCCGCAAATTGCCGAGCACCTGAACGCCCAGTTGGCCAAGGACAAAACCCCTGTCATCGTCAACCTGGCTTCGCAAGAGTACTTCAAGGCGGTGGACCGCAAGGTGCTGCAGGCCCGCGTGATCGAGTGTGTGTTTGAAGACTTTAAGGGTGGCAAATACAAAATCATCAGCTTCAACGCCAAACGCGCCCGTGGCCTGATGGCCCGCTATGCGGTCAAGCACAAAATCACCAAGCCTGAAGGTTTGCTGAAGTTTGACCTGGAGGGGTATGCCTACGACGCGGCTGTCTCTGAACCCGACCGCTTGGTCTTTCGTCGCAAGGTGCAAGCATGAACACCCCCGAACAATCGCAGCTGGGCAAGACCAGCGCCTATGTGGACCAGTACGACGCCAGCCTGCTGTTCCCTATCCCGCGTGCCACCAAACGCGCTGAAATCGGCATCACTGCCCAGCCCGTGTTCTTTGGTGCCGACTTGTGGACCGCGTTCGAGCTGTCCTGGCTCAATGCCAAAGGCAAGCCGCAAGTGGCGCTGGCGCACATCACAGTGCCCGCCGAGAGCACGCACATTGTGGAGAGCAAGTCTTTCAAGCTGTACCTCAACAGCTTCAACAACACCCGCATCGACAGCGCTGACGAGGTGCGTGAGCGCATCCGGCGCGACATCAGTGCCGCCGTGTGGCACGGCGGCGCGGTGCAGGCCAGTGTGGGCGTGAAGCTGCTCATGCCTGAGAAGTTCGACGCCGAGCCAGTGCACGAACTGGACGGTTTGAACCTGGATCGGATGGACATCGAGTGCAGTCGCTATCAGCCCGCGCCCGATTTGTTGATGGCCAACAGGGATGAGCAGCCTGTGACCGAAACCCTGGTCAGCCATCTGCTTAAAAGCAACTGCCTGGTCACAGGCCAGCCCGATTGGGGCAGTGTGCAGATCAGTTACAGCGGCCCGCAGATCGATCAAGCGGGCCTGCTGCAATACATCGTGAGTTTTCGCAATCACAACGAGTTCCACGAACAATGCGTGGAACGCATCTTCATGGACATCTGGACGCGCTGCAAACCCACACAACTGACGGTGTATGCCCGCTACACCCGTCGCGGTGGGCTGGACATCAACCCTTGGCGCACCAGCGCGCCGGGCGCACTGCCGCCCAACGTGCGCACCGCCCGCCAGTGAATGCCCACACCATGCAGTCGCCGTCACCGCTCGATCACATCCGCTCGATCGCGGGTCAGCTCAACCAGGACTGCGCCTGCTATTCGCTGGACATGGGTGCGCTGCACCGGTCGCTGCAGGCCGATTCGGTGCTGTCGGCCTGGTGGCCGCACTGGCAGAGCACGCATGGCCACCTTTTTGCAGCCACGGGCCTGTTTGTCAGCCAGGTGCAGCTGACGGCCATGCAGGAAGCGGTCAAGGTGTTGCATGAAGTGATGACCTCACCCGCCTGGCGACAGCAGGCCCTGACAGCAGAGCCCGCGCTCAACCGTGCAGGACCTCGTGGCGTGTTCATGGGTTACGACTTTCATCTCACCGAGTCCGGCCCCAAGCTGATCGAGATCAACACCAACGCGGGCGGGGCCATGCTCAACCTCGCGCTCACGCGGGCGCAGCGTGCCTGCTGCGACGCGGCCAGAGACTGGATGCACACAGCCACCGATGTCACGCAGCTGGAGCAGCGCTGGCTGGACATGTTTGCGCAGGAATGGACCTTGCAGCGCCCGCAAGAGCCTTTCATCCCGCTGCAAGGGCGTACCCGCACGCTCGCCATCGTGGACGAAGACCCCGCCAGTCAGTACCTCCACCCGGAGTTTTTGCTGTTCCAGGACATGTTCCGGCAAGCCGGAGTGGATGCCCGTGTGCTGGCGCCGCAAGACTTGCGCTGGGTGGACGGCCAGTTGCAGCATGCGGGCGAGCGCATCGACATGGTCTACCTGCGCCTGACCGACTTTGACCTGAGCGCGCCAGCCCATGCAGCCCTGCAACAGGCCTGGGTGTCGGGGGCCTGCGTGTTCACGCCCAACCCGCAAACCCACGCACTGCACGCCAACAAGCGCCACCTGGCCACCCTCAGCGACGCGCAGTGGGGCGCGCAGCTGGGCCTGTCGTCGCAGGTGCAGGCGGTGCTGGCCGATGTGGTGCCGCACACACAGTTGTTGACGCCTAACAAGGCCGATCAGCTGTGGCGTGATCGCAAACACTATTTCTTCAAACCCCTGTCGGGCTATGGCTCCAAAGCCGCGTACCGGGGGGACAAGCTGACCACCAAAACCTGGGCCCAGATCCGGCAGCTGCCCTATGTGGCGCAAGCCTTGATCCCGCCCAGCCAGCGCGTGGTCATGGTGAATGAGCAGCGCAAGACCCTCAAAGTCGATGTGCGGGCCTATGCCTACGATGGCCAGGTGCAGCTGTTTGCTGCCCGCCTGTACGACGGCCAGACCACCAACTTCCGCAGCGACGGGGGTGGCTTTGCCCCCGTGTTTGTGACGCCGACCTGAGTGCTGGCGCCGGGCTGGGTTGCTGCGCTGCGTTCAGCGGCTCAGGCCTTCCAGCACATTGACCGTGTTCACGCCCACCTCGGCCACCGCGTAGCCGCCCTCAAAGGTCAGCACCGTGGGCAAGTCCAGTTGGGCGATGGCACGTCCCACCTGCAGATAGTCGGCGCTGCGCAGCTGGAAGCCCGAGATCGGGTCGCCCTCAAACGTGTCCAGCCCCAGCGGCACCACCAGCGCCTGCGGCGCAAAGTCGCTGACCGCCTGCAAAGCGGTTTGCAGTGTGGCGAACCAGGCTTCAAATCCGGTGCCTCTTGGCAGCGGCAGGTTGAGGTTGAAGCCCTCGCCAGCCCCTGCGCCGCGTTCGTCGGCATGGCCCAGAAAGAAGGGGTACTCGGTGCGCGGATCGCCGTGGATCGAGATGGTGAACACATCGTTGCGCTCGTAAAAGATGGTCTGCGTGCCGTTGCCATGGTGGTAGTCCACATCGAGCACGGCCACGCGCTGCAGCCCGCCGTCGCGCAGGGCCTGTGCGGCCACCGCGCCGTTGTTGATGAAGCAATAACCCCCCATGTAATTGGGCCCCGCATGGTGGCCCGGTGGGCGGGTCAGTGCCATGGCCACACGTTCGCCAGCCAGCAGCGCCTGTGCAGCGGCCAGCGCGCAGGCCGCACCCTCGCGGGCGGCGGCCCAACTGCCCGCCATCAAGGGCGTGCCCGAATCAAACGCGTACTGCCCCAGCCGCGCTGCAAAGTTGAGTGGTGGCACATCGGTGCGGAAACCGTGCTTTGAGGCCAGCGGCCAGACCGAGGGCAGGGCATCGCGCTCGGCATTGGCCGGGTCCATGGCCACCCATTCGTCCCAGGCACTGGCCAGAAAGCTCAGGTAATCGGCGCTGTGCACGCCAGCGAGCACACTGGCCAGTGCTTGCGTTTGCGTGGGGTCCGGCTGGTGCAGTGTGCCGACCGGACGGCACTGCAGCTCGTCGAGCACAAATTGCAAGCGGTCCGGGACTTCGTGGCAATCAACCATGCGGCCACGGAACATCTCCTGCCGCCCTGCATGGCTGGCATGCAGGCTGTTCCAGAAAATTTTCATCCGAATTCCCGGAATCCCTTGAGCGCTGGCAAGGGCGGAAAATTGGCTTCGCGTTTTTGCTGAAACGCACTGATGGCCTCACGCACATTGGCATTGCTCCAAATCGCACCTTGCAGCCAGCCCATGTGGCGCAGGCTGTCTTCGGTGCTGTGGTCGCGGGCGTAGTGCAGCACCTGCTTGGTGCCCCAGATGGCCACCGGCGGTTTGGTGGCAATTTCTTTGGCCGCTTGCAGGGCGGCGGCCACGGTGGCTTCGTGGGTGGGCAGCACCTCGTTCACCAAGCCGTAGGCCAGTGCTTTGTCCGCAGGCAGACGTCGCCCCGTGTAGGCCAGCTCCTTGACCAGGGCCATGGGCAGCAGTTTGGGCAGGCGCTGCAGGGTGCCCACGTCGGCCACCATGCCGATGTTGATTTCCTGGATGCAGAAAAACGCATCGGCCGATGCGTAGCGCATGCAGCAGGCGGTGACCATGTCCACCGCGCCGCCAATGCAGCCGCCGTGGATGGCCGCGATCACCGGGATGCGCAGTTCTTCGAGCAGGGTGAAGGTGTGTTGCATGTCTGTCAGCAGGTCGTAGATGGCCGAGCGGCCTTCGGCGTGCTGGTCGTCCATTTGAATAGCGCTGCCAAAGGTTTGCAGGTCCATGCCTGCGCTGAAGTGTTTGCCCGTGCTGGAGATCACCAGCGCCCGGGCGTTGCCTGCTTTGTGGATGTCGGTCAGCAGCTCGTGCAGTTCGCGCCAGAAGGTGGGGTGCATGGTGTTCATCGCCTCGGGGCGGTTGAGCACCAGGTGGGCCACATGGCCCTCAGTGGTCAGGGAAAAACAGTTCAGCTTGTTCATGGGGTGTCTCCTCTGAGGCAATGTAGCCCTTGTCTGTGGACGCTGCTGTCCCCGCCTTGACCAGCGTGCCCACCCGCACGCCCAGCAGCCGAATGCGGCGTGAAAGGTCTACCCGTTTCAAGCACTGGCCCGCCAGTTGGCGGATTTGTCTGGCGTCGGCGGTGTAGCCGTCGATGCTTTGGTCCCGCGTCACGGCCTGGAAGTTGTCGTAGCGCAGCTTGATGCCAATGGTGCGGCCCTCGTAGCCTTTGCGCTGCAAATCGGCTGCCACTTGTTCGCACAGCCGGGTGAAGACCACACCCAGTTCTTCGCGGTCGCGCACGGCGTGCAGGTCGCGCTCAAACGTGGTTTCGCGGCTCATGCTGACGGGTTCGGTTTCCAGTTCGACCGGACGGTCATCGCGTCCCCAGGACGCATCGTGAAGCCAGGCACCGTAGCTCTTGCCAAAGTGTTCCAGCAGCCAGGGCAGTTCACGGGAGGCCAGTTCGCCGATGGTGTGGATGCCAAAGCCCTTGAGTTTTTCATCGGCTTTGGGACCCACGCCATTGATTTTGCGGCACGCCAGAGGCCAGATCAGGGTTTGCAGGTCGTCCTCGCGCACGATGGAGATGCCATTGGGTTTGTTGAACTCGCTGGCCATCTTGGCGATCAGTTTGTTGGGGGCCACGCCAATCGAGCAGGTCAGACCCGTGGCGTCAAAAATGCTCTTCTGGATCAGCCGTGCCAGCACGCGCCCACCCTCGCGCTGGCCACCGGGCACCTCGGTGAAGTCGATGTAGACCTCGTCCACGCCCCGGTCCTGCATGACGGGCGCGATCTCGGTGATGATGCTTTTGAAGGTGCGAGAGAAATACCGGTAACGGTCAAAGTCCACTGGCAAAAGAATCGCCTGTGGGCAGAGCTTGGCTGCTTTCATCAACCCCATGGCCGAGCCGATACCAAACTGCCGCGCCGCATAGGTGGCGGTGGTGATCACGCCACGTCCGGTGTAGCCCTCGATGCGTGGAAAGAAGTCGACCGGAATGCGGTCCAGCCGCTCGGCAAAGGTCTCTTCGGTCCAGTCGCCATCGGGGTAAGCCGCTTGCAGCTTGCCCAGCAGGTCGTCTTCTTTGCGACGGCCGCCACCAATGACCACGGGCAAGCCCTTGAGCTGCGGGTAGCGCAGCAACTCGCAGGACGCGTAAAACGCGTCCATGTCGAGGTGGGCAATGCGGCGGGGTAGGGGGGTGGTCACCCTTCAAGCATAGCGCGTGCGAAGGGCCTCAAGCCGTCGGAAATGTGCCCGGCAGCAGGATGTTCTTGTCCACGTTCTGGATGTTGGTGTGACCGCAAAAGGCCATGGTCACATCCAGCTCTTTGTGGATGATTTGCAGGGCCTTGGTCACACCCGCCTCGCCCATGGCGCCCAGGCCGTAGACCATGGCGCGGCCGATCATGGTGCCTTTGGCACCCAGCGCCCAGGCCTTGAGCACGTCCTGGCCGCTGCGGATGCCGCCGTCCATCCAGACCTCGATCTGGCTGCCCACGGCTGCGACGATGGCGGGCAAGGCCTCGATGCTGCTGGGCGCGCCGTCGAGCTGGCGGCCGCCGTGGTTACTCACCACGATGGCATCGGCACCGCTGGCCATGGCCAGTTTGGCATCCTCCACGTCCATGATGCCCTTGAGGATCAGCTTGCCGCCCCATTGCTTTTTGACCCAGGCCACGTCGTCCCAGTTCAGGGTGGGGTCAAACTGCTCGTTGGTCCAGGAGGCCAGCGAGTTCATGTCGGTCACGGCTTTCACATGGCCGACCAGGTTGCCGAAGGTGCGGCGTTGGGTGGCGGCCATGCCCAGGCACCAGCGGGGCTTGGTCATCAGATTGATGATGTTGGCAATGGTGGGGCGGGGGGGCGCAGTCAGGCCGTTTTTCAGGTCCTTGTGGCGCTGGCCGATCACCTGCAGGTCGAGCGTGAGGACCAGGGCGCTGACGTTGGCGGCCTTGCAGCGGTCGATCATCCGGGCCATGGCGTCGCGGTCGCGCATCATGTAGAGCTGGAACCAGAAGGGCGCCTGGGTGTGGGCCGCGATGTCTTCGATGGAGCAGATGCTCATGGTCGACAGGGTAAAGGGGATGCCGAACTTCTTGGCCGCCATGGCCGCGTGCATTTCGCCGTCGGCGTGCTGCATGCCGGTCAGGCCCACGGGGGCGATGCACACGGGCATTTTCGTGTCGATGCCGACCATCTTCGTGGCCGTGGTGCGGTTTTCCATGTTCACGGCCACGCGCTGGCGCAGCTTGATTTTGTGGAAGTCGCTTTCGTTGGCGCGGTAGGTGCCTTCGGTCCAGGAGCCGCTGTCGGCGTAGTCGTAGAACATGCGCGGCACGCGCTTTTCGGCCAGAACGCGCAGGTCTTCGATGTTGGTGATCACGGGCATGGAACAGGTCTCCTGGGGCAACAATGGCGATGATTCTGCATGGTAGCCTTTGGATGCGCTGTCCGGTTTGAAACAGACCGCAGCCGGTTTGAAATTTCTTGCAAGGGAGTTTGGCACCATGAATCTGGCCCATTTGCTCGAACGTGTGGCACGGGCGTTGCCACAGCAGCCCGCCATTTTTGAGGGGGTGGAACTGCGCGCCAGCTATGGCCAATGGGCCGAACGCAGCGCCCGGCTGGGCCGCCATTTGCAGGTCCAGGGCCTGGTGCCCGGTGACCGCGTGTTGCTGTTCATGCGCAACCACCCGCGTTATCTGGAATTCATCTTCGGGGCCTGGTGGGCGGGTCTGGTGGTGGTGCCGGTCAATGCCAAGCTGCACATTCAGGAAGTGCAGTGGATCGTGGACAACGCACAGGCTCGCTGGGCTTTTGTCACGCAGGACCTGATGCCCGATCCAGGTGCCTTGACCGGACTGGAGGGCATCACCGAGGCCGACAGCGCCCAGGCTACCCGCTGGCTGGAGACCGGAGAGCCTTTGGCAGGCATTGCGCCGCGTGCGCTGACAGACATCGCCTGGCTGTTTTACACCAGCGGCACCACAGGTCGGCCCAAGGGCGTGATGATCACGCACCGCAATCTGATGACGATGGGCTTGGGTTACTTTTGCGATGTGGACCCGGTATCAAAGCAGGATGCGATCGCTTATGCCGCCCCTATGTCGCATGGGGCCGGCATCTACGCCATCCCTCACCTGATGGCTGGTGCAAGGCATGTGGTGCCTGCATCGGGAGGCTTTGACGCTGCCGAGTTGTTTGCGCTGGGCTCGCAGGTGGGGCCTTTGTCGATGTTTGCAGCCCCCACCATTGTCAAACGCCTGGTGGATGAGGCCGAAACGGCAGGTCACAGCCCCGAAGACTGTGCCCGTGCGTTCAAGACCATCGTTTATGGCGGTGCGCCCATGTATGTGGCCGATATTCAGCGGGCCTTGCGTGTCATGGGACCGTGTTTTGTTCAGATTTTTGGCCAGGGTGAAAGCCCTATGGTCGGTACGGCACTCTCTCGTCAGCAACTGGCCGATGTGGATCATCCGCGCTACATGGAGCGGATTGCCTCGATCGGTATGGCACAAACGCCAGTCCGCATCCGTGTTGCTGATGCGCAAGGAGCCGATGTGCCTGCAGGCGAAGTCGGCGAAGTGTTGATTGCAGGCGACAGTGTGATGGCCGGTTATTGGCGTAACCCCGAGGCCACGGCCCATGCGATCCGTGATGGCTGGCTCTGGACGGGCGACATGGGTGCGCTCGATGCCGATGGCTTCCTGACGCTCAAGGACCGCAGCAAGGACATGGTCATCAGCGGCGGCTCCAACATCTATCCGCGCGAGGTGGAAGAGGTGTTGCTCAACTGGCCCGGTGTGGCGGAGGTGGCCGTGGTCGGTGCGCCCGATCCGGAATGGGGGGAGGTGGTGGTGGCGTTTGTGGTGCCTGCCCCGGGCGTTGTGCTGGAGGCTGCGCAACTGGACGGGCACTGCCTGGACCACATTGCCCGATTCAAGCGGCCCAAGCGCTACGTGATGGTCGACAGCCTGCCCAAAAACAACTACGGCAAAGTGCTCAAGACCGAGCTGAGGGCGCGGCTGAAGGACTGAGAAACCCGAGGGGCTCAGTCGGTGCAGGTCACGCTGCCACAACCCGACATGGTCACGTTCTTGATGGTCGAAGGGTCGGCCAGGGTTTCGGTCACGCTGTCAAAGCCGACGTTTTTGAGGTGTATGGCCAGCCCCGCGTCCATGCTGGCCGCGTGGCCGGGGAACCATTCGGCCAGGGCCTCGGCCAGGCGCTGGATGATTTCGGTGTCGCCGCCTTCGTAGTGGGTCTCCACCGCCCGCATGGTTTCCAGGATAGTGGCGTGGTGGTCGGCGTGGCAGTTGTCGGGGGCAAAGCCTGTGGCCAGCATCCAGCGCTCCTCCTGCGCAAAGTGCTCCACTGTGTGCAGCAAAAATTCTTTGTACAGCGGCAACTGCTGCTCATGCGGGGTGCTCATGAGGCGGTTGAGCATTTCCACAAACTCGTGGTGGGTGTCGTCCATGCGGCCATCGCCGGTGTGCAGTGACTGTGTCCAGGGCAGTTGGATGGGGGCTGTCGCGGTGTTCATGCCCCGGATTATCGCGGATGTGCTGTGCAGCGGGCTCTGTGCGTGGCCTCGCCCACAGACCGGCTGCGGGCTTTCTCCTAAATTGGGCCTTCCAAAGATCTGGAGGTGCCGCATGCGCTTGCAAAGTGTTTTCCGCAGAACCCGTGTCGTGTGTTGGGGGGCAGGCCTGGGCCTGCTGGTGGCATGCACAAGCCCGGCACCGCTGACGCAAAGGATGGAGCCCGCTACCGAGGGGACGGTGACGGTGTTCCACAGGCAAAGCAGCGGCAGTCTGGGGGATTACGACGGCAATGTGGTCTGGCAGTTGCATGAGGCCCGCTGGAATGGCAAAAAGGTCGAAGCTCTGATGTCACCCCAGATGGGCGGGCAGATTTTGGAGCCCGAGTCGGGTGGCCTGATCGCCACGCTGGACCGCAGTGGCGATCTGGTCTATTCGTTTGAGCCGCCGGTGGCGTTCGAGTGGCCGCTGGAAGTGGGCAAGCGCTGGCAGTCGCAACACACCATGACGTTCCACAGCACAGGGCGGTCTGTGCCTTTGTTCATGAACTGGGCGGTGGAGTCCTATGGCGATGTGACGGTGCCCGCAGGCACCTTCAAGGCCTACAAACTCATCTGGTCGGACAGCCTGGGCGATGTTGAAACCCGCTGGGTGGTGCCGCAGCATGGCATTGGCACGCTCAAACGCCATGTGATGCGCATGTCCGGGCACCCGCTGGGGCCGGGCCAGCTGGATGCGGAGATGCTGTCGCACACCCCGCCACCACCGCACTGATTTTTCAAGGAGCCATCATGAAAACACCGATCGAACAACTCCTCGTCTGGGGTTCAGTGGGGCTGGCACTGGCATGGGGTGCAGCGCAGGCCCAGCCTGCCAAAGTGGATTTGGGCAAACGCGAGTACGAAGCGCGGTGCGCCAGTTGCCATGGTGTCAACGGCAAAGGGCAAGGGCCGTTGGCCGATCTGTTGCGCCGCAGTCCGCCCGACCTGACGCTGCTGGCCAGAAGCAATGGCGGCATCCTGCCCATGGACAGGCTGTACGACAGCATCACCGGGGACACCACGCTGGCCCATGGCAGCCGTGACATGCCTGTGTGGGGGCAGGTGTACCGGGCCGATGCCGCCAGTTATTACTACGACATGCCCTACAACAGCGAGTCCTATGTCCGTGCCCGCGTGTTGTCCCTGCTGGAGTACATCAACCGACTGCAGGTGAAGTGATTCATTCGTCCGACACTTGCAGCTGGGCCAGCCCGTAAAGCGGGCCGCCTGTCAGCGGAGTCCACAGCATCTCGGTGAATGAACCACCCCAGCCCAGGGCTTCGGACACACTGTGCTGTGACAGCAATTCCAGCCGTGGATGGAAATTGGCCAGTTCCAAGCCATTGTGGGCACCCCAGGTGAAACGTGCGTTGGGATGCTCGGATGCATCAACCAGGGCACTTTGTCCCACGCCCACAGGCGAGATGAAGTCGCACACCAGCTCCGAACCTTCGGGGGCGTTTTCTCCAACTTCGCGCAGAAAATCCCTGACCTGCTGGGGTTGCAGGTACATCAGCACGCCTTCACACACGATGAAGACAGGCTCCTGGTGGCGGTGCAGCCCGAGACGCCGCCACCAGCCGGGTGCGGTGATGTCCAGTGCCTTGTGCTGACAGCGTTCGGATTGCAGGGGCAACAAGGTGTTGCGCAATGCGATCACTTCGGGCAGGTCCACATCGATCCAGCGGTTGTGGGTGTTGTCCAGCCACTGAAAGTAATGCGCCAGCCCGGAGCCCAGGTTGACGCCTGTGCTGTGAGGGTGTTTCTCGAAAAATTCCAGACCCAACTGCTTGATCAGCTGGGTCCGCCACAGCACATTCATGACGGTCGGGTGGTCTGCAGCACTGGTGTGCACCTGCGCTCCCGAATCCTGCAGCAGGCGCTCGGCATGGTCATCGTGCGGATCCAGCGAAGGAAAGGATTGAGCTCCCCGTGCACGTGCTGCCAGTGCAATGAAGAGGGTTCGGGGCAAGGCGGTCATGCAGCGCGTGGCCGCTGATTCGGTGAGCAGGTACATGGCGATGGTTTCTCAGGAGGCGCGCCGGGAAGCCCCCGTGCAGGCCGATGCCAACCCTTGCCAGCACCTGAGGTTCAGCTTAGGTGCTGGCCATCGCGTGGTCGGTACGCAGGAGCACCTTAGCGGCCATGTGCCGCCAGTGCCAACTGCACCGCCAGCTGGTTGTGTCGCTCAATCAGCGGCCCCATGTCCACGGTCGTGATCTCGCCCTGGCGCACCACCACCCGCCCGTTGACGATGGTGTAGTCAGCGTTGTCGCTGGCGCACAGCAGAAGTGCCCCCACGGGGTCGTGCACCGCGCCGCCCGCCATGCTCAGCGTGTCGGTGCGGAACATCGCGATGTCGGCGCAAAAGCCTTCCTTGATTTGCCCCAGTTCGTGGGTGCGGCCCAGCACCTGTGCGCCGCCGCGTGTGGCCAGGCGCAGGGCGTCGCGGGGTGTCATGTCGGCGGGGCCGTGGTCACAGCCGAAGGGTTCCAATGCTTTACCCACACGCGCCAGCAGCATGGCCTGGCGTGCTTCATTGAGCAGATGCGCCGCGTCGTTGCTGGCGCTGCCGTCCACGCCCAGGCCAATCGGCACGCCCACGTCGAGCATTTTACGCAGTGGCAGGATGCCGCTGGCCAGGCGCATGTTGCTGCAGGGGCAGTGGGCAATGCCGGTGCGCGTGCGGGCAAACAAATAAGTGCCTTCATCGTCGAGCTTGACGCCGTGCGCGTGCCACACATCGTCGCCCACCCAGCCCAGGTCCTCGGCGTATTGCGCGGGGGTGCAGTTGAACTTCTCGCGGGTGTAGGCGATGTCGTGGTCGTTTTCAGCCAGGTGGGTGTGCAGGCGAGCCTTGTGGGCACGGGCCAATTTGGCCGATTCGCGCATCAGGTCCTGGCTCACGCTGAAGGGTGAGCAGGGGGCCACGGCCACATGCGTCATCGAGCCGAAGCTCGCGTTGTGCCAAGTCTCGATCAGGCGCTGGGTTTCTTTCAGGATGGCGGGTTCTTTTTCCACCACGCTGTCGGGCGGCAGGCCGCCTTGGCTCTCGCCCACGCTCATGCTGCCGCGTGTGGCCGTGAAGCGCATGCCGATGGTGTGCGCCGCCTCGATGCTGTCGTCCAGCCGCACACCGTTGGGGTAGATATAGAGGTGGTCACTGCTGGTGGTGCAGCCACTCAGCAGCAGCTCGGCCATGGCCACTTGGCCTGACACGCGCACCATCTCGGGCGTGAGGCCGACCCAGATCGGGTAGAGGCCTTTGAGCCATGAAAACAGCTCGACGTTTTGCACCGACGGGATCGCCCGCGTGAGCGACTGGTACATGTGGTGGTGCGTGTTGATCAGGCCCGGCACCACCACATGGTGGCGGGCATCGATCACTTCATCGACTTGTGTGAGCAGTTCGTCCGTGTTTTCGCTGATGGGGATGATGTGCTCGATGCGGCCATCGCGGATCAAGAGCGAGGCGCCCTGCAGTTCGGTGTGGGCATCGTCTTGTGTGGCGATGCAGCGGGCGCGGTGGATGAGCAGTGTGGGCATGGCAACTCCTGGTGGGGGTTCAAGTTGCGGCCGAATCTTTCTGTCACGAAAGCGAGCGCCGCAACAGCCGTGCGTCCCGGGCTGTGCAGGGCTCTGATTCTAAGCAGGCTGCGTGGGCGATTTACGCCGCAGAAAGCCAGCGCTCCACCAGTTTGACCCAGTAGGTCGCACCCGTTGACAGGATGCGGTCATTGAAGTCATAGCCCGCGTTGTGCACCATGCAGCCGCCCACGCTGCCCACACCGTTGCCGATGTTGATGAAGCAGCCGGGCACCTTCTCCAGGAAGAACGCGAAGTCTTCGCTGGCAGTGACGGGTTCGGGGTTGGCCACCAGGCCCGCATCGCCCAGCCAGTCGCGCACCAGGTTCAGGCAGAACGCGGTCTGCGCTGGATCGTTTTGCAGCACCGGGTAACGGCGCATGTACTTCACTTCGGCCGTAGCGCCGTAGGTTTGCGCCTGTACGGTGGCGATCTCGGTGATGCGCCGCTCCAGCAGGTCGCGCACATCGGGCCGCATGGCGCGCACGCTCAGGCGCAGCTCGGCCGTTCCGGGAATGACGTTGGGCGCATCGCCGGCCAGAAACGCGCCCAGCGAAATGATGCCGGTCTGCAAGGGCGGCACATTGCGCGCCACGATGCTCTGCAGGGCCATCACGATGGCCGAGCCCACGAGGATGGGGTCCACCGCTGTGTGTGGAAAGGCCGCGTGGCCACCCACTCCCTTGATGGTGATGATGCAGGTGTCTGCACTGGCCATGGCACAACCGGGCACGGCCATGAACTGGCCTTCGGGAATGCCGGGTGCGTTGTGCATGCCGAACATGGCATCGCAAGGAAAGAGATCCAGGAAACCGTCTTCGATCATTTGGCGCGCACCACCCAGGCCTTCTTCAGCCGGCTGGAACACGGCATGCACGATGCCGTCGAAGTGGCGTGTGGCCGCCAGGTGGCGGGCGGCAGACAGCAGCATGGCGGTGTGGCC